>Ga0194131_10002528_pt1 | contig 29897 bp, 25 predicted proteins | sample TA2KigO120mmetaG_FD_148631 | JGI IMG/M metagenome (GOLD analysis project Ga0194131, IMG submission 148631) | Freshwater microbial communities from Lake Tanganyika, Tanzania - TA2015053 Kigoma Offshore 120m | ecosystem: Environmental > Aquatic > Freshwater > Lake | place: Tanzania: Lake...
CGCCGACCGCGCCGCCGACCGCGCCGCCGACCACCCCGCCGACCACCCCGCCGACCGCGCCGCCTGTAACCACAACGACCGTTCCGCGCAACATACAGCCGTCTTAAAGATTAGCGTCCACCCCACCGCTACCCCGTGTCTCTGCGGCACGGGATATGCGGATGGTTTTATGGTTTAAGTTTGCAGACCTCTCCGGCGGTTTTCGCCGGCGGCACGGTTACCGGCCTGCGGAGAGTCGTGGACGTGGTACTTCCACCCTCCCCGCCCTCCGCATCGCCGTCAACCGCGTCGTCGATCGGCGCGCTCCCCGGCTGGCTTTCGTTTCCCGCACCCTCGAGACCCAAAGCGGGCTCGGGGGTTTCCTCGGTCGCGGTGGGCGTATCGACCCCGGGTGTCCAGACGGGTGCGATCACTTCGGTCAATGCGGGCTCGGGGGAAATTTCTTCGTAAGGCACGTCGTATACGGTGCTGTATACTATCTTCTTCACGAACTCGGCGTCCCATCCCTCGGCGGGCACCAGAGGAGGGGTGAGACCGAGGAACTTCACCCCCGTGGCGTCCGAGCCGGAAAGACCCACCAGGACGCCAAGAAGGTTGGGGTCCAGGTTGGTTTTCACGTTGGCTCCCAGGACTGCCGCAATGGCTGGCCAGCGGGTAAGGAGGTCGATGGGGTCTTTCTGGGCGGCAAGCGAGGCCAGCAGGCATCTTTGGCGTCCCATGCGCGAATAATCCGAATCGGTTTTCCTGCTTCTGGTGAAACTCAGGGCGTTGGTTCCATCCATGTAATGCCACCCCTCGTTGAGGTCGGTGGTGGTTTCTTTGCTGCCGGACACCGGTCCGGGTACCGAGAGATCCTTGTCCACGTACACGTGCACGCCCCCTGCGGCGTCTATGACGTTTATGAACCCTCCCATGTCCACCAGGATCCAGGCGTCCAGGGGCATCCCCAGAAGGGTCGCCACACTGTAGGACAACAATGTCGCGCCGGGATAATCCCCGCCCCCTACCGCCGACTCCACGGCTTTCGGGTGGCGCTCCCCCCACCAGTACAGGGTGTTGAGCAGATTTTGGTAACCGCGCGGGAAGTATTTGTCGCGCAGGTACTCCGGTATCGGGGCGTTTTTCAGGTTGCGCGGAATTCCTATCACCGTGGTGTTCAGGGTTTCCAGGTCGATGGACACGACATTCATAGAGTCGGTCCGCGCGCCGTACCTGTCGACGTCCGCGTCGCTGCCGATGAGCAGTACGTTCAACCGTCCTTTCCCTCCATCCTTCCCCGGTCCTTTCCCTCCATCCTTCCCCGGTTCTTTCCCTCCATCCTTCCCCGCCCGCGCCGGCACTCCTTCCGAGGTCCCGCCCGTCACCGCGGGCAGGTACTGTTCCACCTTCGGCATGGGGGAGACGATGAATATATTCGTGGCGGCATTCACGTAGGGGTTAACCACGTACACCGAACTTGCCGCAAGGGCCAGCACCGCGGAGACCAGGGAGATCTTGGAAAATAGTATGCTTTTGGTCAGGTACGGGTACCTGTACCTGCGGGCGAGGCACACCCCGCTAATCGACGCAACGCACAGGTACACGAAAGAGAACATGAGGAACATCAGTCGCGGCGGGTCACCGAGAATGGCCATGCCCGCCGATGCCGTGTAAGCCGTCACGCCCAGGGCGCAGGCGTACATCGCGAGCAGGATGCGCCCGTAGCCTCTGCGTTTCCGGTCCCGCATCAGGTCCCACCCGGGCACCATCCCGTTTAGGCAGATTTTGAGGAAGTTGTTGAGCACTTTCAGCAGGTAAAGCATGGTGGCCTAGTATTGTGCACGGGGACCGGGATCCGGCATTGCGCGACCCGCGCACCCGCGGGGCGAACGTCAGGGCCGGTACTTGTCGGCTATGAGTTTCGCGAGATCCTGCGCGTAGGTCTCCTTGCCTTTCTCGGTCATGTGTACGCCGTCGTACTCGATCAATTCGTCGTCCCGCAGAGTCAGGTCGTACCAGTCGAACAGCACCGTGTTCGGGTGTTCGGCGGCCGCGCCCCGGATTAGATCGTTGGTTTTGTCCAGATCGTTCCAGTTGTAGCGGGCCACGGTAACCAGCACAACCATGCGCGCCTTCTTAAGGCCGACCATGTAGTCATCTAGTTCGTCTTTCGTGAAATCACCGAAGTTCCCGGCGTGCACGACGATAACGTCCGTCTGCCCGGCGTCGACCAGGGTCTTGGCGATGGCGAACGTTTCCGCGGATCCCCGGCTCCGTTCCGCGTCGGCGTCCATGCCGCGACGCGCCAAGGCGTCGGTCAGGGAAAGGACGGTGGAGTCGCCCAGGACTACCACCGTGTACGCCGACTCGACAACAGGCTCCCCGGTATTGCCCGCTTGCACGTTCTGCTCGATGAGGTTGACCGTGGGTTTGGCCGTGACAAGTACGGCTGCCACGCCCAGAAACAAAGCGCAGAAACCGGCCCCGACAACCTTCCGGTATCTGGGAGGAAAGGATGTCGTGAACCACGCCTTAAATCCGTGGCGTCTGATGGGATTCTCGAAGTACCGGTAAGACAGGTCCGCTACCACTATTACTATCGCGCTGCTTACCACGAAGTACCACAGATCGAGGGTTTTGAAAGGGACTTTGCGGTAGAACTGTCCCACTGGCCAGGCCAGCAGGTAGAGCCCGTAGGCGCGTATCCCCAGCCAGACCAGCCACCGGTTGACGAATATTCGGTTGGTCAGGCGGGACTCTTTTCGGGTAAAGCCGATTATCGCGCCCGCGCACAGAATCCATAACCCGACCACTCCCCCGCCGAGTCCGAACGTGAAGGTGTCTCTGATGACCAGGTCGGCGTTGGTTAGCGCCAGGATGAGGGCCATGCTGGACACCCCGATCAGGTCCACGACTTTGTCAAATCGCCGGGAGGTGTTTACCAGTTGGTCCGGTTTCCACCAGAATGCCAGCGCCACCCCCACCAGGAACCCCCCGGCACGGGTGAAGGTGCTCATGTACACTGTCATCAACCTGTCCACTTCCCTGCCCAGCAAGGGAATGGTGCCGCGGTACATGTCGCTTGCGGCGACGTCCCCTGTGTCAAAGTACACCCAGGCGCTCGCCGCGGCCGACAGAAGGGCGAGCGCGCTCACGTAATAGGGAACCCTATGGATCTTTGCCTTGAACTTCGCTATGAACAGGACAAAAGCCGCGGGGAGGATGATGTAGAACTGCTCTTCAAGGGAAAGGGTCCACATGTGCCGCAGGGGCATCGTCGAATACTCGTAGAAGTACCCCCTGCCCGTCAGCAGGATGTACCAGTTTTGCATGTACAGCAGCACGGCCACCACTTCTCCGCGCAGATCCCCCAGGAGGTTGGGTTCGGTGACGAACGCATAGAGAACCACTCCACACACCGCCAGGGTCAGGGCGGGCAGCAGTCGCCTGGCTCTGCGTAGGTAGAACATCCTCATGTTTATTCGCCCCGTGGTCGCGATCTCCCTGAGCAGCAGGCCCGCTATCAGGTATCCGGACAGAACGCCGAATATGTCCACGAACATGTACCCGACCCCGAAAGGCCCCACATGGGTGTGGTACATCCATGCGACTATGACGGCTATGCCCCTTATGGCGTCCAGGCCCCGCATTTTTTCTTTGCCACGAGCCCGTTGCCCGTCGGGAACCGCTTCGTTCATACGGTGTATTGTGCGTAGGGGTAAGGCACAGTCATGCGACGCGTATCTATCTAGGATCGGTAGGTCGACGGGTCTATGTAGGGGTACTCCGCACCGTAGTCTATCAGCAGCTCCTCGCCTTTACGCAGGTTCTTGAGCGCGTAAAGTTCCGCGGTCTTGTTCTCGTGGACGATGTAAACCTCGGTGTTCGGTTCCTGACTGTGGTTGACCAGAGAAATCGGACCCAGAATCAGGGCGTCATTGGTTCTGCTCCACTCGTAGTAGTAAGATCCCAACATGCCCTCCCCCGACGGGTCCTTGCGAGGCACCACTAGTACCGGGCAGACGCATAGTAGGGCGCCTTTCTTGATGTTCTCCCCGGCGAACACCCCGCGTCCGTGGATCCTGGATTTCCTCACCAGCAGCGAACGGGCGGTTTGTGTTTTCATAACGAGGGTACTATGCGTGTTTACGGGGATTCGTCCCGTAGGGGAATGGCGCAACCCCCGCTTAGGGCACTGTAGGAGGTATGACCATTTTGAAGTTGCCTATAGTATGTCCGGTCGCCGGAGTGTCTTTCAGACAAGACGAGGTGTCCAGGATCCGTCCGGGACACCGGGTTCTCGTAGAACGCGACCCGGACAACGCCCACGATCCTTATGCCTGCAAGATTTCCTGCCGCGGGTCCTTGTTGGGGTACGTACCGAAGGCCGTCGCCAAGAGACTCTGCGAGGGTCCTCTCTCGGCATGGTACGGCACGGTAACGGAGGTGTTGAAAGGCGAGGAGTTGACGGGTCTGAGGGTGCGCATAGTGGGGGGTTTGCCGCCCGCCGAAGAGCCAGCGACCGGGAGCGAAGCCGCACCCCGTCCGGTAGTGTACGCCCGTTCGGGTCGTCGCCTGGGGATTCTCGTGGAGATTCTCGGCGACAAGGTTTTGGTGCGCACGGATGCCGGTTCGCAGGTGCCCTATCCCAGGGATCTGGTGAGTTGCGATGGTTCGCCAAAGCCGCCAAAAACAGAAGAGGGGACCTAAGGCAGTTTGCCTTAGATCCCCTCTTGCGATGGCTAAACCCGCAATGCGGATTCGACCTCGTCGACGGAAATGACGTCCTCGTCGCTGAGACTCAGACGGATGTCCGCGTCGGCGACCGACGGAACGTCAGGACACCATGCAGAAAGCGCGTCTTCCAGCGCTTTCTTCACCTCGAGCACCAGTCTCGGAGCGTCCTCCATGTCGCATTCGATTGCGATGGAGTCGTGAACGGCCTGAACCGGGAACGCGTTCCGGTAACCGGAAAGGATCCCGCGGAGGGTTCCGTAGTACTGTAGACCGATGTCGGCGACAAGTGACTGGATCGGGTGGTTGCGGAAGCGATTCCCGTAACTCCTAATCTGGTCCTCCATGGCCGCGGGTAGCAGATGGGTTTTCACCGCATCAGCCCCCATATGGTCGGATATGTACTTGACCAGGTCGTACTTCAACCGCTTGTTTGCTCCTTCGAAAGTTTTGACGCAAGCAACGCGTTCACTGCGACGAAACGCACTGTTCCGCGCCTTGAACTCCGTTGTGCTTTCTCCTGCTTTCTTGGGGCAGCGATTGAATCCTACGGGGAGGGTTAGTTTGTGCATGTCCGCAAATCGTTTGCGTAACTCGCACACCCTTTCTTTGTCCGAAGTACAGATGGTCAGCATGGCGGACGTCAGGATCCCCTCGAACTTGTCCTTGGTGGACGAGTCCATCGGGACCGTGAACAGTCTGCGTCTGCCGGTCAGTGTACGGGACTCGAAGGACCACGGTTCCCCGCCGCTGGTTAGGACGACGGCGGCGTCAAAGCCGCTGGCCCACGAAACGGATGCGGCGTGCTCGGCCCGCAGATCCGCTAGACTAGCCGTGCCGTCCTTGGAGGACGACCGCAGCGCGTCATCGCTGATCATGGCCACGGATATCTCCATGGCGCTGGCCGGTCTGCCCAGTTTCTTCTTCATGGTCCTGGACAGAGGTGCTACGACCTTGTGCAGATCCAACAGCTTGAAACTAAGATCCCAGTTGACGTCATCGGTCTTCTTGGCCAGGTTCCTGACGAACATGTCTCGTTCACTCAACCACCTGTTGACCTCCGGATAGGTTTCGCCGTACTTTTTCAGCATCGCGGCGGCCTCTGCGGGGGACGTCAGTAGTTTCGAGTTGACCGTAAGGTTGGTGGCCAAACCCGCCGCCCCCAGTCCGTAAGGGATGCCGAAATTGACGCCTTTCGCCTTTTTACGGTTGTTGCCGTGGGCAACAGGGTCGCTCTCTTTCAGCGAATCCATGTCCACTTCGAACATGTCCGCCGCGGTTCTGGCGTGAAAATCGCCGCCCATGCGGAAAAGTCCGCGCATACGCTCGTCGTTCGAGACCTGCGCTATGACGCGCAACTCGGCCTGCGAAAGGTCTGCGTACACGAAAACCCTCTTATGGGAAACGCCGTTCTGGTCGACCTCGTCGCTCGGACGAAAGTACGACTTCATCAGGGGCGAGAAGTTCTGGGCGTTCGGCTTGTCGGACGCCAGGCGTCCTGTGGCCACGACCCCTCCTTGTTTGTACCGTGGACGAATGCGTCCGTCGGCACCCACAAAACCTTCCAGGTTTTCCCCGTAAGTTGACAGGAGTTTCGCATGGTTGCGGTAGCGCAGAAGCGCCTCGGTTATCGGGTGCTTGATCTGCTTTAACGCGGTCTTGTCGAGTTTGTCGGTTTTGGCCAACAGTCGTCCGCCCGTGAAGGCCTTGACCGCGTCCGTCGCCCAGGTATTGAGCGCCTCGCGCGCCTGGGCATCCGAGTCCGGGTTCCAGGTGGGATTTTCGCTCTCACCGAACAGGTTGGAGTCGCTCCCGCCCGTCAGGGACGCAAGTTCGCTTTGGGCGTCCTTGAGGCCGACGATGTGCTTGGCTAGTACCTTCTCGCGCCATAGGGGCATTTGAAAAGGAATACCGCGCTTCGTCATCTCCAGGATGAAAGGCCTTGCCTTCTGCTCCAGGTTGACGGGGATGTCCAGACCGGCGAGGGTCACGAGGTTGTCGATGTGCTCGGCAACCCTAAGGGTGACCAGGGCGTCAAAGCCCGGGTAGCGGATTTGCTCTTCGGTGAGGTCACTTGTTCCGTCGTAGGACGTTTGGGTGGTTCCTTTTCCGGCCAGATCGATCCCGAGGTACTTTTTGGCCGCGAAGGCCAGACCGTGCCAGAATTCGAAGCCCGATGCACCGGAGTGCAGCAGTCCGTCTGACAGCATCGCATCGCGCCATTCCTGGACGTTGCAGCCTGCCAGGTCAAGGACCCGGTCGTCGAAGTTGGCGTTCCAGGCGTCAGCCATGGTTATTGTCGCCATCACGTCCGAAAGGGGTTTGGACGGCATGTCCCTTACGTCTATGACGTAGGCCTCGTACGAGTCGTCCGGCATCTTGAGGGCTATAGAGATCACTCTAAGGGCCGCCCAGAGACCGTCTTCGAATTGTACAGCGGCGTGAGTTTCCGTGTCCACGGCAACTCTGGTCGCCTTAGCCAGTTTGGCGGCTAGGGCACTAAGATGGTTTTCGTTGTTTACGAAAATCACTGGGTACGTATCAGGATTCCACGTGGTTGTGGTCATATTTTTCTCCTTCACTGTATGTACAGGGTATTACTGTCGTCGCAATCCGACCCCGGGCAATAGGTGTCCGGTTCCGGCGCTACGGATTCATCCCCGATACGTACGCTCTTCGACACACCCAACGGACCGCGATCATGCCCTGTTATGACAGAGAAGTCCCTGCCCCGGGCACGGGGAAGACGCCAGCTCGCCGCCCCCGCCGGGGGCGCACTTTGCCCGGCACGCGGCGAGAGAACATGGGCGTAGGCACGTCGGACTGAACGCCCGCAAAACATCCCAAAACTGCCGGGGTTCTCGATGCCGGGAGTAGGGGTATACATGGTCGTTTTGGGACGCCCGGCCCGGAAACGGTCCGAGTTGCACAAAGCGTGCATGCGACGACGGTATCTAGGATAATACACACAGCAGAGAGGATACAGGATACAAATGAGCAATAGTGATAGCAACAAAAACGTCACTACTAAGCCGATTCGTCCTGCTGATATAAGTCGCCAGGATATAGACAAAGCGGACGGGGAGTTACTGTTCGCCTTCGCGATACTCGGTTTGGTGTCCAAGGAAAACAACCTTACTTGTCCGCAGTGCGGTACCAGTAAGAGAAAGAAGGCGGAGATTCGTAAATCCGCCTCCAGCGGCCGACCCTACTGGACGTGCCACAAGTGCGCAACGTGGGGCAGTTCGGCGATAGACCTGTTGAAGCAGTACGGTCAACGAACCTTCGTGCAGGCCGTAAAAGAACTGCTCGGATTAGAGTCCCGCTCGAAGACGCCCGTGTTGAGACCCAACATAGACATCTCCGAGGGATTCAGCGCCGTAGTGGACGTTGAGGTTTACAACTTCATACGGGACGCCGGCAGCCTTCAGGCGGCCTGCGAGTACTACGGCCAGTGGCACATAACCCCTCAAGCGGTCGAGGAGGCGGGCAGCACGATGCTGACCGACGCCCTCAAAGTGCAGAAAGACCTGGTCGACGTCTTCGGACACGAAAGACTGGGCTTATGCGGGGTGACCACACTGGACAAAAACGGCAAAGTCGTGTTCTTGTTCAGTCCAGACTACCCCGTGATCGAGACCCACCAAGCCCCGAGCGGCAACATAGTGGGTATGCAGTTTAGGCCGAGTTACGAGAGAATGAAACTCGTCAAGGCCCACAAGGCCTGGAAAGCCCGCTGGTCCGGTATCAAGGATGAGAACGGAAACGAGATCGACCCCACACAGGCATGGTCCGAGGCGTACGTCAAGGACCGTTCGGTGGGGCGTAAAAACTCGTATGTCACCAGTTTTCTTTCCCTTCGCGGCGGTACCCCCGACCATCTGGTTGGATGCGGCTTGAAGCGTCTGGTAGAGATACCGGAGATGACGAAAGTCTACGTAGTGGAAGGTTTCAAGGACCTGTTGGCCGCCCGCTCCATGGGAGTGGAGGCTTACGCCATACCCGGAACGGGGGTCATGCCCCCGGACAGGAGCGTGGAGGTGCTACGCCGTCACGACATCATAGTCGTGCTCGACGGTGACCAAGCCGGGGCCCTCGGCAGAGAGCATCTGGTGAGCTACCTCCGGGAACGCGGCGTCAAGTGCAAACCGTACCACAAGGTGCGCGAAGGCATGGACATAGCCGACATCCTGGTGGAAAAACACGCCCTAAACAAGTGCAATTGCAGCACTTGTGTAGAGTGGCGCGCAACCCATCCCACAAACCCCACAAACGCAACGTGAGCGACACCCTTAGCAATAAGGGTGTTGTTTCATTTACGGGCTTAGCGAACGCTGATTGAGCGGGGTTCCAACCCGCCGTCTTCCTTCAACAAAAGCAGGGGCATGTCGTGCGGCTCTTCCAGTAGGACGATTCCCGAGCATTCCTGATCCTCGTTGTGCATATACCAAGTACGGATCGCCGTCACCGCAGCATCCAGTTGACCGTTTCGGCAGCGGGCACCGATCAGCGAGTAGTTCCTCTGGGCGAAATAGTCAAGCGGACCTTCCGCGACCGCCAGCGAGTCAACGTTAACGCATTCCAGGAGGGGTACGACAAATTGACCCATTTTCAAGCCCACACTAACCGCAAAATGAACCGCGATGCTAGGATTCCCGGTCACCTTGTATAGATCATATTCCACCGACCAGCCTGCGAGTTCGAGTTCCCGGCCCGTCAGCCACACCTCGTAGGAGTAGTCTACGTCACCATGCTTACGGATTATTTCCCATAGGTTGGGCGGGAGATGCGTGGACGGGGTCCTGCCGTTGATGGCGGTGTTGACAAAAACCTCACCCCCGCAGAACTCCAGACCCATGTTGCCTTTGGCTATCTGTTCGTCCAGCATGTCCAGCAGTTCTAGGACCGGTATACCCGTAGTGGTGGAGTACTCGTTAACGCTGGCACAGGTCAGGCCGTTGCTGTAAAACGCCCGCGAGAGTCTGGCATCGGCAAAAACAACCGGGGTATAGCCACCAAAGTCTTTCAAGTAGGTCACGTCAGGTTACCATAGGTGCTGTCGGTCTCGTCCACAAACCTGCGCAAGGCATCCAGAGCCGACGCCAGCGCCTCCTTCGCGGTACATTTTCCTTCCCGCAGGGCCTGTTGCGTGGACTCCAGCGCCCGCGTAGTGGCCAGGTTTTTTTGTAGTATACGGTCGACTTCTCCCCGCAGGTAGGCCAGTTGGTTTCTGCGGTGGGAATCGAATATGTTCTCAACCTGTTCGTCGGTCAGGTAACGTACGGCCTGTTCGGGGTCGAGAACCTGCCGCAGTCTACTGGCCGAAGCCAGTTCGACCCGTCGCCGTATCTCGCTGTCAAACGATGCCCGGATGGTTCTCACCTGGCGTGCCGTAACCAGGACCCTGTGCATCAGGTGCTCCATGTCGTCCCGGTCGACCTTGTCCGGGTTCTGTTCCAGGAGTTCGGCCTCCTCCACGTCGATGGGCGTACCGTAGGTGTAGGGGAAAGCAACGTAGTCCCAGTTGTCGGCCATGACAACAGCATCGGCACCTGTTTGACCCGGCGCCCCGGCGCCCACAGTCTAACACGTCATGACCGCAAAAACAAAGCACCTCTTCTCCAATCTGAGGCTCGGCGACCTCGTAGAGACCCCGTCGGGCGATCTGGAGACGGTGAGAGCGGTCGCATCGGTGGGTTACAACATCACGGACGTGTCCGGCCTGTGTATACTAGGCAGTATGAACGCAGTGCTGTTGTGCCGTCAAGACGAAGAGAACCTCGTAATGCTAGTACCCGTGCAAAACATACCGCAGGGAGCCCAAACCGCCCAGCGCATGGCATCCGGCCTGGTCTCCTTCTGGGCCCCGCATATGCCGGCCATCGGAGGGGCCCTGTGCACCGTTAAGTACGAGATAATGATGCTCATGGACACCAGAGACCTATTCGTGATGGTTGCCCGCGGCAAGGAGACCATATTTTTCAACAACCATGTGGACCTGCCTGCCTCGGCTTTCTCCGTGGGGCATCAGAAACTTTCGCATATGAACAAGGACAAGGTCTCCCGGTACGCCGCCGTGGTCAGCGATTCCTACGTTCCGTTCATCCCGCAGGTCGTGCCGCAGAAGGTAAAGTCCTCTCCGCGCAAGCCCTTGCTCTAGGCCAACCCGCCCCGGATCCGTTCCCCCGGAGTCAGGCGACGTTGTGCATTTTTTCTATGCGTTCTATGTCCTGGGTGTCCAGGGTCTCTTTGTCCATCAACTCCTCGGCCACGCATCGGAGCATGTCAATGTTTCTTCGCAACAGGCCCCTGGACTGTTCCAGGAGATCGCCCAGTATCTGGTCCACCTCTTCGTTGACGTCCGCCCCCACGGGACCGTCGAAGACCAGTCTTTCCTCGGATACCGCGGAAAGTTTCCTTCCCATACCGAATTTGGTCACCATCGCCGTGGCGAGGTTCGTGGCATCGAGGATGTCCCCGTGAGCCCCTTGAGTGTAGTCCCCGTCGAGATGTATCTCTTCGGCCGCCCGCCCGGACAGGGAGACGGTGAGTCGGGCCAGCATCTGGTTCTTGGTGGTCAGGTCGTGGTCGCTGCCGCTCATCCAGGTGCTGCCGCCCGTGGCCCCTCTGGGTATGATGCTGACCTGGACCGGCTTGTCCGCGTCTTTTAGCAGGAGGGCCGCCACCGTGTGACCGGCTTCGTGCCAGGCCACTATCCGGCGGTCCCTTTCGCTGATGATGCCGCTCTTGCGTTCCCTGCCTAGCATGGTCGTCGCCAAAGCCGACTCTATGTGCTCCTTGGTTATGGTTGCGGACGCCGCGCGCACCGCTTCCAGTGCGGACTCGTTGAGCAGCTGTTCGATCTGCGCCCCGGTCAACCCGGGTACTCTTTTGGCGATCGCCGTCCAGTCGATGCCCGTCTCAAAGGGTCTGTTTTTCGCGTAGAGTTCCATGATCTGGGCCCTGCCCTGACGGTCGGGGGGACGTACCGCTATTATTTTGTCAAACCTTCCGGGACGCAGCAGGGCCGGGTCCAGGACGTCCGCCCGGTTTGTGGCCGCGAGTACGACGATGCCGCTGTGTCGGATGAATCCGTCTAGTTCCACCAGAAGGGCGTTGAGGGTGTTCTCCCGTTCGTCGTTGCTTCCGAGTATCGCCCCTTTGCTCCTGGATTTTCCTATGGCGTCTATCTCGTCGATAAACACGATGGCCTTGGTCTCCTCTCTGGCCTTCTTGAACAGTTCCCTGACCCTGGCCGCGCCGACCCCGACGAACATCTCCACGAAATCCGATCCGGTTATCGCGTAAAAGGGCACCCCGGCTTCGCCGGCGACGGCGCGCGCCAGCAGGGTTTTGCCTGTTCCCGGGGGACCGGTAAGCAGGAACCCTCGGGGGCTTTTCGCCCCGGTGTTCTTGTACCGGTCGGGGTTGTCGAGGAATTCCACGATTTCCTTCAGGTCGCTCACCACTTCGTCCACTCCGGCCACGTCCTTGAAACGTGTTTCCGGGACCTTCACCGGGTTGTTCTTCTGCCGGATCTGGGATAGTATGCTGCCGGCCCCTTTCTTGCTCATGTAGACGATGAAACCCACGACCAGGAGTATGGGCAGAACGCTCAGCAGCAAGCTGGTCAGGAGGCCGGGTAGTTTCACTGCGATCACCGTAACTTTGGCTCCCGTGGCCTCCAGTCGCTCGTACGCCTCCGCGTCCCCTCCCGCGGGGTAGTATGCGTTCACGGTGCGTCCGTCCTTGGTGGTCAGGACTATCCTGTCCTTTCCGCTGTAGACCCAGGCCTCGTGCACCTGGCCTTTTTCGTAGGTTAGTAGTTCACTGTATGCCACGGACTCCCCTTTGTCTTTCGGGCCTCCGGCCTCTCCTTGGCCGCCGGCTCTGCCCGAGAGCAGAAACACCACGACCAGCGCCCCGATCCAGAAGGAGATCTGCTTGCCCTTCCAGGGTTTCTGGTTCTCTCCCGGGTTGTCTCCGCTTTTTTGCGGGGTTTTTCTGGAAATTCTTTTTAGGGGCCCGTAGCTCATGGATATTACGGTGCCGCGCATGGCACGGGGCGCATAGACCAAGGTGCTACCGGCGGACGTAACGGTCGTGGTGTTCCCACCATTCGCCCGCGAAGATCGCCCTGGCGTCGGAGAGGGTCATGGTGTTGTTGCATACTCTGGTGTGCACGGCCGTTTCCAGGGCCGTCCTGCGTTTTGCCGACTTCTCGCCTTTCCTGGGGCCACCCCAGTCCCAGTCGGAGTTTTTCTTGGTGAGTGTCGGGACTCTTGAGGTGTTTTCCAGGGTTCCTCCGAGGGCGAGGGGGATGCGCAGCACCAGTTTCGTATCCCAGTACTTGATGGGATCCTTGAAATAGGGGTTTTCGTTGATCCTGTTTTGCGGGATGCTGCGCTGCTTGACCCATTGCTTGTTGCAGATGGTTTGCTGGATGTTGTCCTGCCTTACATCGTAGCGTGCGTCGCCGAGATGGTGTTTGCCGGGGGTGGCGGTGTACAGTTCGATCCAGTCGTAGATTTCCGCGATGTCCTCAAAGAAGTTGAGGATCCCCGCCTCGCAATCGCCCCAGGTGTGGTTTTTAAGTCCATTACCCCCCGAAGGTTTAATCCAACCACCCGAAGACACCACACCGACTAGGAGGTGTTCTCCGGTCGTCGGGTCCACGGCCATGAGCGCCCCTCCGGAGTCCCCCCCGCAGAGAGTGCCGAGAGGCGTCCACAGCGTCCACGAATTTTTATCTACATTGTCGCGCACCGGCGCACCGGGGTAGTCGAGCGTCTTTCTCACCGGAATCCGGAAGTCGTCGGGTTTCGTTTCGCTAAACCCGTAACCTACGGCTTTGAATCGCCACGTGGCCGCCTGCTGGGCGGTCAAGGTCCCGTACCTGACGGGTGTAACACCTTCGATGACCGACCGGGTTTGCACTAACGCAATATCTACATATTCGTGACTCTCTACATCAAGTGGCGCGTACGAGCGGTCAAATATCATCCTCGCCACGCCGTACTCGACGAAACCACGGTCACCCTGGACTTGCACCTTGTAAGCGGCCAATTTGTCCGCATCGCATCCGAATCCCTTCCACGATTCTCTGCAAACCGACGTCACGCAATGTCTGGCGGTCAGCACCCAGGTAGGGGCAATGACCGTACCAGAGCATGAGGGTAGTTTTACGTACGGCGAGAACGCCTCCTGGTCGACTTGACCGCCCACGACGGCTGACGCGACCCCGCCCGGGGGCAGCACGACCCCACCCACGATAAGAAGGAGGGCAAGTAGCCGCTTAAACTTGTTCATGACTTTCATTATGACCCCCCGCGGGTTCTGGACATAGTCCCGCCGTCAGGCAGACCGGGTTTAAGGGCCCCGCCCGACCCCCCTGCCGCCCACGATGGGGGGGTATGCCCCTGTAGTGACTTGGGTCACTATTGATGGTATGCTGACTTTGGTCTGCCCATGCCCGCTATATGGTTTGAGGTGGTCGCGCGTACGGGCACAATCAAAGCGGGGGTGGACGGTGTCGGCGAATTGGTCAGCATGCCCTACGATACGTCGTGGTCCGACCGTGAGGCAGTGTACCAGGTGCTCAACGCCATATTGGACGAGGCGCGCCTTCCTACGGCCGACGGCGGATGGATGGGCGTGTCGCTGTACAACCCCCTCTCCGGACAGGTGGCCAGCGGTCCGGTACCCCGCACCGCGGTTTACGCCCACGACGATGTACTGCATCTGCCCGACACCGGACTGATCGGGTCCATCGAACAGGGACTGTTGACCGTGGGTGACAGCGTCCTGGAGATCCTGGATCCCGGGGTTCGCAGTACCCAGCGCGCCATGGCCAGTCACCTGGTCTAGGTTTACGTTAGGGCCGCGGCCGCCCGGGTTCCGCGAGTTTCTCCGTCTCTACCTAACCCGGGAGTACCGAGGCAATTTTGTTGGCGACTTTGGCCACGAGGTAGGCGTGGGCGGTGTAATCGGCGTACTCGCATCCGAGTTCCCGGGCACTGACCACCGAGTATACGATGCTCTTTGTTTGCACCAAGGTTACCAGTCCGCACAGATCCGGGTCGGAGTCCACCAAGACGGTCCGCGAGCTCTCGACGGGAAGGTCGTCATTGAAGATCTCGTCTATTTCGTTCACGGTCTCCCCGTAGCCGGCGACTTCTTCTGTCAGTATGGAATGCAGTTTTTTTGCCGCATCCCGGGAGACCACCATGTAGGCGTACAGGGTGTACCTGGTGCCGTCTTCGGCGAGCCAGACGTTTTGCCAGGAAGCAGAGTTCTCCGGGTGGTACGCGTACAGTCTTGAATCCTCGGGCAGCAGGAGGACGGATCCGTCGATCAACAGCACTGCGGGGCCGTGTTCGGCCATGAGGTCCACAGCCATGTCCTCCGCGGAGGGCATCACGTAAGCCAGATCGGAGTCGTATATCTCCCCGGCGGCGAACCTCGCGACGCTCGCCTGGCCAGAGATGTCGAGCAATGCGTCGTCTTCGCATTGTTCCAGGTATAGGGGGTCGTCTTTGGCTGTTTTTCCGCAGTCCACAACCGCCGAATCGCCGCCCTTTTCGCCGAAGGGTAGACGCAGGTCGTAGGCGACCACGAGTCCCACGAACACCAGGGTCGCGATGGGTGCCAGGAATTTTACCAGGTTTTTTCTGGCGTATCCGCGCCCGGCTGCCCACAGGTCCATGACCACTACCGTGTCGGATGTCGGGAAACGCGCACCCCATCTCGCCGTATCGCAGTGGGGGCTACACCGTGCTCAGACCGTCGATACATCTTAGGGCGGTTTTCAAAATTTTGAGACCGGACGCGGGCACCCCCATGTCTACGCGGAGGAAACCGTCAGGCGAGGATTCCACATGGGATAGGACTTCGGCGCCGACGGACATGGCTTGCCGCGAGATCTCGTAGTGCAGCGCCGGACGGGCGGGAACCTTTAGGTCCAGGGTCTCCACCTGCAGGTTGGGCGCCGTGCGGTACACGCGAACGGCTCTCCCGGGGTCTTTGTCCAGGACCCTACGACCTTGCCGGCATTCCGGGCTGTGAGCAACGACGGATCCCCTGCCCACTATTCCGGTCATCAATCCGCCGGGTCGCCCGGCGCAGCATCCCGCCCTGCGCACTGGGCATAACCCCAGACCCGCGGCCCGGAGTTCCCCTACGCCAAGGTCGCTTATCACCCGGGTTTTTGTGACCGGAAGGGTTTCCGGGAGTACGTATTTTCCCGCGTCGATGAGTCGGAAGAGTTCTTTGAGGGAGGGCATGCCGAGTTTCGCGACGGCTTTTTGGCGTTGCGCCGGCGTGCTTACGTCCATTCCCGCGCGCGTCGCCCAACTGATGAACACTGCTTCCGCGTGGGATTCCGTTTCGTCGTCCCTGCGGACCCTCGCATGGAACTTCTTTATCTTCGCACGGGCCCGGGGGGTCATCACCCATTTCAACCATTCTTCGGACGGCCCGGTTCGCGACCCGGTGATGATCTCGACGATATCCCCCGATGACAGGGTGTGCCCGAGGGGGACGAGCGTCCCGTTCACTTTGGCGCCCACGCACGAGTGTCCTATGTCCGTGTGGACTTTGTAGGCAAAGTCGACCACGGTGGCTCCCTTCGGCAGGACGTGCATGTGCAGGGCCGGGGAGTAGACCACCACTTCGGCCGTCTCTGCTAGTTCCGCTTTCACCCCCCGTATGTATTCTTCCGGGTCTTCGATGTCCGTGCTCCAGTCCAGAAGTCTTTGCACCCATTCTTCGTCGTTTGTCGCGTACTTGTACGCGTGGTGGGACGCGGCCCCGAACTCGGCTTCGGCGTGGTGTCGGGCCGTGCGGATCTGTATCTCCAGGTACGTTCCGGTTTCGGTCAAAACGGTGGTATGCAGGGACTTGTAAGAGTTGCGTTTAGGTTTGCTGATGTAGTCCTTGTACCTGCCGTCTACCGGCTTCCAGAGGCTGTTTACCACGGAGAGCACCTCGTAGCACTGCGTGTCGGATTCTGTCACCACCCGTAGACCCAGCAGGTCGTAGACGGTTTTTTGTAGGGGGTTTCTCAGTTTGTTGTACGTAGACCAACGGTGCTTCAGTCTGCCCGATACTTCGAAGCCGTCCAGCCCGCCCGCCGCCAGGCCCGCGACCAGTTTTTCCCGCGCCTCCATGAGGCTTGTGTACAGGGAACCATCCTCTGCCAGGAGGGCACCGACCCGTTCGTACTCTTGGGGGTACGCGACTTTGAACGCCCTGTCTTCGAGTTCCGATTTCAGGGCCCGTAGACCGATTCTGGCGGCCAAAGGTGCGTGGATCGCCAGGGTTTCCAGGGCTATGCGTTTCTGTTTTTCCTCGGGCAGGTAGTCTATGGTGCGCATGTTGTGCAGGCGGTCGCAGATTTTGATGACCACCACCCGAGGGTCTTCGGCCAGGGACACGAACAGTTTCCTGAGAGTGGCGGCCTCGCTGTCCATGTCGCGCACCCCGGGGTGCACTTTGGAAACTTTGGTGCATCCGTCCACTAGTGACTTTATCTTTTTCCCGAATATCTCCCCGATGTCTTCGATTGTGGCCCCGGTGTCCTCCACGGTGTCGTGGAGCAGGGCGCAGGCCACCATGTCGGAGGAGCCGCCCAGACCCGTAACCAGCAGCGCGACTTCCAGGGGATGGGTGACGTAGGGTTCACCGGAAGCCCTGGTCTGGTTGGTGTGGGCTTTGACGGCGTACTCTATCGCCTTTCCTAGTACCTGTTCGTCCAGACCGGCCAGGGAGGCGTTCGAGAGCACCGAGGTTTTCAGAGAACGTATAACGGGATGCGTTTCGTCTGCCATGGGTAGCATTGTACCATTTCACCGGGAATGCGGCACTACTGTGCCGTCGGGTTGTTTTGTGCAGCGTTTAACCCGCGTACGTACGGTGCGGCCCATCCTTTCGGCGGCCGGTAAGGTGCGAGTCGGTTCGGGGACGCGTCGTCCTCGCAGGGTAAACAGAAACGCCGCCCGTGCGGGCGGCGTCTTGCGGCGTGAGCCTGTGTCAGATGTGACGCTGAGCGGCCTTGGCGGCTTTGCGGTTGGCTTTGCGCTCGGCCTTGGCCTCCCGGTAGGCGCGGTACTCAGCCTGGTAATGATCCTCCACGGCTTGTAGAACCTCGTTGTGGGCAGGTGCCCGGCCGAGAACCTTCCGCAGTTCCTCGGTGCACGCGGCGGTTACCGCCTTGCGCTTGGCCGCCGCGACCGGGTCGGGTCGCTGCATCTTGAACAAAATATAGGGCATAACGATGCCCCATAAAAGTAGTCCGAATATATCTGTGTTTTCCACTGTGTCTCCCTTTCAGAGTAGTGTGTTTGGTGCGGGGGTTCCCGCTCCGCACATACTGCTATCGCACATGTCCGTCCCGGCATACGGTCGGGCTATCTCCGGGGGTATTCCGGGTTCCGGGCGCGCCAGGGTGCCGCCGCGGGCGGAGGCGGGATCGTGAAAGTTGCCGTATTTGAAAGATTTGCAAAAGCGCCGCCCGCACTAACCGTAGGAAGGGTGAGAACCATAGGCACATTTGTACGGAAAGCAGTGCTTGTGACTCTCGTCGGCGTCGTCATGCCTTTGCCTTTTTCCTCCGACACTCCTGTCTCCGCTTTCTCTGTCCGTCCGCTAGTGCAGGCGTCTGACGCCTTAAAGGCACCTGATCTTCTGGGCAACAAATGCCCGCCTCCGCGCACATCATGCGTCCGAAAGGGGGTGCAGGCAGGGAACAAGCCGGTGAACTCTTCGTTGCTACAAGATCTCATTGCGCGTACGACGCCACCGCCCGCCGCGCAGACAGCGCCAGCGCCTACGGCCCCGAAACCAACGACCGCTCCAGCGCCAGCGCCTACGGCCCCGAAACCAACGACCGCTCCAGCGCCAGCGGCTACGGCCCCGAAACCAACGACCGCTCCAGCGCCAGCGCCTACGGCCCCGAAACCAACGACCGCTCCAGCGCCAGCGGCTACGGCCCCGAAGCCAGCGCCAGCGCCTCCGACCACGAAGGCTACGACCACTACTCCGACCACAAAGGCTACGACCACTACTCCGACCACGAAGGCTACGACCACTACTACGACCCCGCAGGTTACGACCACCACGGTGCGTCCGAAGACCACTGGCACAAAGTCAGAACTCGACCCAAACGCGACCTGCGGCTTCCAGGGCAAGACGATGGCCCTGCCGTGCACCTCCAAGCCACGCAAAGATTTCGTAGAAGACTTGAAGTCTCTTAACAATTTAGGAATTATAAACGCCTTCGCCAGCAACTCAACCAGCCCGTGCTCCGAGGCGGATATGAGTCGGCGCTTGAACGGGTGTCTAGCCGGCAAAGGAGCACAGGCTGCGATTGTTAATACGAAAAAGGAAGTGAAGGATATAATCAATAATCCCGTCAACCCGGATACCGGGATCATGAAAGTCGTCGTCGTGGAAGGCTTCAACACCGTAGCCCACCTCAACCCCAACACCAACAACCAACGGAATTCTACCGGACGTGCCCATGAGACCAGGCGACAGATCTGCCCAGACGGAACCCCCTCATGCTTCGTGTATGAGGTCAAGGCCTGGCAGGTGAATGGTAGAACCGTCGCCCAATTGGCGCAAGATTGCGCCCAACTTATGCTGGAAGCGCGCGAAAAGGGCGCAAACTTCCAAACGTGCGTAGTCGCCACACCCAATGTGCAATCCGCGAACGACTCAGATTTCAACAGAAAAGGGCTCAGGGCCGCGGAGGCATCCGTAGGCGAGTTCAAAACAGTAAACATGTGCCGTAAATCCACTCGTAATCCTGTCACCGTTCTAAAGTCCACCATCTCGTCCCCGGACTTCTACCCACCGTACCCCGATGGGACGTGCGGCCACTCAGATATGTATGTCTGCCAGTGGTCCGACGCTTCTTGGACTAGGATACTCACAAACGAGTTCAACCCCAACCTCCACACGGAACTCGGCCCCGACAGGACGGTGGTGAACGGGAAGTGTGTACACCCGGTCACCGACCTCGTCTCGACGGTAGCCGGCGGGCATGAGAGTCGAAAGGATGTCTGCCAGCGGTCCGACAACACCCTGACGACCATATTTTCGAAAGATTTCAACGAGGCCCTCCACTACCCACCGAACTCCGACGGGACGTGCGGAACCAACACATACATAACTGTATGTCTGCGGTCCGACGACACCCAGACGACCATACGTTCGAAAGATTTCGACCCGGCCCTCCACTACAACCTAGTTAACAATAAATGCGCCGTCGGCAGTAGCAGCGGGCGCGCCGGCGGCAGTAGCAGCGGCGGCAGTAGCAGCGGCGGCAGTAGCAACGGCGGCAGTAGCAGCGGGCGCGCCGGCGGCAGTAGCAGCGGCGGCAGTAGCAGCGGCGGCAGTAGCAGCGGCGGCAGTAGCAGCGGCGGCAGTAGCAACGGCGGCAGTGGCCCCGATTCCGGTTCCGACCCGGACAACAGCAACGAGACCGGTATCCCCTACTCGGAATGGCCGACTTCCGCGATCGATCCGTCCACCGGCAGACCGTACACTGTCACCATCAGGGTCTCCTTGACCGTTCCCGAGAATTACGTGGCCAACGGCAAGAAAACCACTCTGTCCTACAAGGTAGACGTGCTATGCGGGTCCCCGGTCAACCGAGTTTCCTGTGAAAGCGCCGGAGTGAAGGTATCTGACGTCACCATGATACTAAACCAGGGCAGCACGCATCCGTCAATGAAACCCTGTTCCTCCACGGCGGCTAGCGCGTGCGGCTATTACGCGCCCCAACACGCAAAACCTTTAACGGGACAAGCAGGGACCTTTGACTTGTATTTCTACACCCCTATGCACGCATCAGATTACGCACGGACGACAATCACACTCTCCAGCATAACGATAGAAAGAGAGTTGGTGTTCCTCGGCGCATCCTCCGTAATCGTCGCTGTGGACGAATATTCGACAGAATACAAGGTAAACGATAAAAGTTCGAGCCCAGTGATCTACCGCAAGATCCTGGGATCCTTCGGCGGCGTCTGACCGGACCTGTATCTAATCGGACTCAACGACGACCCTACGTCCCGCCGCATCCGTCACGGTTATGCTGTAGGTCTCGTTGTTCAAGTTAACCGGGTCAGATAGATTCACGCGCACCGGCAGGGGATTGACCCCCTTCCCGCCGTCTCCAGCCACAGTGTCTTCGTTGGATCCCCAACAATACAAGACCCCTTTATAGTCTATCCCGCATGCCCGACTCTTGACGATCAGCCAGGAACTCACTCTCAGGACATTCCATTTTCCGTCCCCAAACCGGTAGGGGGTCGTACCGTTCGTAGAGGTTTCCTCAGGGACCAGGTGCTTAAGGTCTCCCGTGCAGAGGGTCGCGGCGCCCTCGTAGCAGAGCACACCCCCGCCCCCGGTTACCCTTTCGAACTCGAATTGTTTCCCGACCTGCAAGAGTTCGGTGGAGTAAACCGCCGCCGGTGAAGTTTCGAAACTGTTTACCCCCTTGCACCACGCCCTCCCCTTGGAGAACACGCAGGTGAACAGCCCCCCTATGACGATACCGTCGGCCCCGTCCGGCAGAGCCGTCACCCTTAAAGTGGCGTACTCTTTGAGAGCGTCTCTGAGGGCGTCCGTAGCCACTTCCGGGTCGGCGTACACCAGGTCGCTCCACGTCTTGGAGGCCGCTCTGGTTTCTTGCAGGGTCGTGACTTTTGAGTAGAAAGAACCCAGGGAAAGGTCCCACCCCCAGCAGTAGAGTGCTTCTCCGGCCGCACAATTCCGGTATTGCCCGGCGGCGATGGTCCTCGCGCCGGCCACCCCTTCGACCCGCACGGGATTCGGGTACTCCCGGACGTCGGACAGGATTCCGGTAACCGTCGCGAAAACATTGCTACCCCAACAATACACGTCGCCTTCGTCCAGTAGCGCGCACATATGATCGAAGCCGCCGGCGAGTTGTTTTATAGTACCCGGCAGACCGGAAACCAGGCGTTCCCCCGGGGGGCTTTCTTCGAGTTCAACGGTATGCCAGGTGTTCACGTATCCCCAACAATAGAGTTCGTTGCCCGTGGTAACCGCGCAGGTCCCGTTGTTGGTGAGACCCACGGATTTGTACTTTCGTGGGACTGTTCCTGTCCTGACCGGTTTCAACTGCATTGCGACGGGGCTCGACCCGGTCTGACCGTAACGGTTATGCCCCCAGCACCACAATGCGGCCTCCGCGTCTATGGCGCAGGTGTGCCGTAGTCCCAGCACGACTTCGGTCGATTTTTCGCCTACCCGTACCATGGTTCCGGTTTCCGGGTGCACCTGGACCGTAGAACCCTCTTTTGCGCGGAAGGTGTACGGGGGCTCTCCGCCGACCACCTCCGCCGTCCCGTCGGGGGCGTAGGAAACGGTCATGCTCGAACCGCACGCCGTCGCGACCATAAGGACAGCCAGAGCGCATACCTTGATCCGCATAGCGTTGTACTGTATAGTTTACGGTTCGACTGTCACCCAATGTCCCCGGGTCCTGGTTCTAGCGTATCCTCATGTTCTTCACTGCGTCTACCGCCGCACCCGCCGCCCGTTCCAGCGCGGATGTCATCTCCTCGCGTATCTCCTCCAGGGATATCTGCAGCATCCGGCCGGTCTCCTCGATAAGGCTGTCCCGTCTCCTTTGCGCTTCGCTGATGGTGCGGTCAGCGGACCTCGCCGCCTCGGCCATGATGGCGGCCGCCGCCTCCGCCGGATCGGCCAGGGTGTTCTCACGCAAACGGTTTCTCAGTTCCGCGTTGACGTCGTTTAGTTTCAACACGAGGGCCACTAGTTCCTTTTTGCTGCGCGGGACCGGTTCGTTGGAAAAGTCGTACATGCAGTCCACTTCGAAACTAGACTTTTCGACGAGATCGGCGTGCCCGTCGGGCGTCGGACCCGCGTCGGTCGCCGCGACGGTTTCTGGGCGGAGTTCCTTAGCCGTCTTAAGGGCTTTCTCGGCTGCTTTGGCTTCCTTGTCGGCTTTTTTGGCGGCAATCTTGGCTTCCTTGTCGGCTTTTTTGGCGGCAATCTTGGCTTCTTTAGCGGAAGACGCGTTCAGTCGGCGCATGTCCCTGCGCATTTTACGTTCGTCGCCACGCGTCACACCACCGACCACCGGCGGGATGGTGTCCTCTAGTCGTCTTTGCTCCACTTCATTCTTTAAGGGGTTGGGTTCGTTCATACACTAAATCGTACCATAGACCCGGACTATGTCACATGGGTCGCGTTACCGTAATCGGGTCGTAGCTCCGCTGGAATGAATGGCGTCCACGAAATCAGCCTCCGTCAAGGTGGCTATTTCCTCGTCGGAGTTATAGGAGTTCACCCTGTCGCCCTGACGCATTATCGCCGTCTCCAGCTGGTTGCGGACGTGGCGTCCGTTGCCGAACCCCGGGTACTTGGAAGCGAGCTTCAGGCGGGGTTCTAGCGCGGTGTACACCGCCGGATCGATGGTGTAGCCCCGTTCACCCGCCAGGTGCTTGAGTATCAAACAGAGCTCCTCGGTCGAGTAGGACGGAAAGTCTATGATGCGCACGAAACGACTGCGTAGACCGGTGTTGGAGTTCAAAAACTGTTCCATTTCGCTGGGGTAGCCCGCGGCTATCAGGACGAACTCGTCGCGGTAGTCTTCCATCATCTTCAGCAGCGTGTCTATGGCCTCTTTGCCCGCGTCGCGTTGACCATCCTCGTTGGTGAGGGTATAGGCCTCGTCTATGAACAGCACCCCGCCCAGGGACCTCTTGACCAGTTCTATGACTCTTCTGGCCGTCTGATCCTTTACGTCGCTGATGATGTCTCCTTTCTGCACCTCCACAAGGTGCCCGGATGCCAGGGTTCCGCTTTGTGCCAGTATCTTGCTGACTATACGGGCCACCGTGGTTTTGGCGGTCCCGACCGGACCCTTGAAGACCATGTGCTGCCCCATCCCGCTGGCGTTAAGTCCCAGCTGTTCACGCCTATCCAGCAACGAGGCGTTGCTCGCCCAGAGTTTCACTGTCTTTTTGACGTCCGCTAGTCCTATCAGATTGTCCAACTGTTCGTAGGCATCAACTTCCCCGGTGCTCTTGTCGATCTTCAACACGGACAGGTCCAGGTCGTTTATGTCCACGCACCTGCCGGAGCCTTTTGCGGAGAGGTCCGCGACCAGTTTTTTGGCGACCCTGGAGTTCCGCATGTTGCCCATCCCCGGGGCTCTCCTGAGTTCTGTTTCCAGGTGCGTGGCGAAACTTTCGCTGAAAGTTATCTTACCGTCCTTCAGGTACGTGAGGACAAGTTCGCTCATCTGCGTCGGGGTGAGCGCTTTTACAACGGCATGACTAAAATAGTTGTAAAGGTCGGGGTTGGTCGCGTGGAGTTTGACCACGGCCTGCAAGTCGCCCGAGACGACCAGCGACACGCTGGGATCGGAGGATATCAGCACCCGGAAGGTCTCCAGTATAGGGATGGCGTTGACGTCCGCGAAAATATTTTCCAGGTTACGGATGTATAGAATGCCGTGGCGCGCCTTGTTCCAGAGAACACGAACCGCCTCCACTGCTTGGGCGGGGGTGTGCCAGGACAATTCCTCCGGTATGGCGCGGTACACGGCCAGGTATTTTCCTTTGTCGCCGTATTTCCGGGCCAGGTACTCCACGGCCTCTTCCTGGGCACAACCTACCGGACCGGCCATGCAGAGATAAGGTAAGCCGGGGGTCAGCATACAGCGTCTAAGGGCCAGTACCAACATGGGCTGCTGTCTGATTTCGACGATGTTCACTGTCCTCAGTATCGTACACTATCCCCCCGAAATGCAGAAGAGCGGGACCCCGTAGGGTCCCGCCGAATGCTGCTACCTGGGCTTGAGCTCCTCGGGGGTTAGCCCGAGTCGCGAGATCGCGGCCCGTAGTTTCGTGTCCTTTTTGGACCTTTGGTAGAGTTCCTCTCGACTCTCATTGAGAATCTGCTCCATATAGGAGATGCGCTGTTCCAACTCCTCCGGGTCTCTGGGTCTTATGCTTTCCCAGGCCTGGTTACGCTCCGGCGCGAGTATGCCGGCAATTTCCCGCCACAATGGATCCAGGAGGGGGGCGAGTTGCTGGAAACTCTCCTCGACATCGAGGTTTTTGTCCTTCACGTTACCGATATAATTTAGCATATCGGCAAGTGCGACGGAAAGGAGACTGGTCTTTTCCTTCTCGTCGAGGGGCATTTCGACTACGGGAAAAACCGTATCCAGGTTAACGTCCGCGAACCACCGTTCCAGGCTGCTTTGTACGGATGGGGTGAGGTATCCGTACTTGGAGACCACCCATGCGGCTACTTCGATATCCGTCTTTAATGCCGTTAAAGGGTTTTTGTTATTCATCGTGTTCAGGTACTCCTTTGGTACTTGCTGGATGTTACAACCATACTTTTGGCGCGAAAAGATCTACTGCGAATTGGCATATATCTTCTCCCCGTCGGTCCAGACGTCCACTCTATCTATACTGTTGCCCTCGGTGTACTGGCACCCGGATCTAACCCCGCCAGAGGGCTTGAAGCACAGGATTTTGGCACCGTTGTATCTGAACCTGATGTACGTCTCGGGATTATAGTCGTATACGACTTCATCGCGCCGCCACAGGCTCACCTCCCCGAAAGCGTCGTTTACGGAAACCGAGCATTCGTAGGACTCGCCGACAGGGGTGTTTTTGCACAGTATATCCGCATCTTCGTAGGTGTACCTGGTGTACAGCCGGGGGTCGTAGTAGACAAGCGCCCTGCCCCGTAACCAGGCCACCGGGGGCACTTCGCTAGAAGGTTCGGTTGTCGCGGAGGCCGGGATGCATCCGCGCACGTCACCGGAAGTGGCGCACCACAGGTCCAGATCCCGTTCGGGGTCCGTCACGGTCTGCCAGGTCACCTCCGCGCACGGTTGGGGGTTCTTGGACAGATCGGTGAGGTCCTGCGGGGATGCGTACTGCATACGGATCAGTAGCAGGTCGAAAGAGTTGAGCGTCCAGTTCGGGGAGTAGGTGGCCGACTCTTCGAGTATCCCGCTCGGGCATCGGTGGTGCCCGAGACCCAGAGAGTGCAGCAGTTCGTGGACTATCGTCCTGTTGCGCTGCCACTGCGAGCTGGTTGCATCCACTGCGATCGTCGCCCGTATCAGTGCCCCGTCATCGTCCCACGAGGTTCTGGTCAGACCGTCTATCTCCGGCTTGTCGGTGAAGTTACCGAGCACCTCCGGCCACCTATTTTTCTCCAGGGAGTGCAGGGTGACGTCACTGGATCCGTTTACAAGCACTAGTCTGGGGACGTTCGGGTAGCCTAGGCTGTTTATGCGTCCCACTGCCTCCTGGAGGATCTCGAGGTTCCTCCCGCCCCCCAGCCCGCTTCCGTCGACCGTAACTTCGCTCTTACGCCAAACGTACCGCTCGCCCCCGGACTCCGCCATCATGGTGTTGAAGGCGGCGTTGCTGTTGTTGTCGGCATTCTCGAAAACGGGCGCCAGGAAGGGTACGGTGGTCGTTACGCTCGTGGCGTCGGGGAAGACTTGTGGGGACTCCTCGTAGAGTACGTCGTCGACGGGCGTCGTCGTCGTTTCGACGCGGTCATCTGCGGGCGCGGCACCATCCTCGAGGGCCGCGCATCCGACAAACGATCCGGACGCCGCTAACAGGCCTCCAACTATTGTCAGGAGTCTTCTTTTCGCCATCTATACCGCGTCTAAGACGGGGTCTCCGTCGGTGTAGATGTGTTCCAGTTTCACCAAAATTTGCTGGCCGGTCCCGACGACCTGAACCAGGTAGTAGGGATCCTGTACCGCTAAGAGGGTTACGGCGATGGGCTCCTTGGTGGAGTTCAAAAAATAGGACGAGCCGACGCGCACGTCGCCCGCCGGTTTAAGCGCTTGCAGGTTGTTTTTGGTCATATTATACGACTGTGCACCTTTAGGCGCCGGCGGCATACTATGGCGGCCGCTAACCGCGTCGAGCATGGATGTAGGACACCGCGCCGCGTCGGCGAACAAGTAGGTATCATGGCCTCCGGAGACAATAAAACGACGCTTCGTGAAAGAAACTTCCGGGACAGGTTGGTGCACCTTGCGGGCGGGGCGACTGCTATCGCCGCCGTGTTCGCGTTGGCTCTACGGGAGACCATGCACATTGGTTCCATATGGCTCAACCTGGCCATTGGTGCCCTCGGGCTTGTTTTGTGCCCGCTATCGAGGATCACTGCCACGCCCCGGGGTGGGGAGGGGCGGTGATCGCCGGTATCTCGCTTGGGGACGTCTGGGAGGGTTTCACCGCCTCCCCGCCGTGGTATCTGGCTACAGTAGGGTTCGTGCTCGGCGGGCTGCTCTCCTCGTTTCTAGGGGTGGCGGTCTACAGGATCCCACGGGGTCTGGGTTTGGGCGGCAGATCGGTGTGCGTCTGCGGCCGGCAGTTGAAAGCCTACGAGAACGTCCCGGTATTCGCCTGGATCCTTTTGAGGGGTAAAACCAGGTGCTGCGGCGAGCGGATACCGTTCTATCTGTTTGCCTACGAGGTCGTAAGTTCCTTGGCCTTGATGTCCGCGGGTTTCCTGGGGTTGGGGTATTTGGGGGCGGGCACCGCTTTGTTCGTTGCGTTGATCGTAGTCCTGGTAATCGTATTCAAAATATCGTTCCTGCGTAAAAAGAAGTCCGGCGTACCGTATCTTTGAACCCGGGGTAACGCACCTATGGTCGATATACGCTCATAAATGGTTCCTACCGGCGGAAGTGGCGAAACGGCAGACGCGCCAGCCTTAGGAGCTGGTAAGACACTCTTGTGGGGGTTCAAGTCCCCCCTTCCGCACCAACGAATAAACGCATAACTCCCGATTCGAGGATCTAAAAGGTCTTTGGGTCGGGAGTTTGGGTGTTTTCAGGGTTCTCGGTGTATCCCGCCGCCGGGCCCATGCCCCACTCTGGTCTCCCCGAGAAACCGATCGAACCGCATAAAGGGACGAATGCCGTAACCGACGACTCCGGAACAGTGGTTTTTGAGGAAACGCCTGATGAGTGCCCCACCAAATCAAGCAGCAACACGCTGATGGCCGTAAAGAAGTCTGAGCTTTACAGCACCCTGTGGAAGAGCTGCGACAAGCTCCGCGGCGGAATGGACGCAACTCAGTACAAGGACTATGTCCTAGTCCTGTTGTTCATGAAGTACGTCTCTGACCGTTCGAAGAACGCGAAGAACTCGCTGCTCGACATCCCTGAGGGCGGTGGATTCGCCGACCTGGTGAAACTCAAGGGCAAGGCCCACATCGGCGACGGAATCAACAAGGTCATCGGGAAACTCGCCGACGCCAACGATCTGCGAGGCGTCATCGACGTCGCAGATTTCAACGACGACGCCAAGATCGGCAAGGGCAAGGAGATGGTTGATCGCCTCTCCGACCTGATCGCCATCTTCGAGAACCCGGCGCTCGACTTCTCGGGCAACCAAGCCGACGGCGACGACCTCCTTGGGGATGCTTACGAATACTTGATGCGGAACTTTGCCACCGAGTCCGGCAAGAGCAAGGGCCAGTTCTACACCCCGGCCGAAGTGTCGCGAATCATGGCCGCAGTCATCGGTATCGACAAGGCCAAGTCGCAGAAGGAAACCATCTACGACCCGACGTGCGGATCCGGATCGCTGCTCCTCAAGGCCCACGATGCTGCCAAGAGCGCTACGGGGCACGATCTCGCGATCTACGGACAAGAGAAGGACAACGCCACCGCGGCGCTGTCGCGCATGAACATGTGGCTCCACAACGCCGGCACAGCAGAGATCGAAAACGACAACACCCTCTCAGCACCACAGTTCACTGACGAAAGGACTGGAGCACTACGCACCTTCGACTACGTCGTCGCGAACCCTCCGTTCTCGGTGAAGTCCTGGACCGACGGCGTGAACGTCGGCGCCGATCCGTACAAGCGGTTCGTCTACGGCACCCCGCCCGACAAGAACGGCGACTACGCCTTCTTGCTGCACATCCTCGCCAGTCTGAAGGCCACTGGCAAGGGCGCGGTAATTCTCCCGCACGGGGTGCTGTTCCGCGGCAACGCCGAAGCAACCATCCGTCGGAATCTCGTCAAGCAAGGCTTCATTAAGGCCATCATCGGCCTACCCACCAACCTCTTCTACGGCACCGGGATCCCAGCGTGCATCATCGCGCTCGACAAGGAAGGTGCTGCGACGCGCGACCACATCTTCATGATCGACGCCTCAAAGGGTTTCGTGAAGGACGGCCCGAAGAACCGTCTCCGCGAGCGGGACATTCATCGCATCGTCTCGACGTTCCTCACCCAGACGGAAGTCGAGAAGTACTCGCGCAAGGCGCCCGTCAGCGAGATCGCAGATCCGAAGAACGACTACAACCTGAACCTGCCTCGCTACATCGACACTTCCGAGCCCGAAGATCTCCAGGATCTCGATGCGCATCTCAACGGCGGTATTCCGGACCGCGACATTGATGCGCTCACTGTCTATTGGAAGGTGTTCCCCAATCTCCGCAAGGAACTCTTTAAATCCGCCGGTCGACCCGGTTACGGCAATCTCACGCTTCCAGCCGCTGAACTCTCCGCCCACCTCGCACGATCCGACGAGTACGCCGCTCTCACGGCGCAAGCCGTAAAGGATCTGCAGAAGTGGATCGGGTCCGTCAAGCCGAAGTTGCTCGCGATCAAGGACGCGAGCAAACCAAAGGAACTCGTCAAAGAGATCTCCGAGGCACTGCTTGCCACGTTCAAGGCGTCTGTACTGCTTGATGAATACGCGATCTACCAAGGTTTGATGGAACTCTCCGCCGAGACCCTGCTCGACGACGCGTACCTCATCGTTGACAACGGTTGGAAGGACGCCGCGCAGCTCAAATCCCTGCCGGCCAAGGCCAAAGGGGAGAAGCGCGCCGGACGAGTGGACTTCACCATCAACAAGGTCGAGCACCGCTCCGAGCTGCTGCCGCCGGAACTGCTTATCAGCAGGCTCTTCGAGAAGGAAGCCCGTGAGTGCGCCGATGCGCTCTCGGCAGCCGAGGAGAATCTCGAGGAGCTCGTTTCCACATACGGCGGTGAAGACATGCTCCTCTCTGACGTCTCCAACGACAAGGGGGAGTTCGCCAAGAAGGCGGTCGCTGCTGCCCTCAAGGAGACCAAGAAGAGCGATGAGGAGTACGAGCCCCTCAAGGAG
>Ga0194131_10002529_pt1 | contig 29896 bp, 25 predicted proteins | sample TA2KigO120mmetaG_FD_148631 | JGI IMG/M metagenome (GOLD analysis project Ga0194131, IMG submission 148631) | Freshwater microbial communities from Lake Tanganyika, Tanzania - TA2015053 Kigoma Offshore 120m | ecosystem: Environmental > Aquatic > Freshwater > Lake | place: Tanzania: Lake...
GTGCTGTTTCGACGAGGGGCTTCGCGCCCCTCGCTCCACGCGGCGGAGCCGCGCGGAGCCTCACTCCCCGCGGTCGCTTCGCTCCGCGCTCGCCTCCGGCTCGCGTGCACGGGGCGGTGCCGGTGGGGGCGGTCGCTCGGCGCTCGACTTGGGCTTGTGCGCACGGGGCGGCGAGCCGGTTCAAACTTTGGCTTGCTGGCGACCTCCGGCACGGCCTTGCTGCGAAAGGCGAAGGAAGGGCGAAGAGAATCGGCTTTGCGCGCGAAATCTGATGTGGGGCGCAGATTCCTATTGACACCGTCGGGCGGCTGTTGAAAAAAGGGGCGTGTGGGGATTGGTGGGGAGCGGTGGTGGCCGGGTCGACTAGGGTGGTGGGGAGCCTCTTGAGGACGACATGTTCGACGGACGGTTCTCCAACACCCTGGACGACAAGGGCCGCGTCGCCATCCCGGTCAAATTCCGGGAGGCGCTGTCCGCGTCGGGGCAGGATCGGATCGTGGTGACGCGGTTCAAGATCAACGGCTTTCCGTGCCTCGAGGGGTACGACGCCCAGGCCTGGCAGGAGCTCGTGAGCAGGGTGCAGTCGAAGGCGGGGTCCTTCGGCATGAGCAGGGCGATGTTCGCATCGGTGTACATCGGCGAAGCGCAGACCTGTCAGCCCGACAAGCAGGGACGTATCCTGATCCCGCCGACATTGCGAGCCCACGCGCAGCTCGACACCGAGGTCGTCTTCGTCGGCGTGGGCGGCAAGTTCCAGATCTTCGATCCGGCGATCCGCGAGAAGCAGGCCGCGCAGTTCTTCGAGCAGCTCGACGAACATCCGGACATGTTCAATGACGTCGACTGACTCCCGCACCGGCTTCGCCGACCACGAAGGCTGGAACCCGCAGGGCGTCCCATCCGGCGTCCGCCCCGGCCTGGCGGATCTCGAGGGATGGAGCCGGCACGGTGGTCCATCCAACCGATCGACGGAGGAAGGCGTCCTCCGGGAGGGCTCGACCATGGCGTCGACGACGGAGCGCCGCCCTGCCCACGACTCCGTCATGCTGGCAGAGATCGTCGACGCCCTCGCGCCGGCGCTCGACAAGCCGGGGGCGCGCATCGTCGACGTGACACTCGGTCTCGGCGGTCACTCCGCGGCGCTGCTCGCGGCCGCCCGCCCGGATGCCACGCTGCTCGGGCTCGACCGCGACCCGCACGCGCTCGAGATCGCCGGCCGGAACCTCGTGGCGTTCGGCGAACGCGCGATCCCGCGTCATGCGCGCTTCTCGGATCTCGCACGGGTGCTCGACGAGCTCGGCTGGGACAGAGTCGACGCGATTCTCGCCGACCTCGGTGTCTGCTCGATGCAGCTCGACGAGGCCGAGCGCGGCTTCAGCTTCCAGCGCGACGGCGAGCTCGACATGCGCATGGACCCGACGCGCGGCGAGAGCGCCGCCGATCTGCTGGGCCGCCTGACGCAGGGCGAGCTCGCGGAGCTGCTGCGCGATCTCGGCGAGGAGCCGGAGGCGCGCCGCATCGCGCGCGCGTTGTGCCGCGACGGCGGGGAGGGGCGACCGCGCACCACCGCCACGCTGCGTGCCGCGATCGTTCGGGCGGTCGGCGGCCGCGCGAACCGGCGCCACGATCCCGCGACGCTCACGTTCCAGGCGCTGCGCATCGCGGTGAACGACGAGCTCGGCGAGCTCGAGAGCCTGCTCGCCCTGCTGCCGGAACGTCTCGCGCGTGGCGGGCGCGCGGCCGTGCTGGCGTACCATTCCCTGGAAGACCGGATCGTCAAGCAATATTTCCGGAGCTGGTCGGCACGCTGCGTGTGCCCGCCCGAGCTGCCGATCTGCCGGTGTGGCGGGAAGGCCCGCGCCGTGCGGCTCACCTCCGGGGCCGCACGTCCGACGGCGGAGGAGACCGCGCGCAATCCGCGCGCACGGAGCGCGCGGCTGCGCGCGCTGGAGTGGGTCGATGAGCGCTGAAGCGTTGAGCCTGTCGCAACCGCGCCTGGTGGCGCGGGGTCCGTCACCGGCTGCACCGGCCGTACGGCCCCGGCAACGCTCCGCCGCCCACCAGGGAGCGGCCCGGGATCGCGCGGAGCGTGCCCGGGCGATGCGCGTAAACCTGATCTGCGGCGCCGTCATGATCGGCGCGATGCTGCTCCAGGCGTGGACCGGTCTCACCGTCGGCAAGCTCGGCTACGAGCTGTCGCGTGCGCACGACCTGACGCAGCGTCTCGACCGCCAGCTCAACGAGCTGGCACTCGAGAACAGCGGCATCGTCAAGCCGGACATCCTGGCGAAGGAAGCCCGGAAGCGCCTCGGGCTCGAGCAGCCCCAGCTCGGACAGATCGTCGATCTGCCATGATCGGAACGCCGGAGAGCGGCGCGCCGCGCGAGCGCATCCTGGTCGTCGCGGTCGGCGTCGTCGTGCTGCTGGCCGGGATGGCGGCGCGCGTGGCGCACCTCACCATCGTCGAGCGCGACACCCTGGTGGGGATCGCGCGCGGCCAGCACGACGAGACGATCTACATGGCCGCGCCGCGCGGGCAGATCCGCGACCGCGAGGGCACCATCTTCGCCGACACCGTCGGCATGCCCTCGATCTACGCGAGCCCGCGCTATCATCCGGTGCCGCTTGCCGCGCGGCCCGCGCTCGCCAAGGCGCTCGACGTGCCGCGCACGTGGCTCGACGGCAAGCTCGACTCGAAGGCCGGCTTCGTCTGGCTGAAGCGCCGCGTGACGCGGCAGCAGGCTCAGCAGGTGGAGCGTCTGCGTCTCACCGGGGTCGAGTCCATCCTCGAGGGCCACCGCGTCTATCCGCTCGAGACCATCGGGGCGCACGTCGTCGGAACGGCCGGGACGGACCTGCGCGGCCTCGAAGGCATCGAGCTGCGCTACGACAAGGTGATGCGTGGCGAGGAGCTCGTCTACCGCGGTCAGCGCGACGGTCGCGGCCAGATGCTGTTCACCGAAGGCGTCGCGGCCGAGCAGAGCGACGAGCGCGCACCGGGGCCGCTGGCACTCGACAGTCGCCTCGAGGCGGGTGCGACGCTCGAGCTCACGATCGACGCGGGCCTGCAGGAGATGGTGCAGCGTGAGCTGGCCGCGGGTGTGCAGGCAGCGAACGCCGACGCCGGCACCGTCATCATGCTCGACCCGCACACCGGTGCGATCCTCGCGCTCGCCAACTACCCCTGGTTCGACCCGAACGATCCGGGTGGCGTCGCTCCCGACGCGCGCCGCAACCGCGCCGTCACCGACAGCTTCGAGCCGGGCTCGACTCTGAAGGCCGTGCTCGCCGCGGCCGCGCTCGACGAGCGCGTGGTCGACGCGGGCGACCGGGTGTTCTGCGAGAACGGCAAGCTCAAGATCGGCAAGTGGACGATCAACGACCACCACCCGTACGGGCTGCTGACCATTCCCGAGGTGATCCAGTACTCGAGCAACATCGGCGTCAGCAAGATCGCCGAGAAGCTCGGTCGCGAGCGCTACTTCCGCTACCTGCAGAGCTTCGGCTTCGGCAAGCCGACCTCGGTCGACCTGCCGGGAGAGGTCGGCGGCATCATGCGGCCGGTCGATCGCTGGGCGCAGATCGACCTCGCCACCACGAGCTTCGGCCAGGGCATCTCGGTGACCGGCATGCAGATGGCGGCGGCGTACGCGGCGATCGCGAACGGCGGCCGCCTGCACCAGCCCTACCTCCTCGAGCGCGCCATCGACACCGGCACCGGCCGGGCCATGCTCGAGCGCGAGGGGGGCTTCGGCGCGGCGGCATCGCGCGACGTGATCCGTCCCGAGACCGCGCGCCAGATCGGCGAGATGCTCGAGCTCGTCGTCGAGTCGGAGCGCGGCACCGGCAAGAAGGCACGGATTCCGGGCGTTCGCGTCGCGGGCAAGACGGGCACCGCGCAGAAGGTCGACGCGAAGACGCGGCGCTATTCGAACGAGCGCCTCGCGTCGTTCGTCGGCTACGCACCGGCGGACGCGCCGATGTTCGTCACGCTGGTGATGATCGACAACCCGAAGGGCGAGCGCTACGGCGGCCTGGTCGCGGCGCCGGTGTTCTCGTCGATCATGTCGCGCGCGCTCGATCGCTTCGGGCGACGACCCGGCGCGCTGCCGACCGTCGTTCCCGCGAGCGTGCCCGGGGGGGCGAAGACGGGCGTCAAGCAGCCGGCCGGCAAGGACGCGAAGCAGGCCCTCCGGGGATCGAAGAGCAAGGACGCGAAGCCCGCGCCGCCGAGCCTGGTGGACGACGGTCTCCTCCGGGCGGCGGCGTTCCGCGGTCCCGTCGACGTCACGCCGTCGTTCGCCGGCATGAGCCTGCGCAACGCGATGCGCGAGGCGCAGCGCCTCGGCATCAGGCTCGAGCCGCGGGGCAGCGGCTTCATCGTCGCGCAGGATCCTCCCGCAGGGACGCCGCTTCCCGGCCGTACGGCGGCCACGGACGCGAACGCGCTGCCGCACGGTGAGATGTGCGAGGGCGGCGACCGGATCGTGGTCACCCTGGAGCCGGCCGCGTGATGCTCGCGAGCCGCATCGACGACCACTCGCCGGCAGGAGCCGGCCGCGCGCCGCGCGCTCCCGGCACGCTGCGCGATCTGCTCGCGGCGCTCGAGGGGGAGGGCGTGCTCGCGCGCGGCGACGACGGAACGCGGGTTCGTTCGGTGAGCACGGACTCGCGCCGGGTCGGCGGGGACACCCTGTTCGTCGCGGTGCAGGGCAGGCACGCCGACGGTCTCGCCTTCGTTCGCGACGCGTGCGCGCGTGGCGCGGTGGCGATCGCGGTGCCGGCGGGTGCCGACCTCGCCCTGCTCGGCGTCGACGTGCCGATCGTCCGCTGTACGTCGCCGCAGCGCTTCGTCGCGCTCGCCGCGAGCGAGCTCGCCGGACGACCGAGCGACGCCATGAAGGTCGTCGGGATCACCGGGACGAGCGGCAAGACCACGACGAGCTACATCCTCGAGGCGATCTTCCGCGCGGCCGGGCGGGGCCCGGGCGTGATCGGCACCATCGAGTACCGCTTTCCGGGGCACCACGAGGAGGCGCCGCTCACCACCCCGGACGCGGTCGCCCTGCAAGGTCTCCTCGCGCGCATGCGCGACGGGGGCGTCGACCACGTCGCGATGGAGGTGTCGTCGCACGCGCTCGCCCAGGACCGCGTGACCGGGGTCGCATACGACGTCGGCATCTTCACCAACATCTCGCGCGATCACCTCGACTACCACGGCGACATGGACGACTACCTGGCGGCAAAGGCGCGGCTCTTTCGCGAGCTGCTGCCGGCTTCGCGCAAGGCGAGCGGCGCCGTGCTGAACGCCGAGGACCCGCGCGTCATGGCGATCGCCCCGGACCTCCGCGTGCCGGTCTCGACCTTCGGGCGCGGCGGCGACGTCTCGTGCGACGACCTCGAGACCGACATGCACGGCATGCGTGGCACGCTCGATCTGCACGGCGAGCGCGTGCGGTTCCGCAGCCGTCTGGTCGGCGCGCCGCACCTGATGAACATCCTCGCGGCGGCGGCAGCGGCGCACCGTCTCGGCATCGCGACGCGGGACGTCTGCACGGGCATCGAGAGCCTGACCGGAGTGCCGGGTCGCCTGGAGCCGATCGCGCAGGGTCAGCCGTTCGCCGTCGTGGTGGACTACGCGCACAAGCCGGACGCGCTCGAACGCTCGCTGCAGAGCCTCCGCGAGCTGACCCGCGGCCGGCTGATCGTCGTCTTCGGCTGCGGCGGCGACCGTGACAAGGGCAAGCGTCCGCTGATGGGGGAGATCGCGGGACGGCTCGCCGAGATCGTGATCATCACCTCCGACAATCCACGGACGGAGGAGCCGATGGCCATTCTCGAGGCCATCGAGAGCGGCGTGCGGGGGGCATCCCGCGCGCCCGTCGCGTCACAGGCGCTCGGGCAAACGGGTGGGGCGGAAGGGTACGTCGTGGTGCCCGAGCGCCGCGCGGCGATCGCGCTCGCGATCGGGGCGGCGCGTCCAGGCGACCTCGTGCTGATCACCGGCAAGGGACACGAGGACTATCAGATCGTCGGAACGACGAAGCACCACCTCGACGATCGGGAGGAAGCGAGGAGCGCCCTTCGGTCGCTGGGGTACGACGGCTCGCAGGGCTGAAGATGGTGCGGGGTGGAAGTGGCTTTCGGTTGCACGGTGGGGTGGTAGTAACGCGGCAACGGCGGATGCGACCGGGGTGGTGGGGAAGGGCCAGGGGCGGCTCGCTACGCTCGCGAAGCCGGTGAGCCGGACCTGGCCCCTCCACCAGGGGTCTCGTCCAGGGACGACGACGGAACACGCACGAAAGCGCTGTGATGCTGTATCAGGTTCTCTACGCCCTGCACACGACGTACTCGGGCTTCAACGTCTTTCGCTACATCACCTTCCGGACCCTGCTGGCGGGGCTCACGGCGCTGGTGATCTCGTTCTGGCTCGGTCCGATCGTCATCGAGAAGCTGTCGTCGCTCAAGGTCGGCCAGCAGATCCGTGAGGATGGGCCGGAGCGCCACCTCGCAAAGGCAGGCACGCCGACGATGGGCGGCGTGCTGATCCTGTTCTCGGGCATCCTCGCGACCCTGCTGCTCGCCGACCTGTCGAACGCCTACATCTGGCTCGCCCTCATGGTGACGATCGGCTACGCGGCGATCGGCTTCGTCGACGACTACCGGAAGCTTCGCGGCCGCAGCTCGGCCGGGCTCTCGGCACGCCAGAAGTTCGGTCTCCAGCTCGCACTCGGCCTGATCGCGGGCTTCGTCCTCGTCAACATGCCGAGCTTCTCGACCACGCTGAACTTCCCGGTAATCAAGGGCGTCCGGCCGGAGATCGGCATGTGGTACGTGCCCTTCGCGGCGCTGGTGATCGTCGGCGCATCGAACGCGGTCAACCTCACCGACGGGCTCGACGGGCTCGCGATCGGTCCGGTCGCGATCGCGTCGGCGACGATCGGCGTGTTCGCTTACGTGGCGGGCAACGCGAAGCTCGCCGAGTACCTGCAGATCGCGTACGTCCCCGGCGCTGGCGAGCTGCTGGTCTTCTGCGGCGCGCTGGTCGCGGCGGGGCTCGGCTTCCTCTGGTTCAACGCCTACCCGGCGCAGATGTTCATGGGCGACGTCGGCTCTCTGCCGCTCGGTGCGGCGATCGGCTTCGTGGCACTCGCGAGCAAGCAGGAGCTGGTGCTGCCGCTGCTCGGCTTCGTGTTCGTCGCCGAGGCCTTGTCGGTGATCTTCCAGGTCGCGTCGTTCAAGATCCGCCGCAAGCGCATCTTCAAGATGGCGCCGATCCACCACCACTTCGAGCTCATGGGATGGCCCGAGCCGCTGATCATCGTGCGCTTCTGGATCATCGCGATCATCTGCGCGCTGCTCGCGCTCGCAACCCTGAAGCTGCGCTGAGGCATCGACCGTGGCCGGGCCCTGCGATCCCGCAACCTTGCCTGGACGCCACGTCCTGGTGGTGGGCCTCGGCCGTACCGGTGCGGCGCTGGCGCGCCACCTGTCGGCGCGCGGCGCCCGCGTTCGCGCGTGCGACCGCCGGCCCGAAGCGCCGCTGCCCGAGGGCACCGATCCGGCAGTAGAGGTCGTGCGGGGCGCCGACGGCCCGGAGCAGCTCGAAGGCATCGACCTGGTGATCCCGAGCCCCGGGGTGCCCGCCTCGGCGCCGCTGCTCGTCGCCGCCGTCGAGCGTGGCATTCCGGTGCGCAGCGAGATCGAGCTCGCTGCCGCGGCGATCGCGGCGCCGCTGGTCGCGATCACCGGGACCAACGGCAAGAGCACCACGACATCGCTGATCGGCGAGATGCTCGAGCGCGCCGGCCGTCGCACGTTCACCGGCGGCAACCTGGGGACGCCGCTGGTCGACGCCGCCGCCGGCGCCTACGACGTGGTGGTCGCGGAGGTCTCGAGCTTCCAGCTCGAGTGGGTCGAGCACTTCCGGCCGCGCGTCGGACTCCTGCTGAACGTCACCGACGACCACCTCGACCGCTACCGCGACTTCGCGCACTACCGCGACACCAAGGCGCGCCTGTTCGCCGGACAGGACGCGGGCGACGTCGCGATCCTGAACCGCGACGACGCCGCGGTGATGGCCGTGGCACCGGGCCTTCGCGCCGACGTGCGGACGTTCGGCAGTGCCCGGCCGCGCGACGGATCCGGCGCCCCGTCGCGCGTCGCCTACGTCGCCGACGATGCGATCGTGCTGCGCGAGCACTCCGCGGAGCTGCGCTTCTCCCTCGCGCGGACGACGCTCCGCGGCCAGCACAACCGGGAGAACCTCATGGCCGCGCTGCTCGCCGCGCGTGCGCTCGACGTGCCGCCTCCGGTGCTGCAGGCCACCGTCGATACGTTTCCCGGGCTGCGCCATCGCCTCGAAACCGTTCGCGAGACGGGTGGTGTGGCGTTCGTCGACGACTCGAAGGGGACGAACGTCGGCGCGCTGCTGAAGTCGCTCGAGGGCTACGGCGACGGCCGCGTGGTGTTGATCGCGGGCGGGCTCGCGAAGGGCGGCGACTACACCGTCGCGCGCCCGCTGCTCGCGCGAAAGGCGCGCCACGTCGTCGTCTACGGGGCGGCGCGCGCCTTCCTCGAGGAGAGCTGGGGCGGGGCGGTCGACCTCGAGAGCCACGAGCGCTTCGCCGATGCGGTCGGTGCGGCGATCGTGCGGGCGCGGCCGGGCGACGTCGTACTGCTCTCGCCGGCGTGCGCGAGCATGGATCAGTTCAAGGACTACGCCGCGCGCGGGGACGCGTTCGCGGCCCTGGTGCGAGGGATTCCGAACGATGACGTCACGCGCTGCTGAAGCTGCCCCCTTCTACTCCTACGAGCACCGGCCCGCGGTCCTGCGCGGGCAGCAGGTCGATTTCTGGCTGCTCGGCGCGGTGCTTGGCCTGCTCGGTCTCGGCGTCGTGATGGTGTTCGACGCGAGCTACTTCCTCGGAGCCGTGCGCTTCGGCGACGCATACGCGCTGATCGTCCGACAGGCGATCTTCATCTGCATGAGCGCGACGCTGGCCGCAACGCTGGCGCGGGTCGACCCGCTTCTCCTGAAGCGCCTCGCGTACCCCGCGCTGTTCGCGGTTCTGGCGCTGCTCGTGCTGGTGCTGATCCCGGGCATCGGGCAGGTCCGCGGCGGCGCGCGGCGCTGGATCTCCCTCGGCCTGTTCGCCTTCGAGCCGTCCGAGCTGATGAAGCCCGTCTTCGTGCTCTACCTCGCACGCTCTCTGAGCGCGAAGCAGGACCGCATGCACAGCTTCAGCTTCGGGATCCTGCCGCACATCGTGATGATGCTCGTGCCGATCCTGCTCCTGCTGCTCGAGCCTGATTTCGGGGCGTCGGCCGTGATCACGATGGTCACGCTGGCGATGCTCTTCGCCGCCGGCGCGCGCCTGAAGCACCTGGCGATGCTCGGCCTGGCGGTGCTGCCGCCCGCGGTGGCGCTCGTGTGGCACTCGCCGTACCGGCTCGAGCGCGTGACGGCCTTCCTCGATCCGTGGCGCGACCCGCTGGGCAACGGCTTCCAGCTCGTGCAGTCGTTTCTCGCGTTCGGCAGCGGCGGCGTGCTCGGCGCGGGGCTCGGCAACGGCAAGCAGAAGCTGTTCTACCTGCCGGAAGGCCACACCGACTTCATCTTCGCGCTGATCGGCGAGGAGCTCGGCCTGATCGGCTGCGTCGCCGTGCTGGTGTGCTTCGGGGTGCTCGCGATGCGCGGCTTCCGCGTGGCGACGCGCTCGCGCGATCGCTTCACGGGCCTGCTCGCCTTCGGCCTCACGTTCCTGTTCGTCGGCCAGGCGCTCCTCAACATCGGGGTGGCGCTCGGCATGCTGCCGACCAAGGGCATGCCGTTGCCGCTGGTGAGCTACGGTGGCTCGGCGATGATGGCAGCGGGTCTCTCCGTGGGGGTGCTGCTCGCCCTGTCCCGCGAGGTACGGCCTTGACGGGTTCGGTGGCATGCTGCAGCGGGTGCTGATCGCCGGCGGCGGAACCGGCGGGCACCTGTTTCCCGGCATCGCGGTCGCCGACGAGCTGGTGCGGCGCTTCGGGGCGGAGGTGCGCTTCGTCGGCAGCACGCACGGCATCGAGCGCACCGCCGTGCCGCGTGCGGGGTACGCGGTCGAGCTGCTGCCGATGCGCGGCCTGCGTCGCGAGGGGATCGCCGGACTCGCGCGCGCGGCGTGGCGCATCCCGGCGAGTGTCGTCGCGGCGCTGCAGCTGGTCGGCCGCTTCCGGCCGCAGCTCGTCGTCGGCGTGGGCGGCTACGCGTCGTTCCCCGCGGTCCTGGCGGCGTTCGTGCGGCGCGTGCCGGTGGTGCTGCTGGAGCAGAACGCGAGCCCGGGGGCTGCGACGCGAGCGCTGGCGCCGCTCGCGCGTCGCGTGTGCGTGAGCTTCCCGCAGACCGAGGAGCTCCTCGGGCCGCGCGCGGTCGTGACCGGCAACCCGGTGCGCGGCGCGGCAGCGACGGCCGCGGCGCCGGGCGAGCGTGACGCCGCGCCCGACGCGGGCGATCGCCCGGCACGCGTCCTGGTGTTCGGCGGCAGCGCCGGCGCGCACCGACTCAACGAGGTGGTGCCGGCAGCGCTGGCCGCGGTCGGCCGCCCGCTCGAGATCGTGCACCAGACGGGCGCCGTCGACCGTGACATGGTGGAAGAGGCGTACCGGGCGCAGGGCGTCGCGGGCACCCTCCACGCCTTCATCGACGACATGGTCTCGCAGTACCGCCGCGCGGACCTCGTGATCTGCCGGGCCGGCGCGACCACCATCGCGGAGCTGACCGCGCTCGGCGTTGCGGCGATCCTGGTGCCGTTCCCGTTCGCGGCGGGCGACCACCAGCGCCTCAACGGGCAGGCTCTGGTCGACGCGGGCGCGGCCTGGATGATCCTCGACCGCGAGCTCAGCGCGGAGCGCCTGGCGGCGGCGGTGCGCGGCGCGCTCGCCGATCCGGCGGCGCTGGCGGCGACCCGCCGCCGCGCCCTCGCTCTGGGACACCCCGACGCGACCGCGCGTGTGGTCGACGAGTGCGTCCGGGCCGCAGGGGGCGGCTCGTGACCCATGCGTCGCGGCGGCCGAGGATGCGTCCCGCGAGCGCGCCCGCTACAAGCGAGCGCGCAATGCGTGCGGGGCACCACATCCACTTCGTCGGCATCGGCGGCATCGGCATGAGCGGCATCGCCGAGGTGCTGCTGACCCTCGGCTACACGGTGAGCGGCTCGGACCTGGCGCCCAGCGACTCGACGCAGCGCCTCGAGCGTCTCGGCGCGCGGATCGCGTACGGCCACGACCCCGAGCACGTGGTGCCGGGCACCGACGTCGTGGTCATCTCGTCCGCCGTCAAGTTCGCGAATCCGGAGGTCGTCCGGGCGCGCGACCTGCGCATCCCGGTCATCCCGCGCGCGGAGATGCTCGCCGAGTTGATGCGCGTCAAGTATGGCCTCGCCGTCGCCGGGACGCACGGCAAGACGACGACGACCTCGCTCTTGGGCGCGATCCTCTCGGATGCGGGCCTCGACCCGACGGTCGTCATCGGCGGGAAGGTCCTGTCGATGGGCACCAACGCGCGCCTCGGGCTCGGCGAGTACATGGTGGTCGAGGCCGACGAGAGCGACGGGACGTTTCTGATGCTCTCGCCGACGATCGCCGTCGTCACCAACATCGACCCCGAGCACCTCGACCACTACGGCAGCGTGGAGCGAGCGGCGGATGCGTTCCTCGAGTTCGTGAACCGCGTACCGTTCTACGGGCTCGCCGTGCTGTGCGTCGACAGCCCGCGGGTGCGCGCGCTGCTGCCGCGAGTCCGCAAGCGCTACGTCACCTACGGGCTCGCGCCGGACGCCGAGATCAGCGCCAGGGACCTCGTCATCGACGGCTTCGAGACGCGCTTCGTCGCGCTGCGCGGCGGCGAGGAGCTCGGCGCCGTGCGCATCGGCATGCCCGGTCGCCACGTCGCGCAGAACGCGCTGGCGACCATCGCGGCGGCCTGCGAGCTCGGGATCGAATTTCCCACCTGCGTGCACGCGCTCGGCGGGTTCGGCGGCATCCACCGCCGCTTCGAGGTGCGCGGCACGGCGGGCGGCGTGACGGTGATCGACGACTACGGGCATCACCCCGAGGAGATCCGCGTGACGTTGCGCGCGGCACGCGAGGGGCTCAAGCGGCGCATCCTGGCCGCGTTCCAGCCACACCGCTACACGCGCACGCGCGATCTGCTCGACGACTTTCTGGCCGCGTTCGACGACGCCGACGTCCTCTTCCTCACCGACATCTACGCCGCGGGGGAGGATCCCATCGAGGGCGTGAGCGGAGCGGCGCTCGCGCACGCGATGAACGCGCGCGGGCACGCCGACGTGCGCCACGTGGCGTCGCGCGACGAGCTGGCCGGTCGCATCGCCGCGGAGGCGCGCGACGGTGACGTGGTGCTGATGCTGGGGGCGGGCGACATCGTCAAGGTGGGCGACGACGTGCTCGCCGCGATCGCCGCGAAGAGCACGGCGCCCCCGGTGCGGGCGGTGAAGTGAGCGCGGCGCCGCCGGCACGACGAGGGGGGCGCGGGTGACCGTCGCCGCGGCGCCGCTCGACGCAACGCGCGCGGCCCTCGACCCCGCGGCGCTCGGTCCCGACTGCCGCGTGCGGCGCGACGAGCCGTTGTCGCGCCACACCTCGATGCGCGTCGGCGGGCCGGCCGCCCTCTTCTGCGAGGTCGAGACGGAGCAGGCGCTCGCGGCACTCGTGCGCCACGCGTGCGCGATGCAGCTACCGGTCTTTCTTCTCGGCGGCGGGACGAACCTGGTGGTCTCGGACCGTGGGGTGCGCGGCGTCACGATCAAGCTCGGCCGCAGCTTCGCGCAAACCGAGTGGCTCGCGGAGGACGACTCCGGCGCGGACGTCGTCGCCGGCGCGGCCGCGAACTTCAAGCGTGTCGTGCTGGAGATCTGCTCGCGCGGCTATCGCGGCGTCGAGTTCGGCGAGGGCATCCCCGGCACCGTCGGGGGCGGCGTGCGGATGAACGCCGGTGCCTTCGGCGGCGAGATTGCCGACGTCACGGTCGCGATCCGCGGCGTGAGCGCTGCCGGCGAGCGGGTGCGCATTCCGCGTGCGGATCTGGGATTCGCCTACCGCCGCCTCGACCTGCCGCGCGGCTTCGCCGTCACGGCGCTCGAGCTGCGCATCGCGCGTGGCGAGCCCGAGGAGATCGCGCGCGCGCTCGCGTCGGCGAAGCGCCGACGCGGCCGGCACCAGCCGCTGGGGCAGCCCAACGCGGGCTCGATCTTCAAGAATCCCCCGGGCGACTTCGCCGGGCGCCTCATCGAGCTCTGCGGACTGAAGGGACTTCGCGTCGGCGGGGCGCTGGTGTCGCCGCAGCACGCGAACTTCATCGTCAACGCCGGTGGGGCGAAAGCGTCCGAAGTGCGTGACCTGATGCGCGAAGTGCGCGATACCGTCTGGCGGAAGCGTGGGGTGTGGCTCGAGCCGGAGGTGCGGCTGGTGGGGGAGTGGTGAGCGGAGCGGAGGTCGTGCGCGGTCGCTGGCGCGGCAGACGGGTCGGCGTGCTGTCGGGTGGGCTCTCGTCGGAGCGCGAGATCTCCGAGCGCAGCGCGCGTGCTGCGGCGGGCGCGCTGCGCGCGCGCGGCTACGACGTGCGCGAGATCGCGGTCGGGCGCGACGTCGCGCGGACGCTCGAAGACCACGGCATCGAGGTCGCGTTCAACGCGCTGCACGGCCGCTACGGCGAGGACGGCTGCATCCAGGGGCTCCTCGAGGTGATGGGCATCCCGTACACGGGCGCGGGCGTGCTGGGCAGCGCGCTGGCGATGGACAAGTGGCTCGCCAAGCAGATCTTGCTGGCCGCGGGCGTGCCCACGCCGCGGGGAGCGATGGTCGGCCGCCACGGCAACGATGCGCTGCCGGCGGTGCCGCTGCCGGCGGTGGTCAAGCCGCGCGGCGAGGGCTCGAGCAACGGCGTCTCCATGGTGCGCGACCCCGGAGCCCTCGAGGGCGCGATCGCGCTCGCCTGCCGCTACGACGCGGACGTGATCGTCGAGGAGTACGTGCCGGGGCGCGAGGTGACGGTCGCGATCCTCGAGGGTCGCGCGCTCGCGGCGATGGAGGTCGTGCCGCTCGGTGACGAGCTGCACACCTACGATGTCAAGTACACGCCGGGCCGCGAGCGGTTTGTTCTTCCGGCACCGCTCGGCGCGCTCTACCCGCGCGCGCTCGAGATCGCGCTGGCCACGCACCGCGCTCTATTTGCGGGGTCGTACAGCCGGGTCGACCTGCGCGTGCGCGAGGACGGCGCGATGTTCGTCCTCGAGTGCAACACGCTGCCGGGCCTGCACGAGCTCGGCTGGTTCCCGGCGATGGCGCGCCACGCCGGCATCGAGCTCGAGGACCTGATCGAGCGCCTGCTCGATCTTGCAGCCGTGCACGTGCGCGAGACCCGGCTGGGAGGAGGGGCGGTGGCGTGAAGCTAGGCTGGTCTGGTGGGCGTCGCGGTGGTTCGCGGCGCGGTGCGGCAACGCTCGGTCGCCCCCGGCTGAGCCGCGACGAGCTCGCCGGGAGCGTCGTCGACCCGCGCAGTTGGCCGATACGAAACATCGTTTTTTTGGCGCTCGCGGGCGGAATCTTCTTTACAGTCGGCCCGGTGATGCGCTACTGCAGGGAACATCGGTACTTCGCGGTACGCGCGATCGAGATCGAGGGGCTCGACCGACTCGACGCGTCAAGGGTGCGGATGTGGCTGGGAATGGTGGAGGGGAGCAGCATCTGGCAGGCTTCGCCTCAGGAGCTTCAGGCGAGGCTCGAGGCGCAGCCGGCGATCGCCGCGGCGGAGGTGCGTCGTCACCTCCCGGATCGGCTGCGGATCACCGTCCGCGAGCGGCGTCCCCGCGCTGTCCTGCGCACCGCCAGCGGCTACTTCCTGATCGATCAGAGCGGGGCGGTGCTCGACCCCGCGGCGACCGGCCAGACCAGCGAGCTGCCCATCGTGAGCGTCGATGCCGACACCTGGCGTCGCGCGCACCCGGAGCGTGCACAGCCCGAACTGCCGCTGCCGCGGGAGCTGCGTGAGGCCGTGCGCGTGGCCCATCTCTTCGAAACCGGCGCCGCGGGCATCCGCATCTCCGAGGTCGTGCTCCGGCCCGGGCAGGAGCGCCCGGCGGTCGAGGCCTTCAGCGAGGACGGCCGCCTGGCGATGCGGCTCGGCTGGGGGGACTGGCGCGACAAGCTGTACGCGCTCCGCCGCGTGCTGTCGCACGCATCCTCGGTGATGTCCGGGGGCTCCGGCGCGGATGTGTCGGAGGAGGTTGCGGTGGGCCGGCTGGCGGGCAGCGTCGACGTCAGCGACCCGCGCACCGTGGTGGCACGCTGGGTGCCGTCGCAGGGGGTGAGCTGAGCACGATGGCCCGCAAGCAAGCGATCCACGTCGGCCTCGATCTCGGTACGCACAAGACCTCCGTGCTGGTTGCGGCCATGCAGGACGACGGTCCGCACGTCATCGGCCTCGGGACGGCGCCGTCGCAGGGGCTCAAGCGCGGCGTCGTGGTCAACATCGACTCGACCGTGCACGGCATCCAGCGCGCCGTGCGCGAGGCCGAGATCATGGCCGACTGCGAGATCCACAGCGTGGTGGTCAGCGCCAGCGGCAGCCACGTCCGGGGCTTCAACAGCCACGGCATGGTCCCGATCAAGGGTCGCGAGGTGTGCCCGGCCGACATCGAGCTCGTGCTCGATGCGGCCAAGGCGGTCGCGCTGCCGATGGACCGGCAAGTCCTGCACGTCGTGCCGCAGGAGTACATCATCGACGACCAGGACGGCATCAAGCAGCCGCAGGGGATGGCCGGCGTCCGACTCGAGGCCCGCGTCCACGTCCTGACCGCGGCGACGGCTGCGGTGCAGAACGTCGTGAAGTGCTGCGAGCGGAGCGGTCTCGAGGTCTCCCAGGTGGTGCTGGCGCCGCTCGCTTCGGCCTATGCGGTCCTGACCGAGGAGGAGCGCGACCTCGGTGTCGCCATGATCGACATCGGGGGCGGTACGACCGACCTCGTGGTCTACCAGGGAGGCGCGGTGCGCCACACCGCCGTCCTCGGACTCGGCGGCAGCCACCTGACCAACGACATCGCGGCCGGGTTGCGAACGCCGCCGCAGGAGGCGGAGAAGCTCAAGCAGCGCTTCGGCTGCGCGCTCGCGAGCTCGGTCGGCAACGACGACATGATCGAGGTGCCGAGCGTCGGCGGCCGCGGACCGCGGGTCCTCGCCCGGCAGATCCTCGCCGAGATCATCGAGCCGCGTGTCGAGGAGATCCTGGGTCTCGTCTCGCAGGAGGCGTCCCGCGCCGGCGTCGAGAACCTCCTGTCGTCGGGCGTCGTGCTGACCGGAGGGACGGCGAGCCTCGACGGAATCGTCGGTCTCGCCGAGCGCGTGTTTCACCTGCCGGTCCGAATCGGGGCTCCGTCGCAGGCTGGCGGCGGGCTTGCCGACATCGTCAGTGGACCGGGGTACGCGACCGGAGTCGGTCTGCTTCTGGGGGCCCACGCTCCAGCGCAGGATCTCGTCGCTGCAGCCGCGGCTGGTGCCGGCTCGCAGGGCGTACTTTCGAAGGTCAAGCATCGTATGGGCGACTGGCTGCGCGAGTTCTTCTGAGGTTGAGCGCAGGCCTCCGATCTGGGAGGAAACGGGCGACGAGCCCGCGAGTTCGATGGTTCCAGGGGGACGGAACGGTGCAGGCGTTCCGGCGCACGAAGCGAGCGACGAGGCCCACCCGGGGAGCGCGGTCGGCAGAGCCGGCCGAGCACCGGGCGGGGCGAATGCGAATTGGAGGTTGGCTGATGATCGAGCTGACGGGTGGGGAGCACGAAGGCGCACGCATCAAGGTCATCGGTGTGGGGGGAGGGGGCGGTAACGCCGTCAACACGATGATCCAGGCCGGCATGCCCGGCGTGGATTTCATCGTCGCCAACACCGACGCTCAGGCGCTCGCCGCGAATCTCGCGACGGTGAAGGTCCAGCTCGGTACCGGCCTCACCAAGGGGCTGGGCGCCGGGGCCAACCCCGCGGTCGGTCGCGAGGCCGCGAGCTCCGACATCGAGTACCTGCGCGATCTCGTCAACGGAGCCGACATGGTGTTCGTCACCGCCGGCATGGGCGGCGGCACCGGCACCGGTGGCGCGCCGGTCATCGCGCAGGTGGCGCGTGAGCTCGGTGCGCTCACCGTCGGCGTGGTCACCAAGCCCTTCCACTTCGAGGGCAAGCGCCGGATGCGGCAGGCGGAGGAAGGGATCAAGGAGCTCAAGCAGAGCGTCGACACCCTGATCACCATCCCCAACCAGCGCCTGCTCTCGGTCTCCGGCCGAAACATGCCGATCATGGAGACCTTCAAGAAGGCCGACGACGTCCTCCTGCAGGCCGTCCGCGGCATCTCCGACCTCATCACCGTGCACGGCCTGATCAACCTCGATTTCGCCGACGTTCGCACGATCATGAGCGAGATGGGGATGGCGATGATGGGCGCGGCCCTCGCCGAGGGGGAGAATCGCGCCATCGAGGCCGCGCAGCGTGCGATCTCGTCGCCGCTGCTCGACGACCTCTCGATCCAGGGTGCGCGCGGCGTGCTGATCAACATCACGGGTGGCGCCGACCTCACGCTGCACGAGGTCAACGAGGCCGCGACGCTGATCCAGGAAGAGGCCCACGACGACGCGAACATCATCTTCGGTGCGGTGATCGACGAGTCGATGGGCGACGCGATCCGCATCACGGTGATCGCAACCGGCTTCGGCGAGCCCGAGCGTGCCGTGCTCCCGCCGCAGGCGGACAGCTTCGCATCGCACCAGCACGCCGCACAGCCGCAGTCGGCGCAGTCGGCGTACGACCGGCGATCGATCTCGCCGACGCCGATCTCGTCGGCACCCCCGCCGCGGTCCGTGCTGCGGGACCCGGTTCGTGAGCCGGCGCGCGAGCCCGTGCGCGATACCGGCACCCGGCGCGTGGTGAAGATGGGACTCATCGTCGACGACGGCGAGAATCCGGTGTGGCATCGGCGACGCGGCGAGGAGCAGAGCGACGACCCGACCGCTCGGGGAGGCAGCATCGTCGACGACGAGTCGGAGTACGACGTTCCCACGTTTCTCCGCAAGCAGGCCGACTGACGTCGGCACCGGCTCGTCCGACCACGAAGGACGACACCCGCGCAGCGCGTCGTCCGACGGCATCCTGAAGCGTTGACCGGCGTGCGAAGGGGACGGCAGGCCGCGAGGCCACCGTCCCCTTCGTCGTGTTGTTGCCCGCCCCCGCGGCCGCTACCGTCGGCGGGGATGTCACGGGCGCAGGAATCGCGCGACCGCGAGCGCCTCGCGGCCGAGGTGCACCTGGCACCGCGCCCCGCGAAGGGCTCGGACCTGAGCGTCTGCCTGGCCTACGCGAACACGTATCCCGTCGGCATGGCGAACCTGGGCTTCCAGGCGATCTACGGGATCCTGGTCCGTGCGGGCGTGCAGGTCGAGCGCGCCTTCCTGCCCGACGAGCCGCCCTACGAGCGCCTGCGCTCGCTCGAGACCGGACGACCGCTGTCGTCGTTCGCCGTGGTCGCGTTCTCGATCTCGTTCGAGACCGACTACGTCCACCTGCTCGACGTCCTCGCCGGCGCGGGACTGCCGCTGTATCGGGATCAGCGGACCGGGTACGATCCCCTGATCGTCGTCGGCGGCCCGGCGACCTTCCTGAACCCCGAGCCCATCGCCGAGTTCGTCGATCTGTTCCTGATCGGCGAGGGCGAGGAGATGGTGCCGGAGTGGCTCGATGCGCTCCGCGCAGCCCGGCGCGGCGGCGGCCGACGTGCCGAGCTGCTGTCTGCGTCGGCCGCGATCGAGGGCGCGTACCTGCCGGGAGAGCGCGGGGGCTTCGCAAACGTCGACGCCGCGGCGCCGCGCGTCCGCCGGCGCTACGTCGCGCGCCTCGACGACGCGCCGACGCGATCGCAGATCCTCGCACCCGATGCCGTCTTCGGCGACATGTTCCTCGTCGAGGCGAGCCGCGGCTGCGAGTGGGGCTGCCGCTTCTGCGCGGCCGGCTTCATGTACCGCCCGGTGCGCCACCGCAGCGCGCGCTCGCTGCGCGACGACGTCCTCGGCACGGCGCTCGAGCACCGCAAGACCGTCGGGCTCGTCGGCGCCGAGATGGCGAGCCAGCCGGGCATCGCCGCGCTGTGCCGCGAGGTCGCCGAGCGCGGCGGGCGAGCGTCCCCCTCGTCGCTGAAGGCCGACCTGATCGGTCCCGAGCTCGCGGCAGCGCTCGGCGGCAACGCCACGCGCTCGGTCACGGTGGCGCCCGAGGCCGGCTCCGAGCGCATGCGGCGCGTGATCAACAAGAACCTGACCGAGGACGAGATCCTGCGCGCGGCCGAGCTGCTCGCGGCGGGCGGCGTATCGGCGCTAAAGCTCTACTCGATGATCGGGCTGCCGACCGAGACCGACCACGACGTGCTGGCGATCGCGGACCTCGCGGCGAAGATCCGTGCGCGGCTCGCACGCGGCGTGGGCCGCATCACGCTGTCGATCAATCCCTTCGTCCCGAAGCCGTGGACGCCGCTGCAGTGGGAGCCGATGCTCGATCTCAAGACCCTGCGCGAGCGCGCGCAGCTCCTGCGCCGCGCGGTCCAGCGCATCCCGGGCGCGTCGCTCGACGTTGAATCGCCGCGCGAGGCCTACTGGCAGACGCTGCTGTCGCGCGGCGATCGCCGCGTGGCGCCGCTGCTGGTGAAGGTCCACGAGAGCGGCGGTGCGTTCTGGCCGGTCGTGCAGGAGGCGGTGCGTGCGGGTGGCATGGACGGCTGCCCGTCGCCCGACGAGTTCGTCCACCGGCGCTACGAGCCCGACGAGTGGCTGCCGTGGGACTTCATCGACCACCACGTCGACAAGCGGTACCTGCTCGTCGAGTGGCGCAAGGCGCTGCTCGAGCGCGAGACGCCGCCGTGCGACGTCGCGACCTGCCACAGCTGCAGCGCGTGCTGAAGGACGGCTGCCCGTGGTGATCGGAACCGGCGTGGACCTCGCCGAGATCGACCGCATCGAGCGGGCGCTGGCCGCGCGCCATGGCGAGCGCTTCCGGACGCGCGTCTACACCGCGGGCGAGCAGCGCTACTGCGAGTCGCGCGGCCGCGGCCGCGCCCAGAGCTACGCGGCGCGCTTCGCTGCGAAGGAGGCCGTGATGAAGGCGCTCGGCGTCGGCTGGGGCCGGCACGCGGCCTGGCACGAGATCGAGGTCGTCCGCGCGCGCGCGGCGGCACCGCACGTGGTGCTGTCCGGAGCCGCCGCGGAGACGGCCCGCCGTCTGGGCATCGTGCGCTGGTCGCTGTCGCTGACCCACGCGGCGAATCTCGCCGTGGCCTTCGTCGTCGCCGAGGGCGCCGGCGCCTGAGCCTGCCTCAGTGCGGCGGCTCGGCCGGCGCGGGGTCGAGCTCCTTGAGAACCAGCAGGGCGGCTGTCGTGACCAGGCCGCCGAGCATCGCGTACAGCGCCCAGCGCGTGCCGTCGCGGCCGCTCTGCGACGCGAAATAGCGGCAGATCACGGCGTGCGTGATGTGCATCGCGATCGCCGTCACGACCGTCACGTCGGCCGGCAGATCGGGCGCCACGAAGCGCAGCCCGCTCAGCGTCCCCAGAATCCACGCCAGCGCGTTCACCTTGACCGCCTCACCGGTCGAACTGTAGTGCAACGGCAGGACGGGATCGAGCGCGCCGGCTCGGAGCGCGGGCCTATTGCGCGAAGAAAGGAATCCGGAGATGGCGAACCAGAAGCAGCCCGATTCGCTCTGGCAGCGTCTGGTGGGGGCAGGCGAGGAGCGGCTGGGCCAGTTCGCGGAGGAGATTCTCTCCAGTGCGCACGTCACCGAGGCGCTGGCCGGGGCGCTGCGCCGCGCGGCGCAAACCAAGGGCCAGGTCGACCGCAACATGCAGGCCGTCCTCTCGGCGCTCAATCTGCCGACCCGGGCCGACCTGAACCGGGTGGTGAACAAGGTCGAGGCGCTGCAGGGGAGCCTCGTCAACGTCAACATCAAGCTGGACCGCCTGCTGGCCGCACACGCGGCGGCCAAGGCGGCGCCGCCGCCGCGAGCGGCACGGCCGCGAAAGCCCAGGCCGCAAGGGCGCGCCGACGCCGCGAGCTGACACCCCGGTAGCGGCGCCGACGCCGCGAGCTGACACCCCGGTAGCGGCGCCGACGTCGCGAGCTGACACCCCGGTAGCGGCGCCGACGTCGCGAGGCGACACCCCGGTAGCGGCGCCGACGTCGCGAGGCGACACCCCGGTAGCCGCGCCGTCAGGCGGCCGTCGTCGAGCGGGCGCGCGTTTCGGCGAGGGCGTGCGCCAGGGCGACGATGCCGTCGAGTGTCGTCGGCGCGGGCGACAGCGCGGGGAGCTCGACCCAGATCGGCGCACGGTCCGCGCCGCCAGTCGGTGCAGCGAGCCCGTCGCGCAGGCCGGCGATGACCTGGGCCTGGGCCGCGCGCAGGGTGTCGAGGTCCTTCGCGCACACGACGAGGTGGCGCGCGAGCGTCGCGGACCAGCGCCGTCTCTGCGCGCTCCGGTCTGCCGACGCCGTCGCCGACGGAGCCGCGCTGCCGTGCGCCGTCGCGCCGCGCGCGGCGTCGTCGAGCGTGAAGCTCAGCACCCGGTTCACCACCACGGCATCGACGCCGACGCCGGCGCGCGCGACCTCGCGCGCGAACGCGACCAGGTCGCGCGTCGCGTGGGGGTCGGGGGCGGCGAGCAGCACGTAGCGGGTGTCGCCCGCACGGAGCAGCGTCCGGATGGCGCGCGCCCGCTCGCGGAACCCCGGCACGACCGCGCCGAAGTCGGTCGCGAGCGCCGAGATGTCGCTCAGCAGCGAGAGGCCGGTCATGCGCTCGAGTCCGGCGATGACGCCGGACAGCAGCCCGCGCGCGAGGCGCGACGAGGCGCCGCCGAGGATCCGCATCGGCTCTCCCAGGTACTCGAGAGCGCGCGAGTCGAGGAGCGCCAGGATACGCTCGGGTGCGTCGAACAGCTCGAGCGCGTGGCTCGCGGGCGGGGTGTCGACGACGACCAGGTCGAAGTCGTCGCTCTCCACGATGTCGAGCAGCTGCTCGAGCGCCATGTAGGCGTCGGACCCGGCGAACGCGCCGGCGACGTTCTGGTACACGGGGTTGTCGAGCACGCGCTCGGCGACCGCCGGCGTCGGCGCGAGACGCCGCACGAGCTCGTCGAAGATGCCCTTCGCGTCGAGCAGGATGGCGTCGAGCGTCCCCGCGGCGCGGCCGGGCAGTGGCACGCGGTGCAGGGTGCCGGGGGTCTCCGGCAGCTCGAGCGCGTCCTTCAGGCGCGCCGCCGGATCGACCGTGAGCACCGCGACGCGCCGTCCGCCCATCGCCGCCGCGACCGCGATGGCGGCAGCGCTGGTCGTCTTGCCGACGCCGCCCGGCCCCAGGCACACGACCACGCGAGCGTCCTCGACCATGGCGAGCAGGCCCGGGGCCCGGGGGTCGATCGTCACGCGGTCTCCAGGAGGGGGTCGAGCGCTTCGGCGAGGGGGGCGAGGTCCTCCCAGGTCATGCTGCCCGAGAACACGAAGGGCAGCTCGAGCGGACGCTCGCGGGTCGCCGCGCGCAGCGTGCGGCCGTGCTCCATCGCGACCGCGCGGCGGCGGATGAAGTAGCGTCCTGCCTCGAGGAGCTGCGGGTCGATGCTGCCGCTCGCCTCGGCCTCCTCGAGCAGCGTCTCGTCGGTGCGCGAGAAGCGCTTCGGGAACACCGCGTTGAGGACGGGGCGTGCGACGGGCAGGGCGAGGCCGTCGCGCAGCGACTCGCGGAGCTCGACCGCCTCGGCGATCGCCCAGTCCTCCGGGATCGCGACGACCAGGGCACGTGTCCGCGCGGGATCGGAGAGCCAGCACGACGTCTTCCGGACGATCGCGCCCAGCGGCCCCACCGTCGCGAGCCCGGACAGCGTGCGCGGCGTCGCGAGCAGCGGCACCGAGTGGCCGCTCGCGGGCGAGTCGAGCACGACGAGGTCCCAGAGCGGGCGTCCGCGGCGATCCCGCTCCTCGAGCCAGCCGATCACCCGCGCCAGCAGCGCGGTCTCGATGATGCCCGGCACGGCGGCGGCGATGATGCGGAAGGTGTCGCTCGACAGCAGGCGGCGCGACAGCAGACGGAGCGGCATCATCTGATGGACCAGATCCTCGAGCGCCGACGACTCCTCGAGCGCGACCGCGCTCAACCCCTCGCGAACGTGGCGTGGCTCGCCGGCAAGGGGCGGGACGTCGAGCACGCTCGCCAGGGGCCCCGGCGTCGCGACCTCGACCAGCAGGACGCGCCGCCGCGCGGCGACGGCGGCCTGCGCCACCGCGGCGGCCACGGTCGTCTTGCCGACGCCACCCTTCCCGGTGACGATCACCAGCCGAGGCCCAGCCACGCCGTCTGGGTACTGGAGGTCCGGGATGGGGTCAATGCGCTCGCCCGCTGGTCGCGGAAGGGTTCAAGCGCTCGCCCGCCGGCCCGGGATGGGGCGACGAGCTTGCCCACGGGCCGGGGGCGGGGGCGACGAGCTTGCCCACTACTCGGCGATGGGATCGCTCGGCGAGCCGACGTGCGGCACGCAGCGCGGTGCCGCATTGACCCCGGCCGCACGCGGCCGGTAGACCGACCGGCATGACGATGATCGGCCTTCGCTTCGACCTGCGGGTTCCCCCGTTCGCCAGGACCAGCCACGCCGGGCAGTACGCGGCCTGCCTCGACCAGTGCGCGTGGGCCGATCAGGCCGGGGTCGACGTCGTGGTGCTGTCCGAGCACCACGGCGTCGAGGACGGCTTCATGTCGTCGCCGGTCACGCTCGCCGCGGCGATCGCGGGCCGCACGAAGCGCATCCCGATCAACATCGCCGCCGTGCTGGCGCCGCTGCACGACCCGATCCGTCTCGCGGAGCAGCTCGCGACTGCTTCGCTCGTCAGCGGCGGCCGGGTGAGCCTCGTCGCCGGGCTCGGGTATCGGGCCGAGGAGTTCGAGATGGCGCGCGTCGACCGCAAGCGGCGCGGCACGCTGCTCGAGGAGTCGGTGCGCGCGATGCGCCAGGCGTGGACCGGCGAGCCGTTCGAGTTCGGTGGCCGCACGGTGCGGGTGACGCCGAAGCCGGCGGTGCCGCCGGTCGTCATGATCGGCGGCTCGACCGAGAAGGCGGCGCGTCGCGCGGCACGGCTGCACTGCGGCTTCTTCCCGTCGATCGGCGACGTCAAGCTCAAGGAGGCCTACGAGCAGGAGTGCGCGGCGATCGGCTTCGGCGGCGGCTTCGTGAGCCTCCCCGGCGGACCCGGCTTCGTGCACGTGAGCGAGGACCCCGAGCGCGACTGGGCCCGGATCGGGGAGCACGCCCTGTACGACGCGCAGACCTACGCGGCGTGGCAGACGCCGGACCAGCGCTCGCAGGTCCACGTGCAGGGGCAGACGATCGCCGACGTGCGGGCGAGCGGCGTGTACCAGGTTCTCACGCCCGACGAGTGCGTGGCCCTCGCGCAGCGCGAAGGCCGGATCATCCTGCACCCGCTGATGGGCGGCATTCCGGCGGCGCTCGGCTGGGAGAGCATCGAGCTGTTCACGAAGGCGGTCCTGCCGCGGCTGCGTCCGGCGGCGTAGTCTCCACCGGAGAGAGACCGGGCCGGCAGTAGTCGGTCGATCGCTTGCTTTCGTCCCGGCCCGTGGCAGTCTCGCGGTCATGAACTACGACCTGTCCCCGCGCGAGAGCGCGTGGCGCGACGAGGTGCGCGCCTTCATTGCCGAGCACGTCGACGAGTCGCTGTCGCGCGAGACGCGCGAGGTCGGCAACGAGGGCCGCGGGCCGCGCGCCCGGCGGTTCCTCGACGCCCTGCGCGACCGGGGCTGGTGGGGGCTCTCGTGGCCGAAGGAGTACGGCGGACTCGAGAAGACCGCGGTCGAGCAGTGGATCTTCATCGACGAGATCGAGACCGCGGGCGCGCCGATGCTGCCGCTCACCGCCACGTCGGTCGCGCCGACGATCATGCGCATCGGATCCGAGGACCAGAAGCAGGAGTGGCTGCCGAGCATCAACCAGGCGGAGATCGACTTCGCGCTCGGCTACTCGGAGCCCGAGGCCGGGACCGATCTCGCGTCGCTGCGCACGCGCGCCGAGCTCGACGGCGACGAGTGGATCGTGAGCGGCCAGAAGATGTGGAACACCATGGCGCACATGGCGACCCACAACTGGATCGCCGTGCGCACCGAGCCCGACGCGCCGAAGCACAAGGGCATCTCGATGATGATCGTGCCCATGGACGCGCCCGGCGTCAGCGTGCAGCCGATCTGGGTGTGGCCGGGGCTGCGCACCAACGCGCTCTTCCTCGACAACGTGCGCGTGCCGCGTAGCTACCTGATCGGCGAGCGCGGCATGGGCTTCTACTACGCCGCGATGGCGCTGAACTTCGAGCGCCTGTCGATCGGCTCGATCGGCATGGCGCGGCGCCACTTCCGCGCGCTGGTGAACGAGGTGAAGACGCGCGTCGTGGACGGGCGTCCGCTGCGCGAGGACCCGTGGGTGCGCGAGCGGCTCGCGCGCCTGCAGGTCGAGATCGACGCCGCGCGCATGCTCGGCCTCGAGACCGCCGTCGCGCTCGACCGTGGTGGCGTGCCGGCCGCCGAGTCGTCGATGGCGAAGATCCACGTCTCGGAGCTGACGCAGCGGATCGCCGACACCGGCTGCGAGATCCTCGGGCTCAACGGCCAGACGCACGCGCAGGAGCCCGGCGCGCTCGCCGAGGGCCGCATGCAGTGGCTCTACCGCATCGCGCCGATGCTCGCCTTCGGCGGCGGCACCAACGAGGTGCAGCGCGACATCATCGGCTTCATGGGCTACGGCCTGCCGCGCAAGTAGGGAACGCGATGGACTTCACGCCGACGCCGGAGCAGCAGGAGCTGAAGAACGCGGTGCGCGAGTTCGCGACGCGCGAGTGCACGCCCGAGCGCCTGCTGGCGTGGGAGCGCGAGCCCGCGGGCATCGACGACGCCACGCACCGCGCGATCGCCGGGCTGGGCTGGCTCGGCGTTGGTGTGCCGGAATCGGCGGGTGGCACCGGCGGCGAGCTCGTCGACCTCGCGTTTCTCGTCGAGGAGTGCGCGCGCGGCCTGGTGCCGCGGCCGGTGACGGGGGCCATCCGCGCCGTCGCGGCGCTGGCCGAGCTCGACCCGGCCGCTCCGGTGCTCGCGGATCTCGTCGCGGGCAGGAGGTTGCTGGCGCTCGCGTTCGACGAGGAGACCGCGCGCGCGCCGGGCTCCTTCGCGACCGCGGTGAGCGGCGCGGGGACCGCGGCACGGGTCGACGGCGCCAAGGCGTACGTCCCCGACGGGCTCGAGGCCGACCTGCACCTGGTCGCGGCCCGCGACGGCACGGGCACGAGCCTCGTGCTGGTCGAGAACCGTGCGCCGGGAGCGCGGGCGGAAGCCGTCAAGACCTTCGGCGGCGACCGGCAGGCGCACGTGGCGTACGCCGGCGCGCCGGTGCTCGCCTGGGTCGGCACGCGTGGCGGGGCGGCGCAGGCGCTCGCGGTGCTGCAGCGCCGGCAGGTCGCGCTCGCGCTCGCCGAGATGGTCGGCGGCATGGACGCGGTGCTCGAGATGGCGGTCACGTACGTGAAGGAGCGCGAGCAGTTCGGCCAGAAGATCGCGCTCTTCCAGGCGGTGCGCCACCAGATCGCCGACATGGGCACGCAGTTCACGGCGGCGCGGCACCTGGCGTGGCAGGCGATCACCCGCGTCGCGTCCGGCACGGAGCAGGGCCACGAGCTCGCGAGCGCGTGCGCGTACGTCGGCCAGGCGTTCAAGCGGCTCTGCTGGACGAGCCACCACCTGCACGGCGGCGCCGGCTTCGTCGTCGAGCACCGCATGCGCTTCCACAGCGAGCGCGCGCAGAGCCTCTGCATCCGCTACACGCCGGAGGCGCCCGCCCTGGCGGAGATCGCGACGGCGCTGCTCGGGTAGGGAGCCGCGCCGATTCGAGCGCCCGGCGTCGGTCTGGTAATCGAGACGGCGTGAAGAGCGCGCCTTCCCCGAGAGCTGCATCGACCGGTCGCCGGGCCGCCCGGCCGGGCGCCGCAGCGCCAGCGGACGTGGACCGACAGTTCGTCCACCACGAGCGCTTCCGCGACCGCCTGCGCGCCCTCGACAGCGAGGTCGAGCGCGCGGTCGCGGAGAGCGGCGGCGAGTCGGCGGTGACGAGCATCCTCACCGACGGCCTCGAGACGCTGCTGGCGGGCTACGCGCGCATCGCACGCGAGGTCGAATCGAGCGCGGGGTGGCTGCCGCGCGTGCTCGGCTTCGGGGCCGCCGGCGAAACGCCGGGATCGGCGCTCGACGAGGACGTGCCGGGGCCGACGCTCGACGACGATCCCATCCTGGGACTCTTCCTGCGCGGCCTCTACCACGCATGGTGGCGGGTCGAGGTGACCGGTCTCGAGAACGTGCCGCGCGCGGGCCGGGTCCTGCTGATCGCGAACCACTCCGGCGGGCTCTTGCCGCACGACGCGGCGATGCTGACTCTCGCTCTCGAGGGACGCCGCACGGTGCGCCGCGACGTGCGTGCGCTGCTCGACGACTTCGTCTGGAACCTGCCGCTGGTCTCGGAGATCGGGCGGCGGATCGGCGGCGTGCGTGCGCGTCCGGAGACCGCGGAGCGCCTGCTCGCCGACGACCGGGCGGTGATCGCGTTCCCCGAGGGAGCGGCGGGGCTCGGCAAGGCTTACGCGCAGCGCTACCGCGTGCGGCGCTTCGGGCGCGGGGCCTACGTCCGCGCGGCACTGCGCACGGGGGCCACGGTGGTGCCGGTCGCGATCATCGGCGCCGAGGAGACGCATCCGGTGGTCGGACGTTGGGACTGGCTCGCTGAGCGCCTCGGCCTGCCGTACTTCCCGTTGACCCCGACCTTCCCGTGGCTCGGCCTGCTGGGGCTGGTGCCGCTGCCGAGCAAGTGGCGCATCGAGTTCGGACGTCCTCTGGCGTGGTCCGGGCGTACCGACGCGCGCGCCGGCAACGCCGCACACCTCGCACGACGCAACGAGGACGTCCGCCAGCACGTCCAGCGCCTGGTCGCCGAGGCGCTCGAGCGCCGCGGACATCCGTTTCTTTGAGTGCTGCGCGCGAGCGGGGCGGACGCGCGGCGGCGAGCGTCGGGCCTCCCGTCGCGTCGCCGGCGCCGCGACCGGCGTGGGTCGCGGCCGCGGCGGTCGCGGCGCTCGCGATGCTGCCGTACCTGCCGGCGCTCGGCGGCGAGTTCCTGACCTACGACGACGACGCGTACGTCTCGGCGAACCGCTTCGTCCTGCAGGGCCTCGCGTGGCCCAGCGTACGCTGGGCGTTCACGACGTTCAGCGAGGGCAACTACCATCCGCTCACCTGGCTGAGCCTGATGCTCGACGCGCAGCTCTGGGGCGCCGACCCGACGGGCTTCCACCTGCAGAGCATCCTGCTGCACGGTGCGAACGCGGCACTGCTCGTGCTGATCCTGGCGCGCGCCGGCGCGGCGCCGCCGGTCGCGGCCCTGGTGGCGCTGGTGTGGGCGGTGCACCCGTTGCGCGTCGAGTCGGTCGCCTGGATCAGCGAGCGCAAGGACGTGCTGAGCGCGCTCTTCGGGCTGCTCGCGGTGCACGCGTACCTGCGTCCGCGGACGGAGCCACGGGACGACGTGCGTGCCGTCTGGTGGGCGGCGTTCTGGATGGCGCTGTCGCTGCTGTGCAAGGCGATGTTCGTCACGCTGCCGGCGCTGCTCGTGCTGCTCGACTTCTGGCCGCAGGGCCGGCTACGGACGCTCCGCGACGGCGTGCGCGCGGTCGTCGCGAAGTGGCCGCTGTGGCTCCTCGCGGCGGGCTTCAGCGCGCTCGCCGTGGCCTCCCAACGGAGTCGCAGCGCGATGGCGGACCTCGCTGCGCTGCCGCTCGCAACGCGTGCCGCGAATTCCGTCGTGTCGTACGTGCGCTACGTCGCCGCGACGCTGTGGCCCACGGACCTCGCCGCGTTCCACCCGTACCCGGTGGACGGCTGGCCGCTCTGGCAGCCGTGCGCCGCCGCCGTCGTGCTGCTCGGCGTGACGGCGGCGGCGTGGTCGGTGCGCGAGCGCCTGCCGTCGCTGCTCGTCGGCTGGTCGTGGTACGTGGTCGCGCTCCTGCCGGTCAGCGGCGTGATGCAGACCGGCGGCCAGGCGCTCGCCGACCGCTTCACCTACCTGCCGACGATCGGCTTCGCGCTCGCCGCGGTCGGCGTCGTGCCGAGCGCCGCCGGGCGCCGCCGCATCGCGGGCGCCGTGGCCGCGGTCGCCTGCTGCGTTCTCGCGGTCCTCGCGTTCCGGCAGGCGGTGCTGTGGCGCGACACGGTGACGCTGATGGAGCACACCGTCGCGGTGACGCCGTTGAATCTCTACGCGCGGAGCCTGCTCGCGCAGGCCTACATGGCCCGCGGCGACGGCGCGCGTGCGCAGGCGCTCTTCGAGGAGGTGCAGCGCGCGAAGCCCGGCATCGCCCAGGTGGAGATCAACCTCGGCGTGATCGCCGCGGAGCGCCGCGACTGGCCGGCCGCGATCGCGCACTACCAGAGGGGGCTCGCGGCGGACCCGGCGTCGTTCGCGGGCTGGAACAACCTCGCCGCGGCGCTGCTCGAGGAGCGTCAGGCAGGCCAGGCGGCGGAGGCGCTCGAGCGGGCCTTGACGCTGCAGCCCGGGGATCCGGACGCGCTATTCAACCTGGGTATCGCGCGCGCGCTGAACGGCGACGTCGCGGCCGCGGTCGAGGCCTACGCCACCGTGACCACGCTCACCCCGGACGACGCCGAGGCGCACTACCGGCTCGGCGTGCTCGCGCTGCGGCTCGGCGAGCGGGAGCGGGGCGTCGCGGCGCT
>Ga0194131_10002531_pt1 | contig 29893 bp, 31 predicted proteins | sample TA2KigO120mmetaG_FD_148631 | JGI IMG/M metagenome (GOLD analysis project Ga0194131, IMG submission 148631) | Freshwater microbial communities from Lake Tanganyika, Tanzania - TA2015053 Kigoma Offshore 120m | ecosystem: Environmental > Aquatic > Freshwater > Lake | place: Tanzania: Lake...
GCCTTGGAGGCCGCGGTGCGGCGCGCGGCGCGCTCGGCCGCGAGCTCCTCGGGGCTGCGCTGGGGTCCGGCCTCGCCGGACTCGCGGGAACGCTCGAGACGCTTGCGCGCCTTCCAGTCGAGGCCCTCCATGGAGTCGTCGGCCTGCGCCGAAGCGCTCGCATCCCCGGCTTCGCGATCAGAGGAAGCGTCCTCGGAGCCGGCGTCGTCCTCTTCGGAAGCCTCCTCACCTGAAGATGAGTCCTCGGCTTCGCCTGCGGGCGCATCCTCGCCGGCTCCTGCGAGCGCTTCAACCTCCTTGGGCGCCTCCTCGCCGCCAGCGGTCTCGGCCTCGGCGTTCGCCTCCGGGGCCTGCTCCTCGGCGGGCGTCCCTTCGGTCGTCTCGTTCTTCTCTTCGTCAGCCATCTGAGGCCTTCAGCTCCTTCTCGACGTCGATGCCCCGCTCCTTGGCGACCGTCAGCAGGCGCGCGATGTCCCGCTTGGCCGCGCCGAGGCCGGAGGTGTTCTCCAGCTCGCCGGTCGCGTGCTGGAAGCGCAGGCCGAAGTGCTCCTCCTTCGCCTGGCGCAGGCGCTCGAGCAGCTCGTCGTCCTTGAGGTTGTGCGCCTCGGAGGCCTTTATCGTCACGACTCCGCGCCCTCGCGCCGCACGAACTTGGTCTTGATCGGAAGCTTGTGCCCGGCCAGCCGCATCGCGTCCTTGGCCAGGTCCTCGTCGACGCCCGCGAGCTCGAACATCACGCGCCCGGGCTTGACCACGGCCACCCAGCCCTCGGGGTTGCCCTTGCCGGAGCCCATCCGCGTCTCGGCCGGCTTCGCGGTCACCGGCTTGTCGGGGAAGACGTTGATCCAGACCTTGCCGCCGCGCTTGATCTTGCGCGTCATGGCGACTCGGGCGGCCTCGATCTGGCGGTTGGTGATCCAGCCGCGCTCCACCGCCTTCAGCCCGTACTCGCCGAAGGCGACGTTGCTGCCGCCCTTGGTGTAGCCGCGCATGCGGCCGCGCATCTGCTTGCGGTACTTGACCCGCTTCGGCATCAGCATCAGCGGCCACCGCCGCGGCCGCCGCCGCTGGGACCGCTGTCCTCGTCCTCGGCGCCCTCGTGCCGGAAGCCCTCGGGCATGACCTCGCCCTTGTTGATCCAGCACTTGACGCCGATGCGGCCGGTCGTCGTGCGGGCCTCGATGAAGCCGTAGTCGATGTCGGCGCGGAGCGTGTGCAGCGGCACGCGGCCCTCGCTGTAGCCCTCGGTGCGCGCCATCTCGGCGCCGCCGAGGCGGCCGGAGACCTGCACCTTGACCCCCTTGGCGCCGGAGCGCATGGCCGAGGTCAGCGCGCGCTTCATCGCGCGGCGGAAGGCGACGCGGTTCTGCAGCTGCTCGGCGATCGACTGGGCGACGAGCTTCGCGTCCAGCTCGGGCCGCTTGATCTCCTTGATGTTGACCTTGACCGGGCGGCCGGTGATCTTGTGCAGCTCCTTGCGCAGGGCGTCGACCTCGCTCCCGGACTTGCCGATGACGATGCCCGGGCGCGCCGTCGAGATGTTGACCTCGATCTCGCCGGAGCCCTTGACGATGGTGATGTCGGAGAGGCCCGCGTGGGAGAGCTTGTTCTCGATGTGCTCGCGGATGCGGATGTCCTCCATCAGATAGTCCGCGAACTCGCGCTCGTTGAACCAGTTGCTCTTCCAGTCGTGGATGTAGCCGACGCGGAAGCCCTCGGGGTGGATCTTCTGTCCCATCTGCGGTCTAGTCCTCCTCGGGGGTGAGAGCGACCTGAATGTGGCTGGTTCGCTTGTTGATCCGGGTCGCGCGTCCGAGCGCCCGCGGGCGGTAGCGGCGCAGCGTCGGGCCCTCGTCCACGCGGATGTCCGAGACCCGGAGGTCGTCGGCGACGAGGTCGTGGTTGTTCTCTGCGTTGGCGGCCGCCGAGCCGATCAGCTTGGCGATGTCCTGAGCGGCCCCGCGGGGCGAGAAGCGCAGCAGCGTCAGCGCGTCCTCGAGCGGGAGCCCGCGGACCTGGTCGGCGACGAGGCGCACCTTGCGCGGGGCCACGCGCACGTAGCCGGCGCGGGCGCGGACGACGGGCCGCTCGACGTCCGCGGCGGCCCTGGCCTTCGCCTTCGCCTTGCCCTTGGGCTCGGCCTTCGCCTTGCCCTTGGGCTCGGCCTTCGCCTTGCCCTTGGGCTCGGCCTTCGCCTTGCCCTTGGGCTCGGCCTTCGCCTTGCCCTTGGGCTCGGCCTTCGCCTTCGCCTTGGCGGCCGGCTTCTTGGCGGCGGGCTTCTTCGCCGCCGGCTTCTTCGCGGCGGGCTTCTTCGCCGCCGGCTTCTTGGCGGCGTCCTTGGCCTCGCCCTTCGGAGTGTCCTTCTTGGGGTCGGCCATCAATCTTCCTTGGCGCTGCCGGCGCCGGAGTGGGCGCGGAAGGTGCGCGTCGGCGCGAACTCGCCGAGCTTGTGGCCGACCATCGACTCGGAGATGTAGATCGGCACGTGCTTGCGGCCGTCGTGGACCGCGATCGTGTGCCCGACCATCTCGGGGAAGACGGTCGACTTGCGCGACCAGGTCTTGACCATCTGCTTCTGGCCCGACTCGTTCATGGCGGTGATCCGCTTCAACAGCCGCTCCTCCGCCCACGGGCCCTTCTTGGTCGAGCGTCCCATCAGTGACCACTCCTTCCCGCAGGTCGCGAATCAGCCGAGCAAGTACCGAGCTGGCCGGGGACGCAGGGAGCGACGCGTGCCGAACGGCACGCGAGCGAGCGAGGACGAGGGCCGGCGAAGGTCTGCAGCCGGCTGAGGCGCGGACTGTCGGGAGGAGGGGTCACTACCGCTTCTTCCTCCTGCGGCCGCGAACGATCAGCTCGTCGGACTTCTTGCCCTTCTTGCGGGTGCGGTAGCCGAGCGTCGGCTTGCCCCAGGGTGTGACGGGATGCCCGCCGGGCGTGTGGTGGGCCTCGCCGCCGCCATGCGGATGGTCGACTGGGTTCATCGCGACGCCGCGGGTCTGGGGGCGCTTGTTGCGGTGGCGGCTGCGGCCGGCCTTGCCCCACTTCACGTTCTGGTGGTCGGCGTTGGTGAGCGAGCCGACCGTGGCGCGGCACTCGCCGCGGACCATCCGCACCTCACTCGAGGGCAGGCGCAGGCTGACCATCGCGCCCTCCTTGGCCACGACCTGGATCGCGGTGCCCGCGGCACGGCCCAGGCGGCCGCCCTGGCCGGGCGTCATCTCCACGTTGTGGACGACGGTTCCGGTCGGGATCTTGGAGAGGGGCAGCGCGTTGCCGGGGGTGATGTCGGCATCGGCGCCCGAGACGACCTCGTCTCCGACGCTCAAACCCTGCGGGGCGAGGATGTAGCTCTTGTGCCCGTCGGCGTAGTTGAGCAGCGCGATGTAGGCGCTGCGGTTGGGGTCGTACTCGATCGTCGCGACCCTGGCGGGGACGCCGTCCTTGATCCGCTTGAAGTCGATCTCGCGGTAACGACGCTTGGCCCCGCCGCCGCGGTGGCGCGAGGTGACGCGCCCGTTGGCGTTGCGGCCGCTGGACCGCTTCTTGCCCGCGGTCAGGCTCTTGGTCGGGGCGTCGCCGCTGAGCTCCTCGCGCAGCTGGTAGGTCCCGAACCGGCGCCCGGGGCTGGTCGGCTTCGTCTTGCGGTTGGCCATCAGCTCAAATTCCTCACTCGACCGCCGCGCCCTCGAACAGCTCGATGCGCTCGCCGGGGGCGAGCTGCACGATCGCCTTCTTCCAGGAGCGGCTGGTGCCGGTGCTGAGCCCGCGCCGCTTGGGCTTCGCCCGCACCTTGGATGTCCTCACCGCCCGCACGTGGACGCCGAAGATCTCCTCGACCGCGTGCGCGATCTGGGTCTTGTGTGCCCGGTCGTGGACCCGGAACGTGTATTTGCCGTCCGACATCAGGGCGTAGCTCTTCTCGGAGACGACGGGGCGGATGATCACCTGGCGCGGGTCCATCTACTTCGCCTCCCCTTCGGCCGCGGCGGCGGGCTCCGCCTTGGGGACGGGGCCACCGCCCTCGCCGAGCCGGCTCGCGAGCTCCTCGAGGGCCTGCTCGGAGACGACCAGCGAGGCGGCGCCGATCACGTCGGCGACGCCGGCGGCGGCTGCCTGGGCGACCTGGACGCGGGGAATGTTGCGGAAGCTCTTGGCCGCCGCGTCCTCCTCGGCGCCGACCACGACCAGGGTGGGGGCGCCGGCGCCCCACTTGGCCAGCGCATCGGCGGCCTGCTGGGTCGAGGGCTCCTTGAAGGCGCCTGAGGCCAGCACCGCGACGCTGCCGCGCTCGGCGTGGACGCTGAGCGAGGCCCGCAGGGCACGCTGGCGGGCCTTGCGGTTGATCTTGAAGGTGTAGTGGCGGGGCTTGGGGCCGAAGGCGGCGCCGCCTCCGTAGCGGTGGGGCACGCCGAGCGCCCCGACGCGGGCGCGGCCGGTGCCCTTCTGGCGCCAGGCCTTGGCGCCGGTCATCGAGACCTCGCCTCGCGTCAGCGAGGAGTGGGTCCCGCGGCGCCGCGAGTTCAGGTCCGCGCGAGCCGCCTCGTGAACGAGGGACTCGTGGAACGGCTCGCTGAAGAGCGCCTTGGGCAGGTCGGCCTTGCCCTGCTTGCCCAGCACGGGTGCCTTCGCCTCAGCCATCGCTGCGCACCTCGACGGTCGCGTTGCGGTGGCCGGGCACCGAGCCCTTGATCAGCAGAAGGTTGCGCTCGGCATCTACGCGGTGCACGGTCGCGCCCTCCTGGGTGACGCGCTTGGCGCCCATCTGGCCCGGCATCTTCTGGCCCGGGAAGATCCGCGCGGGGTCAGCGCTGGCGCCGGCCGAGCCGGGGGCCCTGACGTTGTGGGAGCCGTGGGTGACGGGGCCGCGTCCGAAGTTGTGGCGCTTGATCGTGCCCTGGAAGCCCTTGCCGATGGATACGGCCGAGACCTTGACCTTGTCGCCGGGCTCGAAGGAGGTGACCGTGACCTCGTCCCCGACCTTCGGCTCGGCCGAGCCATCGCCGCCCTCATCGCCCTCACCCTCGCCGCCGCCGCCCGCGGGCAGCTCGGCGTCGCGGAACTCGACCACGGTCCGCATCGGGCCGGCGCCGGCCCTCTTGAGGTGACCGAGCTCGGCCTTGGTCAGCTTGCGCTCCTCGGTCGGGATCGCGGCGAGCTGCAGGGCGTCGTAGCCGTCGCGGTCGGCGCGGCGGATGGCGGTGACCTTGTTCGGGGCGGCCTCGATCACCGTCACCGGGGTCGCGGTGCCGTCCTCGTCGAAGACGCGGGTCATGCCCAGCTTGATGCCGACGATCGCGCTCACCTCACCACCTAGAGCCTGATCTCCACGTCGACGCCGGCCGGCAGCGTCTCCATCCGCTGCAGCTCGTCGACGGTCTTCGGGGTCGGCTGATGGATGTCGATCAGCCGCTTGTGGGTGCGGATCTCGAAGTGCTCGCGCGAGTCCTTGTCCTTGAAGGGGGAGCGGATGACGCAGTAGACGTTCTTCTCGGTCGGCAGGGGAACGGGACCGGACACGGTCGCGCCGGTCCGCTCGGCGGTCCCGACGATCTCCTGGGCAGCCCGGTCTATGGCGTCGTGGTCGTACGCCTTGAGCCGGATCCTGATCTTTCCCGATGTGAGTGAGGCCATTGCCCCGAGTTACCTCTTGGTTCCTTTTCTCTGCTCTTTGGGTTCTTCTGTCTTTGCTCGCGCTGCTGACGCGACTAGGGGCGCCACCACCGGAAAAACGATTCCAGCGCCACCGCTTCGCGGTGGCTTGAGGCGACGCCCCGGTCTTATGTCTTGCGGTTTCGCGGCCCTTGCCGAACACAACCCGAGGGCCGCTCGTGAAGCGAGCCCCGGAGGGGGCTCGCCTTGCTGCTACTCGATTACCTCCGTGACGACGCCGGAACCGACGGTGCGGCCGCCCTCGCGAATCGCGAAGCGGAGGCCCTGGTCCATGGCGATCGGCTGGATCAGCTCGACCTCCATCTCGGCGTTCTCGCCCGGGGCCACGAACTCGCGGTCCTTGGGCAGGTTGACGACGCCGGTGACGTCCGTGGTCCGGAAGTAGAACTGCGGCCGGTAACCCGTGACGAAGGGCGTGTGACGACCACCCTCCTCCTTCTTCAGGCAGTAGACCTCGGCCTTGAACTTGGTGTGCGGCGTGATCGACCCGGGCTTGCACAGCACCTGGCCGCGCTGGATCTCCTCACGCTTGGTGCCTCGCAGCAGGGCGCCGATGTTGTCGCCGGCGCGACCCTCGTCGAGGATCTTGCGGAACATCTCGACGCCGGTGACGACGGTGGTCTGGGTGTCGGTGATGCCGACGATCTCGACCTCGTCGCCCGAGTTGATGATGCCCTGCTCGACGCGGCCGGTGGCGACGGTGCCGCGGCCGGTGATCGAGAAGACGTCCTCGACCGGCATCAGGAACGGCTTGGCGAGATCGCGCTCGGGCTCGGGGATGTAGTCGTCCAGCGCCTGGGCGAGGTCGAGGATCGACTGCTTCGCGTCCTCGTCGCCCTCCAGCGCCTTCAGCGCCGAGCCCTTGATGATCGGGACCTCGTCGCCGGGGAACTCGTACTCGTTGAGCAGGTCCTTGACCTCCTCCTCGACGAGCTCCAGCAGCTCCTCGTCGTCGACCATGTCGGTCTTGTTCAGGTAGACGACCACGTAGGGGACGTTGACCTGGCGGGCGAGCAGGATGTGCTCGCGGGTCTGGGGCATCGGGCCGTCCGGCGCCGAGACCACCAGGATCGCGCCGTCCATCTGAGCGGCGCCCGTGATCATGTTCTTGACGTAGTCGGCATGGCCGGGACAGTCGACGTGCGCGTAGTGGCGGTTGTCGGTCTCGTACTCGACGTGCGAGGTGGCGATCGTGATCCCGCGCTCCTTCTCCTCGGGCGCGTTGTCGATCTCCTCGAACGACTTCACCTCGGTCCCACCCTTGTCGGCGAGTGTCTTGGTGATCGCGGCGGTCAGCGTGGTCTTGCCGTGATCGACATGGCCGATGGTGCCGACGTTGATGTGCGGCTTATCGCGATCGAACTTCTCCTTGGACATCTCGCTCCTTTGGCTTTCTTGGTTGCTCTAAGTCTTGGTCTTCGTGCTTGCGGTGAGTGTGAAGTCTTTTTCGTTCGGATGCGGACGAACCTGGGGAATATAGCCAGACACCGAGGGGTTCGTGCCTACGAAGCCGCCCCCACTGGCTCGCCCGAGCGGTGCTCGACGATCTCCTCGGCGATGTTCGCCGGGACCTCCTCGTAGCGCTCGAACTGCATCGTGTAGCTCGCGCGCCCCTGCGTGGAGGAGCGCACGTCGGTCGCGTATCCGAACATCTCGCCCAGCGGCACGAAGGCGTGGACCGCGAGCGCGTTGCCGCGCTGCTCCTGGCCCTGGACCTTGCCGCGGCGACGGCTGAGGTCGCCGATCACGTCGCCCAGGAACTCCTCCGGCGTCACCACCTCGACGCTCATCACCGGCTCCAGCAGCACCGGGCTCGCCTTGCGCGCGCCCTCCTGCAGCGCCATCGACCCGGCCACCTTGAAGGCCATCTCCGAGGAGTCGACATCGTGATAGGAGCCGTCGATCAGCTCGACGCGGACGTCGACCATCGGGTAGCCGGCCTTGACGCCGGAGGCGAGTGCCTCCTCGATCCCCTGCTCGACCGAGGGGATGTACTCCGTCGGGATCTTGCCGCCCTTGATCTGGTTGACGAAGTCGAAGCCCTCGCCCGGCGCCGGCTCGATGTTGATCACGGCGTGGCCGTACTGGCCGCGGCCGCCGGTCTGGCGCACGAACTTGCCGTCCACCTTGTCGACGCGCTTGCGGATCGTCTCGCGGTAGGCGACCTGCGGCTTGCCGACGTTGGCGTCGACCGAGAACTCGCGCAGCAGGCGGTCGACCAGCACCTCCAGGTGAAGCTCGCCCATGCCGTGGATCAGGGTCTGGCCGGTCTCGTCGTCGGACTCGACCTGGAAGGTGGGGTCCTCCTCGGAGAGGCGGCCGAGGCTCTCGGAGAGCTTCTCCTGGTCGGCCTTGGTCTTGGGCTCGATCGCGACCGCGATCACAGGCTCCGGGAAGTCGATCTGCTCGAGCACGATCGGCGCGTCGGGCGCGCACAGCGTGTCGCCGGTGGAGGTCTGCTTGAGGCCGACGCCGCCGATGATGTCGCCCGCGTAGCACTCGTCGATCTCCTCGCGCGAGTTGGCGTGCATCATCAGGATGCGGCCGATGCGCTCGGTCTTGCCGGTCGAGGAGTTCAGCACCCGGCTGCCGGCCTCCAGCTTGCCCGAGTAGACCCGCATGTAGGTGAGCTTGCCGACGAACGGGTCGACGGCGACCTTGAAGGCCAGGGCGGCGAAGGGCGCATCGTCGGCGGGCTCGCGGACGACCTCGGTGGGCTCGCCGTCGCTGCCCTTCTTGGCCGGCTCGAGCCCGGTCATCGCCGGCACCTCGAGCGGCGAGGGCAGCAGCTCGACGACGGCGTCCAGCAGCGGCTGCACGCCCTTGTTCTTGAAGGCCGATCCGCAGAGGACGGGGGTCACCTTGAGGTCGAGGGTGGCCCGATGCAGCGACTTCGCGATCCGCTCGTGGGGGATCTCCTGCTCCTCAAGGAACATCTCCGCGAGCTCGTCGTCGTAATCGGCGCAGGCCTCGATCAGCTTCTCGCGGGCGTCGTGCGCGGCCTCACGCAGGTCCTCGGGGACTTCCGTGTACTCGAATTCCGTCCCCAGCTCGTCTTTCCAGGCCAGCGCCTTGTTCTCGATCAGATCCACCACGCCCACGAACTCGGCCTCGTTGCCGATCGGGATCTGGATCGGCAGCGGATTGGCGCCGAGGCGGTCCTTCATCGTCTCGACGGCCTTGAAGAAGTCGGCGCCGGTGCGGTCCATCTTGTTGATGAAGGCGATGCGCGGGACCTTGTACTTGTCGGCCTGGCGCCAGACGGTCTCGGACTGTGGCTCGACTCCGGCCACGGAGTCGAACAGCGCGATCGCGCCGTCCAGGACGCGGAGGCTGCGCTCGACCTCGACCGTGAAGTCCACGTGGCCCGGCGTGTCGATGATGTTGATCCGGTGGCCCTCCCACTCGCAGGCGGTCGCGGCCGAGGTGATCGTGATCCCGCGCTCCTGCTCCTGCTCCATCCAGTCCATGACGGCGCCGCCCTCGTGGACCTCGCCCATCTTGTGGGTGCGGCCGGTGTAGTAGAGGATGCGTTCGGTCGTCGTCGTCTTGCCGGCATCGATGTGGGCCATGATGCCGATGTTCCTGGTCTTCTCGAGGGGGAAGTTTCGGGGCATTCTCGGGTCTCTGATTCGTTCTTCTCTGTGTCGGTCTCGGTCGGGCTTGACTGGAGCGGGTCGTGGGGCCGGGCGGTTTCAGCGCACAAAAAAAGGGCCCCGCCGGGCCCGTGCGCTGCCGCATCGACTGCCCGACCCTGCTCCTATGTAGTCTCGCCGTTCTCCATACAAACTCGTACGGCCCCCGACCCGCTCCGAGTTTCAGGGCGGCCCGTGGGCGACGCGAGATGATAGCAAGGGCATGATGGGCTCCAGACGGGGATTTCGCGAGCGCCGCAGGCGCAAGAAGGCCTCTCGCGCGAAGCTCGCCACGAAGACCGAGGCGGTCCGAGCCGAGGCCCACAGGGCGGCGGCCGGGCGCAGCACCGAGAGGCGGAAGGCGCGGCTCGCGCGCCATCGCGCCCAGCTGGGCGAGCTCTGGACCTGGACCAAGGGCGTCGGACTGGAGCTGCGGAGCCGCGCGCGCCTCGGGGCTCGCTCGCTGAGGAACCGGGCGGCGCCGGTCGCCGCCCGCGCCGGCAGGCTGCTGGCGCCCGTGACGGTGGCGCTGGCGGCGCTGGCGCGCCCGCTCGGCCGAGCGGCGCGCGCCGTGCTGGCGCCGATCGCCCCCTACGTCTCACGCGGGCTGTTCTTCGCGCTGCGCGCCGTCGTCGCCGTCGCCGACGGGCTGCTCGGGGCGGCCACATGGCTGTGGCGGCAGCTGGCCGCTCTTGCTGCCGCGCTGCGGCGTTGGTGGCGGTTGCACGTGACCCCGGCACGCGCCGCCGCGGCGGTGGCCGCGCTGGCGGCGATCGTGCTGCTGGTGGCCCAGTTCATCGACTACCGCGGGGTCGCAATCGGCGGCGACCAGTTCCAGGGCGGGGTCCAGCCCCCCAGCCTGGATCGCAAGCCGGGCGGTGAGCCGACCTACTACGTGCTGGCCGGGCTCGCCGTGGTCTCGCTCGGGCTGACCTGGCTCGCGCTCGCCGGCAGGCCGCTGCTCGCCCGCGGTGTCGCCGCGATCGGAGTGCTGGCCCTGGTCTTGACCCTGGCGGTCAACCTGCCGCAGGGGCTCGACACCGTCTCCTTCAGCGAAGCCTACGAGGGCACCGAGGCCTCGCTACTGGCGGGATTCTGGATCCAGCTCGGCGCCTCGGTTGCGCTCGCGGCGAGCGGGATCGCGCTGAGCCTGCTCGCCCCCTCCGAGCGCTCGCCTTCGCGCCGCGCCTCGAGAGGGCCCGAGCCGGCGCGCCCCAAGGGCACGGCGGGGGCGGGCGCGTGAGCCGCGCCGGAGACCTGATCGCGGGCGGCTCGCGTTCGCAGCTGCTGCTCGTGCTCGGCTGCGCGGCCGGGGCGGCGCTGCTCGCGGGCTCGCAGTTCACGAACGTGTTCGAGCTGAAGCCGCCGGGCCAGGGCGTGCTGGGCACGGTCGAGGCCTCCGACCAGCACGGCTACGTGACCCTGGTCCTCGCCGGGCTCTCGCTGCTGCTGCTGGTGACCGCGATCGCCGCGAGCAGCGAGTCCCTCGCCCAGGGGGCCGCGTTCGCCGTCGCCGTCTGCGGGGTCGTCGCCCTGCTCATCTTCCTGCTGATCGACCTGCCGGACGCAGGCACGATCGGCGCTCTCGACGAGGACACCTTCCTCGACGCCGAGGCAGAGCCCGCAGCCGGCTTCTGGTTCGAGCTCGCCGGCTCCCTGCTGTTGACGGGCTGCGGCTCAGCGCTGGCTGCTCGAGGGATGACTTCCCCAGAGAAACCCGGGACCACCGGAACCGGGGCGTCGAAAACCGAGTCTGGCTAGGACGCAGGGAGGGCGGTGAAGCGAGCGCACTCGAAACGTGCGTGAGCGAACCGCCCGACCGAGGACGCCGCCAGGCGAAGGTTTGCAGGCGCCCCTACCAGCGATAATGGGCGAAGGCCTTGTTGGCCTGAGCCATCCGGTAGATGTCGTCCTTGCGCTTCCAGGCGTTGCCCTGCTGCTTGGACGCATCCAGGATCTCGTTCGCGAGTCGCTCCGACATCGACTTCTCGCCGCGCGCACGGGCGAACTCGACCAGCCAGCGGACCGCCAGCGTCCGAGCGCGCCTCGCGGGCACCTCGACCGGCACCTGGTAGGTGGCGCCGCCGACGCGGCGGGACCGAACCTCGAGCAAGGGCGTCAGCTGCTTGATCGCGTTTTCCAGCTCCTCGACCGGGTTGTTGCCGGTGCGCTCGCCGACGACCGCGAGGGCGTCGTAGGTGATCTGCTCGGCGACGGACTTCTTGCCGTCGGACATCACCTTGTTCACCACCTGCTGCACGAGGCCGCTCCGGTACAGCGAGTCGGGCTCGAGCGGGCGAATCGTGGCCTGGTTGCGGCGCGGCATGCGTGAGGGAACCGGGTCAGGTGGCCTTGACGCCGTAGTGCGAGCGACCCTGCTTGCGATCCGAGACGCCGGCGGCATCCAGGGTGCCGCGGACGACCTTGTAGCGGACGCCCGGCAGGTCCTTGACGCGGCCGCCTCGAACCAGCACGACGGAGTGCTCCTGAAGGTTGTGTCCCTCGCCGGGGATGTAGGTGGTGACCTCCATCTGGTTGGTCAGCCTGACACGGGCGATCTTTCGAAGCGCCGAGTTCGGCTTCTTCGGGGTCACGGTGGCGACGCGGGTGCAGACGCCGCGGCGCTGGGGAGCGGCCACGCGCTTCTTGCGACCCTGGCCCGACTTCAGGCCCGGCGTCGACATCTTCTTCGGCTTGGGGTGACGGCCCTTGCGGACCAGTTGGTTCGTGTTCGGCATGCGGCCGCGCAGGATAGCGAGATCCACCGGCCACCTCCTCGGGCAGGCCCTGCGGGGGTGCCGGGTTGCCACTCCGGCACCCCGGCGCCCCGGCGACCCCGGGCCGTAACCTGCGAGAGCGATGGCGCTCTTCTCGAAGGACGACAGGCCGCTGCTGGCGGTGGACGTCGACGGGGTCATCAGCCTCTTCGGCTACGAGCGGCCGACCGACGACGCCCCGGGGGAGTTCCATCTCGTGGACGGGATGCTGCACTGCATCTCGATGCCGACCGGCCCGCGCCTGAACCGGCTCGCCAAGACCTATCAGCTCGTCTGGGCGAGCGGCTGGGAGGACCGGGCCAACGACTACCTGCCCGGGATCCTCGGGGTGCCCAGCCTGCCCTACCTGACCTTCGACGGCGAGGCGCGCTTCGGCAGCGCCCACTGGAAGCTCGCAGCGCTCGAGGCTTACTCGGGCGAGCGACCCCTCGCTTGGATAGACGACAGCCTCGACCCCAGCTGCTACGACTGGGCCGACGCCCGCCCCGCTCCGACCCTGCTCGTCCCGACCGACCCCGGGGTGGGCCTCGAGGAGGGCCACGTCGCCGCGCTCGAGTCGTGGGCGCGGACGGGCTACTCGCCCCGATAGGCGCGGGCCGAGGCCGGCCGGCGTCTAGACTCTCCCTCGGATGGAGGGAATCTGGCCGATCCTGTTCTTGGCCGTGGTCTTGAAGATCCCGGTCTTCTTCGGGCTCTGGCTCGTCTGGTGGGCGGCGCGCGCCTACGACGAGCTCTCCGAGGAGCAGCCCCCCGGCGCCGAGGACCACGGCTTCCGCCGCTGGCGCCGCTCGCCGAAGCCGCCCCGCGGCCCGCGCCGCGGCCCGCACGGCGGCACCGCACTCGCCCCGCCCGACTGCCCGCCCGGCGGCCGTAAGAGGGCCCCGCAGGTCAAGCCCCGCGTCTCCCTCGGCGTAGCCGCCCACGAGCGCCGCTGAGGGGTCTTCAGGCCGCCGCTCGCCCGGCGCACCTCGCCGAGCCGAGCCAGGTGTGGGGGTTGCCCGCCCAGCACCCAGCCCAGCTTCGGAGCGCCTTCGCTGATCCAGAGCGCAGTCACGCGCCTGTCCCCGCAGCGCGAGCCGAGCAGCGAGAAGCCGGCGTTGGTGTCGACCGACTCGGGATGCTGGGAGGCCAGGGCGATCCCTTCCTCCAGGGTCAGGGGCGAGCGCCCGACCCCGAGGGTCAGGGGCAGCGCGTCGACCGCGCCGCTCTATCTCGAGCGCGATCCCCGGGCCGGGTCCGGGAGACCGTTACGGAGGCCGCGGCGAAGCTCAGAGCGGGACTACGAGGATGACTTCTCCGAGTCCTCGCCGCCCGAGCCCGCACCGGCGGCGGGGATCTCGATCTCGGAGGCGAGCTCCTCGAGCTCCTCGGCGAAGCTGGGCCCGAAGCCGTCGAGCGAGCCGCCGTCGGCCAGATCCAGCTCGGCCGCCAGCTCCTCCTCGGAGAGCAGCTCCTCGGTGGGCTGCTGCGCGGGCTCGACCGGCTCGATCTGCACCGAGCGGTAGTGTTTGAGCCCGGTCGCCGCCGGGATCAGCTTGCCGATGATCACGTTCTCCTTCAAGCCCATGAGGCGGTCGCGCTTGCCCTCCAGGGCGGCATCGGTGAGCACCTTGGTCGTTTCCTGGAAGGAGGCCGCCGAGAGGAAGGACTCGGTCGCCAGCGAGGCCTTGGTGATCCCCAGGATCACGTCCTCGCCGCGGGCCGGGGTCTTCGTCTTCTTGCCCTTGAACTTCTCGTTGATCGCGTCGAAGGTGAGGCGATCCTCAAGCTGGCCGGGCAGCAGCTCTGATGAGCCCTTGGACTCGACTCGGACCTTCTTCAGCATCTGGCGCACGATCAGCTCGATGTGCTTGTCGTTGATGTCGACGCCCTGGGCGCGGTAGACCTTCTGCACCTCGGCCACGATGTACTGCTCGGTCGCGGTGCGCCCGAGCTTCTCCAGGATCTCGGCCGGATAGAGCGAGCCCTCGTTCAGCTGCACGCCGGGCTCGACCTTCTGGCCGGGCCTGACGAGCAGGCTGGTGCGCGCGGGGAAGGAGTGTTCGTGCTCCTCGCCCTTGCCGTCGGTGATCTTGACCTTGACGGCCTTGTCGGTCTCCTCGACCGAAATCTTGCCGGCCGCGTCCGCCAGCTGCGCCAGGCCCTTCGGCTTGCGCGCCTCGAACAGCTCGACGACGCGCGGCAGGCCCTGGGTGATGTCCAGGCCGGCGACGCCTCCCGTGTGGAAGGTGCGCATCGTCAGCTGCGTGCCGGGCTCGCCGATCGACTGCGCGGCGATGATGCCCACCGCGTCGCCGATCTCGACCAGGGCGCCTGTCGCCGGCATCACGCCGTAGCACTGGCGGCAGACCCCGGACTCGGCCTCGCACTTGGCGACCGAGCGCACCGGCAAAGTGGACTCGAGGTCGTCGGGCGGGAAGGTCCCCTCGAGCTCGGCGAGCTCGGGCTTGTCGATCAGCTGGCCCCGCTTGAAGAGGTCACGGCCGCGCTTGGTCGTGAACTTCTTGGCGACCACGCGGCCCGCCAGGTTCGGGTTCAGCTCGCCGTCGTCGCGGCGGACCGGCATCTCGATCAGGTCCTTGGTCTTGCAGTCCTCGATGCGGACGATCACGTCCTGGCTCACGTCCACCAGGCGCCTGGTCAGGTACCCGGAGTCGGCGGTGCGCAGCGCCGTGTCGGCCAGGCCCTTGCGGGCGCCGTGGGTGGAGATGAAGTACTCCAGCACCGACAGGCCCTCCATGAAGTTGGCCTTGATCGGCCGCTCGATGATCTCGCCCTTCGGATTGGCCATCAGGCCGCGCATGCCGGCGAGCTGGCGGATCTGCTTGAAGGAGCCGCGTGCGCCCGAGTTGGCCATCATGAAGATCGGGTTGAGCTCGTCGAGGTTGTCCTCCATCGCCTGCCCGACCTCCTCGGTGGCACGGTCCCACTGGCCGGTGACGGCCTCCTTGCGCTCCTCGGCGGTGATGTAGCCCTCTTCGTACTGACCCATGATCTCCTCGCTCTGGCGCTCGTAGCCCTCGAGGATGTCCTCCTTGTCGGGAGGGGCGACGACGTCGTTCTTGGAGATCGTGATCCCGGCCTGGCTCGCGAAGTGGAAGCCCAGCTCCTTGAAGGAGTCGAGCACTAGCGCCACGGCGGGTGCGCCGTAGGACTCGACCAGCTCGCCCACCATCGCGTTCACGTCGCGCTTCCTCAGCGACCGGTTGACGAACTCGTAGGCCTCGGAGTCGTACTCGTCCCCGAGCGCGCGCTTGATCGAGCGCTCGACCCGGTCGTTGAAGATGATGCGGCCGACGGTGGTCAGGAAGTGCTCCTGGCGCTCGCGCCGGTACTCGGCGTAATCGTGCAGCTTCACCACCTTGTTCTCGTACGCCAGCTCGGCCTCTTGCGCGGAGCCGAACGTATGTGGGCGTGGCCCGTCGCTGCTGTCCCACTTGCCGTCCTTGAGCTTCTGGTCGAGCTCCTCAAGGGTCTCGCCCGAGGGCCGGTAGGTCAGGTAGTAGAGACCCAGCACCATGTCCTGGGTCGGCGTCGCCAGCGGCGCGCCGTGGGCCGGCGAGAGGATGTTGTTGGAGGAGAGCATCAGGATGCGCGCCTCGGCCTGCGCCTCCGCCGAGAGCGGCAGGTGCACGGCCATCTGGTCGCCGTCGAAGTCGGCGTTGAATGCGTGGCAGACGAGCGGGTGGATCTGGATCGCCTTGCCCTCGACCAGCACCGGCTCGAAGGCCTGGATGCCGAGACGATGCAGCGTCGGCGCGCGGTTCAGCAGCACCGGGTGCTCGTGGATGACCTCCTCGAGCACGTCCCAGACCTCGGGGATCATCGAGTCCACCATCTTCTTGGCGGCCTTGATGTTCTGGACCTGCTTGCGCTCTACCAGGCGGGCCATGATGAACGGCTTGAACAGCTCCAGGGCCATGATCTTCGGCAGGCCGCACTGGTGGATCTTCAGGTTCGGGCCCGAGACGATCACCGACCGTCCCGAGTAGTCCACGCGCTTGCCGAGCAGGTTCTGGCGGAAGCGACCCTGCTTGCCCTTGAGCATGTCGCTGAGCGACTTCAGGGGGCGGTTGCCGGGGCCAGTGACGGGACGGCCGCGGCGGCCGTTGTCGAAGAGCGCGTCGACGGCCTCCTGCAGCATCCGCTTCTCGTTGTTGACGATGATCTCGGGGGCGCCCAGGTCGAGCAGCCGCTTGAGACGGTTGTTGCGGTTGATCACGCGCCGGTAGAGGTCGTTCAGGTCCGAGGTCGCGAACCGGCCGCCGTCCAGCTGCACCATCGGGCGCAGCTCGGGCGGGATCACGGGGACCACGTCGAGCACCATCCAGTCGGGCCGGTTGGCCGACTTGAGGAAGGCGTCCACGACCTTCAGGCGCTTCACCGAGCGCGCCTGCTTCTGGCCCTTGGAGGTGTTGATCGTCTCCTCAAGCAGCTCGGCCTCGGCCTCTAGGTCGACGGCCTCGAGCAACTCGCGCACGGACTCGGCGCCCATGCCGCCCTTGAAGTACTCGCCCCAGCCGAAGGGGGAGCCGAAGTGGTCCTTGAGCTCGCGGAACGTGGTCTCGTCGTTGATCACGTCCTTGGGCTTCATCTCCATGAAGATCTTCCAGACCTCGCGCATGCGCTCGGCCGCCTCCTCGAGGTAGACCTCGGTGTCGGAGATCTCGGTGTCGAAGGTCTTGCGCAGCTCCTTGGCCGTTTTCTCGCGGTCCTCGGCCTTCATCCGCTTCACGTTGGTGACGGCGTCGGCCCAGAGCTCGTCGTCCTCGTTGAAGCCGTCGCTGGTGCCGGGCGCCGGGGCCTCGGCCTCCTTGTCCTTGTCGTCGGCGGCGACGCCCAGGTAGGCGAGCCGGCGGTGCAGCGACTCGGTCAGCTCCTGCGTGCGCTGCTCGCGCTCCGCCTCGTAGGCGGCGACCTTCTTCTCGACCTCCTTCTCGAGCTTCTTGGAGTCCTTGGTCCGGGCCTCCTCGTCCACCCAGGTGATCACCGAGGCGGCGAAGTAGAGGACCTTCTCCAGCTCCTTGGGAGCCATGTCGATCAGGTAGCCGATCCGCGAGGGAACGCCCTTGAAGAACCAGATGTGGCTGATCGACGCGGCCAGGTCGATGTGGCCCATGCGCTCGCGGCGGACCTTGGAGCGGGTCACCTCGACGCCGCAGCGCTCGCAGACGATGCCCTTGTAGCGGACGCGCTTGTACTTGCCGCAGTAGCACTCCCAGTCCTTGGTCGGGCCGAAGATGCGCTCGCAGAAGAGCCCGTCCTTCTCGGGCTTCAGCGTGCGGTAGTTGATCGTCTCGGGCTTGGTCACCTCGCCCGAGCTCCAGCCGCGGATCTTCTTCGAGGACGCGAGGCCGATCTCGATCGCGTCGAAGTTGTTGATGTCGATCATTTCTTGCTTGCCTCCTCGGCCTCGCTGCTGTCCTTGTCCCCGGAGTCCGCGCTCGTCTGCTCGTCGGCGGCGCCCTTGCCGTTGCCCTCGGCGCGCACCCCGGAGAGCTCGATGCCGAGCTCCTCGGCGGCGCGCAGGAGGTCGTCCTCCTCCTCGCCCATCTCGACGCCCTCGCCCTCCTCCGAGACGACGTTGGCGTCGAGCGCCAGCGCCTGGATCTCCTTCAGCAGGACCTTGAACGACTCGGGGATCGAGGGCTCGGGGATGTTCTCGCCCTTGACGATCGACTCGTAGGCCTTGACGCGTCCGACGGTGTCATCGGACTTGACGGTGAGCATCTCCTGCAGCGTGTAGGCGGCGCCGTAGGCCTCGAGCGCCCACACCTCCATCTCGCCGAAGCGCTGGCCGCCGAACTGCGCCTTGCCGCCGAGCGGCTGCTGGGTGACCAGGGAGTAGGGGCCGGTGGAGCGGGCGTGGATCTTGTCGTCGACCAGGTGCAGCAGCTTCAGGATGTACATGTAGCCGATCGTGACCTTGCCCTCGTACGGCTCTCCGCTGCGGCCGTTGAAGAGCTGGGCCTTGCCCTCGGCGCGGTTGCCCGGGCGCTCGGACTTGGTGATGCCGAGGTCCACGCCACGGTCGTTCCCGTGCTCCTCCTGCCAGCGGACCAGCGCCTCGTCGACGTCCTGCAGGCTGGCGCCGTCGAAGACCGAGGTCGCGACGTTGACTCGCCCGCCGTTGTGCTCGCGCTGCTTGTAGGCCTGGGAGCCATCGTCGTACCAGCCCTCCGCGGCGACCCAGCCGAGGTGGGTCTCCAGGATCTGGCCGATGTTCATCCGGCTCGGGACTCCGAGCGGGTTCAGGATCACGTCGACGGGGGTGCCATCCTCGAGGAAGGGCATGTCCTCCTCGGGCACGATCTTCGAGATCACGCCCTTGTTGCCGTGGCGGCCCGCGAGCTTGTCGCCCTCGGCGATCTTGCGCTTGGTCGCGACGAAGACGCGGACCAGATCGTTGACGCCCGGCGAGAGATCATCGCCGGCGTCGCGGCTGAAGGTGATCACGTCGATGACGACGCCGCCCTCACCGTGGGGGACCTTGAGAGAGGTGTCGCGGACCTCGCGCGCCTTCTCCTTGAAGATGGCGCGGATCAGCTTCTCCTCGGCGGTCAGCTCGGTCTCGCCCTTGGGCGTCACCTTCCCGACCAGCAGGTCGCCCGAGACGACCTCGGCTCCGACGCGGACGATGCCGCGCTCGTCGAGGTTGCGCAGCGACTCCTCGGAGCGGTTGGGGATGTCGCGGGTGATCTCCTCGTCGCCGAGCTTGGTCGTGCGGGCGTCGATCTCGTACTCCTCGATGTGGATCGAGGTGAGCTCGTCGTCCTTGACAAGCCGCTCGGAGATGATGATCGCGTCCTCGAAGTTGTAGCCCTCCCAGGACATGAAGGCGACCAGGCAGTTCTTGCCGAGAGCGATCTCGCCGCCGGAGGTCGAGGACCCGTCGGCGAGCACGGCGCCCGCCTTCACCTTGTCGCCGACCGAGACGATCGGGCGCTGGTGGATGATCGTCCCCTGGTTCGAGCGCATGAACTTGTGCAGCGGGTACTCGTCCTTCTTCGAACCGTGGCTGACGACGATCTTCTCGGCGTCGACGACGGCGACCTCGCCGTCGCTGCGGGCCAGGATCACGTCGCCGGTGTCCTCGGCGGCGCGCCGCTCCATGCCGGTGCCGATCAGCGGCGGCTCGGGCTTCAGCAGCGGCACCGCCTGGCGCTGCATGTTGGAGCCCATCAGGGCGCGGTTGGCGTCGTCGTGCTCGAGGAACGGGATCAGCGCGGTGCCGACCGACCAGATCTGGGTCGGCGAGACGTCCATCAGGTCGACCTGCTTGGGCGCGACCGTGATCGCCTCCTCCTCGCGGCGGCGGCTGAGCACGTAGGGGCCCTTGAGCTTGCCTGTGCCGGGATCGACCTCCGCATTGGCCTGGGCGATCGTCTTCTCCTCCTCCTGGGTGGCGTCCAGGTGGACGATCTCGTTGCTGACGACGCCCTCCTTGACCACCCGGTAGGGAGTGGTGACGAAGCCGTGCTCGGAGATCTGCGCGTATGAGGAGAGGCTCCCGATCAGGCCGATGTTCGGGCCCTCCGGGGTCTCGATCGGGCACATGCGCCCGTAGTGGGTGGCGTGCACGTCGCGCACCTCGATCGGGGCGCGCTCGCGCGTGAGGCCGCCAGCGCCGAGAGCCGAGAGCCGGCGCCGGTGGGTCAGCCCCGAGAGGGAGTTGGTCTGGTCCATGAACTGCGACAGCTGGGAGGAGCCGAAGAACTCCTTCAGCGCCGCGACCACGGGCCGGATGTTGATGATCGTCTGCGGCGTGATCGCGTCGGCGTCCTCGGTGGTGAGGCGCTCGCGCACGACGCGCTCCATCCGGTAGAGCCCGATCCGAAAAGCCTCCTGGATCAGCTCGCCGACGGTGCGCAGGCGGCGGTTGCCGAAGTGCTCGTACTCGTCGAGGTGATCTTGGATCGGCTCGCGGGGGTAGGTGATGGCCTCGGCGGCGTAGTCCTTGATCGGGCTCTCCTCATCGATCTCCTCGGGGATGCCGAGGGTCTTGGGAATCGAGACGAGCTCCCTGACCAGCGCGATGATGTCGTCGTGGGTCAGGACCCGCGTGTCGAGGTCGATGTCCAGGTCCAGGCGCGCGTTCAGCTTGTAGCGGCCGACCCTGGTCAGGTCGTAGCGCTTGGAGTCGAAGAAGAGCTGGTCGAGCAGCGTGTTGGCGGCGTCCACCGAGGGCGGCTCGCCGGGCCGCTGCTTCTTGAACAGCTCGATCAGCGCGCCCTCCTCGTCGCGGGTGGCGTCGGTGTCGGCCGCGATCGTGTGCCTGATGTAGACCGAGTTGTCGAACAGCTCGAGCAGCTTCTCGTCCGAGACGTAGCCCATCGCGCGCAGCAGCACGGTCACCGGCAGCTTGCGCTTGCGGTCGATGCGGACGTAGACGCGACCCTTCTTGTCGATCTCCAGCTCAAGCCAGGAGCCGCGGGCCGGCATCAGGTTGGCGATGAAGACCTGCTTCTCGCGGTCCTTCGGCTCCATCACGTAGGCGCCGGGGGAACGCACGAGTTGAGTGACGACGACGCGCTCGGTGCCGTTGATGATGAAAGTGCCGCGATCGGTCATCCACGGGAAGTCGCCCATGAACACGGTCTGCTCGCGGATCTCGCCCGTCTCGCGGTTCTGGAAGGCCACCTTGACGTTGAGCGGCCGCGAGTAGTTCATGTCCTTCTCGCGGCACTCGTCCACCGAGTGCGGCGGATCGTCGAAGGTGAACTCGTCGAAGACGATCGCGAGGTTCCCCGTGTAGTCCGCGGTCGGGGAGATGTCGTCGATCGTCGCCCTCAGCAGACCGTGCTTCGGATCGACCAGCTCAGCGAAGGACCGGCGCTGGATATCGATCAGGTGTGGGACGTCGAGGGGGTTCTTGAGTCGGGAAAAGCTCCTACGGGTTACGGTGGCAGCGTTGGATCGGGCCAACTGGGCGACTCCTCAAGTATTAGAAGGACTGCGAGTCCGCGCAGAAATCCTGGCAGCAGGGCTCACCCGGCGCGCGACCGTGCAGGTTAACACACGCCTGGCTATTAGGTCAAGGCTGGATGCCACGCCCGGGGTGGGCACGTAGCGGAAAAGCTAGCCGCCCTATCGGACGGCTCGCGAAGGGTACCGCGTTTTCCGCCGCTTTGCGGGGAATTTCGCGGGACGCGGCGGCCCGCGAAGCCGGTCCTACTTCAGCTCCGCGGTACCGCCGGCCTCCTCGATCTCGCCCTTGAGCTTCTCGGCCTCGTCGCGCTCGATGCCCTCCTTGACGGGGCTCGGGGCCTCGTCGACGAGCGCCTTGGCCTCCTTCAGGCCCAGGCCGGTGGCGGCCCGCACGACCTTGATCACGCCGATCTTCTTGTCGCCGGCGCCGGTCAGCACCAGGTCGACCGTGCTCGACTCCTCCTCGGCGCCCGCGCCATCGGCGGTCCCGCCCGCGGCGGGAGCGGCGGCGGCGACGGCAGTCGCGGAGACGCCGAACTCCTCCTCGAGCGCCTTGATGCGCTCGGACAGCTCCAGAACCGAGATGCCCTTGAGCTCCTCGATCCAATCCTCTGTGGTCACCTTGGTGGCGGCCATCTATGCGTCCTCCTTGTTCTGGTCGGAATCCTCTGAGGTCTCTTCGGCGGGCGCCTCGTCCCCGGCGGCGGTTGTGTCAGCCGCCTCGCCGGGATCGGCGTCGCCCTCCCCGGTCTCGGGGACCTGCTCGCCCCCGTCCTCGCCCTCGGGCGCCTGCTCTTCGGAAGGCTCCTCCTCGGGGGACTCGTCGGGCGCCGGGTCATCGTCGCCGGCGTCAGAGCTCGGGGTCTCCTCCGCGGGGGCCGCGGACGGCTGGTCCACGGCTTTGCCGTCAGATGAATCGTCCTTGGCCGGGGCGTCCTCGGCTTCGCCATCGGTGGATGCGTCCTCGGAGCCGGCGCCGTCATCTCCAGAAGCGGGCTCATCGCCCGCTCCTGTGGGCGCATCGCCAGTCACGAGGCCCTGGTCGGCGATCTGCTGGAGCTGGCTGGCGAGCCCGCTGACCATCGAGCCGAGCCCGCGGACCAGACCGGTCAGGGGGCTGGCGACGATGCCGGCGAACTGGGCGTTGAGCTGGTCGCGGCCCGGGAGCCTGGCGATCGCGACGAAGGAATCGGGGTCGAGCGGGGCGCCGTCCATGACGCCGCCCTTGAAGTCGAGCAGCTCCCACTCGTCGCCCAGCTTGCGGATCGTCTTCGCCGCCAGCGCGACGTCGCCCTTGATCAGCGCCAGCGCGGTGGGACCGGACAGGTGCTCCTTCATGTCCTCAGTCCCCGCCTTGTCGGCGGCGAGCAGGGTGAGGCGGTTCTTGACCACCCGGAAGCGGGCGTCGGCCTCGCGCAGGCCGCTGCGGAGCTCGGCCGCCTGGGGCACGCTGATGCCGCGGTAGTCGATCGCGAAGATCGCGTCGGCGTCGGAGAGCTCACCGCTGAGCTCCTCCACGACCGCCGTCTTCTGTTCCTTGTTCATCTCGGTTCCCGTCTCTCGTGCCGCGTGGACAGCGGTGGAGCGGAGGGAGCCTCGAGATGCGAAGACCCGCGCGCAGGCGGGTCAGAGGATGGGTCGCCGGGACCCGCGACTCTGCTCACCTGCGCCGGTCTTCCGGGCCTCCATCAGCCCCGCCGACGGTCTTGGGCGGCTATGCGAAGCGGCAGTGTAGGGGATCGCTGCGGTCCGGCGGCGGCCCGGCCGGTGCCCGCTGGAGGCCGTCGGTTCGGAGCTGCCGATCTCGCAGGCGGGAGTCCCCGCCTACCGGCTGCCGGCGGGCTCGGGCTTCGGACTCCCGGGCGCGCTTGGCGGTCCCTGGGCCGGCGCCTCCGCCTCGACTTCCCACAGGGGCCCGCGCGGGCGCGGTGCGGCGGTCTGGCCGCGGTACTGGGTCCAGAGGTTGCCGAAGCCGACGCGAACGAGCCGGCGCAGGGTGTAGGAGCTCTCGCCGGCGTGGCGGTCCTCGCGCGGGACCTCGAGCGCGGTCGATGGCAGCTCGAGCGAGCACAGGGTCATCAGGTAGCTGCGGCCGCGGTCCGCGACGGCGAGCACTGCGCGCGCGGCCTCTCGCGAGATCAGGCTGAAGTTCGAGTAGCGGGGCTGCGGCCCGCTCGTCCCCAGGCGCCTCAGCTTCAGATAGGCGGCCGTGCCAAGCCTGCGGACGGGGCCGTAGCTGGGCTCAGGCCGGGTGGTGAGGACCACCTCGGCTCCCTCGAGCGCCGCGGCCCGGAGTTGCGGGATCGCCTCGGGCGGGTCCTGGAGGTCGCAGTCCATGACCACGATCCGCTCGCCCTCGCTGTGCGCGAGGCCGGCGTAGGTCGCGGCGCTCTGGCCGAAGTTGCGGGTCAGCCTCAGGGCTCGCACCCGGCGGTCGGAGCGCGCCAGCTCCAGCAGCAGCGGCCAGCTCGCGTCCGGGCTGCGGTCGTCGACGTAGACCGCCTCCCAGTCCGGGACGGTCCGGTCGAGCGTGGCCGCCAGGCGCGCGTGCAGGGCGCGCATGCAGTCCGCGCAGTCGTAGACCGGGACGACGACGCTGAGGGCGGGCGCGGCGGCGGGCATCAGAGCGATTCCCTGCCCCGGCTCGGCTTCACGGGGCCTAGGCGGTCGCCGGCTCTTCGCTCGAGCCGTCGCCCGCGGCGGCCGCGTCCTGCTCAGGCTGCCCGGAGGCGGGCTCCTCGGAGGCGGGCTCCTCGGAGGCGGGCTCCTCGGCGGCGGGCTCCTCGGCGGCGGGCTCCTCGGCCCCAGACGGCTCCGCTGCCGCCGACGAGGGGGCCGGCTCGCCGGCCCCGTTGCTGGACGCCCCGGCGGTGATCTCGCCGGCGCGGGTCTTGGCGGTGTCGACGCGGATGCCCGGGCCCATCGTCGTCGTCAGCGTCGCCGAGATGATGTATCGGCCCTTGGCCGCGGCGGGCTTGGCGCGGACGATCTCCTCGATCACCGCGGCGTAGTTCTCCAACAGCGCCGCCTCGTCAAAGCTCGTCTTGCCGATCGAGAGGTGGACGATCGCCTGCTTGTCGGTGCGGTACTCGACCTTGCCGGCCTTGGCCTCGCCGACGGCCTTTGCCACGTCGTCGGTGACGGTGCCGACCTTGGGGTTCGGCATCTTGCCCTGGGGTCCGAGCACGCGGCCGAGCTTGCCGACCTTGGGCATCATCGCCGGGGTCGAGACGGCGACGTCGAAGTCGGTCCAGCCGCCGTCGACCTTCTCGATCAGGTCGTCGCCGCCGACGTGGTCGGCTCCGGCATCGGTCGCCTGGCTGGCGGCGTCCCCGTCGGCGAAGACGGCGACGGTCAGGTCCTTGCCGAGGCCGCGGGGCAGCGCGAGCGTGCCGCGCAGCTGCTCCTCGGCGTGGCGGACGTTGACGCCGAGCCGGAGGTGGAGCTCGACGGTCTCGTCGAAGCCGGCGCCGGCAGTGCGCTTGACCAGCGCGACCGCCTCGGCCGGGTCATAGGCCCGGGTGCGGTCGATCTGCTCGTAGGCCCGCCTGTAGCGCTTGCCGTGGGCCACCTACCCCACCGTCCTTCGTGTTCCGGCCGGCTTCACGCTCACGTTCCCTCCACGGTGACGCCCATCGAGCGGGCGGTACCGGCGATGATCTTGGTCGCGGCGTCGAGGTCGTTGGCGTTCAGGTCGGGCATCTTGCGCTCCGCGATCTGCCGCGCCTGGTCGAAGGTGATCGAGCCGACCTTGTTCGTGTGGGGCTCGCCCGACCCCTTCTCGAGCCCGGCGGCCTCCTTGATCAGGACGGCCGCGGGCGGGGTCTTGGTGATGAAGTCGAAGCTGCGGTCCTCGTAGACCGTGATCTCGACCGGGATGATCGTCCCCGAGTCCTGCTGGGTCTGGGCGTTGAACGCCTTGCAGAACTCCATGATGTTGACGCCGTGCTGGCCCAGTGCGGGACCGACCGGCGGAGCCGGGTTGGCGGCCCCCGCGGGGATCTGGAGCTTGATCAGTGTCAGGACTTTCTTGGCCATGGCGTCGGTGCGAGGTTAGTCAGATCTTCTTGACCTGGTCGTAGTTGACCTCGACCGGCGTCTCCCGGCCGAAGATCGAGACCAGCACCTTGAGCTTGGCCGCGTCCTCGTTGATCTCGGCGATCTCGCCCGAGAAGTCCGCGAGGGGGCCGGAGATGACCTTGACCGACTCGCCGATCGAGAACTGGGCGCGGGTGCGCGGGCGCTCGGCGGCCTCGCGGTGCAGCAGCCTGTCCACCTCGACCTTGGAGAGGGGGATCGGCTTGTTGCGCGAGCCGACGAAGCCGGTGACGCCGGGGGTGTTCTTGACCAGCCCCCAGGCGTCGTCGGTCATCTCCATGTTGACCAGCACATAGCCGGGCATGGTGCGCTTCTCGCTCTGGACCTTCTGCCCGTCCTTCATCTCCGAGACCTGCTCGGTGGGGACGACGACCTGGCGCACGTTGCGCTCCTGGCTCATCGTGTGGACGCGGTGCTCGAGGTTCTGCTTGACCTTGTTCTCGTGCCCGGAATAGGTGTTGATCACGTACCAGCGAAACATCGGTTGAAGTCCTTAGGTGGGTGGTGGGTGGGGTCGGTGGGGGCGCCCGGCTAGAGCAGCTGCTTGACCAGCCAGTTGAAGGCGCCGTCGAGCGCGCCCAGGTAGGCCGCCATCACCGCGACGAAGATGATCGTGACGGCGGAGGCCTGGACCAGGGTGTCGCGGTCGGGCCACTGCACCTTCTTCAGCTCGGCCCAACAGGAGGCGAGGAAGCCGATCACGCCGCCGCGGCGCTTCTCCTGCTTCTCGGCGGCGGCCTTCGACTTCTGCTGTTGCTGCTCGCGCTCGCGGGCGCGCTTGCGCTCCTCCTTCTCGCGACGCTTGCGCTCGCGGCGTGACTCGCCCGGCCGCTCGGGAGCCTGGGACGGTGCGCCGACGTCGGCGCGCGAGGGCGCCGGGGCCTGCGGATCGGCGATCGGCTCGGGCGCGACCGGCTCCGGAGTCACGCCCGGCACCGCCGCGCGGGCCTGCCCGCCCCCGGGGGCGTCGTGCTCGACCGTGTGCTCGCCGTAGTCCTCGGTGTCGGCGCCGGTCCTCAGCACCGCCTCGACCTCGGCGACGTCGCCGCTGACCGGCATCTGCGTGTCGTGCTGCGCGCGCGCCTCGGCGACGTCGCCGCCCTGCGCCTGGCGCTCGCGCTCCAGTTGGGCCTCGCGGCGCCGCTTCTCGGCCTTTCGCTGTGCCCTGGTCTTCGCCATCGTCCTGGGGCCGCCGGGCTAGCGGGTTTCCTTGTGGGCGGTGTGCCGACCGCACCAGCGGCAGTACTTGCGCATCTCGATCCGGTCCGGCGAGTTCCGCCGCGACTTGTTGGTCTCGTAGTTGCGTCGCTTGCACTCCTCGCAGGCGAGCGTCACACCGATTCGCACGTCTGAGGCCATGTCTCCTCGCTTCTGAAAAGTCGTCGCCGGGCGGTCGAAAATGATGCCCGACGCAAAAAACCCCCGGCCCGGAGGGACGAGGTGAAGCCAAGAATAGCGCGGCGGCTGGGTTCGGTCCTGGAGACCCAGGCCGGCAAACCTCTTCCAGACACTCGGCCTAGAGCCCGAGCGTCTTCGCGATGATGCCGCGCTGGATCTCCGAGGTGCCGCCGTAGATCGTGGAGACCAGGGTGGCGCGGACGAGACGCTCCATGTCGTACTCGGAGGAATAGCCGTAGCCGCCCATCATCTGCATGCCCTCGAGCGCGACCTGCTGCGCCGTCTCGGTCACCTTCAGCTTCACCATCGAGGACTCCTTGGGCAGCACGCTGTCGGGGTCCTCGTCGGTGAGGCTGGCGACCCAGTGCGTCATCAGCCGCGCGGACTGCAGCTCGGTGGCGAGGTCGGCGAAGCGGTGCTGGAGAGCCTGGAAGCTCCCGATCGGGCGGCCGAACTGCCTGCGCTCCTTGGCGTAGGCGAGCGCGTCCTCGAAGGCGCGCTGGCCGATGCCGAGCATGATCGCCGCCAGGATCAGGCGCTCGACGTTCAGCCCGGCCATCAGCTGCATCCAGGCCCGGTCCTGCTCGCCCAGGAGCTGCTCGGCGGGGACCTCGCAGTCGTTGAAGTAGATCGTGTTGGTCTCGCGCCCGCCCATCGTGTCGATCGGCGTCATCTCCATCCCGTCGGTGTCCTTCGGCACGAAGATCATCGACAGGCCCTCGTGCTTGGACTCGCCCCTGGTGGTGCGGCAGACGACGAGCACGTGGTCGGCGATGTGGGCGTTGGAGATGAACACCTTCTGCCCGTTGATCACGTAGCCGCCCCCATTGCCCGTTGTGCGCTCGGCCCTGGTGCTGAGGTTGGCGACGTCGGAGCCCGCCTCGGGCTCGGTCATCGCGATCGCCTCGACCGAGCCCTTGGCGATGTTGCCGAGGATGCGGTTCTTCTGCTCGTCGGTTCCGAAGCGCTTGGTGGCGCCGGCGACGATCAGGGTGGTGCCGTAGCCGCCGATCGGGGCCATCCCGCGTGAGGTCTCCTCCATGAACAGGCAGGCGTCCATGTAGCTGCCGCCCGAGCCGCCGTGCTCCTCGGGGATCGTGAGCCCGAGCCAGCCGAGCTCGGCCATCTGCTCGTAGATGCGCTGGTTGTGCTGGATCGTGTGCTTCTCGGTCAGCGCCTCGCGCTGCTCGGGGGTGCCGGCCTCGCGCGCGCAGAAGTCGCGAATCGAGGCGACGAAGTCGTTCTGCTCATCGCTGAGCCTGAAGTCCACGCGCGGCAGGCTAAGGGACCGCAAGGCCGCACGCTTTGGAGCGACCGCTTGCGGTCGCGACTTGCGACGGCGGCCGCCGGCGGTCCCGTCGGGGGGTGGCTGCCTGGCCAGTCAGGAACTACGCGACCCGGACCGGATCGCGAGCTCCCAGCGCCACCTCGTACTTGGCGATCACCACCGACTTGCCGGCGCCCTTGGTCTTGGCGTCGACCGCCTTGAGCTCGCAGGTGAGCTTGCCGGGCTAGACCGTGACGACGCCGTAGCCCTTCTGCACGAAGTCGAAAGAAGTCGATGTGGGGGTTGACGGCGGCGAGGCCGGCCAGCACCTGTGGGTTGAGGCCGGTGGACTCGGGGAGGCCGGCTGACGTGGCTGAGCCGCCCACGAACTCGGGCATCGCGGGGCGCGAGCCCGGCGAGCTCTCGTCGCCGCCCGTGAACGCGGTGCCTGCGAAGAAGGTGTGGATGTCGCCGGTGATCGCGACCGCGTTCCCGACCCCGTTGTCGAGGATGTAGTTGAGGATGCGCCTGCGCTCGTAGGAGTAGCCGTCCCAGGCGTCCACCTGGGCGGCCACTCCCGGGGCGAGCCGGGTCGCCATCAGCATCAGCTGTGTGCCCCAGAGCTTCCAGGTCGCGCGGGAGGCCTTCATGCTGCGCAGCAGCCAGTGGCGCTGGGAGTCGCCGAGCATCGAGCGCGGTTCCTCGGCCTGGGGGCAGCCTTCCAGGATGGCGTCGTTGCAGGGCTGGATGTCGCGGTACTGGCGCTCGTCGGTGAGCATCAGGTCCACGAGCTTGCCGAGCCGGTAGTCCTCGTAGATGCGGTTGCGGTCCCCCTTGAAGCGGGCGCGGGGCATCATGTTGAAGAAGGCGCGGTAGCCGTTCTGGCGGCGCTCGAGGTAGGAGACCCTGCGAGGCAGGTCCTTGAGGCTGGTCCTGCTGGGGTCGGGCTGCGCGGAGCTCGGGGTATCGCCGGCGTTGTTGTCCTCGACCTCGTGGTCGTCCCAGGCGGAGAGGAAGGGATGCGCCGCGTGCATCGCCTTCAGGTCCTTGTCGCGCTTGTAGAGCCGGTACTTCTGCCAGTACTCCTTCAGCAGCTGCACGTCGCCGTCCTTGTTGTTGCCCGTGCGGTCGCGCCGGACCCCGTCGGGGGCGTCGGAGTACTCGTACATGTAGTCGCCGAAGTCAAGTCGTCTGAAGTGGTGTAACTCCTCGTCGGGTCTTCAGGTGGCCTGTAGCTCGTGGACCTCCTTTCCTTCGTCGCCCTGGTCCTCGAGGACCAGGGCGAGCGACTCCTCGGAGAGGTAGCGCCGGCGGTGCGCGTATCCCTTGCCGTACCGTTCTATCTGAGGGACGCGCCCTCCCCTAGGCATCAACCCGCAGCAGCGCCGATCGGATCGGTCCCGCGCCGGCATCCGGCGGATCCAGCTCGATCACCTCGAGCAGCTCGTTCTCGAAGACGACGCGACCGAGCTCGCGCACGGACGGGGCGGCGAAGCCGTGCTTGCGGTCGATCACAAGGTGGGTGAGGCCGTATCGGCTCCGAAGCTCGCGCAGGGCGGAGGTGTCAGCGCGAGCGAAGACGCGGCGCTCGAGCTCGCGGCGCTCCGGGAAGGGGTCGAAGCGGCGCGCGATCACCTCGGCCTGGCCGTGCCGCGAGGCCTCGCTCGTGTAGGCCCAGCCCTCGAGCAACGTGCGCCGCTCGGTGAAGGCCGGAAAGGTGTTGTCGAGCGGGGCGTACTCGCGCGCGAGGCCGCTCCGGTCGTTGCTGACGGCGAGCACGGCGTCCTCGTCGAGGCTCTCGCGCATCCACTCCATGCCCTCGATCGCCGCACGGCGCGTCTCGATCGGCCCGGTCAGGTGCAGCGGCTCGCCCCGGTCGAGGCGGCGCAGTGTCTCGGGAAGCGCGTCGAGCGGGGCGTCGATCGCGGCGGCCAACAGCACACCGAGGACCGCGAGGGCGGTGGCGGTGCTCCTGGCCACGCCGCGAGAGCGAACGGCGATCGCGGTGACCGCCGCGAGGGCTGCGGCCGCCGAACCGTAGGCGATCAGGTCGGCTCGGACGGGATGGCCGTCGAGCGTGACGCGCTCGGCTGCGAACGCCACCAAGACCAGGCCCA
>Ga0194131_10002532_pt1 | contig 29890 bp, 24 predicted proteins | sample TA2KigO120mmetaG_FD_148631 | JGI IMG/M metagenome (GOLD analysis project Ga0194131, IMG submission 148631) | Freshwater microbial communities from Lake Tanganyika, Tanzania - TA2015053 Kigoma Offshore 120m | ecosystem: Environmental > Aquatic > Freshwater > Lake | place: Tanzania: Lake...
ACCTTGATCTTGAAGTGATTCCAGCCTTCCGCGATGCCCGCGCGGCACAGCGCGCGAATCTTCTCGTCGGAGTAGCCGAGCCAGCCGGCGGACGTGGTGTAGGCGGGATAGCCGCGCGCGCGCATCTGTGCCTCGCGCTCCGCCTTGCGCGGCGCGTTGGCGCGCAGGATGTCGAGCGCGTGCTCGCGCGAGAGCGCATCGGAGATGTAGCGGAAGTCGATCGTCGAGACGAGCTGCTCGGGACTCATGTCGACCACGAGCTTCCACAGGGGCTTGCGCTCGGCCTTCGCGTACAAGTCCCAAGTGGCGTTCACGATCGCCGCCGTGGCGAGGTGGATCACGCCCTTCTCGGGCCCGATCCAGCGCAGCTGCGACTCGCTCGTGATCGAGCGCCAGAACGCGGCGAAGTCGTTGACGATGCCGTCGAGCGTGCGGCCGACGACGAGCGGAGCGAGCGCTTGAGCAGCAGCGACGCACAGATCGTTGCCGCGACCGATGGTGAACGTGAGCCCGTGGCCTTCGAGGCCGTCGACATTCGTGCGCAGGATCACATACGCGGCCGAGTAGTCCGGATCGGGGTGCATCGCATCCGAGCCGTCGTTGTGGTCCGATGTCGGGAAGCGGATGTCGCGGGCCTCGAGGGCCGTGATGCGGATCGAAGTCATGCGGGGGGCGTCCACGAGAGACCGTAGAACTCGGCGGCGGTCGCGCCGAAGAGCGCGCGTCGCTCGCCGGCGTGCAGACCGGCGAACAGGGCGTGGGCGCTCTCGTACCAGCGAGAATAGCCGCCGGCCAGATCGACGACAGGCCAGTCGCTGCCCCACATCGTGCGCTGCGGAGTGAAAATTTCGACCAGCTCGTGCGCGAACGGCGCGAGGTCCGCGTCGCTCCAGTCGGGTGACGCTTCCGTCACGAGGCCGGAGAGCTTGCAGCACAGGCGCGGATGCGCGGCGAGCGCGCGCAAGTCCGCGCTCCACGCCGCGCGCGCGGGCCAGCGCAAACCCGCTGAAATCACGGGTTTTGCGCCGTGATCGACGACCACGCGCAGGTCGGGCCAGCGCTCGACCAAGCGCACGAGGTGCGGCAGGTGCGGCGGCTGCACGAGCGCGTCGAAGGCCAGGTTCAGCTCGACGAGCGCGCGGAACGCGGGCGCGAGCTTGTCTCGCAACATCCAGCGCACATCCGGGATGTCCTGCAACATCGGACGCACGCCGACGAGCTTGGGGTTGCGCGCGAGTCGCGCGAGCGTGTCGGGCGCGTCCGGCGCCTCGAAGTCCACCCAGCCGACGACGCCGAGGATCGTCGCGTCTTCGGCCGCGAGCGCGAGCATGAACTCGGTCTCGGCGATGCTGTCGGCGGCCTGCACCAGCACGCTGCCGTCGATCCCGTGGCGCGCGCGCAGCGGCGCGAGGTCCTGCGGACCGAAGTCGCGGTAGAGCGGCGCGAGCTCGGGGCGCAGCCAGCGATAGTCGCCGCGTGCGAGCTTCCAGAAGTGCTGGTGAGCGTCGATGCGCGGACTCATGACGCATCTCCTTGCGGCACGGGGGCGCCGCGCGCTGCGTCGGCTGCGTAGAGCGCCTCGATCACGGCCATCGTGCGCCACGCGCTGTCGACCGAGTTCTCGAGCTCGCTCGACTCGCCGCTCGCGAAGCACTGCAGCGCGCACATCGGGCCACGGAATGCGTCGGGAAACCAGTTGCCGACGAGCGGCACTTCGCTCCAGTCCGCGCCCTCGAGCGCGATCTCGAGCGAGTCGGGGCGACCGCGCGGATAGTCGAGGTTGACGCCCATCACGACGCGCGCGGCACCGCGCGTGCCCTCCAGGCGCAGCTCCGAGCGCTGGTGGCGCGGGCCGTGCATGTGGTGATGGTGGATCGAGAGTGCGCAGCGCACATCGTCGCCATAGTCGAGGATCGCGGTGGTGCGCGAGCTCGCGATGCGCGGCGCGGACGGGTGCTTCACCGTGCGGCCCTGCGCGTAGAGCGGCTCGCCGAGCAACGCGCGGATCGTGTCGATGTAGTGAATCGAGTGCAGCGGCAGCTCCATGCGCGGCAGGCCTTCGAGGAACGGCCAGAGCTCCCACGGCATGCGGCAGTTGACGAGCACTTCGAGCTCGATCGGGCGGCCGAGGAGTCCGCGCGCGAGCGCGTCGCGCAGCGCGAGGAACGCGGGACTGAAGCGCAGCTGCAGGTTCACGGCCGCGGTGATGTTGCGCGCGCGACAAGCCGCGCGAATGCGCGTCGCTTCCGCGAGATCGAGGCCGAGCGGCTTTTGCAGCAACGCCGCGGAGCCCGCGGGCAAGCGCTCGACGACGCGCTGCAACTCGGACGGCGGCACGGCGATGTCGAAGATCGCGCTCGGCGTTGCCACGGCCTCCTCGAAGCTCGCGAACGCGCGCGGCAGGCCGAAGCGCTCGACCGCGGAGCGCGCGCGCTCGTGGAGCGGATCGAACACGCCGGCGACGGGCAGGCCCGCGGCGCGATACGCCGGCAAGTGTGCGTCGTGCACGATGCCGCCGGCGCCGATGCAGACGATGGGGCGCGGGTTCGACGGCGCGAGCGAGCGCTGGCGCAGCTCGCTTCTCCACCGCTCCGAGCCCCTATCCATGACCCTAGCCCGGTGCAGCTCCGCTGCGGCCGCCGAGCGACGCCGTCAATGTGGCGGCCGTGCGCCCGAGCAGCCCGCGCGCGCGGGCGAGGGCCTCGCGGTCGGATGCATCGAGCCGCTCGATGAACGGCACGGTCAGCGCCGCCACGGCCGAGCTCCGGTGGTCGAGCACCGGGAACGAGATATCGCGAATGCCGCGGATGCGCGTGCTCTCCATTTCCTCGAAGCCGCGCTCGCGAATCGCATCGAGGGTGCGCGCCATGGCTTCGAGGTCGAGGCGCTCGCCGTCCGAGCGCGCGCGAGACATCAGCCGCTGGCGATCCTCGGGCGTCTGGAATGCGAGCAGGACGCGGCCGGACGCCGTCGAGGCGAGGCTGATCACCGAGCCGACGCGCACCGCGAAGCCGATGTGGCCGGGGTTGTCGACCTGCGCGACGATCACGCCGTGGCCGCCTTCGATGACCCCGAGGTGGCAGGACTGCTCGATGGAGCCCGCGAGCTCGCGCATGGCCGGCAACGCGTTGCCGAGCATCTTTTCCAACGGCGAGTTGCGGTTCGCGAGCTCGAACAGCTTGAGCGTCAGGATGTAGCGGTCGCTCGGACGCTGGATCGAGAGGTAGCCCCGCTCGACCAGACAGTTGAGCATGCGGAAGATCTCCCCCACCGTGCGGTTGAGGGCGCGGGCGATCTCGGACTGGGAGAGGCCCTCGGAACGGGCGGCGAGGAGCTCGAGGATCTCGAGCCCCTTTTCGAGCGCGGGGGCGCGGTAGCGACCGCTGTCCTTTTCCTTGACATTCATCGGGGGGGAGTGGCTCATGGGAGAGGTAGGAGCGTTCAATTTCACAGGCTCTTCGTGACTTTTGCAATTGAAAGCCCAAAAGGTGTCGCGGAATATCCCATTCGGAGGCTCCGCCATGCTCACCCGACGAATCTGTCTGTCCCTCTCCCTGTGCCTCGGCTTGGCAGCCTGCGGTGGCGAGCCCGCGGCGCCCTCCGCCGACGGCCAGCCGCGCTTCGCGGTGGTTCCGAAGGGCACGACCCATGTGTTCTGGAAGGCGGTCGAGGCCGGCGCGAAGTCGGGCGGCGAGGCGATCGGAGCCGAGGTGCTCTGGAAGGGTCCGCTGCAGGAGAACGATCGCGCGCAGCAGATCGCGCTGGTGCAGCAGCTGCTCTCCGAGGGCCTCGACGGGCTGGCGCTGGCCCCGCTCGACCACGCGGCGCTCGTGCCGGTCGTGGCGCAGGCGCGCGGACGCGGCATTCCGGTCGTGATCTTCGACTCGGACCTCGATGGCACGCCGGGCGCGGACTTCGCGAGCTTCGTGGCGACGGACAATCGCGCGGGCGGGCGACTGGCGGGCGAAAAGCTCGCTGCACTGCTCGGCGGCAAGGGCAAGGCCGTTCTGCTGCGCTACCAAGTCGGCTCGGCGAGCACGGAGGCGCGTGAGCAGGGCTTCCTCGATACAGCGCGCGCGGCGGGCATCGAAATCGCGATCGACAATCGCTTCGCGGGCGCGACCGTGGGCGAGGCCAAGACGACGGCGCTCAACATGCTCGACGCGCTGCGCGAGGCGCAGGGCGTGTTCTGCTCGAACGAGCCGACGACCGCGGGCATGCTGCTCGCGCTCGAACAGGCGGGACTCGCCGGCAAGCTGCGCTTCGTCGGCTTCGATGCCTCGCCGCCGCTCGTCGCGGCGCTGGGCGACGGGCGCATCGACGCGCTGGTGGTGCAGGATCCGCGGCGCATGGGCCGCATCGCGGTCGAGACGCTCGACAAGGTGCGGCGCGGCGAGAGCGTGCCGGCTTCGATCGACACGGGCGCGGTGCTGGCGACACGCGAAAACATGGGCGCGAGTGAGATCGCGCCGCTGCTGCAGTAGCGCGGGCCCGCTATTCTCGCGGCGTGGTCGTGCGGCTCGCGATGGCGGGGATCGAGAAGCGCTACGGGGCGACCGTGGCGCTCGCGGGTGTCTCGCTCGAGGCGCGCGCGGGCGAGGTGCTCGCGCTCGTCGGCGAGAACGGCGCGGGGAAGTCGACGCTGATGAAGGTGCTCGCGGGAGCGCTTTCCCCCGACGCGGGCGAGATGCGGCTCGACGGTGCGGAGTATCGGCCGCGCGGGCCCGACGCGGCGCGGCTTGCGGGCGTGGCGATGATCCATCAGGAGCTCGCGCTCGCGCCGCACATGTCGGTGGCGGAGAATGTGCTGCTCGGTTGCGAGCCGCGGCGCGGGCCGTTCGTGCAGCGAGCGGAGCTGCGGCGGCGCGCGCGGGCGGCGCTCGCGGAAGTCGGGCGCGGCGAGCTCGATCTCGAATTGCCCGTCGGTCGGCTCGGGCCCGCGGACGCACAGCTCGTGGAGATCGCGCGCGCGGTCGCGCTCGAGGCACGCGTGCTCGTGCTCGACGAGCCGACATCGAGCCTCGGAGCGGAAGATGTCGCGCGGCTCTTCGCGCTGGTGCGCAAGCTGCGCGAGCGCGGTGCGGCGATCGTGTACATCTCGCACGCCCTCGAAGAAGTGATCGAGCTCGCGGATCGAGCGGTGGCGCTGCGCGATGGCGCCAGCGTGGCGACATTCGGGCGCGCGGAGCTCTCAGCCGAGAAGCTCGTGGCCGCCATGGTCGGTCGCGAGGTCTCGGAGCTCTATCCGCGCTCGCCAGCGAAGTCGGGTGAAGTCGTCGCGCGCGTGAGCGGACTGCGCGGGCTCGGCAAGCTGCGCGAAGCGGCGCTCGAGCTGCGGCGCGGCGAGGTGCTCGGCATTGCAGGACTCGTCGGAGCGGGACGCACGGAGCTGCTGCGCGCGTTGTTCGGGCTCGAGCGCGTCGTCGCGGGCGAGCTGCGCGTGCTCGCGCTCGAAGGAGCGCGCGGGCCGAGCGAGCGCTGGCGTCAGGGCGTCGGGTTCGCGAGCGAGGATCGCAAGCGCGAGGGGCTCGCCCTCGGGCTCTCGATCGCCGACAACCTGTGCTTGCCGCGCCTCGATCGGCACGCGCACGGCGGCTGGATTCGAGGCGAAAGCGTGGAATCTGCCACGCGGGACTGGATCTCGCGCCTCGGTATCCGCTGCGCGGGGCCGTCACAACCCGTGGGTCGGTTGTCGGGTGGAAACCAACAGAAAGTCGCGCTCGCGCGGCTCTTGCACTGCGACGCCGACATCTTGCTGCTCGACGAGCCGACGCGCGGCGTCGATGTCGCGGCCAAGGCGGAGATCTACCGGCTGATCGACGAGCTCGCACGCGGTGCGCGGCCGCGCGCGGTACTGATGGTGTCGAGCTACTTGCCCGAGCTGTTCGGCACCTGCGACCGCATCGCGGTCATGGCGCGCGGCTCGCTCGGGGTCGCGCGCGCTGTCCGGGAAACCAACGAACACGATGTGATGCTCGAAGCTGCGGGAGGAACGCGATGAGCGCGCGCGAACTGTTGCGCCGCTTGGGGCCGGCCCTCGGGCTGGTCGCGACTTGGATTCTGTTCGCCGCGCTGTGCGGCGCGAAGTTCACGAGCTGGAACAACCACGAGCTGATGCTGCTGCAGACCGCGGTGGTCGGCACGGCGGCGGTCGGCGCGACATGGATCATCGTCGCGGGCGGCATCGACCTCTCCGTCGGCTCGACGATCGCGCTCGGCACGATGGTGGTGGCGCTGCTCGTGCGAGCGGGCGCTCCGGCGTGGCTCGCGGCGCTCGCGGGCGTCGCGACCGGCGCGCTCATCGGCGCGAGCATCGGAGCGCTCGTCGTGGGCGAGCTCGGCCGCGTCGCCGGTGCCGCGCTCGGAATCGGCACGGGAGCGTGGCTCGCGCGCGAGCACGGCCCGTGGAGCGGCGTCGCTGCGGGCGTCGGCGTGGCGCTCGGCGCGAGCGTCGTGCTGCGACGCGTGCTCGGGCGCGTCGAGCTCTCGCCGTTCATCGTGACGCTCGGCCTGTGGGGCGCGCTGCGCGGGCTCGCCAAGGGACTTGGGCAAAACCAGCCGGTGTACGCCGAGGGCACGCAAGCGATGACGACGATGGAAGGCTTGCGCGGACTGATGACGACCGGCGGAGCGGCGGGCTTGCCCGCGGGAGTGTGGATTCTCATCGCTGTCGCATTGCTCCTGGGCCTCGCGATGCGCTCGACGGTGTTCGGGCGACATGTGCTCGCGATCGGATCGAACGAGGAGACGGCGCGGCTGTGCGGTCTGCGCGTCGAGCGCACCAAGGTGCTCGTGTATGTGCTCGCGCTCACCTGCGCGGGCATCGCGGCCGTCTTGCAGACCGCGTATCTCTCGATGGGCGATCCCACGACGGCGCAGGGCTACGAGCTCAAGGTGATTGCGGCCGTCGTCATCGGAGGCGCGAGCCTCTCGGGCGGGCAGGGCTCGATCGCAGGTACGCTCGTCGGCGCGCTGATCATGACGGTGGTCGACAATGGCTGCACGAAGCTCGGGCTCGACAACTGGGTGCAAGAGCTCGTGACCGGTGGAATCATCGTCGCGGCGGTCGCGCTCGATCGCCTGCGCGCGCGGAGCTCGGCAACATGACGCTGCTCGAGGTGGTCGTCGATTCGACCGCGGATCTGCGGCGCGCGGAGGAAGGCGGCGCCCAGCGCATCGAGCTGTGCTCACGGCTCGAAGTCGGCGGCGTCACGCCGACCCGCGGCCTGCTCGAACTGGCACAGGCGCAGTCGAAGCTCCCGCTGTGCGTGATGGTGCGGCCGCGCGGCGGCGACTTCACCTACGACGCGGCCGAGCTCGACTCGATGCGCGAGAACATCGCGTGGCTCAAGGAGCGCAAGGTGATGGCGGTCGTGTTGGGCGTGCTGCGCGCGGATCGCACGCTCGACATCGAGCGCATGCGCGAGTTCGTCGCGCTCGCGCGTCCGCTCAAGGTGACCTGCCACCGCGCGTTCGATCGCACACCGGACACGCTCGCGGCGCTCGACGAGCTCATCGCGCTCGGTGTCGACCGAGTGCTCACCACCGGAGGTGCGAGCGACGCTCACGCGGGTCGGCGGGTGCTGCGCAAGCTCGTCGAGCGCGCCCGCGGCCGCATCGTCGTGCTCGCTGGCGGCGGAGTGCGCGCCCACAACTGGCGCGAAATCGTCGCCGATGGCGGCGTGCGCGAGATCCACAGCTCGACGGTGTTCCCGCTGGACTGAACGCGCTCCGAGCGGCTATCACAGGCGACATGCGCTTCCTGCTGCCCATCGCGACCCTCCTCGCCGCGCTCCCCGCTGCGACCGCTCGAGCGCAGGACGACGCCGCGAAGCTCACCGAAGGCGTGAAGCTGTTCGAGCGCGTCGGCGTTCCCGGTCCGCTCGCGGTGTTCGGGGACAAGGCCTTTGTGATCGTGGCGGCCGAGCATGCGGGCGTGCGCGCGGCCATCGTCGCGGGTGGGCGCATCGGAAGCGGGCGCGTCGTCGTGTTCGGACACAACGGCTACGCGGGCCCGGCGGCCAAGCGGCCCGGAGAGACGCCACGGCTCATGAAAGCGCTCGTCGAGTGGACTGCGAAATCGAAGGCCCGCACGCTGAAGGTGGGCACATATGGGGGCATGTTCGGCGGCCTGTTTCAGGAGGCCGGCTTCGACGTCGTCGAGCTGCCGCGCGGGGCCAAGCCCAACGGCGTCGACAAGCTCTCGCTGATCGGCTGCTCGCCGCTGTCGCTCACGGCGGAGGAAGCGGCGTGGCTCGGCGACTGGGTTGCGAGCGGCGGTGGACTGCTGTGCGGCGACACTCCGTGGGGCTGGCTGCAGGGGCACCGCGGGACGCGCATCGAGCAGCAGCCGGGGCAGGGCCTGATCGCTCGCGCCGGCATCGCCTACGCGGACGGCCTCACTGGCGCGACGGACCCAAGCGGCCACATCGCCGTGGGTCCGATCGCGCCGCTCTTGCACGCGGCGCGCGCGCTGGACTTGATGATCGGACTCGATGCAGGCACGGCGACCGCCAGCGAGGCGGACATCGCGCAAGCCCATGGCGCGCTGCAACTGGCGCTGCGCTGGATGCCCGACGGCGAGGTCACGTTCCGCGAGAAGCTCGAGCGGCTGGTCAAGACACGCGAGGCGCAGCTCGTGGCGACCGAATCGCGGCCGATGCGGCGCAGCGAAACGCTGCCGCGCGCGCTCTTGGGCATCCAGCTCGAGATGCTGCGGCGCCTGCCGACCTCGAAGGTGCGCGCCCACGAGAGTGCCGCCGACTTCCCCGGCGACGTGGAGGCCCTGCCGCAAGTCATCGCGCTCGAAATCGACACGTCGTTGGGTGGATGGCACTCGACCGGCGCGTACGCGCGGCCCGGCGCCAAGATCGAATTGCAGTTGCCGAGCGACGCGCTCGGCCGCGGATTCAGCCTGCGCATCGGATGCCACACCGACACGCTGTGGCACTTGGACGAGTGGAAGCGCGTGCCGGAGATCGCGCTGGAGGTTCCGGCGCTCGAGAAGCTCACCACCGCGGCCAATCCGTTCGGTGGGCCGGTGTACGTCGTGGTACCCGAGGGCTGCACGGCCGGACGACTGCGCGTGCAAATGCGCGGCGCGATTCCGGCGCCGCGATTCCTGCTCGGCGAGACGACGCGCGAGGCGTGGCTCACCGTGCAGCGCACGCGACCGGCGCCGTGGGCCGAGATCGGCTCGCGCAAGCTCGTGATCAGCGTGCCGTCGAGCGCGATTCGCTCGCTCGAGGATCCCGAGGCGCTGATGCGGTTTTGGGACACGATCCTCGACGCGCAGGCCGAGCTGGTCGGCATTTCGAAGGACCGGCCGCGGCCCGAGCGCTTCGTCGCCGATCGCCAGATCAGCGCGGGCTACATGCACTCTGGCTATCCGGTGATGACGCACCTCGATGTCATCGACTCGGTCGTGAACCTCGCGCAGCTCCAGACGGGCGATGGCATGTGGGGCTTCGTGCACGAGCTCGGGCACAACTTGCAACGCGGCGAGTGGACCTTCGATGGCACGGGCGAAGTCACCAACAACGTCATCGGGCTCTACTCGCTGGAGCGATGCTGCAAGCTGCCGGAAGGCGAGCGCGGACATCCGGGCGTGAACCAGCCGCCGTCGCTCGAGAACTACATCGCGAACGGCGCCCAGTTCGCGCAGTGGCAGTCCGACCCGTTCCTCGCCCTCTCGATGTACGTGCAGGTCCGCGACGCGTTCGGCTGGGAACCGTTCCGCAAGGCGTTCGCGAACTACATCCCGCTGTCGAAGGACGAGCGGCCGCAGGGCGACGACGAGAAGCGCGACGCGTGGCTCGTGCGGCTCTCGGAAGCGACCGGCAAGAACCTCGGCCCGTTCTTCCAAGCATGGGGCGTGCCGACGAGCGAGAAGGCGCGCAAGCTCGTCGAGCGTCTCCCGAAGTGGCTGCCCGACGCGCTCGCCGGCAAATAGGCGCTCAGCGTCGGCGCAGTTCGACGCCCGCGCCGGATGCGAGCTCCACGAAGAGGTCGTTTCCCGAGCGCGACACGGGCGCGCCGAGCGCGTCGAAAGCTGCTCCGCCAAACGGATCTCGCAGACGCACTCGGCCGCCGCGCTCGGCGTGGAGCTTCACGCGCGTGGTGCGACCTGCGCGGCGAGTCGCTGACACCCGCAAGGCGCCTTCGGCGCGCAAGCTCTCGAACTCGACATCCTGCCAGCGCGCGCTCGTAGCGGGAAAGACGCGCACGACTCCGCCCCACGACTGCAGCAGCATTTCGTGCACGGCCTGCGCCGCGAGCATGTTGCCCTCGAGCGTGAACGGCCGGTATGTGAACTTCGAGTGGCCTTGGCCCGACTGGTCGCCGTTCAGGTGGAAGCCGTTGCGTCCGGTGAAGGCGAGGTAGATCTCGAGATGGGCGAGTGCGGCATCGGCACGCCCTGCTCGAGCGAGCATGCAGGCCATCCACGAGAAGCTGTAGCCCGTCCACCAGTCCGTGCCGTGCGCGAGGATCGCGTCCAGAGTCGCGTCGACGAGCTTGCGCTCCGCTTCCCCGCCTTCGACAGACACGAGTCCGAGCGGATGCAGCGCGAGGGCATGCGAGAAGTGACGATGCGACTCCGCGTAGGGCACACTTCGTGCAATCGTGAGTGCGCCGGTCGCTGCGTCGATGTCGAGCGGCTCGAGGCGCTCGAGCAGTGCACGCCAACGTGTCGCGTCGTCCTTGCGCTCCAGTTCCTCCGCCTGCCGCGCGAGCGCGCCGAAGAGCCAGCGCAGGAGCGACTGGTCGTAGTTCGAGTTCGGCGCGAGCCACGAACGCTGCGAGTTGTCGAACATCTCCGGACTCGACGAGAGCGGCAGTCGCAGCGCGCCACTGTCCGCTGGTTCGAGCAACGCAGCGAGAGCCGATCCGGCGCGCGAGCACCACGGATACGCCGTGCGCGCGAGGAACTCGCGATCCTGTGTGTAGCGCCAGTGCTCGTCGAAGAGAAACGCGAGCCACGCCGTGTTCGTCGGCGAGAGCGAGTACTGGCCCCAGCCCCCCATCGCGCGACCGCCGAGCGTCATCACCCCGGGCACGACCAAGCCCGGAACACCGTAGAAATCGCGAGCGAAGCGCTCGAAACGCGGGGTGAGGGCGTCGAGGTGCGCGAGGAAGCACAGGCCCGCCTGCGCATGGCCCATCGTTAGCTGTGCCCCGTAGGTCGTCTGCGTGTTGAGGTCGTTGTGGTAGTCGCCCTTCCACGGCGGAAGACCGCCGGAGTCCGCGGTCCACAGTCCTTGCAGCGCGATCGGAGCACCGCCGTGTCCGAGCTGGTCGACGCGCGAGCCGGCTCCGTAGAGGTAGCGCGCGAGGTCGTACTGGCGCTGGACCTCAGCGTCGGGCAGGCGCACGGACGAGGCGCTCCAGTGCCGCGACCACCACGCCGCGTGCTGCTGCCGTGCATCCTGCGGGAGCCGACGCGCGACGCGTTCGCTCATCCAGTCCGCGCTCTGCGGCTCGCCGACGATGCGCTCGACGCTCAGCGTGAATGTGACGCCCGAGGGGTCGCGTTGCTCCGCGCACGCGACCGCGTAGCTCATGGAATCCGTCGCGGGCTGCACAAACCACTGCACGGTCGCGGCTCCGCCGACGAGCGCGGGTTCGTAGCCGAGTTGCTTCACGGCCGCGGGCGCCACCAGCTTGGCGACCGGCTGTCCGCTGTCGACGCGCACGATGAGCACGCCCGCATGGGCGTCGACACGCGCCGTCACGCGCGCGGGGGAGAGCTCGACCAGTGCCTCGGCGGTTCGCAGGTCGAGCGCGAACTCGCGCACCTCGCATCCCTCGACGAACTCGAGTTCCAGTCGCCCGCCTGGCAGCTTCGTCGGATAGGCGACCGTGTCGTAGGGCACATCGAAGAGCTCGTGCAGCTCCTGCTGCGGGCCATGCGCCACGAGCTCCTTCATGCGCGCGTAGGTCCAGTCCTTGCGCTGCAGCGTCTGAGGCGTGCGCTCGTCCCACAGGTCGCCGCGGTCGAGCGAGAAACGCAGCGTGCGACCTTCGCCCCACACGAGCACGCCGAGTGCGCCGTCGCCGAGCGGGAGCCCGTCGTCCCAGCGGCTGACGGGAGCTGAAAGAACGAGCGGGGCCGGCGCATGCGAGGCCTGCGCTGCGAGCGCGAGGCAGAGCCGCTCAAGCATGGTGGAACACCTCGCTCATCGGGGTCCACCACTCGCCGGGCGCGCGCGCGGCGAGCGGCTCCTGGCAGGGCTCCGTGAGCTTCCACCAGCGCTGGGTCTCGGGGTCCGCCGCCATGCGCGCCATGTCCGCGGCGAAGTCGCTGCCTGTGTACTCGAAGTACGCGAAGAGATAGGGACGAGCGTCGTCGAGCTGCTGCAGGAAGATCGAGTAGTTCCGCAGGTTGCACGCCGAGATGCGCGCGAGCACGCTGGGCCACACGGCGGCGTGCATGCGCACATAGTCTTCGACCTTGTCCCGCCTCAGCCGGATCACCATGCCGTAGCGCTTCATGGCGAGACTGTAGCGACTCCACGCGCTACAACGGGTCCATGCTCATCGCACTCGTGCTGGCTTGCACCGAGATCCGAACACTCGATCTTGCCGCAGACACCGCGCGACAGGTGACCGTGGATCGCGACCCCGCGAAGTACCTCGGTCATCCCACCACCGCGCTCCTCGGTGACGGCCGCACGATTTTGTGCGCGTATCCGGAAGGCCACGGCAAGGGCGCGATCCGCATCGTTCGCAGCGAGGACGGTGGCCGCACATGGGGCCAGCCGCAGCCGGTTCCGGCGAGCTTCGCCACGAGCCTGGAGACGCCGACTCTGCACCGCTTCACGCAGCGCGATGGCAGCGAGCGCGTGTTGCTGTTCTCCGGTCTCTATCCGGCGCGCATGTCGCACTCCGACGACGGCGGTCGCACTTGGACGGAGCTCGCGCCGATCGGCGAGTTCGGCGGCATCGTCGTGATGTCGTCGGTCGTGCGTCTCGCCGATGGATCGCTTGCGGCGCTCTTCCACGACGACGGCCGTTTTCTGAAGCAGGGCGGCAAGGCGGCCGGAACCTTCACATTGCTGCAATCGGTGTCGCGCGACCTCGGGCTCACTTGGAGCGCGCCGACGAGCCTGTGGAGCGGCTCTGAGGTGCACCTGTGCGAGCCCGGTGTCGTGCGCTCGCCGGATGGACGCGAGCTGGCGATGCTGCTGCGCGAGAATCGCCGTCGCGCGCAGTCGCATGTCATGTTGAGCGGCGACGAGGCGCGCAGCTGGAGCGCCCCACGCCCGATGAACGCCGCACTCACGGGCGATCGACATGTCGACGCCTACGCGCTCGATGGAAGGCTGGTGCTCACCTTCCGCGACATGGCCAAGGACAGTCCCACGAAAGGCGACTGGATGGCGTGGGTCGGTCGCTACAGCGACATCGGCGCCGGAGCGAGCGGCCAGTACCGCGTGCGCCTGATGGACAACCACCACGAATACGACTGTGGCTACGCGGGGCTCGAGATCCTCGACGACGGCACCTTCGTGGCGACGAGCTACGGGCACTGGGTCAAGGGCGAAAAGCCCTACGTGGCGAGCGTTCGTTTCACGCTTGCCGAGTTCGACGCACGCGCGGCGGCGGGACCGCGCTAGGCCTCCCGCGAATTTTGCGGCGGTGGCTTGAAACCCCGGCGCGAAGTTTCTGTACCTGCTGCGCGTCGGCACCCGGCCGACAGGAAGCGACCCTCGATGAAACCCCACCGCGGAACCCTGATCCTCGTTCTCGGCATCCTCTCGCTCGTTTGCTGCGGCCTGCTCGGCATCGCGGCGTGGCTGATGGGCAATACGGACCTGAAGGAGATGGCGGCTGGCACGATGGACCCGACGGGACAGGGCATGACCAACGCCGGCAAGATCTGCGGCATCATCGGGACCGTGCTCACGATCCTCGGCGCGATCTTCTGCATCATGTACTTCTTCGTCGTCGTGTTGATGGCGAGCGCGCTGGCCTGAGCGCGTGCGCGTCGCGCTGCGCCGCATCCCCGCCACGCGATGGCCCAGCATTCCGCGCTGGGTCATCGCGGTGCTGTTTCTGTGGGGCGCGGCCGTCGTCGGTGGCGCGTGGCTCGCGCGCCGCAGCGACATCGACTTCGTGCTGTGCCAGTTCAAACGCGTGACCGGACATCCCTGTCCCGGCTGCGGCTCGACGCGCGGCGTGCTCGCGTTGCTCGCAGGTCGACCGCTCGAGGCGTGGCTGTGGAATCCGCTCGCGATGAGCGCGCTCCTCGCATTCGCACTGCTCACGCTGCTGCGAGCCGCGACCGCGCAGCGTCTTGCGCTCGAGCTCGACCGTCGCGCACGCGTGGTCGCGTGGTCGCTCGGCGGCGCCCTCCTCGTCGCGAACTGGATCTGGCTCTGGGACCGCGCCTGAAGCGCGTTGAAGCGAAAAAAACGCGCGGGCAGGGCGTCTGAGGGCGCCGGCAGGGCCGCGCGCGCGGCTATGACACATCGAGCCCTTGTCCGCAGGGCGGGGTAGGAGCGATACTCTCCTCTGTACATCCGGAGTGGCCCGCGAGTGCGCGGGTCCGGCAACCTGGGAGGACATCCCAAGGTGCCAGGAGCGCCCCGCAAGGGCGATCGATGTGGCCAGCAGGCCCCGCAAGGGTCTGACGGCAACGAAGTGTCCCGCGGCGTCCCGCCAGGGTCGCAGCGCTCCGGTGGAGTTCCCCGTCTCCGACAGAGGACACCACCGTGAAGAAGAAGCGTCCGAGCGCTTTCACCCGTTCCATCGGCCCCGCTACGCACCCCGACCACCACCTGTGGCGCAACGGGAAGCGCTGGTGGGTGGCGTTCACCTACCACACCGAGTTTCGCAAGCACCGCATCCGTGCTTCGCTCGAGACCACCGATGTGGCGCTGGCGCGCGTGCGGCGCGACGAGCTCATGGCCGAGATCGCGAAGGAGGCCGGCAAGAAGCTCTCCCTGCGCTTTCCGCGCTACGGCAACGGCGGCCCGCAAGCGGCCTAGCCCTGGGGCGGGCAGGCCCCGACGCATGAGCTGAAGTCGCGCGCGGACATCCTCGAAGTCTCGGCCAAGGCGAGCCTTGGGGCTCGGGGGGCGTCTGTCCTATGAGCCGTGCATGGATCGCGAGCTTCGCAGACCTTGGCTCGTCGCCGTCTGGCCCGGCATGGGCGGCGTGGCGCAGATCGCGGGCACATACCTCGTGCGCGCGCTCGACATGCAACCTCTCGCGGAGCTCGACGCGCGGCCCTTCCACGCCACGCAGTCGATCGCCGTGAGGGACGGACTCGTGCAGCCGCCCGATCGGCCGCGCAGCGTGTTCTACGCATGGCGCAATCCGGGGGACGGGCGCGACCTGATCGTGATGCTCGCGGATCAACAGCCGAGCATCGACGCCGCGCGCTACGGCGAGGCGCTGCTCGATGTGGCGGCCCAACACAGTGTCGAGCGCGTCTTCACCTTTGCCGCGATGGCGACGCCGGCGCACCCGAGCGCGGAACCGCGCGTATTCGCCGTCGTCACCGACGCGGCGCAGCTCTCCGACATCGACCGCGCGGGCGTCAAGCGTCTGCAGGAAGGCGAAATCACGGGGCTGAACGGCGTGTTCGTCACGCTCGCGGCCGCGCGCGGCGTACTGGGAATGTGCCTGCTCGGCGAATTCCCCTTCTTCGCGGTCACGGTGCCGAACCCCAAGGCCTCCGCAGCGGTGCTGCGCGTGTTCTCGGAGCTCTCCGGAGTACCGATCGGTCTGGCGGAGCTGCTCGCCGACGCACGACGCATCGAGAAGGGGCTGATCGAGCACCTCGAGAACCTCCAGAAGGCTGCACAGCTCGCGGCGAGGAGCGTCGAGACGCCGAGCAAATACAACGAGGAGTTGGTCGAGTCGGGCCTGCAGGACCCGTTCGCGCCGGCGCCGGATGTGATCGCGCGCATCGAGGAGCTCTTCGCGCAGGCGCGCCGCGATCGCTCGCGGGCGCTCGAGCTGAAGGCGGAGCTCGATCACCACGGACTGTTCCGCGACTACGAGGACCGCTTCCTCGACTTGTTCAAGCGCGCGAGCTGATCCGCGCGCACTGTCACCAGCGCGAGCGGCGCGGCTAGTGGGCGCGCAGGCTGCTAGCCTGACGCCATGCACCTCGCGTTGTTCCCGCTTCTCCTGCTCGTCCCGGCGCAAGCTCCCGAGCGCGTCTCCAGCGATGTCATCGTGTTTCCGGAGAGCGTCGAGAGCGTGTGGGCCGCGTTCACCGAGCCGGCGGCGATCGCGCGCGCGCTCGCGGTAAACGAGGTGCGCGTCGAGCTCAAGCCGGGAGGCCAGATCGAGTGGAGCGGCAGCAGCGTCGCACAGCTCTGGCAGCGTCGACGCGTGCTCGCCGCGGAAACGCACGCCATGCTCGCCTTCGCTTTCGATCCACCGGCGGGAATCGACGAGCGGATCGCCCGCCGTGCCAGTCAAACTTGGAGCGTCCTGTACTTCGAACCGCTCGCCACCGATCGCACGGAGGTGACGGTCTCGACCGTGGCGCAAGGCGAAGGCGAAGACTTTGGTCTCGCAGTCGAGCGCTACGCGGGCGAGGCGCGCGCGTGGGTCGCGGCGGTGCAGGAGTCCTTCGCGACATCCGCAGCGAATGGCGCGAGCGCGCTGGCGTGGGCGGCCGTGAACGAGTGGGTCGATGGCGAGTGGCTTGCGCAGACGACGGGCAAGGACGGCAAGGTCAGGCGCGAGCGCGTGAGGCTCGAGCCGATTCTCGGAGGCCAGTTCCTGCTCGAGGAGTTCTGGAGCGGCGATGAGCGTGAGCTGCAGCGCGTGGCGCGCTCGATCCATGGACTCGACCCCCGCAGCCGCGGCACGCGCTGCTGGACATTTGCAGTCGATGGAACGCGCGCCGAGTCGACTCTGCGCTGGGAGGGCGATGCACTGATCCTGCGCGACACTGTGCGCGCCTCGGAAGGCGTGGCGAAGCGCATCCGCAGCGATGGCGCGAACGCGCATGTGATCGAAACGCTGGTAGGTGGCTCGAGCGTGGACTCCCAGCGCTTCGAGCGCGTCGCGAGTCTGCCCGCGGACTGGAAGCTCGCGGACAGGGACGCTGTGCTGCCTGCGCCCGCGTTCGGGGTCAACTCGGAGCTCGTGCCGTCCGATCTGCAGCGCACGACGGCGATCGTCGACGCGTCCACAGCGCGCATCTGGAGCGAGCTGACTAGGTCGGCGAGCCTCGCGAAGCTGTGGAACGTGGCCCACGCCTCGATCGAGCCGCGCATCGGCGGAATGATCCTGACGCACTACGACGAGGCGGGCGCACTCGGGGATGCGCGCGGCATTCGGCACGAGATCCTGGCTCTCGATCCGGAGCGCATGCTCGCCTTTCGAACGCTGCCCCCGGAAGGTGCGCCGGAGTTTCTGAAGGCGTGGTGTGCGCAGGGCTGGCACATCGTGCGGCTGGCGCCCACGGGCCTCGAGCGCACGCGCATGACCACGACGGGGTGCAACTACGACAGCGACACGGCGGCGGCGCGCGACTTCTTCGAGAAGGGCAACGCTTTCGTGCAGGCGGGCATCACGCAGCGCTTCGCGGCGGGCATGGCGCGACCGGATGCGCTCGCTCGCCTCGCTCCGCTGCTCGGCGCGGAGTACGACGCGACGACGGTGACGCCGACGGGCGAGGCTCTGCGCGCTCGGACGCGCTGGAGTCGCTGGTGCGGGCCGTTCGTCGCGTGGGAAGGTCGGCTGGCTCCTCTGGAAGCGGAGGAGCTCGCGGACCACACGCTCGCGCTCTACGGCAACGACGCCGAGCGCGGGCCGTGGTTCTGGAAGTTCGGCGCGGACGGCTCGGTGGCGAGCGGCGGGCTCGTGGCGGAAGGCGGGCAGGGCGTCGGCCACGACTGGCACAGCCACGCCGTCGGCGGCCAGATGCGCCACATCTATGTGCAGATCGTGCCCGACGACCGCGACTATTCGTACAGCGCACAACCGAGCCGCGACGAGAGCACCACGATCGTCGCGCTCGACTATGTTCGTCGCTAGCGACGACCGCTCCACTCGAGCATCTGCTGCTCGAGCGACTCGGGATACGAGAGCTTCGCGTCGATCACATTGCCCTGCTCGTCCCGCAACGCTTCGAGCCGCGGGAAGACGAACGCGCTGTAAGCGGGGACATCGAGCATCGCATAGCGCGCGACCACCTCGTCGCGCAGGCGCGGATCGAAATGAACGCCGTGGCCCTCGATGAGCTCCTTCGCGGCCGCGTAGTCGCCAGTGCTCTTGATGCGCTGCACGAGGGCGAGCAGCTCGCCGCAGGCCGCACGGAACTTGCGCGCATCGAGCACTCGCAGGTAGGTCTTGCCGTCGCGATCGACGCGCGCGAGCGCATCGGGGTGCTGCTTCTCGATCCAGTGCACCACGAGCTGCCGGTTGCGCATGTGGTCCTCTTCGAGCGCGTCACCGGCGGGCACGCGACGCAGCTGCTGCAGTCCACCGTTGCGCACATACTGCTCGTAGCAGGCCAGCGACGCTTCCTCCACATTCTCGAGCAGCCCCAGCTCCGCGAGCTTCGGGTCGGCGATGAACCACAGCGCGACGAGGTCCGCACGCGCTTCCTCGAGCGTCGAGTAGTGCTCGCGAATCCACTGCGCGGCGTCGCCTTGCCGCTCCGGCGCCTGTCGGCCAGAGGCGTGCCCGATCACCTCGTGCATGTTGACCAGCGTGTCCCTGGTCGCCGACTGCCAGCGCTCCGCGCGCGCGAGCTCCGCCGCGTCCCACGCAAACTCGGCGCGCGCACGCGGCGAGGCCGAGCGATCCTGCGCCTCGATCACATTCGCGAGGCTCACCGACTTCGAGCCGTGATGCTCGCGCACCCACGGATCGTTGGGCAGGTTGATCCCGATCGGAGTGATCGGGCCTGAATCGCCCGTCTCGATGATGACATCGATCGAACGCGCGCTGATGCCGATGACATCGGGCTTGCGGTACTCCGGCGCGTAGGGCATGTGATCCTCGAACCACTGCGCATTCGCGGCGATGGCCTTGATCTGCGCGGCCTTGCGCGGGTCCTCGTAGCTGACGATCCCCTCCCACGCGCCCTTCACGCCGCGCGGATCGACATAGACCTCGACGAACGAGTTCACCGTATCGACCGGCGACTGCGCGTCCGCGACCCACGCGACATCGTAGGCAACGCGATCTTCGCGCGCGCCCGTGCGGTAGAAGCGGATCTGTGCCGCGAGCGCGCGGCGCATCGGATCGCTCGCGAGCGGAAGCGCAGCTTCGAGGTGCGCGACGATCTGCTCGAGCTCGAGGGCGTACAGGCCTGCCGGAATCCCCGCATCCGGGAGACCGATGCGCCACGGACGCTCTTCGATGTCGCCGCTCGCACCGATCACCACAGTCGAGTTGAGCGCGTACTGTTCGTCGAAGCCCTCGAGCCGACGCAGCGAGATGCCGGAGCCGTAGAAGGTCGCGGCGGACGCCTGCACGATGTCGAGGCCGCCAAAGCCGCGCTTGGCGGTGACCATCGGCTTGTGCTCGGGATCGAAGAGCATCGGCCCGAGGCGCGCGACGAGGCTGCTGGCGCTCTCGCCATCGCGCAGCGAAATGCGCGCGCCATCGCGCTGGGCCGCCTCCGCCGCCGCCACGAGCGCACTCGGTGCGATCTGCAAGCAGAACTTGCGCGCGGTCGTGTTGTTGTACGGCGAGTTGTGGATCCAAAAGAGCTTCATGTAGCGCCGCAGCTCGAATAGCGTCGCGGGCTCGATGCCGCGCGAGTGCACGAGGAGCTCCTCGCCGAGTTGCTGGATGTCGAGCCCCTCCGCGCAGCGCTGTTGGAGGTAGATCGGACGACCGGCGACCGCCGCTTGGTAGAGATGCCAGCACAGAGCCCGCTCGCGCGGCGCGAGCCGCTCGAAGCCGTCGGCATACACGCGCACGATGGCGGCATCGTCGACGCGCTCGAGCAGATGAATGCGCTCAGGCGTTCCACAGACGCGGCACGACTGCAAGGCAGCGAGAGAAACGGCGGCGAGAACGGCGTGCTTCATGGCAGCATCCTACGCAGCGAGCCCGTCCGCGTTGCTACCATGCGCCGCGTGAAGCCCGCGCGCGCGCTCCCGCTGCTACTCCTCGCTGCTTGCGAGGATGGCGCCCCCAAGGCGGTCGGACCCACGGTCGAGCTGCTCGCTCCCGACGGTGTGTTCGAGGGCGAGTCGTTCAATGTCGAATGCAAGGCGAGCGGCTTCGACGGCGCGCCGGTGGAGTACATCTGGAGTCACTTGGGGGTGCAGCCGCGCCTCGAGGTCGTCGCGCAGGGCGGGGCGGTGCAGACTCTGGTGGCGCCGCAGTGGTTCGCGGATGTCGATCTGGTGCTCGAAGTTCTGGCGCGAGCTGGAGAGCGCGTCGCGACGGCGCAGCGCACGATTCGCCTGCGCGCTCCCGACAATCCGCCGAGTGCGGAAATCGCGGCCGTGAGCGCGTGCGAGTGCGGCGAGATGATCTCGCTCACCGGACAGGCGCAAAACGAGATCATGCAAGCGGTGAGCGCGACTTGGCGTCAGGTCGGCGACGGCCCGCGCATCGCCATCGACAGTTCCGACCGCCTGCAGGCGCTGTTCATCACGCCTGAGCACGAGGGCCCCTATGGGCTCGACCTCGAGCTCACCGTCCGCGACGCGGGCGGCGGCGAGGGCAAGGCGCGCCACCATGTCGATGTCACCTGCGATCCCGCCTCGGTCCCGCTCCCCGCTGGACAAGAGCTCGAGCTCGTCGCGCGCACAGGCACGCCGAACGAGCTGCCGCGCGGCAAGTGGATGATCTCGGGCACGCTCGAGCTGCCCCCGACCGGCGCGGGCCCGAGCGAGGCCCTGCTGCGCTTCGACGCGGGCCGATCGACGGGCGCCGCGCTCAAGCTCGTGTGCATGGGCGACGAACTGCAGATGCTGACTACGACGCTCGTGGCGAGTCCCGAAGGCGTGTGGCACGAGCCTGAGTTCAAGCGCGTCATGCCGCTGGGACCTTGGCCCGCGCAGGTGCCCTTCGGCTTCGAGTTCGAGAGCGACGGGCGCGAAGTGCAACTGCGCTTCGGACCAGCGGGCGCGAGGGATGCGTGGCCTCAACTGCCGTTCGAGGTCTACTTGCTGCTCGACCGTCGTCCGCGTGCGTTTGCGATCGATGTGTTCGGCGCCGAAGCGAAGCTCGGGCGAGTCGCGCTGCTCGGTCGCTAGCTAGGTGGAACGCAGCGACTCAAGCTCTTCCCAGCGCGCGTAGGCCTTGTCGAGCTCGGCCTGCAGCTCGAGGCGCCGCGCGCGCGCCTTGTCGAGCGCGGCGCGCGGACCCGTGTAGAGCGAGGGATCGGCGAGCTCCGCATCGGCCGCTGCGATCGAGGCTTCGAGCTGCGGGATGCGGGCTTCGATGGTCGCGAGCTCCTGCTCCTGCCACGGCGTGATCTTCTTGCGCGAGGGAGCGGATGCCGCGGCGCTCGCAGTCGCGCTCGCAGCGGGCTTCGCGCTCGGCTTCGTCGCGCGCGCCTCCTCGCGCTCTGTCGCGAGCTGTTCGAGCAGTCCGGACATGTCGCCGAAATGCAGCCGCGCATGGCCTTCGCCGTCGAGATACAGCACCTGTGTCGCCACGCGATCGAGGAACCAGCGGTCGTGGCTGACCAAGATCGCGGCGCCCTCGAACGCGAGCAGCGCCTCCTCGAGTGCGCGCAGGGTCGAGAGGTCGAGGTCGTTGGTCGGCTCGTCGAGCACGAGCACATTGCCGCCCTGCAGCATGAGCTTGGCGAGCATCAGGCGATTGCGCTCGCCACCGGAGAGCCGGCGCACGGTCGAGCGCTGCTGCGACACGGAAAATCCGAAGCGGTCGAGGTAGCTCTCGGCGCGCACGACGCGCTCCCCCACCTTCACGATCTCGCTGCGGCCGGCGAGCTCCTCGAGCAGCGTCGCGTCGAGCTTGACATCGGTGCGCATCTGGTCGACGCCCGCGAAGCGCACCGTCTCGCCGACGCTGCGCGTGCCGGTGTCCGGCGCGAGCTCGCCCTGAATCATGCGCACGAGCGTCGTCTTGCCGGCGCCGTTGGGCCCGACGAGTCCCAAGCGCGTGCCCGGCCGGAGTTCGAGATCGAGCTTGGGCACGACCTCTTGTCCGCCGAAGCGCTTCGAGATGCCGTTCAGCTCGAGCACGCGCGTCCCAAGTCGCGGCCCGGTCGGAAACTGCATCTCGAGGTCGGCCGAGAGCGCGATCGGCGCCGCATCGACCGTCTGGTGATAGCGCCGGATGCGTGCTTTCTGCTTGGTCGTGCGCGCCGGAGCGCCGCGGCGCATCCACGCGGTCTCGCGCCGCAGCAAGTTGAGGCGCGAATCCTCGGCCTTGCGCTCGCTCGCGAGGCGTTCGGCGCGCTTCTCGAGATACTCCGCGTAGCCGCCCGCGTAGGAGCACAGCGCACCGCGATCGAGTTCGACGATGCGGTCGCAGACGCGATCGAGGAAGTAGCGGTCGTGCGTGACGAGGAGCAGCGGCGTGCGCGTCTCGAGGAACCAGTCCTCCAGCCAGTCCGTGACGAGCGCGTCGAGGTGGTTGGTGGGTTCGTCGAGCAGCAGCAGCTCCGGACCGGCGAGCAGGAGCCGCGCGAGCGCGACGCGGCGGCGCTCGCCGCCCGACATCGAGCCGCAGCGCGCCTCGGGATCGCGCAGACCGAGCGCTTGGAGCGTGCTCTCAACCTTGTGCTCGACATCGTGCCCGCCGAGTCGGTCGAGCTCCGCATCCAGACGCGCCTGCCGCGCGATCGCCCGCTCGAGCGCGTCACCCTGCGCGCGGCCGAGCTCCTCGTGTACGCGCTCGAGATCCCGCAGCACGCGCTCGCGCTCGACGAGCCCGCCGCGCACGACCTCGCGCGCCGTCGCGGCGCCATCGAGCTGCGGATCTTGCTCGAGGTAGCCGAGCCGCAGGTCGCGGCGCAGCACGCGCGTGCCCTCGTCCGGCTGTTCGAGCCCGCACAAGATCTTCATCAGCGTCGACTTGCCGCAGCCGTTGGGGCCGACGAGCCCCACTCGCTCGCCCTCGCCAATCATCAGCGAGACGCCGGAGAGCAAGGCGCGGTCGCCGTAGCTCTTGGAAATGCCATCGATCGAGAGGAGCGACATCGCTCGGAGATGATGACGCGCGCACCGGCGTCGCGCCAAGTGCGCGTCCGGCTCGTGCACGCGAGCGGTCCCGTTCGTGTCGGCATCTCGCGCTACGACGACGCGCGCAGGGCGCGTTGGAACGCTGCGGAAGTGGAAGTCCTCGTGCCGACGGCAGGCGAGGGAGAAGTGCATGTTCAGCTTCCGTGAGGCGTCGGAGCGCGTCGAACTGGAAAGTCCTTCCGCTCGAGGCGGCGTCTCGCCCGTCGCGAACGCACGCTTGTGCGCCTCCATCGCAGCAGCGCGGTGGATCTGGAATAGTCTTGAGACGGTGAAAAAGCTCCTCGTCGGACTGGCGGTCGCGCTGCTTGCGCTCGTCGCGCCGCTGCTGCGCCCCGCGGGCGAAGCGGCGGCGCCCGATGCCGTGGCCAGGCCGGAGGCGTCCGCCGAGCCCGCGGCGCAGAGCGTCGAAGCGGCGCTCGCGGGTCCCGAGACCGTGCGAACGGATGCGAACGCGCGCGAAGAGTCGTGGTCGGATGTCGAGAAGGTGCACGGGCTGGTGATCGAGGCGGTGCGCGACCGGCCGGTCGCGCAGCTGGCGATCGACGGCGCACTCGAGGGGCGGGGCGTGCGCCGCGCTCGCACCGATGCGCAGGGCCGTTTCACGCTGGAAGTGAAGCCTGGACTGGTGCGCGTCACGGCGACGCCGCCCGATCACGCCGGATGGTGCGAGCACATCGTGCTCGAGCGCGGGCGAACGGCGAGCTTCACGCGAGAGCTCGGCGGAGCACCGCTCCCGCTGCAGGTGTGGACCTCGCGGGGTGACGCGCTCGAGCCGCTCGAAGGCGCCGAAGTGCGCGTCGTCGCCGTCAACGACGATGCTGCCCTCCACATCGGATGCCCGATCTACAAGGGCGCGCCGACGGCCTCGACCGATGCTCGCGGGCAGGCGAGCTTCACGACGCTTGCCGGAGCGATTCATCTCGTGCAGGTGCGGGCGGAAGGCCACCACTCGCGCACATTCGTGCTCGATCTCGAGCGCCGCGCAATCGAATACAGCGTGGAAGTCGTGCTCGAGCCGATCGGCGCTCCGATTCGAGGTCGCATCCTCACTCCCGAAGGCCAGCCGCTCGCGGGCGCGCTGGTGATGATCGACATCCGTCGCAACGCGGCCGCCGGAGCGTCCCACTTCGCCCACCTCGCGACTCGCGACGGCCAGCCGAAGGCCGAGCTCGAAGCCGAGCTGCATCCGCCGTTCGTGGCGACCGGTCCCGATGGCCGCTACGAGATCCACGGCCCGCGACGCAACTCTCCCGGGCTTCTCGACGCCACGCTGCTCGTCTTCCCGCAACGCGACGGCCTCGTGCACCACCACTCGTTGCCGCTGCCCACGGCAACGCTCGATCTCGCGCGCGACCTCGATGTGCGGCTCCCCGTGGCGCACGAGATCACGGTCGAGTTCGTCAACCCCGACAATGTCGCCTTGAAGGACGGCCCCGCGAGCGCTCGCGGCATCGACGGTCGCGCGTTTGCGCCCGAGCCGCGCTTCATCCCGGGGCAACAGCTCACTCAGACCGCGGGGCGCTACTTCGCCACCGAGAACGGCATCTTTCGCTTCCTGCACGCCGGAGGCACCGTGCGTGTCGGGCTTTCCCCCGGTGGCGTCTGGCGTGGTCAGGAAATCGGCATCGTGATTCCGTCCGATGGCAGCAAGCGGTTCTTCCACTTGACGCTGCCGTACTGAGCGAGCGCGCGAGCGAGCGCGCAAGATACCGCGCTCAACCTCGTCGCGGAGCTTCTCAAGGTCGATGCCGCACCGCAGGGTCCGCCTCCCGCACTGCTGCACCTTTTTGGTCTTTCTGGTACCTAAGCTCAGGCCATGAAGATCGCCTCCGCCGCCAGCGCGTTTCCCAAGTACTACTACGACCAGAAGACCGTGCAGCAGTACCTCGAGCGCATCTGGGCCCACAAGCCCGAGATCGTGCGACGCTTGCCGACGCTGCTCGAGAACTGCGGAGTCGAGGCTCGTGCCTTCGCGCTCGAGATCGGTCGTTATGAGGAGCTCGATGGCTTCACGCAGTTCAACGACGAGTGGATCCGCTCGGCGCTCGAGCTCGGGCAGACGGCCGTCCAAAAGGCGCTCGATCGTGCCGGACTCGCCGCGCGCGATGTCGATCTGATCTTGTTCTCGACGGTCACCGGCCTCGCCGCACCGTCGATCGACGCGCGCCTGTGCAACAAGATGGGCTTCCGCTCGGATGTGAAGCGCATGCCGCTCTTCGGCCTCGGATGCGTCGCGGGCGCCGCGGCGCTCGCGCGCGCCACCGACTTCGTACGCGGCCGTCCCAGGGGCGTCGCGCTCGTGCTGACGATCGAGCTGTGTTCGCTCACATGGCAGAAGGACGATACTTCGCTCGCGCATGTCATCTCTTGCGGCCTGTTCGGCGATGGCGCCAGCGCTGCCGTGGTCGTCGGCGCCGAGCATCCCGCGCGCGGCGTGCGCGTCGTCGACACGCGCTCCGTGTTCTACCGTGACACCGAGGACATGATGGGCTGGCGCATCGGCGCGCACGGTTTCAAGATCGTGCTCTCGCCCTCGGTCCCGAGCGTCGCGAAGGAGCGCCTCGGCCCCGACTGCGCCAAGTTCCTGGCCGAGCATCGCCTTGCGCCGCGCGACATCTCTTTCTGGGTCTGCCACCCCGGCGGCCCGAAGGTGCTGGAGGCAGCGCGCGACTCGCTCGGGCTCGACGACGAGGCCGTCGCGATCTCGTGGCAGTCGCTGCGCAACGCCGGCAACCTCTCGAGCGCGTCAGTCATGCTGATCCTCGAGCGCACGCTCGAGCAGCGTCCGCCGCGCTCGGGCGACAAGGGCGTGCTGCTCGCGATGGGCCCGGGCTTCTGCTCCGAGTTGCTGCTGCTCGAGGCCTGAGCGCGCTAGACCGCGCGCCGCGCCTCGCGCTCCGCGTACTCGTAGTACGCAGCGGTCAAGCGCTGCGTGCGCTCGCCGGGCTGTCCGCTGCCGATGCGCTGCTCCCCCACTCGCACGACGGGCACGACGCCGCGCGCGGAGCTGGAGAGGAAGCACTCGTCGACGCTCGCGAGTTCCGCGCGCCGCAGCCGCTCTCGCCGGATGCGCAGGCCGAGTCGGGACGCCAGGTGCAGGAGCACCATCAGCGTGATGCCTTCGAGCACGCCATCGCCCGCGGTGAGGAGCTCGTCGCCACAAAAGAACGCGAGGTTCGAGCTCGAGCACTCGAGCAGGCGGTCGCCGTCATCGACCAGCGCGTGCTCGTAGCACCCCTGCGCACCGAGCGGCAGCGGCTTGCGCTCGCGCACGAAGTCCGTGGTCTTGATCAGGGGCTGCGCGCGTCGCAAGTGCGGCGCAAAGTCGAGCGCGACGCCCTCGCGAATGAGCTTCTCGGGCACCGGCACGAAGGGCGAGAGCGCGAGGAACATGTCCGCGCTCGTGCCCTGCACGGAATGCACGACCGGCAGCACATCGAAGCGCACGCGCGCGTCGGCGAGCGGATAGGCGCGCACCGCGGCGTCGAGGCCTGCGCACAGCCGCGCACGGTCGAGCGGCTTAGGCCACCCCAGCCCCGCCATGGACCGCTCCGTGCGCGCGAGATGCTCCTCGAGCCACAGGAAGCGCTCGTGGCCGAAGGTCCGCAGGGCGGAGTACACGCCGCCGGGCATGCGCTCGAGCAGGTCGTGCACCGTGCCCGTGCCAGTCTCCACCGCGAGTGGACGCAGTCCGTCCGGCGCGAGCGCGAAGAGTTGCAGGTCGCTCGACATCGCGCACAGGGTAGCGGCCGCTTTGCGTCGCGCGAGCTACCATCGCCCCATGCGCCCCGCCCTCCTGCTGTTCTTCTTCGCGGCCGCCTGCGCCGCCCCCGCGCCCACTCAACCCTCCGACGCGGTGAGCGCGCGCGTGCGCGCCCTGCACGCCGAGCTGCCCGTCATCGACGGCCACAACGACCTTCCCGGCGCCATGCGCGAGCGCACGCGCACCGGATTCGAGAGCTGCGACCTCTCGCAGCCGCGTCCGGAGTTCCACACCGACATTCCTCGGCTCTTCGCCGGTGGCGTCGGTGCCCAGTTTTGGTCCGTGTTCGTCTCCGCGTCCACCGAAGCGTCCGGCGACGCGCTCGAGCGCACGCTCGAGCAGGTCGACCTCGTGCACCGCATGGTGCAGCGCTGGCCCGAGCACTTCGAGCTCGCCTCGACGGCCGCCGACATCGAGCGCATCCGTTCCAGCGGCAAGCTCGCCTGCATGCTGGGGATCGAGGGCGGCTATTCGATCGAGAGCTCGCTCGCTGCGCTGCGCATGTTCCATCGCCTCGGCGTGCGCTACATGACGCTCACGCACTCGCTCTCGACCGCGTGGGCCGACTCTTCGACGGACGCGCCGCGCCACGGCGGCCTCGCGCCCTTCGGCGAAGATGTCGTGCGCGAGATGAATCGCATCGGGATGCTCGTCGACATCTCGCATGTTTCCGACGACTGCGTGCGCGATGTGCTGGCGCTCTCGAAGGCTCCCGTGATCGCGTCGCACTCGTCGGCGCGCGCGCTCGCGGATCACCCGCGCAACCTGTCGGACGAGCTGCTGCGTGCGATCGCCGCTCGCGACGGCGTGGTGATGGTGAACTTCGGCTCGAGCTTCATCCATCCCGACACCGCCGCCAAGACGCAGGACAACCTCAAGGTGCAGCGCGAGCTCGCGGCCAAGTTCCCGGACAAGGCCGACTACGACAAGGCGTGGGCCGACTACCGCGCGAGTCGCTCGTTGGAGCGCGGAACCGTCGAACAGGTCGCCGACCACATCGAGCACATTGCACGAATCGCGGGCGTCGAGCACATCGGCATCGGCTCCGACTTCGACGGCGTCTCGCTCTTGCCCGAGCGCCTCGACAGCGTCGACGACTACCCCAACCTGACCCAAGTGCTCGTCGATCGCAACTGGAGCGACGCCGACCTGCGCAAGCTGCTCGGTGAAAACCTGCTGCGCGTCCTGCGCGCGGCCGAGCGCGTCGCCGCGGCCAACTAGCGCTCCCGCGCTCCCGCCTCTGGCGCGCGCCACCTCGCGGGGCCGTTCGGCAAGTCGCTGTCGATGCCCGCGGTGCCGCCGAGTCCGCAGGTCCCGCCGCTGCGCGACGATCGAGGTCTCGTGAACAGCGCGCAGATGGTCGGAGCGTCCACTGTGCGGCCTGAGGAGGCTGAAAGTTGGTGGGCACGGTCGAGGAGCGCGGGTGCCGGGATGGCCTGGCGAGTGGTAAGAAATGTGGGTGGCTGCGCTGTCGGGTGGCTGGGACCTTCGTTGGAGAGATGCGCATGATCGTCAAGCAGTACTACCTCGGTTGCCTCGCTCACGCCTCGTACCTGATTGCGGACGAGCGCTCGAAAGTCGCGGCGGTGGTCGATCCGCAGCGCGATGTCGGCCAGTACCTCGAAGAGGCGCGCAGGCTCGGCGTCGAGATTCGCCATGTGCTGCTGACGCACTTCCACGCCGACTTCGTCGCCGGACATCTCGAGCTGCGCGCGCTCACGGGGGCGCGCATCGGCCTCGGAGCCAAGGCGAGGGCCGAGTACGAGTTTGCGGCGCTGAAGGACGGCGATGCGCTCGAGTTCGGCGACACGCGGCTCTCGATTCTCGAGACGCCGGGGCACACGCCCGAGGGCATCTCGATCGTGGTCCACGATCTCGCCAAGGACGCGCGCAAGCCGCACGCGGTGCTGACGGGCGACACGCTGTTCATCGGCGACATCGGGCGGCCGGATCTGCTCGCGTCGGTCGGAGTGACGGCCGGCGAGCTCGCTTCGATGCTGTACGAATCGCTGCACGGCAAGCTGCTCGAGCTGCCGGACGAGACGCTGGTCTACCCGGCGCACGGCGCGGGCTCGATGTGCGGCAAGAAGCTCTCGAACGAGCGCGTGTCCACGATCGGCGAGCAGCGACGCTTCAACTACGCGTTGCAGCCGATGACGCGCGACGAGTTCGTCGCGCTCGTCATTGCGGACCAGCCGGACGCGCCCGCGTACTTCGCGTACAACGCGACACTCAATCGCAAGGAGCGCGGCACCCTCGACACGCAGCTCGAGCAGGCGCTCAAGCCGCTCGCGCTCGACGCGGCGCTCCTGCTCGCGAACCAAGGCGCGCAGCTCGTCGACACGCGCTCGCCCGCGGACTTCGCGGGCGGCCATCTGAAGGGCAGCATCAACATCGGCCTCGAAGGCAGCTTCGCCACATGGTCGGGCTCGATCCTCGATCCGAAGCGTCCGGTGATCGTGATCGCGGAGGTCGGTCGCGAGCAGGAGGCCGCGGTGCGCCTCGGCCGCGTCGGGTTCGAGCGGGTAGCGGGCCACCTGAAGGGCGGCATGGGCGCGCTCGCGGACCGGTCCGAGCTCGTCGCGCGCTCGACGCGCATCACGGTGCAGGCGCTCGCGGAACGCCTCGCCGAGAAGCACGCGCCGCTCGTCCTCGATGTACGCACGCCTGCGGAGTGGAACAACGGCCACATCGAAGGTGCGCTGCACATCCCACTCAACCGCCTCCAGCAGCGCATGGCGGAAGTGCCGCGCGACACGAAGCTCGCGGTGATTTGTCGCTCCGGCTATCGCTCGTCGATCGCGACGAGCTTGCTGCATGCCGCCGGCGTGCACGATGTGATCGACATCGGTGGCGGCATGGATGCGTGGGGGCGTCTGCAGTCGGGCGGCGCGGCGGCGAAGGCCTGAACACCGGGCTACCACGAGGAGCAGGAGATATCGACATACCGTATTGGCCCTTGTAGATCGCGGGC
>Ga0194131_10002533_pt1 | contig 29888 bp, 23 predicted proteins | sample TA2KigO120mmetaG_FD_148631 | JGI IMG/M metagenome (GOLD analysis project Ga0194131, IMG submission 148631) | Freshwater microbial communities from Lake Tanganyika, Tanzania - TA2015053 Kigoma Offshore 120m | ecosystem: Environmental > Aquatic > Freshwater > Lake | place: Tanzania: Lake...
CTCCGCCGCGCTGATCCCGACGCCTTGTTCGAACAAATGGCCGCGGTGGTCGCCGCCGGCTACGCCCAGCGCATGGCCGACGACAAGGGCGCGTGAGACACGCATGCCGGCTGGCGCCTTTTTTTTTAAGATGAATTAGAATCATTGAACTGCGTCGAGATTCATGCGGTGTGGATGCGGGACCGTCTCCACGCGTCGCGGGGGTCGAATCGGCGCCTTGGGAGGATCGTCATGGGCGAGGCCAGCGCAAAACATTGGGTCACGACACGTTTGATGCCGAGCATACTGGCCGCAGCGCTGCTGCTGCCGCCAGCGAGTGCCGCAGAGCTCGACGAGATCGTCGTCACCGCTCGCAAGCGCGAGGAAAATCTGCAGACCGTGCCCATCGCCGTCACGGCGATCACCGGTGAGGAGCTGTCGCAGCGCGGGCAATTCGACCTCACGGCCGTCGACAGCGCCGCTCCGAATGTCAATTTCTCCGCCAATCAGCTCACCATGGGGATCAGTGGAGCAACCGTGGCCGCGCACCAGATCGACGTCGTTCGGCTGCTCGCTGGAAAGCGAGCGCTCCGGGTTCGGGCCTCGGTGGGTGCGTGGGACACGGCGCGGCCTACTGAGGGGGCCTACCAGGCGATGCTGTGGTTCGAGGAAGGAGCCGTCGCGTCGCTGGTCTACAGCGGCTACGGTCATTTCGACTCGGACGAGTGGTGCGACGACATCTCGGAGATGGGCTCGCCCAAGGATCCCGCCCAGTATGGCGCTGCCCGGCGGCGCCTCGCCGCGGCCGGCTCGCCCGACGACGAGGCGCGCCTCAAGGCGGCCGGCACCTATGGGGGCGAGGCGTATCGTCCGCAGTCATCCACGCCCGGCGGCGATCCGCGACGCCCGCTTCACCAGTATTTCGGGCCCATACTCGTGACGTGTGAACGCGGCGACCTGCGCCCCATGCCTGACGGCGTCTGGGTCTACGGAGATGACAGCCGCGAGCGTCGCGCGCTGCAGCATCCCGCGGTCGGATTGTGCCGCGCTACGAGGTCATCGACGAACTCCATGCGGCCGTCGTCGAAGGAGTCGCGCCCCTTCACGATGGCCGATGGGCGCGCGCGACCCTCGAAATCTGCCTCGCGATGCTCGAGTCGGCCGGCGCTCAGCGCGACGTGACCCTTCCGGGGGCGGCGTAGCTTAAGCTGCGTGTCGGGTCATCGTGCAGAACATCCAACTCCTTTCAGGGCCAACGCCGAACGGGCGCAAGGTCGCGATCATGCTGGAAGAGTGCGGTCTGCCGTACACCGGCAGGTTCATCGACATCCTCGCCGGAGATCAGCTGACGCCCGGGTTCCGCGCGCTGAGCCCCAACAACAAGCACCCGGTGATCGTGGATCCGGATGGGCCCGGCCACAAGCCGATCACCGTCTGGGAGTCGGGTGCGATCCTGCTCTACCTCGGCGAGAAATGCGGCCGGCTGATCCCGGCGGATCCGGCGCGCCGGATCGAGATGCTGAAGTGGCTGTTCTTCCAGGTTGCGAACCAGGGGCCGCACTCGGGGCAGTACGCGCACTTCGCGTTCTACGCGAAGCAGGAGCACCGCTATCCGTACGCCATCGAGCGCTATCGCAACGAAGTCAGGCGACAGCTCGCCGTCATGGATGGGCACCTGGCCGAGCACGCGTTCTTCGCGGACGAGTATTCGCTCGCCGATGTCGCTCTGCTGCCTTACTCTGCGTCGACCTCGCTCGCGCCGGCCGGCGAGTTCCCCCACGTTCAGCGGTGGAAGGACCACCTGATGGCCCGCGACGCCGTGCGGCACGGCATGCAGTTCATGGAAGACAAGGTGCAGAAGCAGACGATTGCCGGCGGTCTGCAGGGTTTCGATGACGAGATGCGATCGGTGCTGTTCGGCGAGCGGCAGTACCGTCGGTAGCGCGTAAAGTCCCCGCAGCGCAGGCGCAGGATAATGCCGCTCCACCAGCAGTAGGAAGGAAGGAGACGGACCATGCCGATCGACCCCAACAAGGCACGCGGCGCGCGGTTGCCCGACGCGCGGAGCTCGTACGACCGGGACAAGGTCATCCTCTACCACCTCGGGCTCGGCGCGGGCGTTCCGGCCACTGATCCGAAAGAGCTCGAGTACACCTACGAGAAGAACCTCAAGGTGCTGCCGAGCTTCGCGGTAATCCCGTCGTTCGGCTCGCTGGGCGGGATCGCGAGCATCCCGGGCATGCAGTTCAACGCCGCGATGCTGCTGCACGGCGAGCAGGAGGTGATCCTGCACCAGCCGCTGCCGGTCGAGGCCAGGTTGAACAACAGCGCGCACATCCCGGAGATCTACGACAAGGGCAAGGCCGCGCTCGTGATCCTCGAATCCCAGGCGAAAGACGAGGCGACCGGCCAGCCGCTGTTCACGAACCGCTACTCGCTGTTCATCCGCGGCGCAGGGGGCTTTGGCGGCGACTCGGGCCCGAAGGTGGGTAACGAAGCGCCTGCGCGCGCGCCCGACGGCGTCGTGGAACGCACCACGCTTCCGCAGCAGGCGCTGATCTATCGCTTGTCCGGCGACAAGAATCCGCTCCACGCCGATCCCGAGTACGCGAAGCTCGCCGGCTTCGACACGCCGATCATCCATGGGCTCTGCTCGTACGGCATCGCCTGCAAGGCGATCGTCGACGACGCGCTCGGCGGCGACGTCACCCGGGTGGCGCGCTACCAGGCACGCTTCGCGGGCGTGGCGTTCCCGGGCGAGACCTACCGCATCTCGTACTGGAAGGACGGCGCGAAGCGGATCCTGCTCGAGGCCGCGAGCGTCGAGCGCAACGCAAAGATCATCAGCAACGCGGTGATCGAGCTGCGCTAGCAGCCGCGCGACAACCACCGCGACCTGTGCTTCCGCGAGGGGGTCCGGTTATCATCGCCGTACGCGCGTTGCTTGGGCCATGTGGCCGTATTCGCAGAGCGCGAGTCTGCATGATCGCTCGGGGATGGCATTCAATGCGCCGCATGTGGCGTGCACTTCGGTTGGAGCCCCTGGTCTGGTTCGCCGTGTTAGGCACACTGGCCTTCGGTGCCATGGCGTGGCGCGATGCGCGCAATGTCGAGATCCCGGAGTCCCAGTTCGAACTGGCGAGCGAGCGCATGCGCGCTTGGCTTGCGACATCAACGCTGGATACCGCGCACCAGGCGGAAGCGGACGCGCGCGTCGTGGGCGACGAGCTGCTGTATCGCGAGGCGCTGCGCCTGGGTCTCGAGCGCGACGACCCGGTGATCCGGGAGAGGCTCGCACAGAAGCTGCTGCTCATCACCGAGGAATCCCACCTCGCGCAGCGCACGCCGACCGACAAGGTGCTCCGCGACCTGCATCTGCGTCACGCAGAGCAATGGCTCGAGCCGGCACGGACCGATTTCTGTCAGATCTTCTTCCGGAGCCCACCGGAGCCCGCAGTACTGAGAGCACTGCTACACCGCTCCTCGCCGGTCGAGTCTGACAGGACTTGCGATCCTGTCCCTGCCGGTGACTCCTTCGCGCTGGGTCGCAGACTGCTCAACTGGTCGGATGGATCGATACGGGATCGCTTCGGCGAGGCATTTGCCGTCGGACTAGCCGCGGCGCCCATGCAGCGCTGGTCGGGGCCGCTGCAATCAAACTTCGGCACGCATTACGTGCTGGTCCTGTCACGAACCGCGGCACACCGTCCGGGCTTCGGTGAACTGCGGCCTGCCCTGCTGCAACTCTGGGAGCGTAATGAGCGGCTGGCCGCGCGCAATCAGCTGCTCGCCTCGCTTGCCGAGCGTTATCGAACCACGGCGACCCGGGGCAGCTCTGCGGATGTCCGCCGCCGCGTCGAAGTTGCCACCACGGCACTTTCGGAAGGGTCGCGATGAGCCGGCGCGGCCCTGTGTTAGGCGCCCTCGTCGCTGCCTGCGGGTTGCTCTGGATGCCCACGCCGGCGAGCGGCCACGGGATCGTCGTTGCGCGACTCAGCATCTTGGGTGGTGGCTTGGAACCGCTAACGCTGCGGTGGCAGGCACCGGCTGGCAGCCAGGTGCCAGTGTTCTCCCGCGGCGCGCGATGCACCGCGATTGGACCCGAAATCGGCGCAGACAGGGCACAGGGATTCCACTGTCCCGCTGCCAATTCCGGCGAGGCCTTGCACATCACGGCCACCGATCCGGCGATGCAGATTCTGCTGACGATGCCAAACGCCTCTGCCAACAAGCCGCCCGTGCTGCTGGGTGGCGGTACTGCGTACACGGTCGCGGGTCTCGCGGACCAGCGAGGATTGGAGGCCGCCCGGGCATTCTTCGAACTGGGTGTCCGGCATGTCCTTGGCGGCGCGGATCACCTGCTGTTCATCGCCGCGTTGTTCCTGCTCGCGCGCGGGTTGCGCGTCCTCGTGGCGGTCGTCACAGTGTTTACCGTGGGACACAGCATCACGCTCGCCCTGGCCGCGACGGGACAGCTCACGGTCAATCCCCGCGTCACCGAGACAGCCATCGCGCTGACACTGATCGTGGCGGCGCGGCAACTGTGGTTCCAGCGTGATCAGGCGACTCAGGCGTGGCGTAGTCTTGGAATCGCAGCACTCGTATTCGGACTGATTCATGGCCTGGGGTTTGCCGGCGCACTCGAGTCCATCGGCTTGCCGCCGGTGGAGCGCCTCGTACCCCTGGCAGCATTCAACATGGGTGTCGAGGCCGGTCAACTGGTCGTCGTGGCCGCCTTATGGGCGCTGTCGTGCCTCGCGGCAAGTCGCGCAAGTGCATGGGTGCCGCTCGCGGCACGCGCGGCGTCGATCGTGATCGGCACCGCCGGTTTCTATTGGTGTCTGGAGAGAGTCTGACCCATGGCCACGCAATCCGTCCCCCTTTTGACTGCAGTCCTGCTGTCGGTTGCGGGATCCGCCCTGGTCGTCGCCGCCGAAACACCCGCGACGACCTGCTCCGCCAGCGGCACCGACTCCGCGAAGCGGCCTTTCTTTGGCGACCTGCACGTTCATACGGCTTACTCGATCGACGCCTACGCCGTCGGCACGAGGGTTGACCCAGCCGACGCCTATGCGTTCGCCAAAGGCCAGGAACTCACGCTCGGCGACGGTCGCACACGGGCACGACTGGAGCGTCCGCTGGATTTCATCGCCGTGACCGACCACGCGGAGTACTTCGACGTCACGTGGACCTGCACCGATCCCGGCTACGCGCGGACACCCTATTGCGAGAACTTCCGCAAGGCCAGCCGGGCAGACAACAACATTGGCGGCTTTCGCCAGTTCGTCGCACCCCTGTTCGCCGGACCGCGATCGGCGCTCGCACCGCCCTGCGATGTAGCGGCCGGTGAATGCCGCACCGCACGTCGTTCCCAGTGGGCACGCGTGCAGGCGCAGGCTAACGAGGCTAACGAACCTTGCCGTTTCACTGCCTTCGTTGCCAACGAGTGGTCCGCGACGCCCAATTCCAGGCACTGGCACCGCAACCTGATTTTTGCGTCGGACAGCGTGCCGCAGTTTCCGATCAATTCGATTGACGAGCCTGATCTCGAGTCCATGTGGACTGCGCTGGAGCAGCAGTGCAAACCGGAGCAGGGATGCGACGTCGTTGCCATCCCGCACAACATGAACCTGGCCGAGGGCGGCGGCTTCGATGTCGAATCCGCGTCCACCCTCAGCCTCGGGCAGCGCGCACGATTCGAACGTATCGCGGAGATTTATCAGCACAAAGGGGCGAGCGAGTGTCTGCCCGCCTGGGGAGCGGACGACACTGACGACTGCGGATTCGAACTGATGCTGCCGTCCCGATTCGGGACCCGATGGAATCGCCGCATCGATCAAACGACCTGGGAGTCTTTGCGTCCGGCTTTCTATCGCAACTTGCTGGCGCGCGGCCTGCAGATGCAGAAACGCACCGGCGTGAACCCTCTGCAACTCGGCGTCATTGCATCCACGGATACGCACCAGGGAACTGGCGGCGCGACTGAAGAAGACCGCTGGCGCGGACATTTCGGCGGCGATATCGCCAGCCCTGCCGCGCGATTCTCGCTGTTTCCGGATGCAAGCCCCGGTGGGCTCGTAGGCGTCTGGGCGGAGGAGAACACGCGCGCGAGCCTGTTCGCCGCCCTGCAGCGCCGCGAGGTATTTGGCACTAGCGGCCCGAGGATCGTGCTGCGTTTCGATGCCGTGATGGCGGCGAAGGGCGACCCGTGCACGAGCGGTGACGTGCCGTCGAACGCCGTCCACATGGGCGGTACGCTGCCGGGCACGCCGCGATCCAAACCGGTATTCGTCGTGCAGGCGCTGGCGGACCGCGAGCCGATCGAAATCGTGGAGATCGTGCGTGGCGTGCTGGGCGCCAGCGGCGTCGAGGAGCGCGTGATCCCGCTCAAACCGGCTCCGGCAGGTGATGGTCGCAGCGTCTGCGCCTGGTATCGCGATGCCGAGTACGATCCTAAGCGTCCCGCATTCTGGTATGCGCGCGTCCAACAGCGCCCGACGAAGCGCTGGTCGAAGTTCGATTGCGAGGCAGCCGGCGATTGCACGCCGGCCAAGGACCGGATGATTCGCGAGCGCGCCTGGGCTTCCCCCATATGGCGGCTGCCGTGAGTGCGGTTGCGGCCATGCCGCTGGAACAAAGAGTCCGCGAGCATGCCGCTCGCGTACCGATGCAACCGGCGGTGGTCACGCCCGATTGCACACTGACCTGGTCCGAACTGGATCGCGCCGCGGATGCGCTCGCCGCGCGACTCGTTGCGCGCGGCCTCCGGCCTGGCGATCGAATCGGCTGGCTCGCCCGCAATCGTGCCAGCTACCCGGTTCTCGTGGTCGCGGCGCGTCGCGCGCGACTTGCCATCGTGGGTCTCAACTGGCGGCTCGCCGCCGAGGAATTGGCATACATCATCCGCCATGCCGAACCCGCGCTGGTGTTTTGTGAGGAGGAATTCCGCAACCAGGTTCCACCGGCCATCGCGACTGCCACACCGGAGCTGCCGCAGGCAGCCGGAGATTCGTTCGTCGCGCTGCCACCGCAGCCGGACGATCCGATGATGCTGCTGTACACCTCGGGAACGACAGGCCGGCCCAAGGGCGTGGTTTATCCGCTTGCGGGGCTCGAGCAAGTGTTAGTCGCTCCTACTCCGCTCGGTCTGCGTGCCGATTCGATCGCGCTGATCGTGCCACCGGTCTTCCACATCGCCGGCAGTACCTGGTCGCAGTACGCGCTCGTTTTCGGCGCGACACAGGTGCTGTTTCCGGCGGCTGCACCGGCGGCGATACTCGAGGCGATCGAGCGCTGGCGGGTCACGCATGCCGTATGGGTGCCGACGATCGTGCAGATGGCGCTGGATGAACAACGCCAGCGGCCACGCGACCTCGGGTCGCTGCAGACCCTGGGTTACGGCGCCGCACCGATGCCCACCGAGCTGCTGCGCCAGGCGCTGCAGACATTCCGCTGCCGGTTCGTACAGGCCTATGGCACGACTGAGTCTTTGAGCACCGTCTGTCATCTGCCTCCCGAAGCCCACACGCCTGACGGCGATCGATCCGATACTCCGCCCGCGACGGGATATCCGGATCCCGGCGTGATGCTGCGCATCGTCGATACGCAGACAGGCAAACCGCTGGGACCCAACCAGCCTGGTGAAGTCCATGTACGTCTGCCCTGGATGCGGCCCAGGTACTGGAATCTTCCGGCGGGCGTGCGATCCTCGTTCGATGCCGAGGACTGGCTGCACACCGGTGATGTGGGACTGATCGACGAGCGGGGCTGCCTGCGACTCGTCGATCGCCTGGGCGATTTGATCATCACGGGCGGCGAAAACGTCTATCCGACGGAAGTCGAGAACGTGCTGTTGACGCTGCCCGGCGTCGCGGACGTGGCCGTGTTAGGCGTCGATGATCCGCGCTGGGGCCAGCGCGTCTGCGCGGTGCTGGTAGCGGCACCGGGCAGCCACCTGGACCCCGACATGGTGATCGCGGGATGCCGCAAGCGATTGGCGGCATATAAATGCCCGACCGAAATCCGGATCGCCAGCGCGCTGCCACGCAATGCGGCCGGCAAGGTCGTGCGACGATTGCTGCGGGAGCAGCCGTGAGCAGCAAGCCCGGCCAAGGGCCCCTGGCGGGCGTACGCGTCATCGAGATTGCCGGTCTCGGTCCCGTCCCCTACTGCGGCATGATGCTCGCCGACATGGGTGCCGAGGTCATCATGGTGGAGCGGCCCGAACCGGTCGCGACGGGTCAGGGTCCGCGCAGCGCCATGGAGCGCAGCCGGCGCTACCTTTGCCTGGACCTCAAGAATCCCGCGGGCCGCGAGGTCTTGCTGCAACTGGTCGCTCGCAGCGACGCACTGATCGAAGGCTTTCGCCCGGGTGTCGCCGAACGCCTGGGCATCGGACCGGCCGACTGCTTGCAGCGTAATCCGAGACTGGTCTACGGACGCGTCACGGGGTGGGGCCGAGAAGGTCCCCTCGCGGCCGCCGCGGGTCATGACTTGAACTACCTCGCGCTCAGCGGGCTATTGCACACGATCGGGCGGGTTGGCGAAAAGCCTGTGCCGCCGCTGAATGTGGTTGGCGATTTCGGTGGCGGCGGATTGCTGCTGGCATTTGGCGTGGTCTGTGCGTTGTTACAGGCCCGCGTGAGCGGCCGTGGCCAGGTAGTCGACGCGGCGATGGTGGATGGTGCGGCGTCCTTCATGGCACCTTTCATCGGTGGCGAAGCATGGGGCTTCGATGAGCGCCCGGGTCGTGGTCTGCTGGCGGGTGCCGCACACTACTACGATACCTACGAAACCCGCGATGGCGGCTTTGTATCGGTCGCAGCCATCGAGCCGCAGTTTTATGCGCTGCTGATCGAACGCCTGGGGCTGGATGCAGCGCGGTTCGCGGTCGCGGGATTCCCCGCGCTGGATGCAGCCACACGCGGTGAGCGCTGGCCGGCGCTGAAGCAGGAATTGGCGGTCCTGTTCCGCAGCCGCACGCGCGCCGAATGGTGCCAACTGCTCGAGGGCACCGACGCATGTTTTGCACCGGTGTTAGCGCTGTCGGAAGCGCTGCGCCATCCGCACAATCTCGCCCGCAGCACCTATGTCGATGTCGACGGGCGTCCGCAACCAGCACCAGCGCCGCGATTCAGCGGCACACCGCCCGCCGCGCCGTCCGCAGCGCGCCCGCCTGGCGCAGACACGCGCGCGCTGCTTGCCGAGCTGGGCATGGACGATGAGCAGTTAATCGCGCTGCGGCAAAGCGATGCCCTGGGTCAGGCATTTGACGCCGCCAGCGACTGAGGAAAGGTCTCCAGGAGATTGCCATGAACTTCGATCTGCCGGATGAACTGCATCGCTACCTGAGAGTCCTCGACGACTTCATCGATGCCCGGATCCGGCCGCTCGAGCAGCAGGATGACAACATCCGCTTCTTCGATCATCGCCGCGAGTGGGCGCGAACAGACTGGGATCGCGGCGGATTGCCAAGGCACGACTGGGAAGTGCTGCTGGCCGAGGCGCGTCGTCGCGCCGATCAGGCCGGGCACCTGCGCTTCAGCCTGCCGCAGGAGTTTGGCGGCCAGGATGGCACCAACCTTGGCATGGCTGTCATCCGCGAGCATCTGGCGTCCAAGGGGCTCGGCTTGCACAACGACCTGCAGAACGAGCATTCCATCGTCGGCAACTTTCCGACGGCGCTGATGTTCCGCGATTTCGGCACGCCAGCGCAGCGTTCGGAATACCTGCCGGGCGCGCTGGATGGCTCGCGCTTTTACGCGTTTGGACTCACGGAGCCCGAGCATGGATCGGACGCGACACACATGGCAACGCGCGCGGCGCCCGAAACGCGCCGCGGTTGCCCGGGCTGGCGCATCGACGGCGAGAAGATGTGGACGACCGGCATGCATGTCGCTAGTCATTGCCTGGTCTTTGCCCGGACTTCCGGCGAACCCGGCAGCGCACGCGGCATCACCTGCTTCATCGTGCCCTGCCCCAACGATGGCCTGCGCGTGGAGGAGTACCTCTGGACGTTCAACATGCCCACCGATCACCCGCGCATCACGCTCGCAGGCGTATGGGTACCCGAGGAGTCGATACTCGGGCCCGTCGATGATGGCTTGATCGTCGCGCAGCACTTCGTCCACGAAAATCGTATCCGTCAAGCTGCGTCGAGTCTGGGAGCAGCGACGTACTGCATCGAGGAAAGCGTACGGTACGCCAACGAGCGTCGTACTTTCGACAAGCCACTGTCCACGAACCAGGCCATTCAGTGGCCGCTGGTGGAACTGGCTACGCAGGCCGAAATGTTGCGATTGCTGATCCGCAAGACTGCGTGGGAGATGGACCGGATGCCGAAACCAGAGGTTGCCGCCAGGCTGTCGGACAAGGTCTCCATGTGCAACTACTGGGCGAACCGGCTGGTCTGCGAAGCGGCCGACCGCGCCATGCAGGTGCATGGCGGCATCGGCTATTCACGGCACAAGCCTTTCGAACACATCTACCGCCACCACCGACGCTATCGGATCACCGAGGGCTCGGAGGAGGTCCAGATGCGTCGCATCGCCGGACATCTGTTCGGATTCTCGGGGCCGCGCCGCCGGGCACGGACATCGCAGACATGAATGCCAGCACCGCCCTCGATCCGACCAGCGAGGAGTTTCGCACCCACAGCGCACAGCGCTTTCGACAGCTGCTGCGCGAGCAACCCGTCGCACGCACGACCCAGGGACAGTGGATCATCTGCCGGCACACGGATGTCGAACGGATACTCGTGGACCGCGATCACTTCGAGCGTCCGCAGGATTGGACGGTCGGTCGCAAGCCAGCCGGCCCACTGCGCGATTTCGGCCACAACAACATGATCGGCATGAACCCGCCACGACACACTCGTTTTCGCCATGCCGCGGCGCCGGCATTTGCACCGGGGCGCATCCGCGCCATGCGTGATGGCATCGAGAGGCTCGTCGATGATCTGATAGACCGCATGACCGGGAATGCGCGCGGCGATTTCATCCGGGATTTCGCGGCGCCACTGCCCATCTACGTCATCTGCGAGCTGCTGGGCGTACCCCGTGAGGATCATGACCTGTTTGCGCGCTCGACCGCTGCCGTTCTGGCAAGCCTCGAGATGACGGCCACTCAGGACACGTTCGACCGAGGAACCGCGGCCGCGAAGGTACTGTTCGATTACTGCCACGACATCGCGGCGCAGCGCGCACGCCAGCCGCGCGAGGACCTGATCAGCCTGCTGCTGTCCCGTCAGGAATCGAACGAGCTAACACGCGATGAAATAGTGTGGATCGCCGTCACGATGCTGATCGCAGGCCACGAAACGACCACACACATGCTGGGCAACGGCTTGCTCGCTCTGCTGCAGCACCCGGACGAGCTCGGCCGTTTGCGCGCCGACCCGGGCTTGACCCCGGGCGCCATCGAGGAAAGCCTGCGCTACGACCCGACACTCTACGTCCTGTTTCGGCAGACGAAGACGGCAGTCCGGATCGGCGATGAGGACATTCCCGCCGGCAGCTTTCTGATGCCGTCGCTGTACGCGGCCAATCATGATCCCGCTGTGTTTTCCGATCCCGACCGATTCGACATCACGCGCGCCAACGCCAGCCGGCATCTGACCTTCGCCGGCGGACAGCACCTGTGTCTGGGACTCGCGCTCGCCAGGCTCGAGGGCACGGTCGCCCTGCCACGGCTGCTGGCACGCTTGCGCGCGCTGGAACTGGACGGCGATCCGCTGCCGCGCAACGGCTTGATGTTCCGCGGCTATCTCGCGTTGCCCATGCGCTGGCAATGCCGCTGATGCGTCAGATCTTGCGCGTACGTCCGGCCCAGTAGGGATCGCGCAATTTCGCCTTGAGCAGCTTGCCTGCGGCGCTCACCGGCAGCGGCTCGGACCGGAACTCGACGCTGCGCGGGCATTTGTAGCCGGCCAGTTTCTGCTTGCAGAATTCGATGAGCTGCGACTCGGTGAGACTGGATCCCGATCGCCTGACCACGATTGCATGCACCGCCTCGCCCCAGCGTTCGCTCGGAATGCCAATCACGGCGCACTGCTCGACCTCGGCGTGGCGAGCGACGACCGCCTCCACTTCATTCGAGTAGACGTTTTCACCACCGGAGATGATCATGTCCTTGATCCGGTCCGTGATGTAGATGAATCCTGCCGCATCCATGTAGCCGGCATCGCCCGTGTGCAGCCAGCCGCCGCGCAGCACTTCGCGGGTCAACTCCGGATTCTTCCAGTAGCCCTTCATCACCACCGGTCCGCGGATCACGATCTCGCCGACGGTGCCGCGCGCAACTTCGTGGTCGTCCGTGCCGACCACGCGGATCTCGCAAGTCGGGACGGAGCGCCCAGCGGCACGGGCACGCCCCGCCTCGACCGCCTCGCGAGTGTGGTATTCAGGGCCGAGGTAGACGGGGCCCGGTGCCTCGGTCATGCCGTAGCCCTGCGCGAACTGCAATGTCGGCAGGCGAACCCGCGCCTCCTCGAGGACTCGTGGCGGCATCGGCGATGCTCCATAACCGAGCATGCGCAACGACGACAGGTCGTACCTGCCGATGTTAGGGTGAAACACCATGCGCTCGAACATCAAGGGAACTGACAGGCAGTGCGTGACCCGGTGGGCATGTATGGCCTGCAGCGCCTCTTCGGGCTCGAACTTCGGCAGGATGACGTGCGTGCCGGCCACCGCAGTTGCCAGCAACACGCCGATGCACGACAGGTGAAACATCGGCGCGACATGCAAATGCACCAGCGACGAATCGATGCGCTCGCTGACCAGGAAAGTCAGCAGGAACTGGAACAGCCCGTCATGGGTTGTCATGACGCCTTTGGGTGTCCCGGTCGTACCTCCCGTGTAGAAGATCGCCGCGAGGTCCGTTCCGCCGCGCCGCGCATCGTCGATCGGCGGCGCACCGTCGCAGGCCGGTGCATAGCAGACCGCGTCGGCAATGGTGGAACGCGGGACGTCCATGACGATCGCGTGCCGCAGGCGTGGCATGCGCTGGCGCAACTCGGACACGATCGATGCGAACTCCTCCTCGAACAGGACCAACTCGACGTCCGCATGATCGACGATGTAGGCGATCTCATCGATCTGCAGGCGGAAATTGATCGGTACCAGCACGCCACCAGCCCACGGAACGGCATACAGGCACTCGACGAAGCGCTCGCTGTTCTTGGATACGACAGCAACTTTGGTGTCGGCGCCAACGCCTAGCGCGCGCAACATCGACGCCGTGCGCGCGACCGAAGCGCCGAACTCGCGCCAGCTGCGACGGGCTGCGCCGAAGACGATCGCGAGGCCGTCGGGGTTGATCTGCACTGCGCGGTGCAGGCTTTGAGTCAATTCCATGTGCTTCTCCGATATCGGCTGCTCTTATCGTTTGACTCTGGCATGGCGCGCCTCCTAGGATGCTGCAGCTTCGGCGGACCGCGGAGCAGTTTCCATGTTCGACCTGAGTGGCCGTCATGCGCTGGTGACCGGCAGCAATGCCGGCATCGGACTCGCCGCGGCATCGTTGCTGGCACGCCATGGCGCCGCCGTGAGTCTTTGCGCACGGCGCCTCGACAAGCTGGCGGATGCCAGGGCGACAATCGAGCGGGCAGGTGGCCGGGCGTTCGCCACGGCGATGGACGTTTCGGCACCAGAGTCAATCACGACGGCAGTTACAGCCAGCGTGACTGCGCTTGGCCCGGTGGATATCCTCGTCAACAACGCCGGAATCTCCTTGGCGACATCGCTGGTCGAAACGACCACCGACGACTGGGACCGGTTAATAGACACCAATCTGCGCGGCGCCTGGCTGTGCGCGCGCGAAGTCGCGCAGCGTGCAATCCGAGCGGAACGCCCTGCAGTCATCGTCAACATCGCCTCCGTGCTTGGCATCATGACGCAGAAGGGCACCGGACCTTATGCGTCGTCGAAAGCGGGGTTGCTGCACCTCACGCGGGTCATGGCCAGTGAGTGGGCGCGCCATCGAATTCGTGTCAACGCCATCGCGCCAGGCTACATCACCACCGACATGGCCGAGGATTTTCTCGCAACAGAACGTGGGCGCAGGCTGCTGGCTGCCATTCCCCAACGGCGCATCGGTACCGTCGATGACCTCGCGGGCGCGCTGCTGCTCCTGTGTTCCGATGCATCCGCCTACATGACCGGTTCGACGATCACCGTCGACGGCGGCATCACGCTCGGATCGAACTGACGGGTCGTCGACGAGCATGTCGCGAGGCCGCTGCACCGTTGGCCTGTCAGACCCTACGCTGGCGGATGGAAACGCCGTCCGGCTGCAGCCATTGCCCTCAGGCCCGGCGGAACCGTGAAACGCGGACCGTAGCTCGCGGCCAGTCGATCGCACTCGGTGCAGAATTCACCAACGCCGATCGCATCGATCATGCTGAAGGGTCCGCCAGTCTGCGCGCTGAATCCCCAGCCCAGTATGGCGCCAAGGTCGCCATCAGCCGGTTTGGCAATGACACCGTCCTCCAGACAGCGGGCCGCTTCCAGGGCCTGCCGATACATGATGCGCTTCTGCACTTCCTGCAGCGACGGCTGCTGCGCTGCGGGCGGATACAGGTCGCGCAGACCCGGCCACAACCGTTTGCGATCCTGCGGCGGATAGTCATAGAAGCCCTTGTTAGCCTTGCGACCGATGCGGCCCAGTTCGACGGCAAAGCGGTCTATGGTCGCATCCGCTGGATCAGGCCGGTAGGCCGCGCCGAGGTCCGCCTTTTCCTGCTCACGCACCTTGTAGATGAGCTCGATGCTGACTTCGTCCGCCACGGACAACGGGCCGACCGGCATGCCGGCCATCCGGGCCGCGTTCTCGATCAATGCCGGCTCCACGCCCTCCTGCAGCAGTGTCATGCCCTCGCGCGGGAACACCGCGAAGCAGCGGCTTGTGTAAAAGCCGCGGCTGTCACGAACGACGATTGGCGTCTTGCGGATCTGCTTAACGAAGTCGAGTGTGCGCGCGAGCGTCGCGTCCTGCGTCTGCTTGCCGAGAATCACCTCGACCAGTGGCATGCGATCCACCGGCGAGAAGAAATGCAGCCCGATGAAATCCTGCGGCCTGCTGAACGTTGCCGCCAGCCCGGTAATCGGCAGCGTCGAGGTGTTCGACGCAAAGATCGCCGTGCGCGGCATCGTCGCTTCGGCGCGGCGCGTGACATCGGCCTTGATGTCACGGGCTTCGAACACTGCCTCGATGACCAGATCGCAGCGGGCGAGCTTCGCATAGTCCGCAGTCGGCAGTATGCGATCGAGGATTTGGGCCGACTCCGCGGCATCGCGCTTGGCAGTTTGCAGCAGCCGTCGGGAATAGTCCTTGCCGCTGGCGGCATATTCCTCGCTGCGATCGAGCAGCACGACGTCGATGCCGGCCACTGCCGCGCAGTATGCGATCGCCTGCCCCATCATGCCGGCACCCAGTATCCCCACGCTGCGCACCGCAGACTGGGGCACGCTGGCCGGGCGCGCCTCGAGCTTGTCGGCGGCCTGCTTGTTGACGAACATGGTGCGAATCGTCGCCGCGGTGACAGGGTCACGCAGCAGCCTGACGAATTGACGACTCTCGATCGCGAGCCCGGCATCGATCGGCACCTGGGTCCCACCATAGACCGCGCGCAATATCGCTTGCGGGGCCGGGAAATTGCGCCAGTTCTTTTTCTGCAGCGACGCGGTCGCCGCCATGAAGAAACTCGCGGCTTCGTCGCTTTTCAGGCCGACGAATCCCGGCATGCGAAAATCCGGGCGATCCCAGGACTGCACCGCGCTGGGTGACTTGCGCAGCCAGTCACGGCAGGCGCCGATCAGCTCCTGCGGCGGCACCACGGCGTCGACCAGCCCCAGTTGCTTCGCATCCTGCGGGGACAGGCTGCGGCCTTCGAGAAGCAGCGGCATCGCCGCTGCGATTCCGACCATGCGCGGCACCCGCTGAGTACCGCCGGCGCCCGGCAGCAATCCCACCTTGACTTCCGGCAGCCCGATCTGCGAGCCCGGTGCGTCAGCGGCGATGCGAGCGTGGCAGGCCAGGCAGATCTCGAATCCGCCGCCCAGCGCCGTGCCATTGATTGCCGCGACCACGGGCTTGCCGCAGGTCTCCAGCCGGCGCAGCAGCTGTGAGAAGGAGCTGTGCTCCTGGAGCAGCTGTTTGGCGGGCGCCGCCTTGGCGCGTTCCGCAACAACCAGCATCTTGCGCAAGTCGGCTCCTGCGAGGAAGGCTTTTTTTCCGGACGTGATGATCGCGCCCGAGATGGCGGCATCGGTCTTGATGCGATCGACGGCTGCAGCAAATTCCCGATGCATTTCATCGGAGACGACGTTCATGGAACGCCCAGGCACGTCGATGGTCAGCAGTGCGATGCCCGCGGCGTCGACTTCGATGCGAATAGTCTGCGTCATGTTGCAAGGTTTCCAGTTACAGGCGTTCGACGATCAGCGCCGTACCCATGCCGGCACCGACGCACAGCACCACCAGCGCCGTACCCAGGCCGCGGCGCTCGAGTTCGTCCACGGCAATCCCGAGAATGATTGCCCCGGTCGCACCCAGCGGATGCCCCATCGCTATCGAGCCGCCGTTGACATTGACCCGGTCCTCGGGGATGCCCATCTTTTCGATGAACAGCATGACGACCGAGGCGAAGGCCTCGTTGATCTCCCACAGATCGATGTCGCGAGCCGACATGCCGGCCTTGCGCAGCACTTTCTCCGCCGCGAACGAGGGTCCCGTCAGCATGATGGCCGGTTCGGATCCGACCGACGCAAAGGCACGAATACGTGCGCGCGGCTTGATGCCGATACGCGCGCCCACGTCCCGGTTGCCGATCAACATCGCGGCCGCGCCATCGACGATACCGCTCGAGTTGCCGGCGTGGTGGACATGTTCGATACGCTCCACGTGCGGATAGCGCTGCAGGATCACGCTGTCGAAGCCGATCTTCTCGCCCGGCGTGACGAACGAAGGTTTCAGCTTGCCAAGGCTCTCCAGCGTGGTGTCGGGACGCACGAGTTCATCGCGTGACAGCAGCGCAAGCCCCAGTTCGTCGACCACGGGCACGACGGAGCGCGAGAACCGGCCCGCTTCCCAGGCGGCGTGCGCGAGCTGCTGGCTGCGCACGGCCCAGCCATCGACGGCCGCGCGCGAATAGCCGTGCAGTGTCGCAATCATGTCGGCGCCGATGCCCTGCGGCGTGAAATACGTGTGGTAGGCAACCTGCGGGTCCGAGGGCCACGCGCCACGATCCGAACTCATTGCCACGCGGGACATCGACTCCAGTCCGCCGCCGATCACGAGGTCGGCCGCTCCTGCCTGAACCTTGGCCGCGCCCATGCACACGGCCTCGAGGCCAGATGCGCAAAAGCGGTTGATCTGCACGCCGGGCACCGACTCCGCGTAATCGGCATTCAGTACCGCGGTACGCGCGACATTGGCGCCCTGCTCCTCGTGCGGGGTCACGCAGCCTATCACCACGTCGTCGAGCAGCGCGGTGTCGAGCGTGTTGCGCTCGCGCAGGCTGACCAGAGCTTGCGTCAGCAGTTCGATCGGCGCAACGGCGTGCAGTGAACCATTGGGTCGGCCGCGCCCGCGCGGCGTGCGCAGGTGATCGTAAATGAGTGCTTGAGTCACGTTGTTTCCCGTCTTGTATCAGGCCGCAAAGCCATTGCGCTGGATCCAATCGGCGCAGACGCGCGCCGCTTCCTGCGCCTTGTCCGGTTGGCCAAAATAGTAGTGATTGGCACCCGCGATGGTCACGAGCTGCTTGCGATCATGGCGTATCGCGTCAAACATCATCTGGTTGTGGCTCGGCGGGCAGCCATCGTCGGCTGAATTGGCGATGATGAGCACGGGGACCTTCAGTCGCGACGCGCAGCGCGGACCGTGGGCATTCGAGTCGTCGTAGCTCCACTGCGACAACCAGCTGCGCAGTGAGCAGAAACGGGCCAATCCGACCGGACTCATGTTCACGACCTGCGGATCGCCGAGAAAGCACCAGCGCGGCTTGCGGTCGTTGGGTTCGAGCGACGGATCGAGCCAGCGCGGATCCGCCATCGTGCCATGCACCACGAAGCCGAACTCCTGGTTCATCAAACCGCGCGCACGATAGTCGGCCAGCTTGTCGCGCACCCACGCGGTGATGCGCCGATTGCGTGCGATCTGCGCCGCGCGATAACGTGCGACGAAATCCGGCGCGTACGGAGGGCCCTGCGCGCCGGCGCCATACAGGTCCAGCGTCGGATCGCGCATCGTGGGATCGCGTTCATCGAGGATCGACGCATCGAGCCACTCCGTCAGCGTGATGTTGCGCGCCGCATGCGCGGCCAGCAGCATCACCCCATCTGCCGGAATCAGGCCGCGCGCAACCAGGTCCGGCGGATCGCCCGCCGGCGTGGCGCGCACTCGCGGATCTTCAGCCTCCGCCTGATAGAACAGCGACAAGGAGCCCCCGCCGCTCCAGCCGCCCAGCAGCACCTTGTCGTAACCCAGGCGCTCGCGCGCGTCCCGGACGCAGGCGCCCAGATCGACGGCGACCCTCTCCATGGTCAGGGAGTAGTCGATGCCCCGGTAGCGGCTGTTGCAATAGATGACATGCAGGCCCTGGCGCGCCAGCGCGTTGATCATCGGCAGGTACTGACCGCCACCGATCGGGTGCATGAATATCGCTACGGTCTTCGACGGCGCTCCCTTGGGTTTCAGCAGATGCGCCTCGAGCACCACACGGTCGATCTCGCCGGCGTAGGTGTCCTTGAAGGGCGCCTTGTCCTCGAATCGCACCAGATACGGTATCCGTTCGTATTCGTAACCCTGCCGACTGGATCTCTCGCTCATGGTCACCGTCCATTGAACCGTTATTAGACGATTCTAGGTTGACCTTAGCACTCTCGGCAAGCCAAATTGGCGCGTCAACTACGGGAGATCAGGCTACGGGAGATCAGGCAGATGCTGCAATTGCCCGCGCTGGCCACGGCAATGGTCGGCAGTTATCCACAGCCGGAGTGGCTCATCGACCGTGCCAGCCTCGGCAAGCGCTTGCCGCCGCGCGTGCGCGCCGCGGAGATCTGGCGCGTGCCGGGTCCTTTGTTGCAGGGCGCTCAGGACGACGCGACACGGCTGGCCATACGCGACCAGGAGCTGGCCGGGCTCGACATCATCGGCGACGGCGAGATGCGCCGCGAAAGCTATTCGAATGCGTTCGCCAACTCGCTCGGTGGCATCGATCACGACAATCCGGGCACCGCACTCGACCGCACCGGCAAACCGAACAGCGTGCCCAGGGTCATCGGACCGATCGTACGGCACACATCGACGCTGGTCGATGAAGCCCGCTTCCTGCGGCAGTGTACCGCGCGACCGACCAAGATCACGCTGCCTGGGCCCTTTACTCTGGCGCAACAGGCACAGAACGATTTCTACGTGAACCCGCGCGAGCTCGCGCTGGCCTACGCAGATGCAGTAAACGTGGAAATCCGCGAGCTGCATGCCGCAGGCATCGACATCGTGCAAATCGACGAACCCTATCTGCAGGCCCGGCCCGAGCAGGCCGCCGAGTTCGGACTCGAGGCCGTGAATCGCGCGGTTCGCGGCGTCGCCGGCATGACCGCGCTGCACATCTGCTTCGGCTACGCGCATGTGCACAACTATGCCGCCAAACCCAACGGCTACTCGTTCCTGCCGGAGCTTGAAGCGAGCACGGTCGACATCCTGTCGATCGAGGCGGCGCAACCGCAGCTGGACCTGTCGATCCTGCGTCGCCTGCCGTCGCGCCGGATCATGCTTGGCGTCATCTCGCTTGGCGACCTGAACGTCGAATCTCCCGACACGGTCGCACGACGCATCGACGCCGCGCTGGTGCACGTGCCCGCCGAACGCCTGCTGGCGGCGCCGGACTGCGGATTGAAGTACGTGTCGGGCGAGATCGCGATGGGCAAGCTGCGCGCGATGGTCGACGGTGTCGCACTGGTTCGCGGCCGCCGCCGCTGAGCGTTGGCCGTGGCGCTCGGAAACCTGCTGCAAACGCTTCCGCCGCTGCCCACCATGCTGGTGGGCAGCTACGTACAACCGGACTGGCTCATCGACCGCCACGCCTTGAGCCGACGTGCGCCGCCGAGAGTCCCGGCACCAGACTTGTGGTGCGTGCCGCCCGCGCAGTTCGAGGCCGCAGCGGACGACGCCACGCTCCTCGCCATCGATGAACAGGAACGCATCGGACTGGATGTCATCGGCGATGGCGAGATCCGGCGCGAGAGCTACTCTTGCACGTTCGTTGCCGCACTGGGCGGTATCGATTCGCAGCACAGCGGAACAGCGGTCGACCGACGCGGCAAATCGGCGCCGGTGCCCAGGGTCGTCGGCCCGATCACCTGGACCCGATCGGTGCTCGCCCACGACGTCGCGCTGCTGCGCAGCCGGACATCGCGCCCGATCAAGATCACGCTGCCGGGACCGTTCACGCTGTCACAGCTCGCCGAGGACCATGTCTATGACTCGCCGGGCGCGCTCGCCATGGCGTTCGCCGAGGCCGTCAATGCGGAGGTGCGCGCCCTGCACGCGGCCGGCGCCGACATCGTGCAGCTCGACGAACCCTATCTGGAGGCCCGTCGTGATGCGGCGCACGAATATGCCATGGCGGCTGTCACGCGCGCACTCGCCGGTGCCGCGGGCGCGACCGCACTGCACCTGTGCTTCGGCTACGGCCCGATCGACCGTGGCCACAGCAAATCCGGGCGCTACGCATTGCTGCCGGAGCTCGAACGCACGCCAGTCGATATCGTATCGCTGGAAGCCGCCCAGCCCGGTGTCGATGCGGCCGTCCTGCGCGATCTGCCTTCCAAGCTCATCCTCTGGGGGTGCCTGGATCTCGGCACGACTCAGGTGGACACGCAGGAGGTCGTGCTGCAGCGCATCCGGGCGGCGATCAACGTTGCGGGCGCGCAACAAGTGATGCTGGGACCGGACTGCGGCATGAAATACCTGCCGCGGGCCGTCGCCGAGGCCAAGTTGCGCGTACTGGTTTCCTGCGCACGGATTGCGCGCGGGTAGACTTGCCGCCGGAACCGAGTCTAATCTATGCTAGAAAAATCGGGCGCCGGTTTAGCCGTGGCTCCACCACATCGCCGGGCACCGAAGTCGTTTCCGCAATCCTTCAGAGGGGAACAGATCGATGAAAACGCTCGACAAGAAAATGCACTTCAGCCCGAGAGTCCTGGTCGGTTTCGTTCTGGCAGGCACTAGCGTCGGCGCTTGGGCCCAGACGACCAGCGCCAGCGACAACGCAAATGCTTTGGACGAAGTCGTCGTCACCGCGACCAAGCGCGCGGAGACTCTGCAGGATGTTCCCATCTCGGTGGGCGTGGTTTCGGGCGCAACGGTCGAGAAGTTCGGCTTGATGGGTTTTGAGGACCTGCAGAACCACGTCCCCAACCTGCTGGTTCAGGAAACCCTCGGTAGCTATCAGGTGCGCATTCGTGGCCTCGGGTCCGGCGCTGGCCAGTTGTCGTTCGTCAGCGCGGTCGGCAACTTCGTCGACGGCGTCTACTGTGGCCGTCCGCGCTGCTTCCAGGAGCCGCTGTTCGACGTCGAGCGTGTCGAAGTGGTGCGGGGTCCGCAAGGTGCGCTGTTCGGCAAGAACACCATCGCCGGCGCGATCAGCATGACTTCGGCTCGGCCGACCGATGAGTTCGAGGGCAAGATCTCGGCCGGTACGGAATTGTCCGAGGGTGGTTACAACGTCAGTGGATATCTGTCGGGCCCGCTGTCCGACACGCTCGGTGTCCGCCTCGCGTTCAAGCGCGAAGACCTCGATGGATTCATCAAGAACATCACGACCGGCAAGGAAGAGAACGCGATCGAGACGATGCTGGTGCGCGGTACGCTGCAGTGGAAGCCAAGCGAGAATTTCTCGCTGGTGGTCAAGGCCGAAAAGGGCCAGAAGGATATCGACGGCTATACGGTGCAGTCGATCGCCCTCGGCGGTTACGGCACGCCGCGCCCGTTCTCACAGCCCGAACGGCTCGACGATGAGACCTCGACTCGGTCGATTTTCCCGGAAGGCCAGTTCGACGGCACCGACACGGGCAGTTATTTGCTGAACATGGACTGGAACATCGGCGAGTACACGCTGACGTCGATCACGGGCCTGCAGGAGTTCGACTTCCTGAGGCGCTCATCGGCAACCGCGTACACTGAACTGTTTGTCGACACGCAGATCAGCGAAGACTATGAGCAGAAGAGCCAGGAGTTCCGGCTGACTTCGCCGAAGGGCGAGTTTTTCGATTTCGTGGCCGGCCTCTATTACTCCGAGGACGATTCGCGCATTCGTCAGTTTTCGCCGTTCGTCACGGCGACCGCCGGCCTTTATTCAACCTCGATCCGCGACTACGTCGGCGGCAGTGAATCGAAGTCCGCCTATTTCTCGGGCACCTTTCACTTCGCCGGTGACCGGGCGCGTGCCACCGTCGGTCTGCGCTACGGCGAAGACGACTTGAACGGCAATGCGTGGGCGACGCATGCGAGCTTCACGTCCGCGACCAACGCCCTGACCCCTGTCCCGACGGACCTGACGTATCCGCTGCCGGGCGCCGGGTACTCACCCTTCAACCCGGCAACGGGAGGCGGCACGCCGGAATTCAATTTCATCAGCGACCGCAAGGAAGACTACTTCGACCCGTCGGTCAACCTGCAGTTCGATGTCAATGACGACATCATGGTCTACGCCTCGTATGCCAAGGGCTTCAAGGCCGGCGGCTTCATCGCCAATGATGGCACGCTCGGCGGCCAGATCCTGCAGCGCATCGTGCTGACGACCCCAGGCGGCGCAGCCGGCTACGCGGCGGGCGCCACGAGCACCTTTGCGCAGACCTACGCGGGTGTGAATACGCTGACCGTCGCGCAGCTCGCCGCGGCGTCGACGTTGCAGCAGCCGATCCGGCTGCAACCCCACAACGGAGTCTTCGACTTCCAGCCCGAGGAGGCGAAGAGCGTGGAACTGGGAGCCAAGATGAAGTTCCTGGATGGCGCCATCCGCTGGAATATCGCCCTGTTCAAGACGGACTTCACGAACCTGCAGACCTCGCAGTTCGACGGCGTGCGCTTCATCACCCGCAATGCAGCTTCGGCGATCAGCCGCGGCATCGAGAGCGAGTTCGATTGGCGCATCAACCGCAACTTCACTCTCAGTCTGGACGCCGCGTATCTGGATGCCTACTACGACCGCTACACGAATACCTTCTGCAAGGTGATCACTATCCAGGGAACACTGGCCGATCCGCTCTGCACGACGACCAATGGTCGTGGCGACCTGTCGGGCGAGCAGCTCGAGCGCGCGCCGAAGTTCGAGGCCACCCTGAGCGCGAACTGGGAAAGCAACTTGATGGAAAAATTGCGGCTGCGTATCAATGGCTCCATTTACCACTCTGACGATTACTACATCCAGGCGAACGTGTCGCCGCTCTATGTCCAGCCTGCGTTCCAGAAGTACGACCTGCGAGTCGCCGTCGCGCAGGCCGAGGACAAGTGGGAAGTGGCACTCGTCGGCCGCAATCTCAGTGACGAGCTGACGATCCAGCACGCGTTCCAGGTCGGCGTGTACCACGCCGCCTCCGTCTCGACACCCCGCTATCTCACGCTGCAGGGCACCTGGCGGTTCTGAGGCGAAACCGGGCGGGTCGGCTTGCGGGCGCTGGTCTGCCGTGATTTCGGCCCGCTCGACACCTTGCGTGTCGAGCGGGTTGAGCCCGCGCCGTTGGCCGAGGGGCAGCTGCGCATTGCGGTCGCCGCCTGCGGCATCAACTTTCCCGACGTGTTGCTGGTGCAGGGGCTGTATCAGGTAAAGCCGCCCCTGCCATTCTTTCCTGGCGGCGAAGTTTCCGGGACGGTCCAGGAGCTGGGCCCCGGTGTGAGCGGGTTCGAGATCGGACAGGCCGTGATGGCGACGATCTACTGGGGCGGACTCGCGGAATTCGCGACCGCGCCCGCCGCCGCCGTGCTCCCAGTACCGCCCGGCATGAACCTGCACAGCGCAGCCGTCTTCCAGGGAGGGCATACGACCGTCTACCACGCGCTCGTCCAGCGCGCGGCCTTGCGTCGTGGCGAAACCCTGCTGGTGCTCGGTGCCGCTGGCGGCGTCGGCATGGCGGCGATGCAGATCGGACGCGCGCTGGGCGCGCGCGTCATTGGCGCCGCGGGATCGGCACGCAAGGTGGATGCGCTGCGGGTCGCCGGCTATGGCGATGTCATCAATTACAGCGATGGCAACCTGCGCGAGCAGCTGCGGTCGCTGGCAGGCCCGCAGGGTGTCGACGTCATTCTCGATCCGGTCGGCGGCGATTTGTTCGACCAGGCCTGTCGCTGCGTGCGCAGCGGCTCGCGCGTATTGGTCGTCGGATTCGCCAGCGGTCGCATTCCGCAGTATCCGGCGAACATTGCGCTGCTCAAGGAGAGCGCGTTGATCGGCGTGAACTACCAGCAGTTCCACGCTCGCGAGCCGGATCTCGCCCGCCGCAACTTCGCGGAGCTGGCGCGCCTTTATGCCGATGGCCTGATTGCACCGCACATCGATCGGGTATTCAGCCTAACAGACGCCGCTTCAGCGCTCGCGGCGATGGCCGACCGGTCCGTCATCGGCAAGATTCTGGTCGCGGTCCGCCCGTGAACGTTGGCAAAAGCGACGCCTGTACACTTCGAGTTGCACTCGAATCGACGCTGCGTTGGAACTCGCGGCGCGAGTTGGTCGTCGACGGCGGCCAGAGCTACGATGGAGCGCGACTTGCAAGTGAAAGCGACGCCGTCGCAAACGCGCTGCTGGAACTGGGCATTCGGCCTGGTAACCGGGTCGCCTTCCTCGGCAGCAACAGCGCACGCTTCGTCGTTGCGTTCCTGGGTGCGCAGCGATTGGGCGTCGTCACCTGCAACATCAACCCGCGCGAATCAGGCTCCTTCCTGCAGCGGACACTGTTGCGGCTCGAGGTGCAGGCCGTGATCTGCGATCCTCCCCAGGTGCCGAGGATCGTCGACATTGCGCCGCAACTGCCGGTACCGCCCCGAGTGATCTGCCTGGGCGACGACCGCATGCCCGGTGCCGATCTGAGCTATCAGCAGATCCTGCAACGGAAGTCGCAGCGCCATCTGAGCGAGGCCCTGCTGGGTACGGCCGTGCAGAGTGACGACCCGGCGATCATCATCCTGTCGTCGGGATCGACTGGCGACCCAAAGGGCATCCGGCACAGCCAGGGCAATTTCGTTCGCTGGCTCCGGGCTGCACCCGCACTTTTCTACCATGTCGAACCCGCAACGCGTTTCCTGGTCGTCGTCGGTACCTCGTTTGCTGCCTGGCCGTTCTCGGCGATGTCCGTGCTCTACGCTGGCGGAACCATCGTGCTGATGGACGGATTTACGCCGGAGGGGTTCTGCGAAACCGTGCAGTGCGAGAAAATCACCATGGCAGGTCCGGTCCCGACCATGATCCGCAAGCTCGAGCCGCAAGTGACACAGCACTTCGACTTGAGTTCATTTCGCATGGCGCTGTGCGCCGGCGAACCTCCCTCGGCGAGCGACATCGCGCGCATCCGCAGCTGGGCGGATACTGACATCCGCTGCTTGTATCTCGCGTCAGAGTCGGCACCGGGCGCGGCGACCTTCTGGCAGCTGCGCGATCAACTCGTGCTGGGCAAGCCGGTGTGCGCGGGCCGCCCGGTGCCGGGCGCGGACCTGCGCATTGTCGACCCCGATGGCGGTGTCGACGCTGAGCGAATCGTGGGTCAGACGGGCGAAATTCTGCTGCGCGGCCCGACGCTGTCGCAAGGCTACCTCGGCAACGATGAACTCACGAATCGGCGCTTCGTCGACGGCTGGTGGCGCTCGGGAGATCTCGGACGCCTCGACGAAGACGGGTTCCTGCATGTCGAGGGCCGCACCGACAACACCATCAACACCGGAGGGATCAAGGTGCAAGGGGAGGAAGTGGAACTGTGCCTGCTCGCGCACCCGGATGTGCTGCAGGCCGCCGTGGTAGGCGTCAGCGATCCGCGCTGGGGGCAGCGCATCGAGGCGCATGTGGTCGCGCGACCGGGCACGACAGTCGACGCGCTTGCCGATCACTGCCGTTCGCAACTGGCGGCATTCAAGAATCCCAAGCGCATCGTGCTGCGCGACAGCCTGCCCGCGGGCCCAACCGGCAAGCTCGATCGTGTCAGCCTACGCAGCGAGGTGCAGTCATCATGAGTCGCGTTACGGTCGAACTCGTGGATCGTGTCCTCTGCGTGACGATCGACAATGTACCCAGGAAAAACGCACTGACCATGACGATGTACGACGATCTCAGCGCCGCGCTGGAGCGCGCCGAGGATGATCGCGCGGTTCACGTCGTGCTGCTGACCGGCGCAGGCGGTCAATTCTGCTCCGGCAACGATGTCGGCGGCTTTCCGCCCGATCCTGCGCAGAACGGCCCCACTCCAGTACTCCGTTTCGTGACGGCTCTGGTGCAAGACAGCGTGCCGATTGTGGCGGCGGTCGAAGGCGTCGCCGCAGGACTCGGCGCCACCATGCTGCTGCACCTGGACTCCGTGGTCGCAGCTCGCAATGCGCGCATCGTGTTCCCGTTCGTGAATCTCGCACTGGCTCCCGAGGCGGGGTCCACGCAGCTGCTGCCGCAGCTATTGGGCTACACGCGCGCTGCCGAGCTGATACTGCGCGGCGGCTCCGTGGATGGCGCGGAAGCTCACCGCCTGGGAATCGCTTCGCAGCTCGCTGAACCGGGTGCAGCCCTACATCAGGCACTCGCGATCGCCGGCGAGATGGCGGCCAAGCCGCCGCAGGCCATGCGCCGCGCGAAGCGACTGCTGAAGGGCGACACCGCCGCGATGATGGCGCGAATTCACCTCGAGGAGCGCGCGTTGTTCGACGGGTTCGCCTCGGCCGAAGCCCGCGAGGCCATGCGCGCATTTCGCGAGAAGCGACCGCCCGATTTCTCGAACTGTTAGGTCCCCCATGCCACCGCAATTCAGTTTCCGCGGCCCCTTGTTACCGGACTTCGTGCGGTTGAACGGCCGCTGGTACCCAGGCAAAGCAGCCATTGTTGATGAAGAGAAGTCCCTGAGCTGGGGCGAGCTCGATCGGGCCTCGAATGCGGTCGCCAACGGCCTGCGTGCCCTCGGCGTGCGCAACGGCGATGCGGTCGCGATTCTGCTCGAGAACTGCGGCGAGTACGTCGAGATGCTCTACGGCCTGTGGAAGGCAGGTGCCGTCGCCGTGCCACTGAATCTCGCCGTCAACGAATCCGGTCTGCTGGGCATGCTGCGCGATGCGGGCGCCCGTGCGCTGTTCTGCAGTCCGCAACAGCGGGCGCGCCTCGGCTCCCAGCTCAACGGCGTCAGCAGTCTGCTGGACGGCGCCGTCATCGAGCATGGGCCTACGGCTGGTTATAATCAGTGGAAACGCGCGCAGTCCACAGAGCCGCCCGACGTCGTGATCGGGGACGACGACCCGATCAATATCATCTACAGCTCCGGGACCACCGCCCAGCCCAAGGGCATCAAGCACGTGCATCGGCGGCGACTGCAGTCGCTGTATGAGCTGGCGCTCGGCCATCGTTATCACTATGGCGCAGTTGCCATCTGCCCGATCGGACTCTATTCCAACGTGGCCTGGTCGCCGCTGCTGTGTTCGCTGATCGTCGGCGGCACCTTAATCGTACGGCGCGGCTTCGATGCAGAGTGCTGGGTCCAGGACGTCGCGAAGTATCGCGTGACGCACACGATGATGGTGCCCATCATGTTCCAGCGAGTTCTCGAGGCGCCGAACTTCTCACCGGCGGCGGTGCAGTCGCTGCAGGCCGTGGTCTCGGGTGGCTCCCCGCTGTTCGAGCATCTGAAGCGCCGCATCATGGAAAATTTCCGCTGCGTCGTCATCGAGCTGTACGGCCTGACGGAAGGATTCATGACCATGCTGCAGCCCGACGAGGCCGAGGGCCGCCTGGCCTCGGTTGGCAAACCCGTGCGAGGCAACGACTACCTGCTGCTCGACGAGCACGACCAGCCGCAGCCCTGGGGCGGGACCGGCGAGATCTGCGTGCGCAGCGTGCATGGCATGCTCGAGTATCACAATCGGCCCGATGCGACCCGCGACGCCATGTACATCGACCCGGCTGGACGGCAATGGCTGCGTACCGGCGATGTGGGCCGAACCGATGCGCAGGGGTATCTTTATATCGTCGACCGCAAGAAAGACATGATCCTCAGCGGCGGCCAGAACATTTATCCGGCCGACATCGAATCAGTCATGTCCACGCATCCTCAGGTCGGCGAGGTTGCCGTCATCGGCATACCCGATGAGCGCTGGGGCGAGACACCGGTCGCCGTCGTGGTAGCTCGGGGCCAGGCGGACGCGAACGAAATACGCGACTGGACCAATGAGCGTGTCGGCAAGCCCCAGCGCATCAAGGACGTGCGACTCGTGGCTGCGATGCCACGCAATCCTAACGGCAAGGTACTCAAGCGCGAACTTCGGGCCTGCCAACCGGAATCTCAGTCCGCTTCGGCGCGCCGGACCGGTCCCAGCGACACAAAGTAGCAGAGCGCAGCGAGCGCAAGTGCAATCGGTGCCACGACTGCCAGCGAGTAACGGACACCCTGAGGATCGGTGAACACCCGGTCCGACAGCAGCGCGACCGCGGTGGACCCGAGCCCGATTCCGATGAGGTTGATGACGAACAGGTAGAACGCCGACATCTGGCCGCGAATCTGGGCCGGCACCAGCTCCTGGAGCGCCGCCCCTGCCGCCGATACCGGCAGGATCGAACAGATGTACGCCATGCAGAACAAGCCAACCGCGGCGAGCGGTCCCGACTGCAGCGCGAATACGGCTGCCGCGGGAATTCCCAGCAGCGACGCGTACCCGCTGAGTCGCATCCGGCCCGCAGTACGCTCGCGCAGATGCCAGCGATCCGACAGCCAGCCTCCGCCGGCGAGGCCGATGACGCCACCAACCAGCAACGCCAGTCCGACGGCGAGGCCCGCCTGCGCGATGCCCCAGCCATGGACTCGTACGAGCATGACCGGCATCCACGAAATGATTGCGAAGGAAGCCAGCACCGAAAAGGCGACGCCGAGATGATGCGGCGTCAGCGCTGAACGCCGACCCCATGCGTAGCTCACTACCTCGCGCACCGTCATTGTCGCGGTGGCACGAGTCGATGCAGCGCGTTGCTTGGACTCAGGGATCCACAAGAACATCAACGCGACCAAGAGACCTGGCAGACCGAGGTAGAAAAAGGTCTGCTGCCATGGCCGGATGACGCCCAACAGGGGAATGACGACTGGATACTGGCTGCTGGAGAATTGCACGATGGCGCCACCCAGGATCATTGCCAGTCCGGCACCGATCGAAGTGCCGAAGTTGTAAATGCCAAGCGCGGTGCCGAGGCGACGCCGATCGAACAGATCGGCGAACAGCGAATACGCGGCCGGCGACAATGTCGCTTCGCCGATCCCAACGCCCATCCGCGCGAGCAGCAGGTGCACATAGTTTTGGGCCAGGCCCGAAAGCGCCGTCATGGCGCTCCACAGCGCGATACCGACTGCCGCGATGCGTGGCCGGTGCATGCGGTCGATTACCCGACCCAGCGGCAGACCCGCCAACGTATAGAAAACTGCGAAGGCCACACCCTGCAGCAGGCTGATCTGGGTATCGGTGAGCAGCAGGTCGCGCTTCAGAGGCTCGACCATCAGGCCGAGGATCATCCGGTCGGCGAACGAGAAGATGTATGCCAGCAGGAACATCGCCACGATCAACCAGTGCTTCCACGAAGCGCTCGAATCCGACCGGCCGACAGGCTCGTTTTGGGCCACCGTATTTCTCCCTACTTGTATTTTTAACCTACATTAGACTATTTTTGGATCCGCAAATATGTTCCG
>Ga0194131_10002535_pt1 | contig 29874 bp, 22 predicted proteins | sample TA2KigO120mmetaG_FD_148631 | JGI IMG/M metagenome (GOLD analysis project Ga0194131, IMG submission 148631) | Freshwater microbial communities from Lake Tanganyika, Tanzania - TA2015053 Kigoma Offshore 120m | ecosystem: Environmental > Aquatic > Freshwater > Lake | place: Tanzania: Lake...
CGGGTTGAATGGCCGCCGTCGCTCCCGCCTCCGCGGCCGCGATCAAGCCGTCGGGGAAGGGGAAGAAGGCGTCGCTGCATACCACACTGCCTTGCAACGACAACCCCGCTTCCTTGGCCTTCCACACCGCAATGCGGCTGGAATCCACCCGGCTCATCTGGCCCGCGCCGATGCCCAGCGTCGCCTCGGCTCCCGCGTAGACAATGGCGTTGGATTTGACATGTTTGACCACGCGCCAGCCGAACTCCATCGCGGCCCATTCCGACTCCGTGGGCGATCGGGAGGTCAACACTCGGGCGGTCGCGCGTTGAAACGATCGCCCGTCGCGTTCCTGCGCGAGAAAGCAACCGCCCCCCACTCCGCGCACTTCCCAATGGGAAGCTTCCGCCGCCAGCGTTTGGATCAAACGGAGGTTCTTCTTCTTGCGCAACAACTCGAGCGCCGCCGGCTCGAAATCAGGGGCCACGATCACCTCGCTGAAGATCTCCGCGATGGCTTCGGCGCAGGCAAGATCCAGCGGGCGATTGACCGCGATGATGCCTCCAAAAGGCGCCTGGCGGTCCGTCGCGAACGCTCGACCCCACGCTTCTCTCAGGGAGCTTCCGCGGCCCACGCCGCAGGGGTTGGTGTGTTTCAGGATCGCGAGCGTTGGCGTGCCGCCCGCAAACTCGGCGATCAAACTGGCGGCGGCGGTCAGGTCGAGAATGTTGTTGTAGGACAGTTCCTTGCCGTGGCACTGGCGGAAGCGGGTCTGGAACGGTCCGTAGAGCGCGGCGGACTGGTGCGGGTTCTCCCCGTAACGAAGAGCCTGGGCGAGGGGCGCGTGCACCGCGAGAAACGAGGGCGCCGCGTTGGCGGACGCCAGCAGCACACGCTCCAAATGAGTGGCGATCGCCGCGTCGTAGGCCGCCGTCCGGGCAAAGACCTTGACCGCAAGTTTGCGCCGCCAATCCAGCGTGGTCTCACCCTGTTCTCGAATCTGACGCTCGACCTCGGCGTAATCGGAGGGGTCTGTCACCACGGTCACGCTCTCATGATTCTTGGCCGCACTGCGCAGCATCGAGGGGCCGCCGATGTCGATATTCTCGATGGCCTCCTGCGCCGTCACCCCGGGCTTGGCCACGGTTTGCTCGAAGGGATACAGATTCACCACGACCAGATCGATCGGCGGAATGCCGTGTGCGGCCACCGCGCTTTCGTGCTCCGCGTTCCCGCGGATGTGAAGCAGCCCTCCATGCACCTTGGGATGCAAAGTCTTGACCCGCCCGTCGAGCATCTCGGGAAATCCCGTGTATTCCCCGACGTCGATGACCTTCAATCCGGCTTCCCGCAGGGCCTTGGCGGTGCCCCCCGTCGAGAGCAGCTCGATCCCCTTTTCCGCCAGCGTCCGGGCGAAGGGAACCAATCCCGTTTTGTCGGAAACCGACAGCAGAGCGCGTTGAATGCGTGCCATATGAGGGGCGCAACCTTCGAGACCCGGCACGCAACCGTCAATCGACAAAACTCGATCCAGGTCAGCCGCCCCCCGCCTCGATGCTCACGACCTCGCCGTCCTCGCAATGCACCGCGACACGCATCGGGCGGCAGCAGTTCTCGCAGTCCACGACCGTGTCGTAGTCTTCATCCAGAGACTCGACAAAAAAGGGGAACCCGTGTCCACAGTAGGGGCATTGCACCTCGGCCTCGGAATTCATGCTGGAATATAGTCCAACTTCGCCTCCCGCGTCGAGCGCCCAGAGCGCAACGTCGCCTGGTGCGATGGCCCTCGAGGTCGGCGGCGGAGTCGCGCCGGCTGCCGAGCCTGCGGTTTCGCCGCCTTCCCGTCGGCGCCGTGGGCGGCCTCCGAGGCCGCTTCTTGCTCCCCCCGCGCCACGTTTCCATCGCCACCTCGCAGGTCGGGCAACCCGCGCCAAGGCAGGCAGGGCGGTCTGCGCGACGACGAAAACTCAGTCACCGCGGACTTCGGATGACACGGCGAGTTGGGATGGAGAAGAAGGATGAAAGATTCATCATCCCCCGGCGGTGCCCTGGTCGCGCTTGGCTCGAACCTCGGTGATTCAGCCTCCATCCTTCACCAGGCGCTTGACGGGCTGCGCGAGCGATCCGTGGGTCCCGTCGAAGCGTCCTCGTTTTGGAGAACGCCTCCGGTGGATTGCCCGCCCGGTTCGCCGGACTTCCTCAACGCCGTCGCTCATTTCGAACCGCTGCCCTCGGAAACCCCGGAGTCCCTGCTCGATTTCCTTCAATCCTTGGAACGCCGGGCCGGTCGTCTTCCCAAACAGCTCCAGAACGAAGCCCGGCCTCTGGATCTCGACCTCCTTGGCTTTCGCGAGGAAGTGCGGGAAGGTCCGCGTCTGACCTTGCCCCACCCCAGAGCTTCGATTCGCCGGTTCGTGCTGCTGCCGCTGGCCGAACTCGGTCCGCAGTGGAAGCTCCCAGGTTGGTCCGAGACCGTTTCCGTGCTGCTGGATCGACTGCCGCCCGGGCCGGAGGCAAGGCTTCTCGAGCCCGCATCATTCACACTCGACTGGAATGGAAAACGATCACAAACGGGTTCACGGAATGCGGGCTAGCTCAATCCCATCCGATCTCGCGTCCAGCATTTTGTTTCTCGAGCCAGGTCATGAGCGGCGCGAAATATTCGCGCATCGCCCGTGTGCTGAGGTCTTCTCCGGTGGTTTCCCTCAACAGTTCCCTCCAATCGCGGGTGCCTCCCGCTTCGAGCATTTGGCGTAGGAACTGGCCCGTTTCCCGGCTCCCGGCGTAATTGCAGCGCTGGGGCGGCTGCCGGAGAATTTTCCGCGCGATGTGGTCGTGGAATTGAAACTTCAATACGGTGGCGATGGCGTAGCTGTAGTAATAGGCCGGATTGTCGTTGACATGCGTTTTGGTGGCGGCGTCGCAGAATGCTTCTCCTCGCGGACCGGCTCCACCCGGCGGTTCCACCCCCTGAAATTCCCTCACATACTGCCACCAGCGTTCGTTCCACTTCTCGGGCGGAAGCGAATGGGCGTAAAGATCCGCTTCCCAATGGGTCATCGTGCCGCTGGCCCAGAAGATGAAAGGAATGCTGTGCGACAACGCTGTCTCGAGCAACTCGCCGGTCTCATCCCCTTTGAAGTCCTCCGGCAAAATGCCCGTTTTCCGCAAGTATGGCGTCTGGCTGGCTGCGAGCGAAATCAGTTCTCCGATGCCCTCGTGAAACGCCGGATTCGCCCCGATCCGCAACAGGGGCGGCACCTCCCGACGGGTGTAGGCCATGAAATAATACGCGTGTCCCAATTCGTGATGCGCCGTGTAGAACCACCACGGATTCGCTTCGACGCTCATCAAGGACCGGATGTCCTGGTTCAAATCGATGTGCCAGCATGAGGCGTGCGAATTCTTTCTCCGGTCTTCCGTGGGCTTGACCGGAAAGAGATCGGACCGCATCCAAAATGTGTCCGGAAGCCGCGGGAAACCCATGCCGGTGTAAAAGGCTTCCGCCGTCTTGGTGATGCTGTCGGGGGAACGATTGGTGAAATAGCGGTCCCATTGAGCCGCCGCCGCCAACCCGCTCCATTCCTGCGCCCAGCGATTGTTGATCCAGTGGGCCGGGATCAGCTTGGGGACGGGTTGTCCGAATTTTTTCGCCAGCTCGTGTTTGGTCCAGGTGTGGAGCTGCCGGTAGAGCGGGCGCAATTCGTCCATGAACGCGCGTTGCATGGACAGCATTTCGTGCGGTTCCATGCCGTAACTCGCCACCTGGAGCGCGAAGTAATCGGCGTAACCCATCTCTTTCGCGACGCCATTCCGTAAACGCTGGAGCTTGACCAACCCCGGTTTGAGAGCCGGGCCGGTCGCCTTGGAGGCTTCCCAGGCCTTTCGACGTTCCTCAAGCCGGGCTGAGGTCTGCAGGATGCGGTCCAGGTCGTTCGCGATGACGTTGGTGCCGTCGAGTTTGAACTGAAAACCGTTGAGCGTGGAGGCTTGGGTGGTTTCGGTCGCGATCCGTTCTTTGACCAGGGCGGGCTGGGTCATGGGGCCTTCGGCGGCGTTGAGCAGAACGCGGCGCAATTGGCGCCGCTGCAAGTCCGTCAACTCCGATGCATGGGCCAGCAAGGCTTTGGATTCCTCAATGACGGCGGGGCTGCCGTTGAAGGCGGCGCGCGCTTTGCCGGCCACTTCGGCCGCCGCGTCGTGCTCTTTTTTGACGTCCGTCAAGGCTTTCCACTGCGCCTCGCTTTCGATGTGGTAGAGGGCCTGGTAACCGACGTTGACCCAGTTGAGAAAACGGTCCGCCCGTTCGCGCCAGGGATTGTCGGCCCGGGTTGAAACGACCGCAAAAAACCCGGCGGCGAGAAAGATCACGCTTCGATGCATGGGGTTACTATGCTGGGGAACGCGATGCGCGCCAAGCCGCAAGCCGCGGTCCCTGATCGCGGATGCGAGCGCTGGTTTTGAATTTTCGGTTTTTCGGCGTTGACGGCAGCCATTGTGTTCTTCAACGTTTCGCTCCCCTTGCGGGGGTGTAGCTCAATTGGTTAGAGCGCTGCCCTGTCACGGCAGAGGTTACGGGTTCGAGCCCCGCCACTCCCGCCATTCTTTTCCCTGCGCTGGGCTGGGCGTTTTGGATGCTCAAGGCGTGAGTCAAAAATTCGGCTCACTTTTTTTCGCTTCCATCCGCTTCGAGGCTCCCTAGAATCAAGTTCCCGATTGCCTTGCCAGGCGGTCGGCTGAACCTTCGGCTGAACCTTCGGCTCGACCTGGCGCGCTCCAACCGTTTTACGGAAGGGGTGCGTCCAGAGCGGAACGGAGATGATTCGTTTGCAACCGGAACCTGAATTATGCCACTGACTCACACCAAAGACCTGTTCGCCAAGGCCTTGAAGGGCAAGTACGCCCTGGGGGCCTTTAACGTCAACAACATGGAACTCTTGCAGGCCATCGTTGAGGCGTGCGAAGAGGAAAAAGCGCCCGTCATGCTGCAAATCTCCCGCGGCGCGCGCAAGTACGCGCACCCGGTCTATCTCAAGAAGTTGATCGAAGCCGCCGTCAGCCTCTCCAATATTCCCATCGCGGTCCACTTGGACCACGGCGATTCTTTCGAACTGTGCAAGGAATGCATCGACGAAGGATTCACCAGCGTGATGATTGATGGCAGTCATCTGCCCTTCGACCAGAACGTGAAGATCTGCAAGCAGGTCGTGGAATACGCGCATGCCAAGAACTGCGTGGTCGAGGGTGAGCTCGGCATGCTCGTCGGGGCGCAGCACGACGACGGCGAGGAGGGCGGGGGCTACTCGAAAGGAGGCGCTTATACCCACCCCGACGAAGCCGTGGATTTCGTCCGGCAAACGGGGGTGGATTCCCTGGCGGTGGCCATCGGAAACTCCCACGGCGCCTACAAGTTCGAGGGCGACCAGCGTTTGGACCTGGACCGGCTCAAGGCCATCAAGAAAGCCCTGAGCGATGCCGGGTTGGGGGATTATCCGCTGGTGTTGCACGGAGCTTCCAGCGTGCCGAAAGACTTGGTGGCGGACATCAACAAGTATGGCGGCGCTCTGGGCACAAATACGGCGGGCGTTCCCGAAGCCGACATCGAAGTAGCCCGGCGCGTCGGTTGCACGAAAGTCAACATCGATACCGACCTTCGCCTCGCCATGACGGCCGCCATCCGCAAGATTTTGGTGGAAAAGCCGAAGGAATTCGATCCGCGCAACATCCTCGGGCCCGCCCGCGATCGCGTGAAGGCCTTGGTCAAGCACAAGGTCCGCAACGTGCTCTGCTGCGCCGGCGAAGCCTTCTGAACGGATCGCCCGAACGCTACAACTTCCGCATCTGCAGTCCGTCCACAATCTCCTGGCCTGAGGTCAGGGCGCTGATGACGACAACCTTGTCGCCACGTTGCAATCGGCCTTGAGCCATCAATTGCCGCAGCGCCTGGTCGATGCTGGCCTCGGGGTTGATGTGGTCGAACGGCATGACGAACGGGTTGACCCCCCAGTGCAAGGCCAGTGAGCGGGCCACGGACTCGCATTCGCAAATCGCGATCAGTTCGGAACAGCGCGGGCGCATCCACGCCGTGGCGCGGGCCATGTTCCCGCGCATGGTGAAGACCAGGATCGCCCGGGCGCGCAGCTCGTTGGCCATGGCCACGCCGCTTTTCACGAGTTTTTGGCGGTCGGTGCCGAGTTCGGCCCGCTCCTGGAAACCCGCGCCGCCGCTGCGCTCAATCCGTCGCGCAATCCGGTCGAACACCTCGACGCAACGCACCGGATATTGGCCCACCGTGGTTTCCCCGCTGAGCATGATGGCGTCCGCCTGCTCATAGACCGCGTTGGCCACGTCGGTGACCTCCGCCCGGGTCGGGACCGGGCTGCCGATCATGCTCTCCAGCATGTGGGTCGCGACAATGACCGGGCGGCCCACTTTCAAACAGGATTTCACAATGCGCCGCTGAATGATCGGCAGGTCCTCGAAGGGGACCTCGATGCCCAGATCGCCGCGCGCCACCATGATGCCGTCAGCTTCCTGAATGATGGCATCCAAGTTCTTGATGGCTTGCTGATCCTCGATCTTGGCGATGATCCGCGGTCGGCGGGGGGCGTGTTCGATGACCGCGCGGAGTTGTTGCAGGTCCTTGGCCTCGCGCACGAACGAGAGGGCGATGAAATCAACGCCGACCTCGAGTCCAACCGCGATGTCGGCGAGGTCCTTCGCGGTGAGCGCGGGCAGATTCACCTTGACGCCCGGCAGATTGATATGGCGCCGGCTGCCCAGTTTGCCGGGGGTGAGCACCTCGCATTCGACCTTGTTCTGATGCTTCGCTAGCACCTTCATTTGGATCTCCCCGTTGTCCAGCAGCACGGTGTCACCGACGCTGATGTCCTGGACGAAATTCTCGTAGTTGACGTCCACCGAGGCGATCTCCTCGCTCTTCTCGCCGCGTACGGTGAGGGTGAATTTCTGGCCCGGACGAAGATCCAGAGCGGCGGACAGGTCGCCCGTGCGGATGGCGGGGCCCTGGGTGTCCATCAGGATGCCGAAGGCGAGCCCGCGAGTTTGGGCGGCGGCGCGGAGATCGCCCACGATGCGGCGGACCCAATCGTGCGGGGCATGTGACATGTTGAGCCGGGCGATATTGACACCGGCGTCCATGAGCCGGCCGAGCATCTCCGGGGAATCGGTGGCGGGTCCGAGCGTGGCGATGATTTTCGTTTTGCGCATGGGGATGGAGGATACTCGCCCGGGGACGTTTCCACGAGCCTAATGCGAGGTGGATCCGCCCGTTGCCGGGCCGCGCCGTTCACCTCAACATCACACCCATCGTTTGGGAAGTTTCACGGTCATTTTGCGGTCGGCGATGGTGAGCCCTTGAAAAGGTCCCCAATAAGTCCATGTTTTTAGGTTGATGACGGGAGATGCCCGTTCGCGCCCTTCAGGCTTGGCCCGCAAACTCAGACGTCCTGATCCCAAGCGGGAGATGCGGGATGGATGCAGAAGGGAAGTGAGACCAGAGTGACGTGAAGCGGCTCAGTCGCAAGCCGGAGGCTTGCCAGCTCTTAGCCGGTGGTTGAGGAGCGCAGCGACGATACCACCGGTCCACCGGATCGCCCAAGCATTTGCATCCCAGAGGGATGCCAGCTTCGCAGGTGCCCCTACCCGGGGTGTGCGGGTTTCAGGTTTCCAGGGCCGATTCTTCATGGGCGAGGAGCCGCAGGAGGTCGAGACAGTGCGGGCCGAGCGGTTGCCGGCGGCGGAACTCAAGCAACGCGGATGGACTGCGGCGCGACGGAAAGCCCGGCGCAAGGGCGACCCGGAGAAGATGAAGATCGCCCGCCGCCGGCGCGGGGAAACGACGATAACGACGGTCTGGATTGCCCGGGGGTTGAACATGGGTGCGGCGGGCTACTCCGCGCAATGCCTGCGCAAACTGGATGAAGGAAGAACCATGAGAAAAGCATAAGAATCGATGGGCGACTCTCCTTCTCGTGCCCCGCAGGGAGTTCGCAAGCTGTTTTGTAATAAATAAAGACTTGACCCCATTGACTCCAATTGTTCGGCCGATGCCCGACCAGGAACGGTGGACCCCGCTTCCGACGCGGGAGACAGGTCAGGAAAAGAAGCTTCCAAACACAGGAGGAATTTCGCGCGCCACGCAGCGGAGACTGGTAGCGTATTTCCTCAACTCCTCGTCGAGACGGACCGGGTCGGCGTCGGACGAAAGCGCGCGTTCGACCATCGCCCGATGCGCGGCGAATCGTTCACGATAAGGATGCCGGTCATCGGTCCAGTGCGCGAGCAGCCGAGCGCGCATTTCCGGCATGCGCCACATGCGTCGTCCGTATTCAAACCGGGCGACGTCATCCCAGTTCACGTAGTCGCCCCAGACTCGACGCGTTTCTTGCGGTTCAATTTTCATTTCAGTCCGCGAGCCAGGAGATGCTGCTTCGCCCATTCGGCGTGAATACGGTCCCGTGGTTCATTTCGTTTTGCCTTTGGGATGAGCAAGTCCTCAACCGAGGGGGCCACGACGAGAAGGTTGCCGTAATTCTTGACCCGCGCACGGCGCTCCCAATCGCACGGAAACTCGCGCATCACCAATGCCGGCATCAAATTGACGTGCCAGCCGTGGATGCGTTCGAACTCACTTCCAATCAGCGCCTCATAACAGAACCGGGCGACTTCATCCGAGTCCGTGATCGGGTCCACATCCATGCTGTTTTCAGGCAAAGGTTCCGTGACCCCGAGTTGGAACGCGTGCCAAAGCAATGCGCCAGAGCCAATCAAAGTCATCTTCGCTGGCTGCGTAATCCGGCGATTCAGATCCGTAAGCCAGCCTTCAACTTGTTGAGGGTGACGGAGTTCGCGGCGCGGCACGTCTCGCAAGCTCGCACCCTTCGCGTAAGTCGTCGATCCCGAAATTTCCGACCTGTCCTTCCATCGGCGCCAACGCGATCACACCATGAAATCCAGAATCGCAAATCCAATTTCCAAAATCGCATTCACCCTCATCGAACTCCTGGTCGTCATCGCCATCCGCATGGCCCAGTCAAAATGCATCCGAGTCGATAACAGGGGTCAAACGTGCCTCGTGCCAAAACCGGATCACTTGCACGATGTCTCCGTGAATTCAGAAAACGATGGGATAATCGCGCTAAATGATTTCGCGCACCATCGGGTCGCAAAGCTCGGGCACCACGCGTCCGCGCATTAGAAAGCGAGGCCAGAGTCAAAGCCCGTTCAATGAGACTGTTGCCGAACCGGGCCGCAATTTCGGCGCTACTACGCCGCGCGACCTAGAACACAACGGACCTGAGGTCGCGCTCGGCTTGCGGGGCGAAGACTACTTTGAACCGGTCCATTGGCGGACTCGCTCCCGCAATGTCTCAGTCGTCATTTGTTCCCCTCGATCCAACTCCGCAAGCCCATCGCGAACTCCCGCCACGAATTCGATTTCTTGGGCGATGTCGGACAGCGATGCCTCCTGAGGTGAACGCTCCCACAACCCTTTCACGATATCCTTGTTGCTCATGCGTCGATGTTACGGAGCGGCTCAAGACAAGCAAGTCGTCCAGCGCCGATTCCAATTCCCTCAGCGCATCATCGTTGAAATGAAACTCCCAATGAATACCACACTCCGTTCGGATTCGTCGATTGGAGCCCGCGGAACCGCTCACGCCTTCACCCAGGGCGGGCCCTGGTGCGGGAGGAGATCGCCGCGGCCGATGGGCGCGGGCGGAAGCGCCGCGCACGGCGCGCCCCGGCCACTTGCGGGTGCGCCGGAAATGCGCGGTGCATCCCGATGTTGCCGGTGATGCAGGTAGGGCGCGTCCGTCCCGGCGCGCCGCCGGAGCATGATGTTTTGCATCCCGTGGGCGGCGGGCTGGGACAGGCCCGCCCTACCAACAACATTGGGATACACGGGGAAATGCGGTGCGCGAACTTTCCCGCGTGACACTCCGTGGGATTCGTGGCAAAGCATCGCGCCATGAAATGGATGATTTTGGCCTGTTTAAGCGCGGGCATGTTCATGGGCGCGGTTCAAGCCGCGGAGGGCGACAAGAAAACGGACGCCGCGGTGAAAGAAGTCGCTGTGATCAAGACCAAGCACGGCGAGATGGTGGTGGAGTTTTGGGCTGACGTCGCACCGAAGACGGTCGAGAATTTCAAGAAACTCGCCAAAGAGAAGTTTTACGACGGCACCGCCTTTCACCGGATCATGAAGGGATTTATGATTCAAGGCGGCGATCCGTTGACGAAGGACGTGGCCAACGCAGACCGGTTTGGCACCGGCGGGCCCGGACACACCGTCAAGGCGGAGTTCAACGACCGCAAGCACGTGCGCGGGGTGTTGTCGATGGCCCGTTCGGCTCATCCGGACTCAGCCGGCAGCCAGTTCTTCATTTGCCTCGGCGTGGCGGATTTTCTGGACAAGAAATACACTGCGTTTGGCAGGTTGATCAAAGGCGACGAGGTGCTCGGCAAGATCGGAGATGTCGCGGTCACCGCGAACCGCAGCGGCGAACTCAGCAAACCGGTCGAGCGTCAGGAGGTGGAAAGCGTCCGCATCGTGCCCGCCGACAGCATCAAGTGATTTTGGCTTTCCCATTCCCATCGGGTCTAGACCCTTAACCAGGAGCTATTGTGCCTGAATCCTCCGTTGAAGTCGCCGTGATCCGCACCTCGCAAGGCGAGATGACGGTTTCCTTTTGGCCCGAGGTGGCGCCCAACACCGTGGAAAACTTCAAGAAGCTGGCGCGCGCGGGCGCCTACGACGGCACTTGTTTTCATCGGATCGTGAAAGGCTTCATGATCCAGGGCGGAGACCCACTCACCAAAGACCCGTCCAATGAAAATCTCTTTGGCACGGGCGGACCGGGCTACAAGATCAAGGCCGAGTTTAATGATCGCCCGCATGTTCGCGGTGTGCTTTCGATGGCGCGATCGCAGCATCCGGATTCGGCGGGCAGCCAGTTTTTCATTTGCCTGGCGGACGCGCGATTTCTGGACCGTCAATACACGGCCTTTGGCGAGTTGATTGGCGGCGACGACGTGCTGGGTCTCATTGGAGACACCCCCACGGCCTCGGGCAATGGCGGGGAGCGGAGCAAGCCGGTCACGCGCGTCCATGTCGAAAGCGTTCGGATCATTCCTGCAACGTGAGGTTGGCACTGGCCTGTCCGCCGACGAGCCGGTGATGCCGCCCGTGCCGAACGGGAAACAACATGTCCGCTGAATCCCTTGAATTGGACGCCTTGGCAGCGGCTTTGGAGTCCCTGGGATGTCCTGCCGGAAAAGCGGGTCCCATGGCGGTTCAACTTCAGCGCCGGGCCAGGCAATTGGCGGAGACCACCGGCCGTTCGGAGGAGGAGGCTCTGCGGCATTTGTTGAGCCTGATGCGGCAGGGCTGGGCGGCGAAGGAACGGGGGGCTTAGCGGCATGATTCGGCCCTGGCAGAGGCTCGGTTCGACGGCGCTGGGCGATTTCCGCATTTTCAAGCTGCGGGCGGATCGCAAGCGATCTCCGCGGAACGGTTACGAGCAGGATTTTGTCGTCCTGGAATGCGCGCACTGGGTTAACGTCGTCGCGGTGACTCCGGATCAGGAGTTGGTGATGGTGGAGCAATTCCGGCACGGTTCGGGCACGGTGGAGTTGGAGATTCCAGGCGGCATGATCGACCGCGAGGATTCCTCACCCGTGGCGGCCGGAGTGCGCGAACTACGCGAGGAGACAGGATACGAGGGCGCCGGAGCGAGGTTGCTGGGCCGCATCAGTCCGAATCCGGCCTTGATGGAGAACACCTGCTACACGGTGTTGGTGGAGCAATGCCGGCTGCGGCACGAGCTGGCTTTGGATCAGGGGGAGGATTTAGCTGTGCGGCTGGTCCCGGTGAAAGACGTGCCGAGATTGATTTCCGAGGGGCGCATTCAACACGCCCTGGTGGTGGTGGCGCTTCATTATCTCCGGATGCACCTGGAGGGTGTCGCACCCCCGGTCTGATATGAGATCCGCTTCAACTTTTCGCATCGTCTTTGTCACCGCGCCAGACTTGAACCAAGCTCGCGCCTTGGCGGACCGTTTGTTGAGGGAACGGTGCGTGGCTTGCGCCAATCTGGTGCCGGGTCTCGAATCCCGCTACTGGTGGAAGGGAAAGCTCGAATCCGCTCGGGAAATTCTGCTCATCTTGAAAACGACGCGGGCGAAGCTGCGCCAGGTCGAGTCGGTGATTCGAGAGATTCATCCCTACGATACCCCGGAGATTCTGTCGATCGAGTCCGGGGAAGGCAGCGCAAAGTATTTGGATTGGTTGAGCGCGAGTGTGCGCGGCAAGCCGTGAGCCTCGTCAAAATCCGGACTGACGGAGGGTCACCCCGGCGGGTTGGATGAAGGTGGAGATTCTGGGCTGACGGAAAATTGGCCTGTGAAGTCGAAGTCCGGACCGTCGTCGCGTAACTGGGGATAGGCTTTCCAAACCCGGCTGATCTCGCTTTTCTGGCCCGGGCTCAGGGTTTCATCGGGATCGAGGCACCAGTTGCCGTCGAGCAGCCCATCGCGGCGGAGTGCTTCGTGGATACCCGCGATGCAACCTTGAAAGTCGTTGGCGGCATCGAACAGGGCGGCATTCGCATCCGTAAGCTCCACGCCGAGTCGGAGGAGTCCGGGAGGAATCGTGCGTCCACGCATGGACACATTCAAACAGAGCTGGTGAGTTTTCACTGCTCTTCGAGTCCACACCGCCCATTGTCCCAGCAACCCTCCCACGATGTGGCGTTGGATCCGGCGACTGCCCCTGCGAAATCGGAATGGAGTGACGAGGTCACCGACGATGTGGTCGTCATTGCCGGTGTAAAGGGCCACATCGTCGCGTCCGGCCTCCACGAGCGCGCGAATCACATCGAGGGTTTGGTAACGGTTGAAAGGGGCGATCTTGACGGCAACGAGATTCTCGAGGTCCGCAATGCCCCGCCAAAAGTGGCTGCTGAGATAGCGCCCCCCCACCGCAATCTGAAGATAGAATCCGACGATGGGAATGATTTCAGAGACAACGCGGCAATGCTCGATCAAGGCTGGCTCAGATTCCGATCGCAATGCGCCCAGGCTGAGCAGTCCGGCGTGATAACCTTGAGCTCGGAGCCACTCCGCTTCCTGGATGGCCTGGGCGGTCGGTCCGCAAATTCCTCCGATACGGATCAGGTGCGGATGGTGATGCTGCATTTCGAGTCCGAGCAGCCGGGTCAGAGGTTTGAAAAGGCCGACCTTGGGGTCTCGAATGGCGAATTGAGTGGTGTGGACACCAACAGCAAGGCCGCCCGCTCCGGATTCCGAGTAATATCGAAGCAAGGCCAGTTGAGAGTCCTCATTCCATCGGCGGCCCTTGTTCAGCGCCAGCGGGCAGGCGGGTATGACTTGTCCATCGCGGAGGGATTGTTGCCATTTATCGAGTTGAAGCTGAGTTTTCATGGGCGAGCGCTTGGAGGCTGTGAGTTAAGAGTTCCGCATGAACGAAATTGCCTTGATGAGTCTTCGCAAGGTCCTGGCGATAAAGCCATTCCGAATCACTCACCAGATTTATCAAGAGTAGGCCTCGTTCTTCGTCATGTCTTTCTCATCCAGGCCTTTGTAAAACTTCACCATGTTCAACGGCCGCTTAAAGGTTTGCGCCTGCCTGACCGTGGATTTTAAGGAAAGCCAATATCAACCTCAATGGTGAATTAAACTTTTGTGCATCAATTGTTTATGTCGTGTGATGCATGAGCGTAAATGGTTGTCTTGAGATCGGGAATCAGCGACTAGCCCGGATATTTCATACTGAGCTTGAATCCGCGAAAGTACGCCGCGTGAGGCCACGCGGCCTACCATCACGACTGCCTCCGTGTTTGTAGGCCCGGTGTCCTCACCGGGCGTCCCGTGCATGAAATAGGCGGGCCAGAGACCAAGTTTCGAGAGAGAATCCAGTACATTCGTCCTTGTCGTAGAGCATCGGGGTCTTGGTCTGTGGGAAATGGTCCATTTCTTTACAGCAGGCCGTCCTGCAAGCTTGGGCAACTTCATGAGAAAATCGTCAACAATTCATTCAATTTGATGCGGATTCCTGCACAATTGGAGGATTTTTCTTGACTTCAATTCACTCCTTTCAGAAGTTCCTCTCGTTCCAATTCAACCTAAACCCTACTACTATCCCTATGACCAAAAAGATCATTGGGTTCGCGTCAGTTTTGGCCGTCGGCTCCGTACCGGTGCTGGCCATTAATGACATCGAACCGTCGAAGGAAAAGTACACCGCGCCTTTCACGGTGACGCCCATCACGCTTGATGGAAAACTCAACGAATGGGGTGGCGTGAGCCAGATCGTCGATCCCAAATTCGCTATTCCCAAAGGGTCCGGCAAGAATGCCAATCCCAATTATGTTCTTTTCGAAGAATACGCAGGCGGGACCTGGACTGGGCCCAGCGATCATACTTCCGCCGTGCAGGTGGCGTATGACGCGGACAACGTCTATTTCGGCTTCGTCGTGACCGACGAATACCATGAAAACGCGGCCAACAGCGCCTGGAACGGTGATTCCGTCCAATTGATGATCGCCAACGCGGGTCGCACCCAGCAAGTCGCCCTCTACAACTATGCGCTCGGCGGTACCGACGGCGCCCTCGGCGAAGTGATCGTGCAGCACGAAGCTGGTCCCGGTGAAACCGAAGCCATCGTGACGCGCGACACCAATGCCAAGAAAACCTACTACGAGATCAAGTTACCGGCTTCCTCGCTCGGTCTGACCAAGCTTACGCCCGGCACCAAGTTCGGTCTCGGCATGGCCATTAACGACGGTGACGAACTGACTCCCGGACAAAAGGGATGGGGTGGTCTCGGTGCTCACGCGATCGTGTTTGGCAAGACTCCCGGTGAAACCGCCGAAGTGACCCTTGGGGCGGACAAGCCGACCATCGAGATTCTCGGCGTTGGCGCCGAGTCGTTGTTGGGCAAGGACCTGACAGACCCTGAAGATGACGGCGATGAATCGGCGGGTCCCACCAGTCCGACTTGGAACTGGGCCTCGATCAATTCAAACAGCGAACCTGGTTTTGAAGGCGGCGAGTTCTCCTTCAACATTTTCGACAACAAGGTTGGCGGCGGCAACGACAAGTGGTGCTGCGAAGACCCCACTACGGCCAAACCGTTGTGGGTGGCGGTGCAGTTCAAGAATCCGGTCAAACTGACCCACTTCACCATCACCTCCGGAAATGACGCGGCGGACCGCCGTCCGACCCAGTGGCAGATCCAGGGTTCGAACGACGGAGCGAACTACACTCCGATCTATGTGTTCGACAATCCCGTGCCCATCTGGACCGAGCACAATCAAGTCGCCAAGATCACCCTGGCCACTCCTGCTGCTCCCTTCCGTTATCTGCGCTACTACGTGATCCACACCCCGGGCACCCTGCATCAGATCAACGAAATCGAGTATTTCGGCACCTTCGGTGAAGGTGGCGTCGGGTTCTTCTCGGCCGTCGGTCAGGGTATCGACACGTTCACCGCGCGCGCCAATGACAGCGGCAGCTCTGTGATCGATCCGGCCAGCATCAAGCTGACCGTCAACGGGCAGAATGTGAACCTCGGCACATTGACCAAGCGCGATGGCGCGGTCGATATCGTGCATAAGTTCGCGAAGCCCTTCCCCTCTGGAGTGGTTCAGAACTACGTCCTGACCGCGAAAGACAACAACGGCAACGTTCTCATTTCTGAAGGGCCGTTCACGCTCAGCTACGTTTCGCTGGCCGCTTCCTTGAAGGCCGCCCCTAACACCAGCAAGCCTGGTTTCCTGTGGCGCGTCTTCCAGAACCAAGCGGATACACGCAACTCGAATGTGAAGAGCGAGGAAGCCATCGCCGGCAAGTTGAAGGCCGCTGACGGCACCCCTCTCCCGAACAAAGCCAACCCTGACGCCACGGGCACAGCCTTGGCCGCCGGGAAGAAGCTGAGCAACGCGGACAATGCCCTCATCGAGTTCGAAATCCCGACGGTCATTAACTTCGATCAAGCCGGCGGATCCAATGGCGCGTTTACGCCCGATGATCAGATGCCGGGCATTCCCAGCATTGAAGATAACACCGACGGCATCGTGGCGGAGATTATCAGCTGGATCGAGCTGCCGCAGGGCCTGATCACGATGGGTGTCAACAGCGATGACGGCTTCCTGACCTCGGCTGGTTCCCTGAACGATGTGCTCATCCGCAAGAATCTGGGTGAGTTCAATGGCGGGCGCGGTGCGAGCGACACGATCTTCAGCTTTTTCGTGGAAGAAGCCGGAGTGTATCCTTTCCGCACCACCTGGCAGGAAGGCGGCGGTGGAGCCAACATCGAATGGTTCACCGTCAAGGACGGCGTGAAGAGCCTGATCAATGACACGGCCAACGGTGGATTGAAGGCCTATCGCGCGGGCGCCGGCGGCGGCGCGCTCCCGACGGCGATCACCTCGCTGACGCCTTTTCCGGGCAATTCCGCCACGGATCCCGGAACCAGCATCGAAGTCGAAATCACCGAAGGTGCCACCACCGTGGACACCGCCAGCGTGAAATTGACGCTCGACGGCGCTCCCATCGCGGCCACAGTCGCCAAGAACGGCAAGGTTGTGACGGCCAAGTTCCAGCCGGCTCCTCTGCCTCCGGCGAGCAAACACAAAGTGGGCATCTCCTTCACTCATGGCGGCGCGACACGCAATGCCGAATATGAATTCGCGGTGCCTCCGCTGTCCAAAGACAAAGTGGGCGGCATTGCTGCTCTGCTGACCGGTTCGTCCAAGTGGACCGCTGACAAGGGCGGTTTCACCGGCGCGGCGGGCGACTACGGCATGGACCTCGGTCCTGGCGGTGCTTCGCTCCTGGTGAACAACGCGGCCTTCTTCAACACCGCCACGGCGGATGACGCGGTCACGGTCTCGGTCTGGCAGAAGCGCTATGACGTTTCCAACGGGTCGATCTTCTGGTTCAATTCGCCCACGAGCAGCGGTTCGACGCGCGGCTTCCAAGCCCACGCTCCTTGGGGTGACAACACCATCTACTTCGACACCGCCGGTTGCTGCGATGGCTCGACCCAGCGCATCAGCAAGAACATCAGCGAGCTCCCGACCTTCACTGCGGGTGACAACACGTGGTGGAATCAATGGCGGCACTATGTGTTCCTCAAGAACGCGGACGTGAAGCAAGTCTGGATCGACGGTGAATTGTTCCTGGAAGGCAACAACACCGGCGTGCTCCCGACCGACTTCAACAGCATCGTCATCGGCGGTGGTCCCGCCGTGAATCAGAACCTCACGCGCGGCCTCCTGGACGACTTCGCCGTTTACAACGGCGCGCTCAACGAAGCCAACATCAAGCGTTTGGCTGGCAAGGCCGCGCCCAGCAGTGTTACAGGCCTGCTCGCTCACTGGGATTTCAACGATCCCTTGGTGCCGAAGGAAGACGTGACGCTCGCGGTGGTTCGTGACGGCGGCAACGTCAAAGTGACCTCGACCCCGGCCGCGCTCCCCGCCGGTTGGGTGCTCCAAACCGCTCCGTCGGTGACAGGTCCCTGGACCACGCAGGCCGGCACGAAGACTCCGTTCACCGCTCCGATCGGATCGGGAACGATCTTCCTCCGCGCGATCAAGCCCTAAGGCTCGTCGCATGAAGCAGCGGCCCCTGGCTGCTGCTTCAAATTGAATTCACGAAAGGGGCCGGACGAAAGTCCGGCCCCTTTTCCTTCGTATACCATCGGCTGCCGGGCCTGCGCAGAGATCCAGCGGGCGCGGAGAGTGAAAGAACCCACGCTCCGGTCTCTGCGCACTCGGCGTCTCTGCGCGAGCAAGATCGGGCGAATTCCTATGGCGGCATGGGGTCCTCGGGCAGGCCACTCACGATGCGGGTGGTCTCGTTAGGGTGCATGGCTGAATATTTTCGCGCAGAGACGCAGAGGGCGCTGAGGGTGGCTCAAGCTTCACCAATCATGGGGCTCAGTGCCCGCCAGTTACCGTGTAACCTTCACGTCGAAGATCCTCCGCGAGGTCCATCTCCATGCGGACGGCGGCTTCGAACGGCATCGGATTCAAGTGTCGATAAAGCTCAGGCAGCAATCGAATCCCGTATCGTTTCACGATCGGCGAGTCTTTCTTGCCTGACTTGTGATTCGCCAATCGTTCTTCCGGGGTGAGTCCTGTCATGCCGACATACAGGCACGGTTTGGTTGGATCCCGGGCAGGATTCAGAACCTTGACCTTGCGGAGTTTCGCCACCGCCGGATCGAGCAAGACCACGTAAACATGGTGGTGATGCGCCGTCCTCGATGGCCGCAATGGACGAAGGGTTCGCCGCTTCATTTGAGGACAGGCTCGATTTTGCCGACGGTGAACTTTAGATGGCTCCGCGTTCCCGGCATTCTTACTCGACTTGGTAAATGCCGAACCACCGCTGGCTTTCCACCGGTTGTGCCTCCACCATGAAATGCGTCTCGCCTTCGTCGGGGATCATGTCCGAGACCACGTCCATGGTGAGAATGCCAAAGCTGTCCTGGTCCGTGATTTCTTGAACCGCGTATCGGGTTTGCAGCCGCCCGTCGGGGCTGTTCCAAGTGGCGTTGTTCAAAGTGACCTCGAAGCGGGCGGCGACGTGCCCATTCACCATCAACGTGAAGCTGCCGGGAGGCTGAGATAGAAATCCCATGGCTACCGCGAAGCGAAACCGGCGTGAGTCTCTCTCTCCGGTTGCGGCCAACGGGGTCGAGGTCCAGGAAAGCTTTCCGCGTCCCGGATCAAGTCGGCACAAGGCCATGGGTAGGGGCCCCATCCAGGAACGATAAGTCACGCGTTCAGCATGAACGAGCAGGCGGACGGGGCTGCTGCCTGCGGACACGAAGCGCGCCCGTTTTTCGCCGTCGGAGTGTGTCGAGGCCCGCAAGAATTGAATGAGCGCTTCCATGTCGGGGGGCGGGAGGAGTTGCTCGAAGCCTTCGGGCATGAGGGAGAGGCCGGAGGCGTCGAGGCGCGCGATCTCAGATCGGTTCAGATGAAGTCGGACGCCGCCGGATTGCACAAGGGAAATGCCGTTGGCAGTTTCAGAACTCAGGATGCCCTGGAGTGAGCGCCCGTCCCTTGTCGCGACCTCGTAGGCGCGAAAGCGATCATCGATGGCAGAGTTGGGGTGGAGAATCGCGGTGAGCAGACTCTCGCGGCTTCGATCGGTCAGCGTTTCGAGGTCGGGTCCGACTTCCACACCTTCGCCGCGGTAGCGATGGCACGGCGCGCAATGAAGGGTGAAGAGCTCGGGACCTCGCCGGTGATTCACGGAGAGCGCAGGTTTCGATTGAACGTATCGAGCGATGAGCGCCGTCTTGGATTCGTCCGAATTTGCGGTATCGAGAAGTTCGCGCGCCTGGGCGGAAAGCTCAGGGTCCTTCATTCTGGCGAGCCGTCCGCGATGTTCGGCACTAAGCTCGCGAATGGAAAGTTGGCGGGAACGCAGGCGCTGAAGGAGTTCCTTCGTTGATTCGGCCCTGGTGAGGGCATGTTCGAGGATCTGGCGTCGATAAGCCGGCGTGAGCCGGGGGAACACATCCAAGAGAAGGCGAGTGGCAGCGGGATCAGCCGAAGCTCCGAGCGTCTCAAGGACTGCCGAGAGGAGCTCGGGCGGCTGTTCTGCATGGAGCAGGGGCTCTAGCGCCGCGGGTGCGACCGACTCGGATCGATTGAATCGCAGCAGCCGAATGGCTGCCAGGCGGCGAGGCAGGCCGGATGCCGGATCCAGCGCAAGACGCCGGGCTTCGGCTTGGACTGGGGTGAGCCAGGACCGAAGTGTTTCCGGGCGCATCGCCTGCTGTTTCGACACGGCTGCGAGATAGTCCGCCGCGCACCGCCAGCGCCAATCCTCGGCATGGCCGGGAGGAGAGGGCAGGAGTTGATCCAGGACAGCGAGATGCGCCTCTGGAGAATGGACGGTGGCAACCCCAGGGAGAATGGCTTCGAGGGCAGCCTGCACGCCAGCGCTGGCCGAGGCGAGCGGCAACAGCGAATGAAACAAACGGGGTGTCAACGAGGGAAGGGCCGTGGGGATGGCCGCCAGGATTTCGTCCGAGGGTCCCGCTTCGGCCAGCCGTTGGGCGAGGATACCAGCGACTTTCTGGTCGGCGGTGGCGACAAGGGCCAATGCGGCGTGGAAGCGAACGCTCGGATGCTTGTCGTGCAGCGATGGAACCAAATCACGCAACAGGAACGCCAAATCCTGGGATCCTTGCGCGAGGCGGTTTTCCGCCATGGAAAGGGTTGAATAACGCACTCCAGGGTGTGGATCGTTCAGTCCAAGCCTCCATAATATTCGGTTCATTTTTCCAGCGTTATTCAGCATGGCCAGGGCTTGGATGCGGACGGCAGGATGTTCGGACCGAAGGGCGAGGTGGCGCAGACGGCGATGGAGGGAGGCAGACTGGACTCCCAGCTCGAGTCGTTGCTGCACGAGGTCCCGCACGATGCCGTTCGGGGAATCCAGGGCCTCGGCGAGACCCTGGGGAGTCAGGGTCAAGAAATTGGGCACGGGACGGAGGGGGCCTGAGCGAGGGCGGACGCGATAGATGCGACCGCGATCGTCCCCGGCTCTGACATCGGCCCGTGCGAGCCGGTCTGGCGGAATCCAACGTGGATGCTCGATGACTTGGCGGTACATATCGACGATCCAGAGTGCACCATCCGGCCCGGTGCGGGCTTGGACGGGACGAAACCAATGGTCGGTCGAGGACAAAAATTCGCGCTCGGATTCTTCCGGGGCCTTTCCGGCTCGGAAGGTGATCCCCTCGGACTCCAATCGGAGCCGCCGAACCAAGTTGTGCACGGGTTCGCAGATGAACGCATTGCCTTGGAATTCCGGTCCCAGCAGGTCGTCGCGATAGAGACCTGGCCCGCACGCCGAGGTGACGCGGTTGGCATGGTGAAAGTCGTTGAACCGGGCGAGGGTTTGGCTGGTGGGAAACAACTGATGCAGGTTCTCGCGAGCGGCGACGTTCACCCGGTCGCGGGGAGGCTGCTGGTGGGGATTGCGCGTGAGTTGCGTCGAAGTGAAAGGGTAATGCCACAGGAGCGTGCTGTTGTCGTTGCCGAACCAGTTTCCGAAATCGTCGCGCACGCGCCCTTGCTGGCTGACGCCGGCGCCCGCGCGGAGTTCGCCGCTGACGGGATTCCAAAGAAAGTCCCGGTTGCGGCACTCCACCACCGGGTGGGAAGCCATCATCCAATTCGTCACGGAGCCGCCGAACAATCCTGAGGAGCCATGGATCCAGCCATCCAACCCGGCGGCAAACCCATTGACTCGCGCTTGAAAATTGTGAGTGGCAAATCCGGAAAACAGTTTTTTCACGTCGTCCGCTTTGCCGTCGCCATCGGTGTCACGGGCAAAGAGAACGTCCGGAGCCGCTCCAATCAGCACGCCGTCGCGCCAGACCATGAGTCCGGTGGGGAAGGGCAGGGATTCGAGAAAGGTATGGGCATCATCGAATCGGCCATCGCCGTCACGATCGCGGAGGAAGCGGACGCGTCCACCCGGGGCACCCTGGTTGTGGAGTCCGGACGGATAGTCGCGCATCTCGACCACCCAGAGCCTTCTGTCCGGCCCGAAGTCGATGGCTACGGGATCGACGACGAGTGGTTCCGCGGCAACGCACTCGATGGCCAGATTGGAATGCAGTGTGAATGTTGAAAGTGCCTCGGACACGGAGCGTGGCGGCGTGAGCGCGTTGGTGGGCTGGGGATTCGCGTAGGCCGCCGGGAGTATCGATTGCACCGTTTGGAGGATGAGGCTTTCGGTGGCGGGTGCGAGCCGGGCTGGACGATCGTAATACCAAAGGGAATCCTCCGCCTCGTAACCGCCTTCTGCCAATATCCGGCGGGAAGGAATGTAACACGGAACGTCGTTGGCATAAGCGTTGATCCAGAGACGCCGTCCGTCCAGGGCGTCTTTCAACCCGATCGCGTAATCCACCACGACTTCTCCCCCGAGGAAGACCATGGCGAGTTCGTGGCCGAAGGTCCAGGCTTGGACTGGATACTCGAGCGAATCGGGCAGCGTTTCCCCGCGCTTGAGCCGGGCGAGATGTTTTCGCGCGTGATAGCCGACGATGCCGGGACGCTCGGCCCGGCTTTCCCACTCGGCTTGTGAAAAATGTTTCTGATAAGGGAGGCGGATCGATCGGAAGACACCTTGAGGTGCCTGGGTCAGCGGTTTGGCAGCGGAAGCCAGGACGCGGCTTGCTTCGCGGGCCAAGGCGCGGCCGTGGGCCAGCGCATGCGCGAGACCATGGTCGGTTCCGCCGCGAGGATTCGGATTCGCGTCTGCGCCGCACCCGATGGCGACCAGAGCGATCGTCCCGGGAAAATCTTTCTCGATCGCTTCCTGGGCATGGCCGGCCCAGTCGCCATGATGCCGGTTGAATTCACCGCCGAGGGTGGTGCAGTGGCACGCGTAATTGGCGAGGATGGCGATCGTTCCCCCGTTTTCTTCGCGGGCTTCGAGCACTTGGACCGAGTGATCCACCGGACCTCCTGGGGTGCGGCGATTCGCGGCGAACCCGGCTTGACCTTGTCCCCAGCGCAGATGACCTCGCTTGAGCTTGGCAATGGCTTCCTTTGCGGCTTTTTCGATTTCGTCAACCAGTCGCGCCGAGTAGCGGTCGATCGCGGCCTGATCATCCGCAGCGATATCTTGGGCGAAGATATTGGGGGCGAAACCGTTCACCAAGGGCCCCGAGTGCGTATGCGAGGAACAGATGGTGAATCGTTCCCGGGGAATCCCGTGGGAACCTCTGAGGCGGGCTGCCACTTCCTCCGTCATGGGGGCCGGGACGCCGCAGTTGTCCACCGTGACGAGGATCGAGATCTCCCCTTTTTCCGAGCGAATGGCGAGTGCTTTGGCCCAGAGCGGTTGATCCACGCCCTCCGCGGGTTTCTGCCGGACCGCGTAGCCGGTGAGGCGGATGGGCTCGGTTGGAGTGATGTCGACGCGGGAAGCGCCCACCGAGAGCGGTTCAGCCGGCCGGGCGGCGAGTGGAATCGAGAGTGCGAGAAGGATCGGCAGGATGGGGTTGCTGATCATACGGATCACCGTCCCGCCGCGCCCGGGCCCAAAACTTCCTCGATGATCCGATAAGCCCGCTCGCGTTCCTCGGGAGGGAAGAGGTGGCCGCAGTCGGGGTGAACCACACTGAGGCCGTTCTTGCTTCCCAACAGGTCAAACACCGGCTGCGCGTGGCCGGCGACTTGATCCACGCTCCACCAGAAGAAATTCGAATCCCCTTTGGGAGCACAAAGGTGGACCCGGCGGGGCGCGATCGTGGCCAGGATTTCGTCAAAGTCGAAGGGGAGGCTGGCCGCGGTGGTTTGAGCGAGCCTCGGCATGTAGCGAACGCTGGTCCAGCCCTTGATGTTTCCCTTCATGTAGTCGCGAAAAGCATCGAGTCCACATGAGGAGACGACGGCCTTGATCCGCTCGTCGAATACCGCTGTGAAAATGCCGTTGTGGCCGCCGAGGGAATGTCCGATGGACGCGAATTGCCCCCGTTGAACTCCGGGGATGGACTCGAGGAGGTCGAGCGCGCGGAGGTTGTTCCAAACCGCCTTCATCGTTCCGCTGGCGTAGCCGAGTTTTTCGAGGTCGGGAGCATAGTCGGCGAGCAGCGGGTAGGCGGGAGCGATGCAGACATAGCCGCGCTCGACGAGTTCGACGCCGTATTGGTCATGGGGGCTTTGGCCCAGGCCGACGACGACTTTTCGACCCTGGGCGTGAGTTTGGTGGAGGCAGAGAATTCCCGGCGCTGAAGCGCCCCTGAGCACGGCTTTCGGAATGAGCAGATAAGCGGGCACGGGATCGCCCGGATCCGCCTCGAACACGATATCGCGCCGAACATAGGTCCCGGCGTCGATTTCCTCCAGAACGCGGAAGGAGGGAGGATTCGAGCGATTCTTGGCCGGCAATGGTCCCATGATGCCCTGCATCGCACTGAGAATATCGCGCCGGCGATGTTGCCATTCTTCGGGAGTCCGCACCGGTTTCAGCCCTCCCGCCGCGTCCCTCCATTGCAGCACATTTGTGCGCGAATACGTTGGGACCGGCGGACCGGCTTCACGGATGGGCCAGTGAGCGGATTCCGAGCGGGCGCGCGACAGATAGTCCACGAGCGCCTGAACTTTGTCCGGGAATACGGCGGCCAGGTTGTTGGTTTCGCCGGGGTCCGCGTCGAGATCGTAGAGTTCAAGCGGCCCTCTGGTGCCTTGGTTGCGGATGCCCTTCCAGCGTCCATCCATCAACGCGGCTTGTTTGAATCCGCGCTCGTGAAATTCCCAATAGAGGAATCGATGTTTCTCCTGGCGCTCAGGGCGTCCGCGCAGCGTGGGGACCAGGCTGAGGCTGTCGATTGGACCGGAGGGTTGGGTGGCGGCGAGTTCGGCGAATGTGGCCAGAAAGTCGCCCGCATAGCCCGTGTGGTCGGAGACGGCGCCGGCCGGAATGGCTCGCGGCCACCACGCCAGGCAAGGGACACGAATGCCGCCCTCCGTCAGGTCGCGCTTCAGTCCGCGCAACGGTCCGGCGGAGGCGAAGAACTCCGGCGAATGACCGGACTCGCGATGCGGGCCATTGTCCGAGGTGAACACGACCAGCGTGCGCTTGTCCTGTCCGGTGCGGCGCAGGTGGTCGAGGATGCGTCCCACGTAACTGTCGAGCCGGGAGACCATGGCGGCGTGCCCCTTGTTGGGCGCGGTCCAGGAGGTGGAGGTGTAGGGCTCGAGAGAAGGAACTTCGGTGCCGTTGCCGAGGGCGGCATTCCGTTCATTGTTGGCATGGGGCACGACGAACGACAGGAAAAGGAGGTAAGGCTGCTCGCGTGGCTTGGAAATGAATTGAATCGCTTCTTCGGTGAACAAGTCGTCGGCATAGACGATGGCGTTGGTGGCGTAACCACCGCCTTGTTGGCCCACGGGTGCGACGCCGTTGGGGAGGAGTTGGCGGGTTTGATTTCGCCAAAGATAGTCCGGATAATGATTGTGGGCGTGGTGCTGGCTGAGAAAACCGAAGAACTCGTCGAAGCCCTGACGGTTGGGGAGGCCTTCGTCGCCGGGCATGCCGAGTCCCCATTTCCCGATGAGCGCCGTTTGATAGCCCGCCTGCCGCAGCATCTTGGGCAGCGTGCGATCGTTGGCGGTGAGGCGCTGAGCGCCGGAGTTTTCGGGAGAAGCATTGCCTCGCACGCGAGTGCGGCCGTGATGTTGCCCGGTCATGAGCACGCTGCGGGAAGGCGCGCAGACGGTGGCTCCAGCGTAAAAGCGAGTGAAGCGAAGCCCTTCCCGAGCCATTTGATCCAGGTGCGGAGTTTTCATCCTGACCTGGCCATAGCTGCCGAGTTCGCCGTAGCCGAGGTCGTCGGCCAGGATGAGAATGATGTTGGGACGTCGGCCGAGTGCAGCCGTGACGGCGTGGGCGGTGATGGAGGCCGCGAGAACGCACAGCAGAAGACTCGCGACGGTGATGGACTTCTGCGAAACAGAACGCCCGGCAGCTCGCGCCCCTTGGCCGCCAGGCCAATGCTGAGCTCGGAGCAGAGGAGCGGTGGAGCGTGGCTGGGGCGCGGTCGATGAGAGAGCCTGCGTCTGGACAGGAATCCGCGAGTACATGGGAGTGATGGCGAAGCATTCGCCCAGGCAGAGCTTCATGCAACGGGATTTTGCGGACGCAGACGCGGTCCCGTGTATCCCGATGTTGTTGGTAGGGCGGGCCTGTCCCAGCCCGCCGCCCACTGGATGCAAAACATCATGCTCCGGCGGCGCGCCGGGACGGACGCGCCCTACCTGCATCACCGGCAACATCGGGATGCACCGGACGCGGTCCGGTGCATCCGCAAGTTGCCGGGGCGCGCCGTTCACGGCGCTTCCGGGCACGCGAACCCGCGCGCAGCGGTCTCCTCGCTCTTCATGGCCCGCCCAGAGTGGAGGCCATCACTTGAGTCAAATGCTTCCGAACGGCGCAGACTTCGCCGTCGGGAAGGTCCGAAGAAAGCCGGACCTAATGCATGGCTCGAACTATCGCCCCGAAAACACGCGGTAATAGATCGCCGTTCCGGCAGCCGGCTGGGCATCCGTGAATTCCAATGTGGTCTGAGTGGCGCTTGCGTTTCGAACCGTTTTCCAGGTTTTCAAATCGGTCGAACTTTGCAGGGAATAGGCGCGGCCGACTTGCGCGTTGATCGACATTCTCAACTGGCCATTCTGAACGCGCGGGACGGACAGCTTCGGCGCTGAGTCCAATAGATAGGTCAGGCGAGCGTTGCCGGTGGCGCCGTTGACGCCGTCCACCGCCACGAAGTAGAGCGTCCCGGCCTTGACATTAAGCTGGACCCGGCTTGCTCGCGCCACGCCCGAATCATTGTCACAGGCCTCGAGTTTCAAGGACTGGAGGTCGGTTCCCGTCCCCGTGTACACGGCCAGGACCGTATCAAAACTGCTGCCTTCGGTGGAGACGAGGAGCAGACCGTCAGCCTCGGCTTGATAAGTGAACCACTGGGATGCTCCTCCGATCACCCCGCAGTGATTGGGTTCTCGTTCTTCGGTGGTGGAGCCAAATGAATTGAAGATTTGCGTGCCGGAGTAGCCGCGAGCAGCGGCGGTGCCGGTGCCGTCGAAGGCGTCGTGTTTCAAGCTGGCCTTGCGCAGGAAAACGCCGAGGGGCGGTCGGCTGAGAGGGACCGCGTTGGCAAATTTGTCCACGATGCCAATGTCCGCGTCCAACAGGCCTTCCATTTCACTCACCAGCAGGACCACGAAGAAGCTGCGGAGCGAGCCCGCGTCGTTCTGGACCGTGACCTGATAGAGTCCGAGATCCACGAGTCCCACTTGCGGCACGACGAGCTCCGCGCGGGTGGCTCCAGGAAGAACCTCACCGTTGCGAAACCATTGATACCGGATGGGAGTGTTGTCAGGCGGCTCGCTTGTGGCCCGAATCTCGAATCGGGCTTGGTTTCCCAATCGCACGATCTGATCTCGCGGCTGAGCGGTGATGCGGGGCAGTTTGGCGCTGGTGGTGTTGAGCTCCCAGGCGAGCACGATGGATCCCTCCTCGCCAAAGTAGCCGTCGATGGCGATGGCGTAGCGGATGCCCTGGACCGCATTGAATTGAACGACGCTGGTGAAAAAGTTTCCGCCATCCTCGTCGGAAGCGACCTCCTGCAATGTGGCCAGGGTGCTGCCGGTGTAAACGGCAAGGACGGTGTCGAAATCGCTCCCGGCGGTTCGAAAACTGGCAATGCCAGTGGCTGGCGCGACCCATTCGATCCAGACGGAGGCTCCGCCATCCTCCTGCGCGTGCAAGGGTTCACCCGCCTCGCGGGTCGCATTCGCATTCGATCCGATTCCAACGCCCTGGGCTGTATTGATCGACTGGCGAGTCGCGAAGCGGTCCGAGAACGGCAGAGCCGGAACGGCGATCAAGAGACTGGCCTCCTGGCTGTCCACTGCTCCATCTGGAGCCTCCGCCACGACGCTGTAATCTCCGAAGTCGCCCAACTGGGCCGAAGGGATGACCAAAGTGGCACGGGTCGCGCCCGGGATGTCCTCGCCATTGAGCTGCCACTGATAACGGAACGGGCCGGTGCCTTCCACGCCGACCGAGAATTCGACCCTGGCGCCCTGAGCGACCGACTGGCTTTGGGGCTGTCGAACGATGGTGGGCGGGGCAAGGATGGAGATCCGCGCGGGACGGCTGACGACCGTCCCCAGAGCATTGCGAACAACCACGGTGTAGTCGCCGCGGGATGTGGGCGTGACGGAATCCAGCTCCAAGACGGAATCCGTTTCCCCCGGCAAATCGACGCCGTTGCGTTGCCATTGGAACAGGAGAGGCTCGGCCCCGGTTGCGAACACTTCCAATTCGACATCGTCGCCTTGCTCCACCGTTTCGCTCAAGGGATCGAGCCAGATAAAGGGTTCTTCGCCTGGCAGCACGAGCAGAAAGAATTCCGTTTGCACAGAAGCATTCGCGGCGTCCAGGACGCGGACGTTGACCGAAGTGAGAACGGGCGAAGGGGTGGTGCCCTGGAGGACACCGGTGGCTTCATTCAGGGTGAGCCCGGGCGGCAGCGGCGTGCTCCCAGGGACCAGACTCCAGCGATAAGGTGGTGTGCCTCCCTTGGCCAGGAGGGTGGCGCGATACTCGGCGCCGCGAAAGCCCAAGGGCAATTCCTCGGTCCGAATGGCCAGCGCGCCTCCCACGCTGCTGTCGGCAGTGTCTGTTCGGATACGGAAAAACGTGGTCACGAAGGAGGCGGATGCCAGCGTGGCTCCCGGCAAGCTTGTGGAATCGCGGCTGGGCAGGCGCATGTTGTCGAGGGCGCCAATGTAAGTCTTCTCCGCTCTCAAAGCTCCTCTTGGAATCAGGAAGAATCCGGCGCTGGCATCCAGTCTGTTGGGATCTCCGGGCAGCAATCCCGTGGTCATCGCAAGTTCGCTGTCCTCCTCGATCAGCGAGAAACGGAGATGATCCGTCGCGGGATTGAATCCCAACGCGTCAAATTCGACGCGGGTGTCCTGGCCGGGATCGAGCACTTGCAGGGCGGACCAGTTACGGACTCGGACCGGCAGAAGGCTCGCGTCGATAGGCGCGGCGGATGCTTGGATCTTGAAAGAGCTGGCGAGACCGCCCCCGCGGGCAAGCACATTGAACGTGTAATCACCCGCCGGATAACGGGCAAGAAGTTCGGACGGGGTCTCCAATTCGTCGGCAAGAAAAAATCCGGGCAGAACCGGCTCTTCCTCGAAAACTTCGGATCTGCCGCCAGGCAATCGAACCTCGGCCCCGGCCGCAACCGCCGGATTAGCGCGGACGTAAACTCGACCGCGTAGGCTTCCTCTTCGCGATTCAAGATGGGCGGGGCGTCGGAGAACTGAAGAAAGCGAGCCCCTCGGCGGAACAAACCCCAACTGACCGCGCCGACAGGAGGAGGGGGGTCGCCGCTCCGGGTGGATAGGGTGAAAGAGGTCTCACTGTAATTGCCGCTGGCGAGGATCACGTTGGGCACGGAGCGGGTATCGACGGATTTCAGCCGCGTCACGGACAAATAGGCATCGCAGACCACGTTTTGAGCGAGTTGGTTTTTCGGGATCACGATGACTCCTGAACTCGGGCGGACGTAGCCCGGGTCACCCGGAAACCCCATCCAAGCCAGGCGACGGTCCTCGCTGATCGGCAACAGTTCAAGCCAGACCAGGTCCGTCTCATCGTTGAGGCCGGCAGGATCGAATTCCACGCGCAGATCCCGGGCCGCGTCTGCCCTTCGCAGAGCGGCGAGATTCAGAATGCGCAAGGGGCGGATCGCCGGATCGAGGATGGGATCCGGCGTGAGAATGCGAAAAACCTCAAGCGGCATGCCCGTGCCTTCATCGGCGAAAAAGCGATTGAGTCCCGAGGCGAATTCGCTCTGAAAACTCGCCAGGTTGTTGAATTGGCCGCATAACTAAACCCGGGAATTTGGCTATCCCCGTGTAGGGCCAGGATGCGGCGAGTGGGCGCTTCGACCGCGAGTTCGAGATCGTCTTCCGCGTCCGTCCGGACGCGGATGTCCCCAACATAGATGCGGCCTCCCTGGGGTGTTGAGGGCGCCGCATCTCCTGTTTGAGCGAATTGTTCGCCCCGTCGAATGATCGCCCACTCGGATGCCGAGGCTCCGCTCGGCCAAGCCCAGAGCAGGCAACCGGCCACAAAGATGAAAAATCTCACGCGCAACGTCCTAACGGAAATGCGCCTCGAATGCGATCCTGAAACGGAGCCCGGCTTGCGGTGCATCCGCCTGTCGCCGGGGCGCGCCGTTCACGGCGCTTGCCCGACCCATGGAAGGCGTGC
>Ga0194131_10002536_pt1 | contig 29873 bp, 24 predicted proteins | sample TA2KigO120mmetaG_FD_148631 | JGI IMG/M metagenome (GOLD analysis project Ga0194131, IMG submission 148631) | Freshwater microbial communities from Lake Tanganyika, Tanzania - TA2015053 Kigoma Offshore 120m | ecosystem: Environmental > Aquatic > Freshwater > Lake | place: Tanzania: Lake...
CCATGAGGTCCTGATCGCCTTTTCGGTCCCCGGTGACATAGCGCGCATCTGCGGCATAGGCCAAAGCCCGCGCTTCTCTGAGTTCCTGAAAGACGATGGCCGACATGTCGCCGCCAAAATAATCGTTGTACAACTGAATGGCCGGATTCTGGTCCTCCGAAACCGTCTGTCCGCCAAATTCGATGCGAACCTGCGCCTGTGCCATTTCCTTGTGAAAAAATAGAATCTCGGTTTCTTGTGGCTGGCGCGTCTTGAGAAACGGGTGTGGCGGCGGTGGTTTGAGTTTGCCGGACACCAGATGGGCGGTTTTGAGCGCGGTGATCACCCTGTCCACCGGGAGCGAACCCACATAGGCGATCCGGTGTTGATAGGCAAACAGTCCCTTGATCAGCCCGTGCAGTTCCTGAAGCGTGAGTCGCTCGATCTCCGCGTTGGGAGTCATCCGCAAAAAGGAGGATTCGGCGCCATAGCGGTTTCGTTGGACGACCGCCTGGTGTATCTGCTGAAAGTTCTTTTTGGCATCCTCCCGGTTGACGAGAATGATCTTGATCAGTTCGTCAAGCGTAGTTTGCTCGGCCACGGGGTTTTTTACATAGTCCATCATCAGCGCCAGCGACGGCTTGAACTGTTCGTCCAGACCGGAGATGCTGATCGAGGTTTGGTAGTCGCCTACGTTGATGCCAAAATCGGTGCCGAGCCGATACCACTCCTTTTTGAGCGCCTCTCCGTCGAGTTTGGCCGTGCCCGACCGGTTAAGCAACAGCGATGCCGCGCTCAGTTTGTCCTGATGTCGGCGTCCCACGTCAAAGGTAAAGGTAAGCGAAAACAGATCGTTTAGCGGGTTTTTGGCATGGTAGAGTTTTACCCCTTCGACGTACGGCTTGATCTGATAGTCTTTTGCCGGGTCTACAAAGACGGGGGAGAGTTCTTTGACGGGCATGGCGATCACGCGGGCGGCAAAGCCGCTTTCCCGTGTCGGGTCGATGTCGATTTGTTCGATGTCGGGTTTTTCTATCGAGGGAACCGTATGCTGGCCGTTGAGCCGGTAGCCGGCCACATAATCGGCCCCAAAGTATTTGTTGGCTACTTTGACGACGTCGGCTTTGGTCAGCTTGGCCATACGGTCCAGACCGGCGACGGCATGATCCCACTCCTCAAACGAGAGATAGGAGGCCCGCATCGACGATACCCGGCTGCCGTTGGATTCGAGACCCGCCTTCCGGTTTTTCTTGAAGTCGTTTATAATGGCCGGGATGATCCAGTCCTCAAATTCACCCCGTTTGACTTTTTCCATCTGTTCGAGTAGCAACTTTTCCACTTCTTCGAGCGTCTGGCTCTGTTTGGGAATGCCCCAGAGTGTCTGGAATCCGCTGTCGTTGTATAGTGACGGCGAACTTCCCGCCTGACGGACCTTTTGCTGTTGGTTGAGGTTGAGATTGATCAACCCGGCGGTGGAATTGTCGAGAATCATAGCAACCAGTTGCAACGCTTCGGCGTCGGGGTGACGGTTCGACACGGTACGAAAGGAAAGCATGGCATACTCTTCGCCGGGATAATGGATGGTAAGCCTTTCGGCGCCCTGTAAAGGCGGCTCGGCCCACGTTTTCGGTGCGGGAAGCGGTTTGGCCTGCCACGCGGAAAAGTGTTTGTCGATCAGAGCCATCGTGGCGGTTATGTCGATGTCTCCGGAGATAAAAATCGCCATATTGTTGGGCACGTAATAGGTGTTGTAATAGTCGTATACGTGCTTGAGTGAGGGATTTTTGAGGTGGTCGACCGTTCCGATGGTCGGCTGTTGTCCATAAGGGTGTACTTTGAACAGTTTTTTCGTGACGGCATAATAGATCAGTCGATCTTTGTTGTCGAGCGTCCGGTTTTTTTCTTCGTAGACTACCTCCAGTTCGGGTTGAAACAGCCGAAACACGGGGTTTAAAAAACGGTCGGATTCGATGACGGCCCACTGTTCCAACCGGTTGGAGGGCAGATCGACCTGATAGACGGTTTCCTCGTGCCAGGTATGGGCATTGACGGCATCGCCACCCATGGCGTTATACAGCCGATCGAGTTCGTTGGGAATGGCGTACTGCGCGGCCAACCCGGTTTGCTCATTGATTTTGGCGTAGATGGCCTTTCGTTTTTCCGGATCCGTCTCCCGATATTGTTCTTCGTAGAGTTCCGTGATGCGGTCCAGATAGACTTTTTCTTTTTCATAGTCGAGTGTTCCGAGATTCCGAGATCCTTTGAACAACAGATGTTCCAAGTAGTGGGCCAGGCCGGTAGCCTCGGCGGGGTCGTGCTTGCTGCCGGCGCGGACGGCGATCTCGACGTAAAACCGGGGCGACTCGTGGTTTTCCGTCAGATAGACAAGCAGACCGTTATCCAATTTATAGATATGTGCATTGAGGGGATCCGCCGGATTGGACCCGTTGATCCGGGTGTATCCCGCCTGCGCCGGCGCGATGAGAAAAACCAGTGTAAGCACGGTCAGCACGGATGATAGGGTAGCACGAAAGCGGGGGGACATATTCTCTCCTTCCGAAAACATGGACGGAACTTCGAAACGGCAAATCTTACCCACTCTGTCGGGCCGATCTAAAAACGCAGAACCGGTGGGCGGGGTCATATATGATTTATGGTAAAACATACCACAGAAAAGGGTGCAAATCAACCTCTCTTTTATATACGGTTTCCGTCTCTCGTAAAAACAGTTGACACGCTGAGTGAAGGTGCACTTTCGTCGTAAAAGCTCGACTTTTCGGTGAAAACGCGCGTCTCAAAACCATTGACAGCGGCGTCCCTCCGTTTTATAGTCAAAAAGATCGATTACACGCTCTGGGGAGTTTTGCCGCATGTGGTTTTACGGCGTCGTGGGAATACTTTGGCTTTGTCTGTGTCTCGGCGTGGCCGTTTGGAGTCGCCGTCGAGAAATGGAGGACGGGCTTGTCCGCACCGTTCAGGGAATCGCTACGGCGATCGCGCTTATCGCCGTCTTTCCCGGTCTCGGTCTGTTCAAAACCATCCTGACGGTGCTATGGCTTTTTCTGTTTCTCTCCGTTTCCTCTCTTCTTAGCCGGCTACATCTACGAAAACCGATTCCTGCAGCGGCAGGTGTTCTCGTCGTCGTGCTCGCCTTTCTCGGCGCCGAAACACTCAACACCATGTTGCTCAGAGTACTCGCACTGCTGACCCTGAGCCTGATCTTTCTTTTAGGTCTCAACCTCGGATTTCGCTACCTCCTACGCCGTATCCTGTGGATGTTTCCCGTCCTGTTTGCCGTTACCGTCATCACATTCGGATTTATGCACTCGGTCCCGGGTGGCCCCTTTGACGCGGGGGGCGAAACCGGCGGCATTCCGCTGACCCCCGAAGTGCGCGCCAATCTGATGCGCAAGTACAACCTGGACCGCCCGCTCCACATCCAGTACGTCTCGTGGATAAGCAGCGTGCTTCAGGGAGATTTTGGCTTCTCCTTTCAGCACCAGAGCCGGACCTGCCAAGAAATCATCGCCGAAGCATGGCCGGTGTCGGTGCATCTGGGCGGGATGGCGTTTGTCCTCGCCATGCTCGGCGGGCTTGCGCTTGGTATTCTTGCCGCCGTATACCAGAATACATGGATCGACTATCTTTCTTCGCTGGTAGCCATTTTTAGCATCGTTACCCCTGGTTTCGTAATCGCCGTAGGGCTTACCCTGGTGTTTACGCTCTGGCTTCACTGGTTCGAAACAGGCGGATGGAACTCGCCCAAAGACTGGGTCATGCCCGTGATCGCCATGTCCTTGGGGCCAATGGCGGTAGTGGCGCGTCAGACCCGGTCCAATATGATCGAGGTGATCCGCGCCGACTATGTGCGGACGGCGCGCGCCAAAGGACTGAAAGCCTTCCCCGTCGTCATCGTCCATGTCCTCAAAAACGCGCTGATCCCGTTGCTCACCATCTCCGGGCCTATGATGGGCGGCCTGATCACCGGCTCGTTTTTTATCGAAACCATCTTCCGCATACCCGGCATCGGACGATATTTCACAACCAGCGTGTTTGCGCGGGACTATCCGATGATCATGGCGACGGCGCTGTTGTGGTCGTCGTTGATCATCGTCATCTATCTGCTTACCGACATCCTCTATGCGCTCGCTGATCCGCGCATCCGGTATAGGGAAAAGTAGCGGCAGGAGACGGGGATGGATCAAACGGGCGCGGTCATGGAGGCGGCGGGTTTTTCATGGGTCTTGCAGGCCGTACTGAGTTGGTTCTGGAACACCATGATCCTGGAAGTGGGCCGGATGGCCTTGGCCATAGAACTTACCATCCTCTTCTTCCGGATGCCTCGCATTGCCGCAAACCGAAAAACCGGACGGCTGGCGGCACTGTGTCGCACGCTTTCACGAAACAGAGCGATCTATGCCGCTACCGGTGTCAGCGTCTTGTTGATCGACTATTTGCTACTTCTCGGTTGGATCGGTTCGTATCCCTACGGCACGGAAGAAACTCCGGAGACGCTTTCCGAATCGCTTACATGGGACGGGCTAGCACCCTTTTTTACTTGGACCGCACAGTTGTTGCGTGTAGGGCTGGCTACTTCGTTTACCCTGCTATGGCCGCGTGCGTACTGGCACTTCAAAAAACACGACAGCGGTCTCTGGGCGGACGCCGCACGGCGTTTCTCCCGCAACGGTCTTTCCATCGTCGGGCTTGTGCTGGTGGTGATACTCGTGGACACCGCTCTGCTGGCCCCGTGGATCGCCCCGTTTCACTTTACCAAACAGAATTTTGCCGTGGCATGGCAAGAACCGTCGTGGCGCTATCCCTTTGGTACGGACGGACTGGGACGCGATCTGTTTAGCCGGGTCATCTACGGTGCGGAAATTTCCATGATCGTCGGCGTGTTGGTACAAGGCATCATTTTTGCCATCGGCGTGCCATTGGGCGCGATAGCCGGCTATATCGGCGGTAAAACCGACAACGCCATCATGCGATTTGTAGACGTGATGTCCGCGTTTCCGGGACTGCTGTTTATCATCCTCGTGATGGCTACCTTAGGACCGGGGCTTTTCAACATCTTTATCGCTATCGGAGTTACGGAGTGGGTAGGCGTATGCCGTCTGCTGCGGGGACAAGTCCTGTCACTCAAGGAGAAAGAGTTTGTACGCGCGGCTCGGTCGATGGGGGGGAGTCACCGCCGAATCATCCTGACTCACGTCCTGCCCAACAGTATGACCCCGTTGATCGTTTCGCTCGCGCTCGGCATTCCGTCCGCCATATTTACCGAGGCGGGACTGAGCTTTATCGGCATCGGAATCAGTCCGCCTACGCCAAGCTGGGGCCAGATGGTCGGAGAAAATGCCAACTATATCCGCTCCTATTGGCATCTTGCGACGTTTCCGGGGATCATGATCGCGCTGACCATGCTGGGTTTTCAACTTATGGGTGACGGGTTTCGGGATGCGCTCGATCCCAAGATGAACGAGTAGATCCCACACACTGACACGCGTCGGACTGACAGCTTAAAGGATAAGACGTAACGGCAATTGGCCCTTATCGACCCGTTCCGTTTTAGCAACCCCGCCCGGATCCACGCGGATAACAATGGCTGCATCTACAAAGGAGCAAAAATTTCTTGACAGTAATCCGTCAATCGCTATATTAGCCTTGTTGCCTCTTTAGAACTTATCCCAGATGTGGGTTTCGGATAGGCTCTTACAGGCAGACTTACTACGCGGGTCCTCTATTTTCCTCAATCGGAACATCGCATACTCCTGGTCACCAAGTCGAGATATCCTTCATGCGGGTGTAATGATACTCCCGCATGGTCTGTCGTATCCCCAATCATTGGCAGGGCCAAAGCGTCTTGTGTCGCACTCCGGACTCAGCACGCGCAAAGACGCGCCCCGACGTGTACCCTTCAAACTCATCTGTACGTATTTCATGACGCAAACTGATCGTTCCCCCGATTCCCCCTATCCATCCTCGTTGCGCATGTCGCCGCGCAGCGCATTCACCTGCCTTCTCAAGAGGTAATCACCCGATGCACATTTTAGAACTTAAAACCCAAACCCTGCCCGATCTCTACAAAATCGCCCAAGAACTCGGTATACAGGGCTATACGGGACTTCGTAAACAAGAGTTGATCTTTGGCATACTCCAAGCCCAAACGGAGAAGGAAGGGGTTATTTTCGGCGAAGGCGTGTTGGAAGTGCTTCCCGACAACCGGTGCGGATTTCTGCGATCTCCCGACTACAGTTATTTGCACGGCCCCGACGATATTTACGTCGCCCCTTCGCAGGTAAAACGCTTCGACCTGAGAACCGGAGATACAATTTCGGGCCAGATTCGGCCTCCTAAAGACGGAGAACGCTTTTTCGCGCTGTTGCGCGTGGATACCGTCAATTTCGAAAACCCGGAAGACTCCAAAGAACGCACCTTGTTTGACAATCTGACGCCGATCTACCCGATCGAACGGCTGGTGCTGGAATACGACCCGACACGGCTGTCAACGCGCGTCATGGACCTTTTGACTCCCATCGGAAAAGGGCAACGCGGGCTGATCGTATCGCCTCCGAAAGCCGGAAAAACGATGCTCCTGCAGGAGATCGCCAACGCCATCACCCACAACCATCCCGAAGTGGTGCTCATGGTGCTTTTGATCGACGAACGCCCCGAAGAAGTGACGGACATGGAGCGTTCGGTGCAAGGCGAGGTGATCGCCTCCACGTTTGACGAACCGCCGGAGCGGCATGTGGCGGTCTCGGACATGGTGTTGGAAAAAGCCAAACGGTTGGTCGAACACAAACGCGACGTGGTAATTCTGCTGGACAGCATCACGCGTCTGGCACGTGCCCACAACGCCGTCACCCCGCACAGCGGCAAAATCCTCTCCGGTGGTATCGACGCCAACGCACTTCAGAAACCGCGTCGCTTTTTCGGGGCCGCACGCAACATCGAAGAAGGCGGCAGCTTGACCATCGTCGCCACCGCCCTGATCGAAACCGGAAGCCGCATGGACGACGGGATTTACGAAGAGTTCAAAGGAACCGGCAACATGGAACTCGAACTCAGCCGGAAACTGGCAAACCGTTGGATTTTCCCCGCCATCGATCTGAGTACCTCCTCTACCCGAAAAGCCGAACTTCTCCTCGAAGGCGACGTGCTCAACAAGGTAAAAATTCTGCGCAAATTTTTGGACGGACTTGGCCCGGTCGAAGCGATGGAACTCATGCTGGAGCGGCTTTCGCGCACCAAGACCAACCGGGAGTTTCTGCGGTCGATGAACGAGTAGGAGACGATAGCACCGGAATCGGACGCCGAAAAGCAGAACTCCCCTACAGCACCACGGTGCAACCGTAGAGCGCGCATATCTGACGACCAGAACGCGGAGAAAATCAAATTCTTTTGGAGGAAGCTCGCAGCAGCGACGAGAGCATGGAGCCGGCAACCACGAAAAGCGCTCCGGCAATACCGGCCAGACCGAGCGATTCAGGCGAAACGACTTCCGGCCAGAGCGGATGCCCCGCCTCCACGCTCACACGGGACGCCTCCCAGTGGTTGAGCGCTTCGGCAAACGCGACATAAGAAACGAGCGAAGTCAATCCGCAGACCCCCAGCAACAAGAATTCCTGCGGGGTACAACTTAAAAGACGAAGCGGACTGGCAAACGGAAGATACAGCAAAACGCCGACGAGATAGAACATCAGAATGGTCGTCGCCGGAGCGTACACCCGCAACAGCCGTTTCTGAATAAGCCCGTATATCGACCAAGTAAACGCAGCCGCCACGATCAGCAATACCCCCGCCGTTTCGCTCGACAGACTTCCGAATGGATCGTCCAGTTTCCGGTGAAAAACAAAAGCTGCCCGGACACCACCACCCCAAACCCTGTCCACTGCCCCGCCGAAAACGTCTCTCGATATACGATCAAGCTTCCCAGCAACAAAAACATAGGCGCTAGTTGAATCACGATCTGGGCCGCACTGGGTGATACATACATCAGCCCGATTCCGTAAAATAGATAATTGGTGGACATGAGCGCCCCCGCGACGATCACCTGTCCAATCAACCGAATATCCGGAAGGGGGGACGCCGCGATTCGGCCGGGTCTGACGATAAACGCCGCGAGAATGCCGGCTGCAATTACAAACCGATACCAAGTGACTGTATAGGGATCGATCGTGGCAAGCAATCCCTTGAGGGCGATCGGCAAAAATCCGAACGCCAGACAGGTGCATACAGCCATGATCAGACCCAGCGTCCAGTTACCGGAAGGCCTATGCACCAGCAACACCCAAAACGCATAAAACCGATCTTCGGGGGTCTATATCCAGATAGGTACGAGGAGTTTTGATCACCAAGACAGCGCCCGGACCACTTCGGCGCGCGGACCCACGTTTGACAAAACGGTGAGAGGTCATCGTGGCACCAAGAGCCAACGAGGTTTTACCTCGCGGTTGACATACGAGCGCGGAAAGCGACCCCGGGCAAAATCGACCGCCGTTTCCACCGAAAGCCGCCACGAATTTTCGGTCGTCTCGTCCGAGTATCCTGCGATATGGGGCGTAAGCACCACGTTGTCCATCTTTAAAAGCGGGTTGTCGGAGCCGATGGGTTCGGTCTCGAACACGTCGAGACCTGCGCCCGCGATACGGCCCTCCTTGAGCGCGCGGACCAACGCCGTCTCGTCTACGGTCGGACCGCGCGAGGTGTTGACCAGCAGGGCGGTCGGCTTCAAAAGACGGAGCGCCCGCTCACCGATGATATGGCGGGTTGCTTCGGTCAGCGGCGTATGTACCGACACATAATCTGATTCCGAAAGGAGTTGGTCAAGATCGGTAAACCGTACGCCAAGTTCGGCGGCTTTTTCCGGATTTCCGTAAGGGTCGCAGGCCAGTATCGTAAGGTCGAACCCCTTTAATTTCCGGCTTATAAACTGTGGAATACGCCCAAAACCTATCAGACCGAGCGTTTGGCCCTGAAGATGCCATCCCGGCCACGCTTCGTATCGGTTCCATACGCCGCGACGCACGGCCTTGTCCTGCGCTACGATCTGACGCATACAGGCAAACAACAGCCCGATGGTGTGTTCGGCGACGGCGTCCGAGACCCCCTCGGGCGTATTGGCCACCACAATACCCCGCGCCGTCGCTTCGGGTACAGGCACGTTGTCCGTGCCGCTTCCCGTGCGAATGATCGCGCCGCACCGGGGAACAACGTCCAGATTTTCGGCGTATACACACCGATGCGAGCCAAATACCCACACCACGTCGGCGTCGCCTGCGGTTTGGGCCAGTTCCTCACGCGACACACACTCGCGTACGGCAAATCCGATGTCTTCCCGTTCAAAACGCTCATATACCCAGCCCGGAACGCTCTGACCGTCCAGACCGACCAACGCTACCTTGAAAGCTGGCATGAAGTCCTCGAAAGGTGGAGTTTGAAGAATGAAACGACCGAATCAGACACGCCGATACCGGATCGTAAGGTTTGGAGTTCGGCGATATGACCCAGGACAAAATGCTTGACGCAATGTGTCTATCTTAATGTATTTTGGCGTATCGTACAAGAGGGGAGAAATCCGAGCTTTTTCCGGAGATCGCCATGATGTGCTCCGTTCTCATCTCTCCCGAACAGCTACAACAGTACCACGACGAAGCATATTTCGTACTTCCCGACGCCATTTCCGAGAAATTGCTTGTCTTGCTGCGCGACGTATACGAGCAGATTGTCAAACCGTTGCACGCGGAAATGGACCGCCGGGGAACGGATGCCATCGGCGTCAACCGACGAGATCGGCAGTATCTGTTTACCAACTGTTATGCCAAACACCCGATACTTGGGCGTTTTTTGTTTAGCGACGTCATGGCGGACATCTGTCGCGCGACGCGCGGAACCGAAGCATTTTTGCTACACGATCAGTTTGTGGTAAAGGGACCGGGTATGGCCATGCCGTTCGAATGGCATCAGGACGGTGGGTGTATCGCGCACGACCATCGCCCGTACCTGATTTGCTGGTGCGCGAATGACGATGTGGATACGGACAACGGGGCGGTGCAGATTCTGCCTTTTTCCTTCGCGGGAACACGCGAGCGCGTCCGTCACAAACGCGATCCGCGAACCGGCCAACCGGTCGGCTATTTCGGATCTGAACCGGGAGTGGCGATAAAAGGCGGAGCAGGGGTCATCGGTGTGTATTCCAGTCTGAGTTTTCACCGAAGCGGCCCCAACCGGTCCAACCGATTCCGGGCGGCTATTTGGTCCAATATACGGCGAAACCGCTTCTTCACGCCGACGGTGTAAGGCTTTTCGGAAACGCCGTTCCCTTTCTCAAAGCAGACAAAAAATTCAGAAACGAGTAAATCGTGACACGAAACCAGCTGAAAACACTGCTCGATCGATTTTCCGACGCGTCGATACTGGTCGTCGGGGATTTCTTTCTCGACAAATATCTTGTTTTGGATCCGGTATTGACGGAGACCTCGGTCGAGACCGGACTCGACGCCTATCAGATCGTGGCACGGCGATGTAGTCCAGGCGCGGTGGGGACCGTCGTTTCCAACCTGCACGCGCTCGGCGTGGGAACGCTCTACGCGCTTACGGTTCTGGGGGAAGATGGAGAAGGTTACGAGTTGGGTCAGGGACTGGAGGCGATCGGCGTACGGCCCGATTATGTGATCCGCACGACAGACCGTTTTACGCCCACCTATACCAAAGCTATGATGCGCGAACGGGGTGGAGAACGTGAAATCCAGCGGTTGGACGTCAAAAACAGATCGCCGCTGCCCACCTATCTGGAAGATCGCGTGATCGCGTATCTCCGAGAGGCAGTGGAACGGGTACAGGCCATCGTGGTGGGGGATCAAGTAAAGGAACGCAACTGCGGGGTAATCACGGATCGGGTACGCGAGACGCTTGCTGCCATCGGAAGAGAACGTCCGGAGCTTTTTATACTGGTCGATTCACGGGCGCATATCGACGCTTTCCGGGACGTCGTGCTCAAATGCAACCGGCGCGAGGCAACGTTGGCGCTGACGCCAGATCATGAGGGACCGGTAGATCGGGCGGAGATAGAACGCATCGGCCGGGCGTTGTTTACTCAAACCCGAAGACCCGTGTGTATAACGTTGAGCGAAGAGGGTCTGTTGCTGTTCGACGCGGCAGGCTGTCGCCACATCCCGGCCCTGGCGGTTTCGGATCCCATAGACCCGGTAGGGGCGGGTGATAGCACCACCGCCGGTCTCACCGCCGCCATCTGTGCAGGCGCGACGCTTGACGAGGCCGCGCTGATCGGCAATCTGACCGCCTCGATCACGATCACACAGCTTGGCACTACCGGAACCGCCTCGCCGGAACAACTCCTCCGTCAATTCGACAAACATCCGAGGTAACGGACGCTCTATATGTCACACGTCCTGAAGGCGACTTCAAGCGCTTTGATGGTATCGCCTTTGGGAAGAAACTCGTGGCTTACATAGCCGTCGTAGCCCGTCTGCGCGATAGCCCGCATCACCGCCGGGTAATAAATCTCCTGCTCGTCGTCCAGATCGTTGCGTCCCGGATTTCCAGCGGTATGGAAATGACCGATATCTCCGATGTGGTCCCGGATGGTCCGGATCAGATCGCCCTCCATGATCTGCATGTGGTAGATGTCGTATAGCAGTTTGACTCTCGGTGAGTCTACCCCTCGACACACCTTGACGCCCCATGCCGTGGAGTCACACTGATAGTGCGGGTGATTCACTTTGCTGTTGAGCAATTCCAGACACAGATTGATCCCGTATTTCTCCGCCGCAGGGCTTACCCGCCGCAAAATCTCGACGGTATTGTCGAGACCTTCCTCCTCGGATTTGCCTTCTCGGTTTCCCGAAAAACAGATCAGCCCCGGTATGTCGTTGGCGGACGCCAGTTCGATATTGGCAAGTAGTTCCTGTTCTATGCGATCGTGGTTTTCCCGCTTGTTGAAACCGTCCGTCAGTGAGGCGTGACCGACGATGACGGCGATGCGCATACCCTGTTCGCGTACGAGATCCCAGTATTGTTGCGGAAGCATCTCCACGCTGTGATAGCCTATGCGGCCCGCTTCGCGGATGACGGTCTCCGGCGCAACGCCGTTACGGGCAAAACCCCAGAAAGCAAGCGACTGTTTGATCCGGCTCATGACGACTCCTGTGGGATAAAGATGGGTAGATCGACGGTACACACAAAATCACGGAATTTCTTCGAAAGGAAACATCGGATGTCGGCGATGCCGATAGGTAAACCGTCGCATATCGGCGGTGGTAGCACCGGGTGTATCTACGCGGATCAATTCGGTGCATACCGGGCGATACGCCGGGACCGGCGCATGGACCCCTTTGGCGATCACCACCTGAAAATCATCGGGTGAAAGCCCACAGCTTGTCATCAGACCCAGGCTGACGGGAACCGTCCGGAGCGAGGTCAGACTGACGGTCAATCCCGAATCGGTGACGACCACGGCGGTCGGCCCCATGTTAAACACTTTGCCGCCGCCATGCCGGACTTCCGACTCGGTAAAGTGTCCGTCGTGCAGACTTCGGACTTGCACCTCGGCGATCAGCGGCGGGCCGTGCAGGTCGTCGGTCTTTCCGCCCATCGCCAGCGTCAAACGACTCCCGACACCGGCTTCAGTAGCTGCACGGACGGATTCCGGATCGTAGAGGCATACAAATCCCTTTATCTTGCGGCGATACAGCTCATGGGCGATCAGCGTGCCATCCGCCGCCGACCCACCTCCCACATTGTCACCCATGTCCAGCAGACATACCGGGCCGGGACGCGCAACGGCTCGATCCACTGCCTTCTCGATCGAGGTAAACTCTCCGACAAATTCGTGACGGTGTTCGACAAGATAACCGGCCAGATCGTCGACGATTTGGCGTGCCAATACCGGATCGTTGTCCGTCACGGCGATAAACGCGGAGCCTATCTCCTCGACATCGGCGTAGGGAAAACCGAGTGTGATGCTGTTTGACAGCACACCCGGTTTTTCGAGCCATGCGTCGGCACGTTGGTGCAGGGGCAAACAGGGCGGTGCAGAGGTCAGTTGCCGTTCGATCCCGATGGCGACAGATGGAAAGGCCGCGGCCTGTGTGGGACGGACCTCACCCCGGAGCATACTCGCCAGCAGTCGGGCCGCCTCCAGACCCCGCGCCTTTTGATCCAGATGCGGTGTGGTGCGGTACGCGATGGTCGCGTTACAGGCGGTGACCATCCGGGGGGACAGATTGGCGTGCGGGTCGATGGTACAAACGATTGGCATATCGGGGCCGGCTTTTTCGCGCAACCGGGTAAGCCAGTGGCCGTCCAAATCGCGATATTCCGGACCTTCGCCCGCATTGGCTCCGTGCGGGGCCGTCAGCATCCCGTCAAACGGCCCGTGCCGGTCGAACTCATCCATCATGAGACGCACCAGTTCTTCGCATGTCGCCCGTGTAATCGTACCGGACGGCGGTGTGGAGGCGTAAAACAGAGCAACCGCTTCGATACCGGTCTCTTCCAGTCCTTTGAGAAAACCGCTGATCTCATGATGCCCACCCCGAAACGCATCGGCCATGCGAGCGCCGGTCAGCAGGGCATCGCGCCGGAACATGTCGATTGTGGTCGGCGTTACGATAAAGGTGTTGGATTCGTGGATAAGAGACAAGATACCGACACGCATGGATTTCTCCCCCTATCGAATTTTGGATTTTAATCGGTGTTACTCCCCCTCGTTTACCATCCGTTTGAAATATACCTGCGAGCGACCGCTAAGGGTGTCGGACCATACCAGATGGGCGGTCCGGGGCAGAACGGCGACCGAAGGGTTTACTGCCACGCTTGCGGCGTCGGTAACACGGGCGGGCCGCGTCCAGGTGCGGCCCTCGTCCACCGATGTGGTGTGGTAGAGCGCGGGTGCGCCGTCACGATCGTCGGACCATACCAGACGGACCTCATCACCCGATGCTCCGATGGACGCCTGCCGCGATGCGCCGGGGGTGTCGGTGACACGCATCTCATTTCCCCACGTTTTTCCTGCGTCCTCGGATCGGCGATAGTAGATATCCCATTCGTTTGTGGCGGTCTTGACGATCCGATCCACTTCCCGGAGCATCGCCCCGATCTGAAGCGGGTCTCCGCCTCGGGCACCCCATATCGACGCGGCGGCCTGCACCTGTTGCCGTTTATGTTCTATCCTCGCCTGCAGGGCTTCCGTATCGAATACACCCGCCTGTGTTTTTCGAATCGACTCACTGGTAAACGAAAGACCGATCAGACGCATGATCTCGTCCAACTGTCTTTCCGCGTCGGAGAGATCGTCGCCGTTGGCTTTCTGGTCGGCCCATGCGATATGGACGGTCTGCCCGGCGACGGCGACCGAAGGCGGTCCGGAGCCTAGCCGATTTTTAGTCAGACGGATTTCTTTGCCCCATGTCTGCCCCGTATCGGTGGAAATTCGTACGTATTCTTCCTCGTTGCCGTCTGGCGTATCAACATAGGCCATGACGATCAGCGTGCCAGCAACGGCGATAGAGGGGGTTCCGGCAGCTTTTCCGGATCCGGACAACACCTGTTCCGTCTCCCATGAACAACCCTCGTCTACAGAGCTGCGATAGAATACCCGCATTTCGGAATCACCTGCCATTGCGCCGACAAGATGAAGCGTAGCGCCCGAAACGGCGATGCAAGGTTGCCTCCCCTCGGCGATGCGTATCGGAGAAGACCATGTAGTGCCGCTGTTGGACGAGTGTGCAAGCTGTACGCCGGATGGGTTTGGGGTCACTGTTTCCCATGCCACATACACCCGCATACCCGCGACCGCGACGGACGGGCTTATGCCTACATCTATCGAGAGACGCTGTTCCGGTCCCCACGATACCCCACGATCCGGGGAGTGACGGTAGTGGATATAGGTCCGCCCGTTCTGCGTGTTTTCATAGACGACATGTACCTGACCGGCACTGTCTGCCGCCACGCTGCGCGCAAAGGAAGACGCGGTTCGCGCGTCTGCGGCGGGCGGAGTAAGTGGTAAATCGGGCGTTACGACGGGCTTCATCGCAGAAACGGGAAATACCGAAACGGTGGCGATCGTACCGGTCGCGGCGATAAGGCAAAACAAAAGAGATATTCTTTTCATTTCATGTCGTCAGCTTTTGGGCAAAGGCTTTTTTGAACTTTTGCACCTTAGGATCGATCACCATGACACAATATGGCTGGCGGGGATTGTTGCGATAGTAATTCTGATGATAGTCTTCCGCCGGATAAAAGGCGTCGAACGGCCCGATTTCCGTGACGATCCGGTCGGGCCACAACCCGGAGGCGTCGGTTTCTTTTTTCGAGCGTTCGGCGATTTGCTTCTGTTGCGGGTCGTGATACAGTATCGTCGAGCGGTACTGGGTTCCGATGTCCGCGCCTTGGCGGTTGAGCGTCGTGGGGTCGTGGGTGCGCCAGAAAATGTACAGAATGTCTTCGAACGAAATTTCGCTCGGATCGAAAACGATCTGGATCACTTCAGCATGACCGGTCGTGCCGGCGCATACTTCGCGGTACGCGGGGTTGCGCACACGGCCTCCGGCATAGCCGGAAACCACGGATTTCACGCCTTTGACTTGTTGGTAGATGGCTTCTACGCACCAGAAACAGCCACCGCCCAGCGTAGCGATTTCGGTTTGCGTCATGATAGGATCCTTTCGGGGATGGGTAAAAGGCGGGTTTGAAACCCCGGTAATTTGGGCGGGTTTGAAACCCGCCCCTACGGGCACGTTTGAAACCCGCCCCTACGGGCGCGTATGTCGGCGTTGTGTGTAAAACGCCGAAAAATCGGGATACGCATCCACGATGGTATTCCAGCGATCTTCGTATGTTTTTCGTCGGAAACGGCTATCCCGGCGAAACAGCCAGAAAGCGAGCAGGGTGATGGGTATCAGAAAACCCAAAAAAATCCATCCGAACGGTTTGCTGTTGGAAATAAGCCCTGTCATGGCGCTTAGCGTTCCGACGGATACGGCAAGCATACCAGCGGCCATCGCCGCGGCTAGAAGGGCGATGATCAAGTCTTTGAGCGTCCCGCGCCAGCCGTGCGAGACGGCGCGGCGGTCGAGTTCTTCGGCAAGACGCGCATAAGTCTCTTGCCTATCCGTTATCGGTTCAGGAGGGGCGTTTTCCATCTACGTTGTCCTGGAGATCCTGCGTAACGGCACCGAGTGGCTTCCGGTCGAAGGTGGTTTTGAGTTTTCTCAGTAACCGGTCGGGTGTAAAACGACGTCCGGCGCGGATGGTGCAAAGCACCTGTCCGACATCGTCGATACGATCGAGCGGGTTTCCTCGTATGACGACCATATCGGCGAAAAAACCGGGTTGCAGGGTTCCGGTCTTTTTTTCGATACCCAGCACTTTCGCATTTACCGACGTGGCGGAGCGAAGGGCTTCTACGGGCGACAGACCGGCGTCCGTGTACATCGACAGTTCGTCGTGGACACTCATCCCCGGCACGAGATGGGGAAAGGGCGTGTCCGTGCCGAGGGCCACCGTCACCCCCCGGCGATGCGCGCGTCGGAGAAATCGTTTAAGATGGACCATGACCTCTTGAAGCCGCCATCGAGCTTCAGGCGCGCCAAACCGGGAAAGATAGCGGTCCCACAACGCGAGGTGACAGGGATGCGCCCATATCCGACGTTCATCGTGATGAAACGACCGGTCAAGGATACGTCCAAGCCGGTCCCATACGACAAACGTGGGATTGATCACAACGTGGTGTTCGAGCATCAGGTCGATCATGGCATCGTCTTCTTCCGGCGTTGCCGCGCGCCAAGCCACTCCACAGCCGTCGAGGTGCTCGAATTCGTCGAGACCCGCGCGTATGGCTTCTTCGGCTTTTGTCGCGCCCAGATGCGCAATGACGAAGGTATGACGTCGGTGCGCCTCGTCGATTCCCGCCGCCATCAGATCGGGTGTTATACCTGCATAGAGTTTGACAGCGTTTACCCCTCTGTCGATGTGATGACGTACAGCGGCGCGCAGGGCCTCGGGAGAAGCATGGGGGCGGCCCATGTGGGGCCAATGCGCGACCGGGCCGTCCAGCAGATGACCACAGCACAGAATTGCCGGACCTGCCGCCAAGTCTGTGGCATGACGCTCGCGTTGGGCCAGAATCCACTCCAGATCGTTTCCTACATCCCGGATCGTCGTCACGCCGGCGGCCAGAAACGCAGGCCCCATTACGTCGCTGTAGTGGACATGTGCGTCCATAAGACCGGGGATCAGCGTTGCGTCGGGCCACTCGAAACGCCGGATGTCGGCAGCAAGAGTGTCGGCCCGGGCGATGGTCTCTATACGTTTTCCGGAGATCACTACCGCCATGCCGGTCCGGGCCTCGTCGGCGAGGCCGTCCCAGAAACGGGCGGGTACAAGGGCGTAGCGAGCCATGGAAAGACTTTCGGGGCGGTATACCAAGCGGTTACAAAACCGTGTGAAAGACGACCGGACGCGACACGCGATACTTGGAGGGCGTCAGTCGATTCGAATCGCCGGGTCGAGACCGGGAAAATTGGCCAGCCACGCCTGGCGTTCGCGTCGCAGCGTTTCGATACGCACGCGGTACTCGGCGGGCGTAAACTGCCGTGAAGGCGTATAACGATCCAGATCGACCCCCGGAATTGCTATGGGAACCTCATAGCCCCAGTTGGGGTCCGGAGTCCAGTTGATGCTGTTTCGGGCGATTTCTTTCATGATTGTGGTCGAGATGTCGATGGTAATTTTTTCTCCGGCCCGACCTTCCCTTTCTCCCACGCTTCCGGTATTGAGCAAAAAACACTCGATATCCCGATTAGCGCGAAGAATTTCCAGAAACCGATTGCCTTCTTCGGCTTCGGAGCCGATGATAAAGGGATTGGTACCCACTTCGCGTTTGGCCTGACCCGCTTTGGTAGGGTCGCCGGCGGATGTTTCGATGGATTCGCCCAGCATGAAATAGGTCGCGGCCTGTTCGGGTGTCAACCTCGCCACCGGCGGGACGATGTCTTGGCGGCGTGTGATGAACACGACCTTGTCGGCACGTTTGAGATCGATGGAATCGTCCGTCCCTGCCACTTCCGTACGCAGGATGATGCCTCTTCCGTTGGTCGTCAGCCGGTCGTCTACAAAATCCACGAGACCGTCTTCCGCTACGGTTACGTTTTCAAAGATGGCGTTTGGGCTGACAGCGGCATCGTAGAGCACCTTCTGGTTGGGGGTAAGCCCTTCGGTTTTGATATAAAAACCCTGTTCGGTTCCATAACAGGCGCCGTGGGCATCCATCAGCACCACGTCGTCCTGCCGGATGACGACACGCTCCGGCTCCCTCAGACCGTGATCGTGGACGGTGAGCGTCGTTTTACCGGTTCCGCTCAGCCCGAACAGGATAAAACCCACATCGCGGATGACGCCCTCCGGCTGGCACACACGCAGCACCTTGCTGCCTGCATGAAGACCGATCCCGCCGCGTGTCTTGGCGATATACATCGCCATACGCAGAAATGATTTTTTGGATTCCCCGAAATAGTCGGTTCCGAGGATACAGGTCAGCCTGTGACCGGGATGGACAAAGATAAGACGTTCCGGCCATTCGGGTACGAATATGCTGACCATGTCGGGTGTTTCGGCGGCTGCGGCGGGAAACAGGGACTGATGCCACATGTAGGCGATGCGGGCATAAGGTTTGGTGATATACAGACGGCCATGCAGCCGGTGGCCTGGTGTATCGCCCACGGTTCTGTCCACCTGAATGACTTCGCGATCTTTGAGATAGGCGCGAACCTCTTTGAGCACCGTCTCGGCCCGTTCAAGCGAAAGCCCTTGCTGTTGTACCCCCGGCTCCACACCACCCTCTACGATATAGGTGCGTCCGGCGCTCCGATTTCGCGCCTCGGATACATAGCTGGGGCTGCCAAACACCGTACGCCGTTCGTCGTGGCTGGCCAGAAGACGCAACGTCTCCCCATCCGGATTGACGATCAGAGATTTTGCTTCAAGATGACGACCGAAAATCTCCATGCGAGAAAACCTCCAAATTTCCTTTTTGCTTGCGCGGGAGCGATCCGGGTCTTTACCTGTACCCGAAAACAAAACGGGATGCCGATCGGTGCATCAACGCCAGGCATCCCGTTGTTCTGCCCCGTGATACGGACAAATTGCATAACATACACAATATATGAGTGGATACCGGAAGGTCAAGAGGAGGGAAAGATGAAGGAGGCGATGAAGTTTTTATTCCTACTTCCTACTTCCTACTTCCTACTTTCTTTTCTGTTTTTTATCTCCCCCGTTTACGCTCATTCCGGTCTTTCAGGGCCTTTTTCCGTTCGCGATCAGTTTCCGATCAAGCTTCTGTTTTTGAGCCTTCACCCCGAAGGGGCCGGGTTGTTGCCCGACGCAAAGCCTCTTTTTGCAGCCCGTTTTGTCTTTGGCAATACCTATGCCGTCACCCGGCCCGTGGGCGACCCGCGCGTAGCGCTCGACTACTATCAGGATGCCCCGCTTCGCGCTTACCGCGCGTTTGTAGATGCCGAAGTGCTGCATCTTACGGTGAAAGCGGACTGGCGCATCCTGCCTCGGCTTCAGGTCGGGATAGGTCTGCCGTTTATATGGCAGGGTGGTGGTTTTCTCGACGCGACCGTCGAAGGGTTTCACAAGCTGTTCCGACTTTCCAACGGCGGGCGCGAACAGACGCCCCGGAATGCCTATGGCGTTTTTGTGGCCCAGGACGGAAAACTGCGGATTGCACGCGAACACTCACCGGGCTGGCATCTCGGCGATATTACACTGCGACTCAAAACCCCGCTGCTTGTCTCAAAGGGTCCATGGCCCGACATTTCGGTAGCCGGGACCGTCAAATGGCCTACGGGACGGTTCGGGAGCCTGACGGGAAGCGGCGGGGTCGATACGCAGGCGGCGCTGTTGGTAACACAGCCGCTTGGAAAACGCGCGGCGCTCCACGCCAATCTCGCGTATACCCTACTCGGAAAATCGTCTCTCGGAACCGACCTTCCCGTTCGTTCGATTTTTTCTTGGATGATAGGTTTCGAATATCTTGCCACATCTCGCGTATCGGGTCTTGCCCAGGTACTCTCCAACACCAGCCTGTTCCCCACCTATACGCTTGCCCCGCTCAACCGAACCGCATACGAAATCAACGCTGGGGTCAGGTTTCACATCGGATCGTCGGCGGTTTTCGAGACGGGGCTGATCGAGAATCTGAGTCAGCATCAGAATACACCCGATATCGGATTTCACGCGACGATCGGGATCCGGAGATAGAAAAGTCCGTTTGCGAGCCATTTGAGAAGTTTTCGACCGGGCAGGCAGGCTACCACCTGAGCAGTTTGCGGAGTTTTTTCGACTGGGCGCGGCTCAGGGGGATTTCGCGTTTCTGCGTATCGTTCATCACAAGCCGGTAGGTCCCGCTAAACCAGGGCACGATCTCGCTCACACGGTCGATGTTGGCGATATAGCCCCGGTGGACGCGGCAGAAGACCTGCGGGTCGAGGTCCAGTTCCAGTTCTTCGAGCGTGCGATAGCCGGTCATGCCCTCAAAGGCCTCGGTGACCACAAATACCACGCCTTCGGCGATGCAGGCATACAGGATTTCGTGGGTATCGATAAGCGCGAAACGGGCGCCTTTTCTGACGGCGATGCGATTGGCGCGGCGCGGTGTCAACGTGTTTGGGTCGAGCGCCCGAAACAGCGTTTCCAGTTGGCCGCGTATGTCCGGCGTGTTTTCCATGCGTTTTTCCACGCGCTGGACCGCCCTCGCAAGCAGATTTTCGTCTATCGGTTTGAGCAGATAGTCTACCGCATCGACCTCAAACGCCCTAAGCGCATATTGGTTATACGCGGTGACAAAGACGATGTGCGGCGTGTTCCCTGCGTCGCCGGCGATTTCCTTTGCCACCTGAAACCCGTCTTTACCCGGCATCTGGATATCGATAAAGACAAGATCGGGGTGGGTTCGAAGGATAAGCGCAATGGCTTCGGGTCCGTTGGTCGCTTCGCCCGCAAGGACGATTTCATCTATTGCGCTTAATTGATAGGCCAGTTCTTCGAGCGCCAGCGGTTCGTCGTCTACGATAACGGTTTTTATGGGCATGGCTTTACGCCGCAAGGCAAGGGGTGACGGGCTTATCCGAGAACGGTACGGGGCAGGGCCTGGGCAGAGGGGTCCGGGATGTCGATCCGTACACGGGTTCCGCGGCCCGGACGGCTGTCCAACTGCAAGCGGCACTGCGGGCCGAACATGACCTGAAGCCGCTCGTTTACATTGCTCAGCCCGATACCCGATATGAGCGCCGTGGGAATGCGGTCTTCGGAAATGCCAAGTCCGTCATCCTCTATTTCTATGACGACCTGCCCGTTTACAAGACGGGTGGATATGCGGATGCCACCGCCGCCCATTTTGGGTGACAGTCCATGCTGAATGGCGTTTTCGACCAGCGGCTGGAGGATCATGCTGGGCACCTGAACGTCCAACGTCTGAGGGTCTATCTGCCGGTCGATACGTAGTTTTTCGGGTCCGAAACGCGCCAGTTCGATGTCGAGATAAGCGTCGATAAACGCCAATTCGTCGCGTAGCGGCGTCGTATCCTCTTCGGTGTGAAGCAGACGCCTAAGGATGCCGGACAGTTTTACGAGAATCTGCCGGGCTTTTGCAGGATCGGAGCGGATCGTGGCAGCGATGGAGTTGAGCGTGTTGAACAGAAAATGCGGGTTGATCTGGCTACGCAGGGTATCGAACCGAGCGCGGGCGACCAGCGCTCCCTGTTTTTCCAGCATCATTTCGACGCGTGTCGAGTTCCATATTTTGAGCGGAATGCCGAGACAGGCGATGGTGCTTACGAACATGGCAACGAGAACCAGCGTTCCTTCGGGTCGCAGGCTAAACAGGAGACGTTGCTCGGCAAAATGGCGACCAACCGCAATGGCGGCTGCGTCCATGGCGATACAGGCGAAAATCAGGGCGACTTGCCAAGAAAGACGGGTTTTGAAGAGATTGGCTTTAAGAAACCGGTATACATTGATCCATGTCAGCGGGGAAAAATTCCATACGGCGTCACGTGTGGGGGTCGTTTTTCCGGCAAGACCGCCCACGACACCGTACAGCGCATTCATGGGGATGGTAAGCATTTCTCCACCAAGGGAGGGAAAGATACCGATGACTGCGCCGGCAACTGCGCCGGTGACCGGCCCGGTAAGCAGACCGATCAACAGAATGCCCGCCAAACTGATATCGGCCCCGACATAGCCCAGCAAAAGCCGAAGACCGATACCGAGCGCAATAAAAACGCCAAACAGGGCGGCAAACTGCCAGTCCTCACGCCGCCCACGGTCTTCGGCCAGCAGAATACGCTGAAAAAACCGGTATCGCACCAGTATGGTCGCCAAGCTGGCCATCACCCCGATGCGGACGAGCAACGTCACCAGAAGAAACTGATCCGCGCTGAGCAGAATACCGGAGGAGATCATGGCGGGTTGAAACCTCCGAACGGCGTAGGCAACGCAAGGTCAGACGTGTGTCAGCCAGCCGTGCACATCGTCGCTCTCGCCGGTGGTGATACCGAAAAAACGTTCCTGCAGTTGCGCCGTGATCGGCCCGCGTGTTCCGGAACCTATCGGAATCCGGTCTATGGAGCGCACCGGCGTAATCTCTACGGCGCTTCCCACAAAAAACACCTCGTCGGCGATATAAAGCATTTCTCTCGGAATATCCTGCTCTCGCACGGTAAGTCCCAGGTCTTGCGCCAGTTTTATGATGCTGTTGCGTGTGATCCCGCCGAGAATAGACGCAGAGAAGGTATTGGTATAGAGTTCGCCGTTTTTGGCGATAAAAATGTTTTCACCGCTTCCTTCGCTCACCAGCCCGTCTACATTGAGCGCAATACCTTCCTTGTATCCGTTTACGATGGCCTCCATACGGATCAACTGGGCGTTCATGTAGTTGCCGCCGACTTTGGCAAGCGTAGGATGCGTATTCGGAGCCGGACGATTCCATGAGGAGATACATACGTCCACTCCGTCTTTGAGTGCCGAGTCACCTAAATAGTCACCCCAGTGCCAGGCGGCGACGGCGACCTCGACCGGACAGCCGAAAGGGTCCACCTTGAGCAGACCGTAGCCGCGATACACGACCGGTCTTACATAGCAGGACCGCAGTTCGTTGGCGCGGACGGTCTCCAAGATGGCCGTCCGAATCTGCTCGCGCGAATAGGGAATTTCCACGCGGTAGATTTTGCAGGACTCGTACAGCCGTTCGATATGTTCACCCAGTCTGAAAATGGCCGGGCCGCGCCGGGTTTCATAACACCGCATCCCTTCGAAAAAGCTAGTACCGTAATGCACGACATGCGAAAGCACATGGATTTTCGCGTCATGCCAGGGTATGAGTTTTCCGTTAAACCAGATATATTTCGCCTCTGGCAAGGTAGCCATTCCCTACTCCTTTCCGTACAGGCTGCGATATGCCAAACGCCCCCGCCGAGTCTGTCATAACGGTTTTCCGGGGAGATGAAGAACTCGTAAACCGTTCCAAATTATAAGGAAAACGGCTTACCGTCAAGCGAAAGTTGGCGGATGACCGGCATCGGGACACGGGTAATTTCGACGTTGCCACCGTCCTGCGCGCCGGGTATACTCGGAGAAACACAAACGGGGTGCAACATGTCTGTTTCAGATCGAGATACGTTTTTTATGCGCCGGGCGCTTGAACTGGCCGAATACGGAAGGGGATGGGTCAGTCCAAACCCGATGGTCGGCGCGGTCGTGGTCCGCGAAGAACGCATCGTGGGTGAAGGCTTTCACGAACGGCTCGGCGAGGCGCACGCGGAGCCGAACGCGCTGCGACAGGCCGGAGAAGCGGCGCGTGGGGCTACGCTGTACGTTACTCTCGAACCCTGTTGCCATCAGGGCCGCACGCCTCCATGTACCGACGCGGTCCTTGTGGCCGGAATCGCACGGGTTGTGGTGGCGATGACCGATCCGGACCGCCGGGTTGCGGGCAAGGGCATCACAGCACTGCTCGACGCCGGGATCGTCGTGGAGACAGGCGTCATGGAAGAGGAAGCGCGTCGGTTAAACCGGGTCTATATCTATCATCGCCAGACCGGGTTGCCGTTTACCACACTCAAATGGGCGCAGACCCTGGACGGACGGGTGGCGACACGGACCGGTCATTCCAAGTGGATCACCGGCGAGACCGCTCGCCATCGGGCGCATCGGATGCGCAGCCAATCCGATGCCGTGCTGGTGGGTGTCGGAACGGTGCTTGCCGACGATCCACAGCTTACCGTGCGAGAGGTCGAAGGCCGCCAGCCCCGACGTATCGTGCTGGACAGTCTGGGGCGCACGCCCCCCCACGCTCGCGTGCTTGACGACGCCACACCGACGATCGTGTGTGTGACGGATGCCGCGCCCCAAGCAAACCTAACCGCGCTACGCGATGCAGGCGCGGAAATACTCGTTCTGCCGGCGGGTCAGAAAGGAAAAATCGATCTGTCTGCACTCAAACGGACGCTGGGCGGTCTTCCTTTTCCGATCACCGCGCTGCTCGTAGAGGGCGGTCCACAGGTGATCACCGCTTTTCTCGATGCGGGGGAGGCGGATCGAATCGCCTGTTTTATCGCCCCTATCGTCATGGGTGTGGGGCTGGATGCCGTAGGCGATCTGCAAATCCTACAACTGCCGGACGCGATCCGGTTGTGCGACGTAGCCGTCGAAACCATAGCTCCCGATACACTGGTTATGGGGGAGATAGAAGGAGCACGTCATGTTTACCGGCATCGTTGAAACAATGGGCATAATCCGGAGCGTTCGTCCGGATCGGGGAGGTTTTGTCTTTTCCATCGAGGAAAGAACATTCGCATCCGAGACACGCGAAGGGGCGAGCATTGCGGTAGACGGTGTTTGTCTGACGGTCGTCTCGCGTGGACAAGACCTGTTTACGGTCGAAGTCGTGCCGGAGACGGTTCGGCGAACGACGTTCAAACACCGCAGGGTAGGAGACCGGGTAAATCTGGAGCGTGCCATGCGGCTTTCGGACCGGATCGAGGGTCATCTGGTGCAAGGGCATGTGGACGGTGTTGGGCGGATCGCCGGACGGGAAGTCCGGGGCAACAGTCTGTGGTATACGATCGAAATTCCGGAGGTTCTGACGCCGTATCTCATTGAGAAAGGGTCGATTGCCATAGATGGAATTAGCTTGACAATCGCCCTTCTCACGGGTAACTTGAGTGCCGTAGCGATCATCCCGCACACCGCTTCCGTCACGACTTTGGGAGATCGGAAGGTGGGGGACGAGGTCAATATCGAAACGGATATAATCGGTAGATATGTGGAGTCTTTGTTGAGGGCCGGTCGTCTTCCCGGACCGGGTACGCCCTCCATAACGGAAGCATGGTTGAAGGAAAAACTTTAGATGTCCGGGTTTTGCACCATACCGGACGCGCTCGAAGAGATTCGTGCCGGCCGTATTCTGATTGTGATAGACGACGAGGACCGGGAGAACGAAGGCGACTTTATCATGGCGGCGGCGAAGGTCACCCCCGGTGCCATCAACTTCATGGCACGGTACGGGCGTGGGCTGATCTGTCTGCCTACCACACGCAACCGGCTGGAAGAGTTGCAGATTCCCGCCATGGTGACGGATAACACGGCCAAGCTGGGTACGCGCTTTACCGTCTCAGTGGATGCCGTAAAAGGGACGACAACCGGTATTTCCGCGCATGACCGCGCCGAGACCATCCAGGTTTTCGTCCGTCCGGAAAGCCGCCCGGAAGACCTTGCTCGACCCGGTCACATTTTCCCTCTTCAGGCATTTGACGGCGGGGTGTTGCGCCGCGCCGGCCATACGGAAGCGACGGTGGATCTGGCCGTTCTTGCCGATCTGTATCCTGCGGGTGTGCTGTGCGAAATACTGGACGACGACGGCACGATGGCCCGTTTGCCGCGTCTTATCGAAATCGCGGCCGAGCACAAACTTAAGATCATCACCATCAAGGATCTGATCGAATACCGCCGACGGACCGAGCGGCTGGTGCGAAAAATCGTTTCCACTGCGATGCCGAGTCGTTTGGGAGAGTTTACGCTTCATCTCTACGAAGACATGCTGACCGGGGACCATCATACCGCACTGGTAAAGGGAGAAGTGGAAGGCATCGAAAACGTGCTGGTCCGTGTCCATTCGCAGTGTCTGACCGGAGACGTATTCGGTTCGATGCGGTGTGATTGCGGAGAACAGCTTGAGCGGGCGTTACGGCGTATCGGTGACGAAGGTCGCGGGGTGTTGCTGTACATGCGTCAGGAAGGACGCGGGGTAGGACTTGCCAACAAATTGCGCGCCTATGCGCTTCAGGATCAGGGGCACGATACGGTCGAAGCAAACGAAGCACTGGGATTGCCGGTCGATGCGCGTGACTATGGCATCGGCGCGCAGATACTGGCCGACTTGGGTCTCAGCACCATCCGGATCATGACCAACAACCCGGCCAAACGCATCGGGATCGAGGGGTACGGGCTGAGCGTAGTCGAACGCATTCCGATTCAGACGTCTCCCAACGAACACAATGTAGCCTATCTCAAAACCAAACGCGGCAAACTCGGCCATCTACTCGAGATCAAAGAACCGGCGCAGGCCGACGGTTTTGACAGTCTGCTTTAGACTGGCGGACGGTTTCCGCAAAGGAGTTTTCAATGCCCAACGTGATCGAAGGCAGCCTGACTGGGGCGGGAAACTATCGTTTCGGTATCGTCGTAAGCCGGTTTAATGCGTTTATCAACGAACACCTGCTGGGCGGAGCGCTGGACGGACTCAAACGTCACGGGGTAGCGGAGGACGGGATCGACGTGGTGTGGGTTCCGGGCGCCTTTGAGATTCCGGTTGTAGCACGGCGTCTTGCGGAAAGCAAGCGCTACGATGCGGTGATTTGTCTGGGTTGCGTCATTCGCGGGGCTACGGCGCATTTCGACTATGTGGCCGGGGAGACCGCCAAAGGCATCGCTTTGTCGGCTTTGCAGACCGGTGTGCCTGTGGTGTTCGGGGTGTTGACGACCGATACGATCGAGCAAGCGATAGAACGGGCGGGGACCAAGGCGGGCAACAAGGGCTGGGAAGCGGCGTTGACCGCGATCGAGATGGCCGACGTCATGAATCGGTTGGACGCATAACCCATGAGGCCGGATCTCAGACAGCGCCGACGCGGGCGCGAACTGGCGCTTCAGGCACTGTACGGCGCTTCACAGCGGGCACGCAACCCGATAGATACGCTTGACGAGTTGCCGGGGTGGGCACTGGCCTCGGAGACGTCGCGCGATTTTGCCCTGACCCTGCTGGAAAGAATGCAACAGCACGCAGACGAGATCGACCGGCGTATTGCCAGCGTCGTACGCAATTGGGAGTTGAGGCGTATGGCACGGGTGGACGATTGCATTCTTCGTCTGGGTACGTGCGAGCTGTTTGCCTTTCCGGATATCCCGGCGGCGGTGTCGATTAACGAGGCCATAGAACTGGCCAAAAAATACAGTACGGAGCAGTCGGGGCGTTTTGTAAACGGTATTTTGGACGCCATCGCCAGCGAGACGGCGGCTTCGGAGCGGAAGCCATGAACAGGGTGTGGAGAACGACGCCGTGCGGTACGGTATTTTGTCGGATGTCCATGGCAATCTGGAAGCGCTCGACGCGACAATCGAGGCGCTGACGTCGGATCGTATCGATGTGTTTGTATGTCTCGGCGATATCGTAGGATACGGCCCCGACCCAAACGAGTGTCTCGAACGCATTTGGTCTCTTACCTCCGAAGTCATTGCGGGCAACCACGATCATGCGGCCGTAGGGCGACTGGACTTGGCGACCTTTAACCACAACGCGGCCGAAGCGGCGCTCTGGACGATGCAACGCCTGACGCGCACCGGGCGTCATTATCTAAGCGAACTCCCGTTGACTTTTCGGCATGGAGAGGTGCTGGCCGTTCACGCCGCGCCGTCTCATCCGGAAAGATGGCCGTATCTTCTGTCGCCCGAACAGGTGGCAAGTGAGTTTCGGTCGTTTCCGGAGGATACACGGGTTTGTTTTGTCGGTCATACGCATACACCTGCCTTTTTTGAACACACCCACGAGACCGGGTGTCGGCGTGTGCGTCTGTCGGATCGCCCGGTACGTTTCGAACGCCGTTGTATCGTCAACGCGGGTAGCGTAGGCCAGCCACGCGACGGCGATCCGAGGGCGGCTTACGTGGTCTACGACACCGACACGGGAGAGATCGAAATAAAGCGCGTCTGCTACGATCTACAGACCACTCAGAAAAAAATGCGGCGGGCCGGACTTCCGGAGATGCTTGCGGCCCGGCTCGGACAGGGAAGGTAACCCGATGAATCCGTTTCGTCTTCTATATATCGTTTGCGGTATCGCCGGTTTTCTGGCGTCGCTTGTCGTCTATGTCAAGACCATAGCGCCAACGGTTCCTTTCTGGGACGGAGGCGAGTTTATCGCCGCCTCGTATATCCTCGGCGTCCCGCACCCTCCCGGTTCGCCGCTGTATATCCTGCTGGGACGTCTTTTTTCGGTTCTGCCTTTTGGCAATATCGCGTGGCAAGTCAACTTTTCCTCCTGTCTTTTTAGCGCGCTTACCATCGTAACGGTCTATGCCGTGGCCGTCAAAGCCATGACGCTTGGACGCGATACCGCAAAGTATGCTTGGGGCGAAGCGCTTACCATCCACTGTGGAGCGCTCGCCGGCGCCCTGATGCTGGCGTTTTCCGACACCTTCTGGTTTAACGCGGTAGAAGCCGAAGTCTATGCGCTGTCCATGCTCAACATCGCGGCCTGCACCCTGTTGCTGCTCGTCTGGATCGAGCGGCACGAACAGGCGGGCAGCGAACGCTATCTGTTTTTGATCGCTTATCTGATTTTTCTCGGTATTGCGGCACACATGTTTTCCCTGTTGGTCGCCCCGGCGGTGTTTCTGTGTGTCATCTGGACGGACCGCTCGGTCGGGGGCAATGCCAAGATCATCGCCCTGTTTGGCATTATGGGGCTGATCATGACCAGCGTCGTAGCGTCGATATACCCATTTCTGATCGGGATGCCGTTGACCATCTTGGGATTGATGATCTTCAAGGGACGTATTCCGTGGACCTATTTTCTTGCGCCGATCGTGCTGGCCGTTCTCGTCATGTTTTTCGGCGTGGAAGGGGCCGGTGGCTACAACGCCAAACCGGGGCTTGCCATCGGCGGATTCGAAGTCACAATCGGAACGCTCATGGGAACCCTGTTTCTGACCTGTCTGGCGCTGGCGCTAATCTCAGCCACATCGGAAGACGCCACGCGATACCGGTGGCAGTTCTGGGCGATCATTCTGGCACTGGGACTGGCGGGCTACAGCGTCAACTTCTATGTCCCGATCCGCGCGGCGCAACAGCCGATCATCAACGAAAACGATCCTTCCAACTGGAAAAACTTCGAGGGTTTTCTCGAACGCAAACAATACGGCCAAGAAAGTATGCTGGCGTCCATGTTCGAACGGAAGGGAAGCCTGTCGTCGCAGTTCGGTGACGGCGAACATATCGGGTTCTGGCGGTTTTTCTCGCGGCAGTTCAGCCATCCGGAGTTTCCCTTCTGGGTTTTCCCGGTACTCTTGTTGGGGCTTGGCCTGATCGCGCAATGGGACCGAGATCGACGTAGCGCGTTATTTTTGACCGCCATGTTCATCATTTGTAGTATCGGGTTGGTGCTGTACATGAACTTTTCGGACGGCACGCGCGGCATACAACGAGAAGTTCGCGAACGCGACTACTTTTTTACCCCGGCTTTTGTCTATGCCGCGATACTGATGGGGATCGGACTTTCCGCATTGCTTAGCCAGCTTAAGGATTGGGTT
>Ga0194131_10002540_pt1 | contig 29857 bp, 29 predicted proteins | sample TA2KigO120mmetaG_FD_148631 | JGI IMG/M metagenome (GOLD analysis project Ga0194131, IMG submission 148631) | Freshwater microbial communities from Lake Tanganyika, Tanzania - TA2015053 Kigoma Offshore 120m | ecosystem: Environmental > Aquatic > Freshwater > Lake | place: Tanzania: Lake...
CGGGAAGCGACGCCCTCGTGATCCCGCAGGCTCGCGAGGGGAAGACGAGATTTCTTGTCAGCGATCCGCCGGGCTCGGCGCCGAAGGAGCGGCCAGGGTTTCCAGAGTTCGACGGGCTGTTCGCCTGCATCGCCTTTTCACCGGACGGTTCGAAGGTCTGCTTGATGTCCGGTCAAGGGACCGATCTTTCGGTCGCTGCATGGCCGGCCGGGCCGATTCGAAAATTGAACGTGACCGGCTCGCCACGCCGGCCGCAGTGGTTTCCGGATAATCGAACCGTGTTGGTTACTCAGTTTACTCATCGGCGGATCGCGCGGATCGATACGGACACCGGCTCCGTTGAACCGATTTATACGTCCGTCGATGACATCGTGTCCGCGATGCTTGCGCCGGGAGCGAAGTCCCTGGTGTTTGCCAACGGAATTGCGCGCTCACGGATTCAGGAGTTCGGCGCCAGTGGACGGGCGGGGCCGCTGATCGCGCCGTCAATTGGAATCCAGTCGCTCCCCAGGTGGAGCGCCGATGGGCAGTCGATTGTGTTTGGCAGTACGGCGGGCCCAAAAAACTCGATTCGTATTTGGAATGCGGCGACCGACGAAGCTCGAAGCATCGTTGCGCTGGACACACTCGGAAGCCTTACTCTGGCCAGAATTTCGCCCGACAACAAACGAATCGCATACAACTATGGCGAAAGTCTCTGGACCACCTCCGTACTTGGTGGATCTCCCATTAAGTTACTCAGTCACCGCGTAGGCCCATTTGCCTGGTCGCCGGATAATCGGTGGCTTGCATTTACGGAAGGCCGCAGAATATTAAAGCTCTCCACGCTCGGAGGCGCCGAGCCGGTTCGTGTCGCCGAGACCACGGATGGGACGGGCGGGGGAACCGCCTGGATCGGGGACTCGATCTTCGCACCCAGCGGCAACGACATCGTCCGCGTCTCCGCCGAAGGTGGCAAGCCGGTAAAGGTCGCTTCACCAGGACGGGTTGGAATCAGCGGCCACACAGCGGATGGCCGAACGCTGTACGTGTTCGAAAACGTCGATGGCGGCCGGCCGCGCGTGATCCCGATCGACATCGCCTCGGGCGCAATCGGCAAAGCCATCGACCTCGATACCGACAGCGCGGTGGATACGGTCTCCGTGCATCCGAGCGGGAAACGGATCGCCGCGATGGTGCGTACGTCGATCTACAACCTCTACACGCTTGAGGGTTTTGCCAAGTAGCACGCCCGCGACGAATTGCAAACGGCGCTATGATGACAATCAGATACTATGACCGTCGCACATGCCTATGACGAGCTGCTCGACGTCCTCAGCGCGGGCGCGGCTACGGAACAAATTGCGAACTTCCGGTCGTCCGAGCAGACACAGGCCCGAGTTGCGGAACTCATCGAACGCAAGAAGGACGGGACGATTACGCGTGCGGAGGTCGAGGAGATGGAAGAGTACCTGAACCTAGAGCACGTCATGATCATGGCGAAGGCAAGGGCACGACAGCGGTTGGAAGCGTAGGCGGGTGGCTCAGCCCGTTACAGCGGCGCAACGGCTTGCGGTTGCCCAGCGCGCCCATTTTCGGTGTGAGTATTGCCTGCTGCATGAAGACGATGCGATTCAGTCTCATCACGTCGACCACATCATTAGCGAGAAGCATCTTGGCGGCAGTGAATTGGGCAACCTAGCGTATGCGTGCAACTACTGCAACTGGATGAAGGGTAGCGATATTGCCACTTTCGATTCCGGGCGGCGAATGCTGATTCCTCTCTTCAACCCCCGAATCGATCGTTGGCAAGAACACTTCGGAATCCAGTTTGGCGAGATTGTTCCTTTAACTCCGGTCGGCGAGGCGACGGTGAGACTGTTGCAGTTCAATGCGCCACGGCGAGTCACCGAAAGAAAGTGGCTGGCCGCGCGCGGCCGCTATCCGGGTATGTAGAAGCCACCCCCTTGCACTCCCCGCCACGCTGTGTACAATAAAATCTACGGACGAACCAACGAAGTGGGCGAGAGCCCACTTTTTTATTTGTCCAAAGGCAGACATCATGCGCCAGGATCTCATCGAAAAAATCTGGGCCGTCGCCGACCGGGTCGCGCGGTCGGAGGACATGGAAGTTGTCGACGTCGAATTTCTCGGCGGCGGCAAGCACCGGGTTCTGCGCATCTACATCGACAAAGAAGGCGGCGTTACGCTGGCCGATTGCGAGAACGTTTCCACGCAAGTCGGCACGATCCTCGATGTCGAAGAAACCATCCCCGGCGGCGAGTACACGCTGGAAGTCAGCTCGCCGGGCGTGGAGCGGAAGTTGAGCCAGCCGCGCGATTTCCAGCGTTTCGCGGGCAAGCGGGTGAAGATCGTCTGCAAGGAACCGGTCGATGGCACGCCGTCGTGGGATGGCACGCTGATCGAATTCAAGGACAACGCCGCGACCGTCGAGACGGCCAAAGGCAGGCGGGCCTCGATCCCGCTCGACAAGATCAAGAAAGCGAATTTGAAGTTCGAGTGGTAAGCCACCGGACTATAGGAGTAGAAACGACGTGGGAACCATCTATCAATCGATCGAAATCCTGAGCAAAGAAAAGGGCATCGATCCGCGGATCATCATCGACGCGGTGAAAGACGCCATGCTGGCGGCGGCGCGCAAACAGTTCAAGGGCAACGAAGAACTGGCCGCCGACTTCGATCAGAAAACCGGTGCGATCAACATCTTCGCGGTGAAGAACATCGTCGAGACCGTTGCCGATCCGGTGAAGGAGATGACTGTCGCCGAGGCGCTCGAGTTCGACCGCAACGCCGAAGTCGGCGGGCAGATCCGCTTCCCCAAAAAGACCGAAGCCCTCGGCCGCATCTCCGCGCAGACCGCCAAACAGGTCATCATGCAAAAGGTCCGTGAAGCGGAACGCGACACGATCTTCAACGAGTTCCACAACCGCGTAGGCGAATTAGTCACCTGCACGATCAAGCGCAGCGAGATGGGCGATATGATCTGCGACATGTCGTCGAAGTCGGAAGGACGGCTGCCGCGGCGGGAGCAGTCGCGGCTAGAGAATTTCCAGATCGGCGACCGCGTGCGGTGTGTGATTAAGACCGTCGAACGCGCGGGCAAAAACGCGGGCGTGATCCTGTCGCGCGCCGATTGCGAATTTGTGAAGCGGCTGTTCGAGCAGGAAGTTCCGGAAATCTACGACAACACCGTTGTTATCAAAGCTTGTGCGCGGGAAGCGGGCGAGCGGACCAAGATCGCGGTGTCGTCGCGCGATCGCGATGTCGATTCGGTGGGCGCGTGCGTCGGCATGAAAGGCATGCGGGTGCAGTCGATCATCCGTGAACTGCGCGGCGAAAAGATCGACATCATCGAATACTCCGAAGACCCGGTGCAGTTTGCGACGCATGCGCTGAGCCCGGCAAAGATTGGGCGAGTGACGGTTCTCGATCCGAACGACCGGCACATGGAAGTGATCGTCGACGATAACCAGCTATCGCTGGCGATCGGCAAGAAGGGTCAGAACGTACGGCTGGCGGCGAAGTTGATCGGCTGGAAGATCGACATCAAGAGCGAAGAAGAGAAGCGCCGCGAAGTGGAAGCGCAGATGGCGCAGTTGCAGGCGTCGGGCGCGCCGCTGTCCATTCTCGGCGACTTTGGCCTGCCGGAGAGGATAATCGAGCGGTTATTTGAAGCGGGAATCGGAACCGTTGAACGCTTGGGCGCGATGACACCGGACGAAATAATGCAGTTGCGGGGCATCGACGCCAAGGCGATGGATGAAATCCAAAATGCGGTAAACGGCTATTACGGCCCGTACGAGGGGGAAGAGGTAGCTGTGGAAGGGGAAGCGGCGCCGGTCGATGCCGCGGAAGCGGCGGAAGCGGAAGCCCCGGCCGAAGTCGAGCCGGTGCCGGCCGCCGAAGTGGAAGTAAGCGAGGAAAAGCCTGCCGAAAGCGAATAGCGCCAAGTCAGGGTGGAAACCCGATCTGTTACCATGGCAGAAGGGGCAGTAACGGCATGCGCCACAGTTGTCGTGTGAGCGGGCCGAGGTTTTTGTTTTCTTTCCAAATATGAGTAAGATCCGAATCAACGAACTGGCACGGGAGCTCGAGGTCAAGCCAAGCTTGGTCATCGACGCACTCAACGACCTGGGCGTTACCGACAAAAAAACGCACTCCAGTTCCATCGATGACGATGTTGCTCTAGAGATTCGCCGCCGACTGGGCAAAAAGGGCGGCGCGGCCGTGACTCCACCTCCAGCGGAGGTATCGCCGCGTCCGAAGGCCTCGACCGCCGAGCCGGAAGTGAAAACTCCGCCGCCTTCCCGCGAGACGGCAAAACCTGTCGCCCTCCCGGTGGCGACCGCTACGCCTAACGCCGCCGAGCCAGTCCCGCCGCCTGAACCGCCCGTCGATGCGCCGAAAGCGATGGCGCCCTTGCGGCCCCCGTTGGCGACGGGCAAACCCATCTTGCCGCCGATCGCCTCCGGGCCATCAACGCCGCCCTCCGCGGCGAAGCCACCCGAGGCGAAGCCGCCATCGCTGCCGGTCCGTCCAACGCTGGCGCCGGCGATGCCGCCAAAGCCGGGTCAGATTCTGTCGGGACCTCGCCAACCACTCGTGACGCCCGGTGCAACGCGGCCTCCTGTTACGACCGCCCCGGAAAAGCCCGCCGAACCGGCAACACCCGCGCAGCCCGCACTTCCGGCTAAGCCCGCGGCGCCGCCCGCGGTTTTTGTCGGACAGCCCGCTACTCCACCCGCGGCCCCGGGTGCACCGCAGCCTCCGCCCCCACGTCCCGCCGGAAACCGTCCGCTGGCAGGTCCAGGGCAGCAACTCCGTCCGTCCGGGCCCGGCGCTCCCGCGCCCCGGCCGCCGCAGGCCTCCAATCGCCCTCTTGTCGGCCAGCCCTCCGCGCGGCCCGTTGTACCGCCGCGTCCGGACATGGTCGACCGGCTGAAAAGCCTGCAAAGTCCAATGCCCGGCGGGCCGCGGCCCGGTCCCCCCGCGCCCCGGCCCGGCGCACCCGCGCCCGGCCGCCCGCCGTTCCCCGGCAATCAAGGCGGCCGCCCCGCCCAGCCCCGTCAGGGTAGTCCCGGCGGTGGTGGATTCCGCCCCGGCGGTCCTGGCGGTCCGGGCCGAGGCCGTCCGATGCATCCGACCTCGGGTGGCGCCGGACTGCTCCAGCCCGCTCCGATGCCGATCCCGGTCGATGCCAATCGCCGCACCGACAATCGCAAGCGTCAGCAGGGCCGTGTTCGCGAGGCCGAAGAGGGTAAACTCCGTCCCGTTTTCAGCCGCAAGGAAAATACCGATCATTTGCTTGCTCAAGGCAAGGAAATCACGGTTTCCGAAGGCATCACGGTCAAGGACCTGGCCGAAAAACTGGGCATCAAAACGACTCAGGTCATCAAGAAGCTGGTTGATCGCAAGATCTTCGCGACTATCAATCAGACACTCGATGTGAAAATGGCCGAGGACATCGCCAAGGACTTCGGCGCGGCAGCCTCGCAGGTCAGCTACGAAGAAGAGCAGACCTGGGAAGTCGAACTCGCCGAGGATCCGGCCGACTTGCTGCCTCGCGCGCCTGTCGTCACGATCATGGGCCACGTCGATCACGGCAAAACGTCGCTGCTCGACGCCATCCGCACCGCGCGCGTCGCCGAACGCGAAGCCGGTGGTATCACGCAGCACATCGGCGCGTATCACGTTGAAATTCACGGCAAGAAGATCGTGTTCATCGACACCCCCGGTCACGAAGCGTTCACACGCATGCGCGCCCGCGGCGCCAAGGTGACCGACATTGTCATTCTCGTCGTCGCGGCCGACGACGGCGTAATGCCGCAGACGATCGAAGCGATCGACCACGCCAAGGCCGCGGGCGTGCCGATCATCGTCGCTATCAATAAGATCGACCGCCCCGACGCGCAGATAGACCGCATCAAGCAGCAACTCTCCGATCGCGGCTTGCTCGCCGAAGACTGGGGAGGCGACACCGTGATGGTGCCTGTCTCGGCCAAGGCGAAACAGAATCTCGATCTGCTGCTCGAGATGATCATTCTCACCGCCGACATGAAGAGCCTCAAGGCGAACCCGACTCGCCCCGCGATCGGCAACGTCCTTGAAGCGCACCTCGACAAAGGCCGCGGCCCGGTGGCGACCGTTCTTGTCCGCAACGGTACGTTGCGGGTCGGCGACTTCGTGCTTTGCGGCTCGATTCTCGGCAAGGTCCGCGCGATGTTCGACGATCGCGGCGCGCAGATCCGCGAGGCGGGTCCGGCGACTCCAGTCGAAGTGCTCGGCCTGGAAACGCTGCCCGAAATCGGCGACAGCTTGCAGGCCATCACCGATACCGCGAAGGCCAAGCAGATCGTCATGTTCCGAGAGGCCCGCGCTCGCGACGTGCAGATGGCCAAGACCAAACGTACGAGTTTGGAAGCGCTGCACGCCCATATGAAGGAGGGCGAGACGCAGGATCTCAACCTCATCATCAAGGCCGACGTCGGCGGCTCGGCCGAGGTGTTATCCGATACGCTGCAGAAGATGTCGAACGATCAAGTCCGCGTGCGCGTGATGCTCACCGGCGTGGGCGCGATCACCGAGTCCGACATCAATCTGGCCGCGACTTCCGACGCGATCATCATCGGTTTCAACGTCCGTCCGGACCGCAATGCGCAGGCCACCGCCGAGCGCGAGGGGATCGACATCCGGCTGCACTCGATTATCTACGAGGTGACCGATGAAATCCGCAAGGCGATGCTCGGACTGCTCGCTCCTGTGTTCAAGGAAACATCCAAGGGTCGCGTCGAAGTGCGCGAGATCTTCCGCATTTCGAAGGTCGGCACCGTCGCCGGCTGCTATGTCACCGAGGGCGCGATTCCGCGTTCGGCGGAAGTCCGGCTGTTGCGCGACGGAGCCTTGGTCTACACCGGCAAGATCAGCGCCTTGAAGCGCTTCAAGGACGATGTCAGCGAAGTGAAGCAGGGCTTCGAGTGCGGTATCTCTATCGCCGCCTACAACGACATTAAGCAGGGCGACGTCATCGAAGCGTTCATCACCGAGCAGGTCAAGCAAGACCTGGACTAACGGGACGCCGATGCCAGCGATCGGTGTCTTGCAAATCGAGATTCACATCCCGCACGCGCGGTCGATCAAGGACCGCCGTAACATCGTGCGCAGCTTCAAGTCGAAGATGCGCACGAAGCATAACGTGGCGGTGGCGGAGGTGGACGACCAGATGCTCATGAATCGCGCGTCGATTTGCGTGGTTACCGTTTCGAGCTCCAAGGACTTCGCCGAGAAGGTGCTCGATGCCGTCGAACGCGACGCCGAAGCACTGCTGGGCGACATGTTCGAATCGGCTGTCGTCGATTTTGTGTGAGCTAAGTATTTCGATCGCACAGCAACCGCCTCAGCCAGCGTCCGCCGTTTACGACCGCGCGGATCTCGACCGTTTTCACCCGCGCTCAATGCACTGCCGCATTATGGACGCCGGTGCTTACGCCATTCGGCTTTTTGTCGGTCGAGTCAGGCCCGTGACTCGGCTCATCGCGTCACCTGCATCTATTCCGGCGATTGCGCGGTCGATCTTGTCGCCAATCCCTTGCCCGTTCAACCTAAATCCGGCAGTTCAACTCCGCGAGGCCTCGCCAACCCCTTTGTTTGCGCGGGTTGCGTCGCGCTCCCGCCAGTCACCCGCCGGGTGATTGGCGCGGCTCCGTTACGTACAGCGCCAGCAGGCGTGCGGCGGTGTTTGGCCCGCGTCAACTGCCGGATTTAGGTTCAATGACTGCCACCCCGCTTCCGCGTTCAGTCTATTGGCCATGTTCGTACCGTACGAAAAACCCGCGCGGCCGTCAAGGACGCGACCGCTACTTCAACCCCGCCATCATTTCGCGCCGCAGCACTTCGTTGATGTAAGTCTGGTATTTCGAGTGCTTTCCACGGAGCCACGAAAGTACGTCGGCGTCGACCCGGATGCTAATCTGCTTCTTGATCGGCCGGTAGAATTTGCCGACTTCGCCCGATCCCATCGGATAGTCCAGAGGCGGGATGTCGGAGAGGTCGACATCTTCGTCAGTCATTTTCGCAAGGCGGCGCAGCAACCGCTTGTCATTTTCGCTGAGCGGCCTCATAGAGAGCTCTTTCGCGCTGTATCGCACGACGCGCGGAAATGATTCGAGTGATTTCCTGGCCATCTTTTTCCCTGGTTGTATGAACGACGACGACTATGGTTGTTTCTTCCGTCCGCCCGATCAAATGCCAGCGGTCTTCGCCATCAACCTCGCGGTCCCAGAAAGAGACAGCGTATTGGTCATCGAATGCCGTCTTGGCGACCTCGAACGAAATCGAATGTCTTCCCTGGTTGATCCGGTTTTTCGTCTCCTCCCAAGAGAAAAACATGTCTATACATTACTGTATCACACTGCCCCATCCAACGCCTGCTCAAAATCCGCCAGCAGATCCCGCCAATCCTCAATGCCCACCGACACGCGGACCAAGCCGTCGACCACTCCCGACACCTGCAACTCTTCCGCGCTGACAGCCGAATGCGTCGTCGAGCGCGGATGACAGACCAGCGTCTCTACGCCCCCTAGCGACACCGCGTTTCGGCCTACTTTCAGCCGCCGCAGAAACTCGAACGCAGACTTCTTGCCACCATGCAGATCGAGGCTGAAGAGCCCGCCCGGATAGTCGCATTGCGCCAGCCGGATGCGGATCTGTTCGGGGTCTTCAAATAACGTTGGGTAATAGACCTTGCGCACGGCCGGGTGGCTGACCAGCTTCTCGGCGATGCGCTGCGCGTTCTTCGACTGGCGGTTCATGCGCAGCCGGACCGTCGGCAGGCGGGAGTCGAGAATCCAGCATTCGTCGGGCGCGAGGATATTGCCGAACAGGCCGCGGCGCGCGCGGATCGGCCGCATCACTTCCGGGTCGCGCGTGATGGCGACGCCAGCCAGAATGTCGGAAAAACCGCCGAGATATTTGGTCGCGCTGTAGAGCGCGACATCGGCGCCAAGCGCGAGCGGGTGCTGAAACGCGGGGCCGAGAAACGTGTTGTCGACCATGACGAGTGGCCGACGCGCACACTTATCGGCCGCGGCGACCGCGCGCGCGATGTCGGTCATTGTCAAAGTCGGATTGGCAGGCGTTTCGACAAGCACTACTCGGCAATTCGGCGTGTCGACGATGGCGCGGTCGATGGCGTCCGAATCCCCGCCGCGCACCGGCACTCCGGTGATTCCCCACATGGAAAGAAAACCCTGGATAAGCGACTGCGTACCGCCGTAGAGCGGCACCGTGTAGACGACGGCGTCGCCCGGTTTCATGTGCGCCATCAGCGCCGTCATGATGGCGGCCATACCGGAGTTAAAAACCGCCGCGGCCACCGCGGCCTTTTCAAGCGGCAGGATTTGCGCTTCGACAATCTCGGCGTTGGGATGATTGAAGCGCGAGTAGATGAGGTCGGCGGTTTCGCCTTCACCCAGCTTCTCGCGCCCGCCGAGTATTGCGAATGCGCGTTCGGCGGCCTCAGGCGTGGGGAAGACATAGGTGCTCGAACGAAAGACCGCCGGCCGCGCCGAGCCGACCGAAAGAGCGGGGTCGAACCCGGCGGTCAGCACGGCGGTCGAGGGATGGGGCTTGCGATCGGAGTGGCTCATCAACTCCAAGCTTAGCCGGATTCGGCTGCGCGTTATTCCTCACGCGGCGGCGGGCGAGATACAGTCCGGCGTTGGTGTTGCATCGCCGCTGACAAGGTCATAATGCGTCTGCAGAGTTCCGGAAAAAGCCCCGCCAAGCCGCAAGATCAGGTTCTCGCCCAGGTTCGCCGGCGCGGAATCCGTCGTGAACGTCAAGGTTCCCATCGCGAATCCACCCTCGAAGGGTGTGACCGGGTTCACCACCTGCGCTAATAGCGTGGCCGTCGCGAACGTCGTGAACGACGCGCTTGAGTAAAGCCGAATATCGCTGCCGCAAACGGCACGTTTAACCGGTCTCCGATCATTACGTTGATCGTGTAGGTCGTGTTGGGCGCGACCAAATCGCTCAATACCTGATGGGCTCCCACCGTTGAGTTCACATACAGGGTCCGTGTGCCGTCCGGCGGTCCGGATGTGAAATCGAACCCGCAGTCCACAAACACGCCGCACGATCCGCAAGTCCCCTGCCACGCCGTTCCAAACTGCCCGCCCCCATCCTCAATACTCGGATTCAATATATTCAGTGGGGCCGCGTGCAGTCCAATACCAGCCGCGGCCAATAAAAGTAATCGCATGAGTGAATCTCTCCTTCACCCTGCGATTGCGCACGCCGCCGGAACCCCGGGTCAACTATTTCAGCTTGATTCGATACAGCGAGGTCTGCGCCGTCATCCACAAAGTGGCGCCATCGTCGGCGAACGCACAATTCGCGGGCGCCTCGTTGGGCTTGATCGTTCCAAGATGTTTGCCGTCTTCGTTAAAGATCCAAACGCCGCCCGGCCCCGTCGCCCACACGTTCCCCTTCGCATCGACCTTCATGCCATCCGGCAAGCCCTCTTCGGTGTTCGACGTCACGTCGGCGAAGACGCGGCCCGGACCGATCGTCCCATCTTCGTACACCGAGAACTTCATCCACACCTTTCGCGCGGCATCCGAGTTGGCGACATACAGCCACCGTTCGTCGGGCGACAAGGCGATGCCGTTCGGCCGCGACATCTCTTTGTTCAGCAGCGTCAGCTTCCCGCCGAGCAACCGGTAGATCCCGTTGAACGGCAGCTCCTTCTTCGGATCTTCGTCCTGCTTCAACAAGCCATACGGCGGATCGGTGAAGTACAACGCGCCGCCGGAATGAAACACCATATCGTTCGGGCTATTCAGGCGTTTGCCCTCGAAGCGATCGACCAGCGTCGTGATCACACCCGCTTGATTGCGGCGCGCGATCCGCCTGTTCCCATGCTGCGCAATCAAGACATTGCAGCTCTTGTCGATAATCATTCCGTTCGGCCCGACATGCGCGCCCTCGGGTGCATCGGTCCCATCGTATCCCGCCGGGCGCAGGATCTCGGTGATCGCGTTGTCGGGGGGCGACCACTGCCGCGTCACATTCCCTGCCACGTCGCTGAACCAGATGTTGCCCGTTTCCTTGAACCAAATCGGCCCCTCGATAAACCCGAACCCGCCTGCGATCTTTTCGATCTTCGCGCCGGCCGGCACCGGCATTCCATCGAGCCGCAAGATCGTACCGTCCCCGGCCGGCTCGGCGACAGGGCCCTCGGGCGCTTTCGTGGTCACGGGCTGTTCAACCGGCTTGGTCGAGCAGGAAACCAACAGGCAGAACAGGAAAACGTATTTGGTCATTTTTGTTTGGACGCCGCTATTGCGGTCTCCGTCAGTATCTTCAGAAAGGACGCGTCATCCCGCCGCACTGTTTCGCGCGTCAAGTCCAACTTTCGAAAGTCGTACGTCAATAGCTCTGTGAACGAACCCGCCTCGATCCCATACGCCGCGTTCAACGCGCCGATGTTGTACCCATACAGGTCCTTCAGAAATTGCACATACTGCTGCCGCGCCGGCGCCTCTTCCCGCATCGCGCGCACCGCAATCACCCACTCGCGCGCCGGCGCCGGACGAAACACAACTTCGTTCGAGGCGCCATCCCGGCGCACTCTCGAAACAAATCCAGGATCGAATGGATCAGGCCACGGCGCCAGCGCGATCACCACCAGCGCCGCGGCAAACATCAGCCGGCAACCTCAATGTCCCAACCCCAGCCCGGCCGGTCGTGCGGCTTCATGTAGATGCCTTCCGGCCCGCGAGAGATGTTGTAGATCTCCTCGAACATCTGGTAGACCTCCTTCGGCCCGCCCGGCGCCGGCAGGAACAACTCGGCCCACGGTGCGTTGACGTTGGCGATCGACCAGTGCGTTGAACCGTTCAATCCGCCGCCGTGCGGAATTACCGGAATGTCGTAGGCCGCCGCCATCGCGCCGATCTTCCGCAACTCCGTCAACCCGCCGCACCATTGAATATCCGGCTGCCAGATCGAAGCGCCCTTCGCCTCGAGCAGATAACGGAATCCGTAGCGGCCGTACTCATGTTCGCCCGTCGCGATCCGCGTCGATTTGATCGCTGCGTTCAATCGCCCAAAGCCCGCGTAGTCGTGCGGCTGCAGGACTTCTTCAACCCAGTACACGCGATGTGGCGCCATCATCTCGCACATCTCGATCGTGTACCACTCGTCCCACGCCATCCAGCAATCCAGCATGATGTCGCCGTCCGGTCCCAGCGCCGCGCGCGCGCGCTTCACCAGTTCGACATTCTCGCGCATCCCTTCGCGCCCGCTTGCGCGTCCGTGCGGAATCGCCAGCTTCAATCGTTTGTAGCCGAACTCCACGTGCTGTTCGATATCGTTGCCCGTGCAATAAGTCGGCACGCGATCCTTCGTTTCGCCCCCGAGCAGCTTGTACACCGGCATGTTCAGCGCCTTGCCGACAATGTCCCACAGCGCCATGTCGAAGCCGCTGATCGCATTCATCGTCACGCCCATGCGCCCGTAGGACATCGTCGCCCGCCAGCAGATGTCCCAGTTACGTTCGATGTCGAACGGATCGCGGCCCATCATCAGCTTCGCCAAGTGCCCGGTGACAATGTTGCCGCCGCCCGGACCGCCGTTGCCGTATCCTTTGATGCCCTTGTCCGTCGTCACTTCGACCGTGAACGACGGCACGTTCGTCGCCGCGAACAGCTCGCGCCGAGGCTTGAACTCCGGATAGATCGACACCGGATTAGCGACTTCAACGCCCTGCGTCGACCACGCTCCCGCGGCAGGCTTGTACGCCGGATACGGCTTCCTCGGCCGAGTGCGGACGATCTTGATGTCCGTAATCTTCAACTTGCTTTTCTCTTGCGCCCATGCGAGCGACGGCAGCGTAATTCCCGCTGTCAAAAAATCGCGACGATTCATTTCTTGGTCACCTTTACATTCCGAAAATGTCCGATCGTTCCCGGGCCGATCCACAACCCCACCTGGCCCTTCCACGCGCCCTGCTTCAAGTCGTTCACGATCAACGTCGGCTGCGACGCGCCGTGCACGAACAACTTCGCCTTTACGCCATCGACTTCGATCCGCACGCGCGTCCATTCGCCCGGTACTAGATCGACGTAGCTTTCATACTTCTTTGGTTCCTTCTCTCGCAACAGGCTCCAGGTGTATTGAGGATGCGAGATGTACTGCGCCGAATGATTGCGCCGCACCTGATCGTCGGCGCGCCCATTGGTCGGCCGCAGGTAGAAGGCGTCGAACTTGTTCGGCGTATCGCTCACGCGGAACGCGATGCCCACAAACCCGCGCGCGCCGCCCGCCGCGCCCGGCCCCGGCTCACCGCTGATCTCGGCCTCGATCACGCCGCTTTCAAAATCCTTCACCGGCAACAGCACCACGCGGTCTTCGTTCTCGCCCGTTTGGCCCGGCGGCTCGGTTACGCGGACCCCCTTCTTGCCCTTGTGCTCGGCGACCGCCGCGGCGACGCGGCGTGTCGACAATCCCTCCATCGAGTCCAGTGAAAACGTCTGCGCGGCGCAGGCGGCGGCGGTGAGAAGCAAGAGTCGCATTGCGGAACAATTCTATCCTATGTAGGATGCTTCTTCTTGCCGCCATCCAGCACGTCCTCATCATCGGAGTCGACGGCCTCTCCAACGCCGGAGTCCGCGATGCCGATACGCCGCACATCCACGCACTCATGAACCGCGGCATGTGGACCCTCGCCTCGCGAGGCGTCATGCCCACCGTCAGTTCACCGAACTGGATGTCGCTGATTTCCGGCGCCGGCCCCGAAATGCACGGCGTGCACTCGAACGAGTGGGAACGCTTCAACAAGAAGATCGATCCCGCCTGTACCGGCCCCGATGGCCTTTTCCCGGGCCTGTTCGGTGTCATCCACGCGCAACGCCCCAACGCCAAACTCGCCGCGATCCACGATTGGAAGGGATTCGGCCGGCTGGTGGAAAAAAACACCGCCCACGTCGAACATGTCCTCGGTTCGCCGCAGGCCACCGACGCCGCCATCGCCTACTTTAAGCAACACAAGCCATATCTGCTTTGGGTGCATCTCGACGATGTCGACCACGCCGGCCATGGCAAGACCTGGGAAGGCCCTGAATACAAGGACGCCGTTAAGGTCATCGATGGCTTGATCGGCAAGCTCACAGCCGCCGTGCCTCTCGACAAAACGCTGATCGTCATCGTCGCCGACCACGGTGGCACAGGGACCAAACACGGTAGCGATACGACGTTCGAGCTTGAGATTCCGCTCATTTTCGCGGGCCCCGGCATCCCCAAGCGCGAGTTGAAGCCGCCCGTCCGCAACATCGACATGGCGCCGACGGTGATCAGGGCGCTTGGTCTCAAACCGCACGCGTGCTGGGAGGGGCGGGCGCTCCGGTAAACTATTTCCCAGGACCCCTCCGGCTTTTTGGAGCCCGGCGGCGTCTTACCGGAAAGAGAGAGCTTCCTTGATCTTCCGCGAGGTTGAAGACCGCGATCTGATCCTCAAAGCGCAAAAGGGCGGAGTGGACGCCTACAACCTGCTCGTTTCGCGCTGGGAGAAGCGTGTCTACAACTACATCCTCAAGCTGGTCCGGAACCGTGAGGACGCTCTCGATCTCTGTCAAGACGCCTTTCTGAAGGCTTACCAAAATCTGAAAAAACTGGAAGATCCGGCGCGCTTCAGCGGCTGGCTCTTCCGGATAGCGCACAACGAAGCCTATTCCATGCTCCGCCGCCGAAAACCCGAGGACGATATCGACACCGCGCCCGTCGATATCGGTCCGGGCGGCGGCGGAATGCTTCCGGTCGAAACCGCGCTCGCCGTGGAAGCCGCCATGACGCGGCTCAGCCCCGAGCAGCGGGAGGCCGTGATCCTCAAGGTCTACCAAGGCTTCAAATTCGAGGAGATGGCCGAAATTCTCGACTGCCCTCTCTCCACGGTCAAATCGCGACTGTACACGGCGATGGACCTTCTCAAGACCGCGCTCGCACCAACTGGAGTCCGTAATGAAAGTAACGCCTGATCAACTGAAAGATTACGTCTTCGGCGAACTAAACGCCGCCGAGCGCCGCGAGGTGGAAGCCGCTTTGCACGTCGACCCCACCCTGCGCGACGAGTACGCCCGGCTGCAAGTCACGCAGACGGCGTTGTTTTCCGTCCGCGAGGAGGAGATGCCGCGACGGATCGCGTTTGTCTCCGATCCTGTCTTTGAACCGAAGTGGTGGCAGCGGTGGCTCTCGGCCGGGCCGCAGCTTGGGTTTGCGTCAGCGGCACTGGTTGCCGCGGCGATTGTGTTTCATGCGGTGCATCAACAGCCTGTGCCGGCTCCCGCGCCGGTCGCGCAGTTCGATCAAGCCGCGTTTGAGCGGCGCATCGCCGAGGGCGTCGCGCGCGCGCTGCCGGCCGCCTTGGAACAAGCCGAGGCGCGACACAAGACGCAGCTGGCGTCAGTGATACAGGAGGCCGAATCGAAGTACCAACGCATCCACCGCGAAGAAGCGCGGGCGATGGAAGCGGCCTATAACTACGAACAGGAAAAAAAGAAGGTCGACTACCTTCGCCGGAGTGAGTTTCAATGAGAACCCTTGCCCTAGTTTTTGCGGCGTCTCTATTCGCCGCGCCAGTCAACCGCGCAATCATCGGAAACGTGGAAACGTCGATGAACAAGCGCATCGAAGCGCTGTGGCCGGGCGAACCGTATCTGCTGCTGGGCCAAGCGCACGGCGTCTATCTCGAAGGTTACGGCTGCGTGTTCACCGCACGCGTGAATCTGGCGGAAGGCCCAGGAATCAGCCCGTTTCGTCCGCAGATCACAGACGCCGACAAGGCCGCGTTGCGCAAGCGTAAGCTGGAACGGCTACCGATGTTGAAGACCGCGATGCAGGAGATGATGATCGCGGCCGCCGGCGCAATGGACCCGCTGCCGGCGACTGAGAAAATCGTTGTATCGATGCTGCTGTTTCACTTGCCGTACGAAAACACGAAAGACCTGCCGTCGCAGATCGTGATGGAAGCCCCGCGCGAGGCGCTGCAAGCGGGATTGACCGGGCAGAAGCTGAAGGCGATGGCCGCTATCGCCGTGAAAGAGTTCTGATGCGCCTGGGCGAACTGCTTATCGCCAAGCAACTGATCCAGCAAGAGGACCTCGATCGCGCCCTCGAACTGCAAAAGGAGCGCGGCGAAAAAATCGGGAAGATTCTGGTCGACCTCGGCTTTGTCGCGCAGCGCGATATTCTCGCCGCGCTGAGCGAGCAACTGCGGCTGCCGCTGGTCGCGATCGACGGCGCGAACTTCACCGCGCCAGAGACCGAAGGCCTGGCCGCGCGGTTTCTTCGACAGTCTCGTTGTTTGCCGTATGGCTTGCAAGACGGCGGACTGACGCTGGCGATGGCCGATCCGCTCGACTTCGAAACCATCGCCGCCGTGCGCGGCTTTACGGGCCTGAAGGTCACGCCGGTGCTGGCGGCCGAGAGCGAAATCCTCGACGCAATCGACAAGCACTACGGCCAGTCTGCGCGCGTCGAGAACGAGACGGATTTCGGCGAAGGCGGGGCCGGCAACGAAGATCTCGAACACTTGCGCGACATGGCGAGTGAAGCTCCGGTGATCCGAATGGTCAACGCGACGATCGCGGCGGCTGTCGAGAAGCGCGCCAGCGACATTCACATTGAACCGTTCGAAAAACTCTTCCGCATTCGCTTCCGCATCGACGGCGTGATGTACGAACAAGACCCGCCGCCCAAGGAGATGAAGGCCGCACTTATCAGCCGCGTAAAGCTAATGGCGAAGTTGAACATCGCCGAGCGGCGGCTGCCGCAGGACGGCCGCATCAAGGTGAAGACGCTGGGCCGCGAGGTGGATCTGCGCGTGTCGACACTGCCGACGCTCTATGGAGAATCGGTGGTTATGCGCTTGCTGGACCGCTCGGCGGGCGAACAGTTTTACGACCTGCGGCGGCTCGGATTCACGGGCCACATGCTCGACCGCATGGAGTTCTACACGCAACTTCCGCACGGCATCATGTTTGTTACAGGGCCGACGGGATCTGGCAAATCGACGACGTTGTATTCGGCGTTGAAGCGCATCAACGGCGTGGAACGAAAGATCATCACCATCGAAGACCCGGTGGAATATCAGATGGACGGGATCAACCAGATTCACGTGAATCCGCAGATTGGGCTGACGTTCGCCTCGGGGCTGCGGCATATCGTGCGTCAGGATCCCGATGTCATCATGGTCGGCGAGGTGCGTGACCGCGAGACGGCCGATGTCGCGATTCGCTCGGCACTGACTGGGCACTTTGTGTTTTCGACGCTGCACACGAATGACGCACCGAGCGCGATCACGCGGTTGACCGACATGGGCGTTGAGAACTATCTGATCTCGTCGTCGGTCGTGAGTATTTTGGCACAGCGGCTGGTGCGCAAGATCTGTCCGCACTGCAAGACGCATGGGCCGAAACGGCTGAGGCCGGAGGGAATCGAAATCGACACATGGCGCGGCGCGGGCTGCGCGAACTGTTTCGGTTCGGGCTATACCGGGCGCGTCGGCATCTTCGAACTGCTGGAGATGAATGAAGAGCTGCGGCGGCTGATCACGCGCAACGAAGACGCGAGTATTCTGACCGAATGCGCTAGGCGGCACGGCATGCGAACGCTGCGCGAAGACGGTTGGGACAAGGTCGCGACGGGCGTCACAACGCCGGAAGAAGTGCTGCGCGTTACGCAGGAGTTTTAACCCATGGCCTCCGCGTTCTACTTCAAAGCCGTGACGCCGGAAGGCAAGGTCCGCACCGGCACCCTGAACGGCGAGAACGACAAGGAAATCGCGCGGGAGCTGCGGAAACAGGGACTGACGCCGGTATATGTCGGCCTCGAAGCGCAGAAGGGCCTCGAGTTTAAGATGCCCGATTTCGGCGGATCGCGGAAGAAGGACGTGTTGTTCTTCACGACCGAACTGACGACCCTGTTGAACTCGGGCATTACAGTCGACCGCGCGCTGCAGATCTCCACCGAGCTTACCGAGAAGCCGCAGTTCCGCATGGTGGTTCTCGACGTGCTGCGTGTACTGAAGGGCGGCCGTTCGCTGGCCGATTCGCTGGCCACGCACCCGGAGTATTTCGGCGATCTGTACGTCAACATGGTGCGCGCGGGCGAGGCATCGGGCTCGCTGGGCGTCATCTTCGAACGGCTGGCGGAATTTGAGAAAACGCGCGATGAGTTGCGCAGCTACATCATCAGCTCAATGGTGTATCCGGCGTTGTTGTCGCTGGTCGGCGTTGGGTCGGTGTTCGTGCTGATGAACTTCGTCGTGCCGCGGTTTGCGCAGGTGTTCGAGCAGGGCAATATCCCGATGCCGCTGCCGACCAAAATGATGATCGAAGCCAGCCACGCAACGCAGACGTACGGGCCATTTTTGATCGGCGCTTTGATCGTGGGCGCGGTCGCGTTTCAAGCCTATATCCGCACGCGCGAAGGCCGCCTGTGGTGGGATGGCTCCCGGCTGAAGATCCCGTTGTTGGGAGATGCGCTGCGCAAAGCCGAAACGGCTCGGTTCGCGCGCGCGATGGGCACTCTCATCGCCAATTCGGTGCCCCTGGTGCAGTCGCTGGGAATCGCCGGCGCCATTCTGAATAACCGCCGAATGGCGGGCGCATTGGAGGCGGTGTCGATGGGCGTGAAGCGCGGCGAAGGCATATCGACGCCGCTTCGCAAAACGAACATGTTCCCGCCGCTGGCCGCGCACTTGCTCAGCGTGGGCGAGGAGACGGGCAAACTCGACACCATGTTTTTACGCATGGCCGATGTCTACGAGGCTGACACCAAGGCCGCCATCCGCCGCTTCACATCGCTGTTCGAGCCGTTGATTATTCTGATCATGGGCGTCATCATCGGCGCGCTGGTCATCAGTTTGTTGTTGGCGATTTCGTCGATCAACGAAGTCGCAGTCTAATGGAGAGATCTATGATTCGTCCCATCTCACAACGCCGCCGCCGAACACAGGCCGGTCTCACGCTTATCGAAATGCTGGTGGTCGTGACGATCATCGCCGTCTTTGCGGCGGTGGTCGGACCGCGTGTGTTGCAACGCGCCGACGCCGCCAAGCAGACCGCCGCGCGCCAACAGATCAACAGTTTCAACACGGCGCTCGGCGCATACAAACTCGATACGAGTTTGTATCCGACTACGGAACAGGGGCTGGCGGCGTTGCGCTCCAGGCCGGAAGGGTTGAATGGGTGGCAGGGGCCATATTTGCCACAGGAAGTTCCTACCGACCCCTGGGGCCGCGTCTACGTTTACAAGTTTCCGGGCGAGCATGGCGATGAGCCGGATATTGTCAGCCTCGGCGCCGACGGGCAACCGGGCGGCGCGGGCATTGCCGAAGATATTGTGAGTTGGAAATCGAAGTGAACGGTGGGCTGATTCTCGTGGCGATCACGCTGCTTGCCGCTGCCGTTGACACAGGGTTGGCGAAATGAAGTGGATCGTTCCATCTCTCGTCGCACTATTCCTCCTTCTTCTGTACGCTCCGCGGTTTTTGCGCACCGACGATGATCGACCGGTGCATTTTAGAAAGGACAGCCGATGATGCGCCGGAATGGCCGATGCATTTCCATCAACCGAGGCTTTAGGAACGGGCGTGTCAAAACCGGCATGGTCCGCAAAGTCCAATGACTCGCCGCCGCTCACAATCCGGCGTCACCCTGATGGAGATGCTCATCGTCATCACCATCATCGCCGTGATGGTCGGCGTTGCATTTCCCTCAATCGCCTCCGGCGTTGAAACACTCCGCCTGCGATCGGCCAGCGACCTCATCGTCAGCGGCGTGAACTCGGCATTGAACCGCGCCGAACGCTGGCAGCTGCCGGTCGAGATGCGCGTCGAACGCAGCAACAACCGCATACTTTTCGCAACGGTCGCGCCCGGGTATGCGCGCGAGGTCACGATGCCGGAGGGCGTCACAATCGAGCGCGTGCTTCCCGTGATTCCGAATCTCAACGAAGACCTTCCGCGCCACTTCCTAATTCATCCCGGCGGCACGGCGCCGCGCATTGGCATCGAGTTGAAGAATCGCAAGAACACACGGCGGCTGGTATCGGTCGATCCGATCACAGGTGTCGCGCAAGTCACCGAGGTTACGCCGTGAAACGCGAACGCGGATTTTCGCTACTCGAAGTGATGGTCGCGACGCTGATCATGGCCGTCGCCGTCGTTGCGTTGCTTTCGAACCTGACGACTTCGCTGCGCAATGCGGCGCGGTTGACCAACTATGATCGCGCGGCGCTGATGGCCCGGCACAAGATGGACGAGTTGCTGCTTGTGCCGCGATTTCCGCAGAACGCGGTGATCGAAGGCCGGTTCGATCCATCGCAGTCGTCGGGGCTTGACTCGGCGTGGCGCGCGCGGGCGTCGATCTTCGAGGCGGCGCCGAACGTGGGCGCGGGCCAACCGGTGCTCGAACGCATCGAACTCGAAGTGCGGTTCGATCAAAGCGGGCAAGCGAAAAGTTTCCTGCTCGAAGCATTTCGCAAACGCGATCTGTTTCCCGACGAGCAGTACGGAGCGCCTCGATGAAACACGAACGCGGCGTAACGCTGCTGGAACTGCTGATCTCGATTTCGCTCGTGAGTATGCTGAGCCTCGGCGTAATGTATTCGATGCGCGTCGGCATCGACGCGCTCGGCAAGGTCAACGACCGGTTCATAAAAAACCGCCGCGTGCTGGGCGCCGAGAAAGCGCTAGCGCAGATGCTGCACGGCATGATGCCGGCGACGGTGGAGTGCGGCAATCAACCCGGCGCGCCGAAGTCGGTGATGTTCCAGGGCGATCCGCAGGCGATGCGGTTTGTGTCGAGCTACTCGTTGAACGAGGGCGCGCGCGGCTATCCCAAGCTTGTCGAGTTCACAGTGATTCCCGGCGAAAAGGAAGGCTTCCGGATGATCGTCAACGAAATTCCGTATTCGAGCACGCCATCGCTGCGCGGGCTCTGCGTCGGCATTTCGAGCGATCCATCGACTGGACAGCCTGGGCCGCTGTTTCCGCCCGTGCCGCCCCGGCCCGACTCGTTCATTCTGGCCGATCGCTTGGCGGGCGTGCAGTTTTTCTATCGCGAGACACTTCCGGCGCCTCTCTATGAACGCTGGCACACCAAGTGGCTCTACAACAAGCTTCCGAGCGCGGTGCGCATCCAGATGCTCCCGCTGGAGCAGACGCCCGCGAATTTGCAAACTTCGAGCGTGACGATTCCGATTCGAATTACGGCGAACCCTCTTTATGCGCACACGGACTGAAAAAGGCGGCGCGCTACTCACGGTGCTTTGGCTCAGCGCGGCGCTATCGGCGATTGCGTTTTCGGTGGCGTCCACCGTGCGCAGCGAGACCGAACGCACCTCGACGCACATCGATCAAGTGCGCGCGTATTATCTCGCCACCGGTGCGATCGACCGCGCCTTGATGTGGATTCAGATCGGTCCGAACGCCCGGCGGCCGGATGGCACGCCGATGTTTTACGACTACGGCTGGCCGGTGTTGCCGATGCAGTTTCCGTCCGGCATGGCGACGGTCGAGGTCATCCCGGAAGCGTCGAAGCTCAACGTCAATCGGGCGACAGCGGCCGAACTCGGCAACATGCTGCTGGCGATGGGAATTTCGCCCGCAAGCGCGCAGGAAATTGTGCCGGCAATTATTGATTGGCGATCGCCGCGGCCCGGGCCCAGCCCGCTCGACCAGCTTTATTTGACGCTGGGTCCGACTTTCCGGCCGCGCCACGCGTCCTTGGAACAGATCGAAGAGCTTCTGTACGTCCGCGGGGTCACCCCGGAGATGTTCCACGGCACCTGGTCGCGGAATGAAGCGGGCGCTCTTATCAGGCTCCCCGGTCTCAAAGATACCCTCACCGTGTACGGATTCAACAACACCTACGACGCCAACACAACTCCGGTTCCGGTGTTGATCGCCGCGGGAGTTCCGCCCGATGTCGCGGCGGCGCTTGATGCGCGCCGGCGGCAGCGGCCGTTTTTCAAGCAGGAAGAATTGAACCCGTTTATGGGTCCGGCGCAGGGCAAGTTGAAGCTGGGCGGCAACTCGATCTTCACACTGCGCGCGACGGCGACCTTGCGAGCGCAGACGCCGACGGGCTTTTCCGACGTGCGGCGATCGGTCTCGGCGGTCGTCAAATTCAACGTCGACGTGAAGGACGATCCCTCGCCGTACTGGGTTCTGCGCTGGTACGACAACGCGGGGACCAACTAGACGATGCTGCCGCTATCCATTCGCAAGTGGCTGGCCTACGGGTCGGGCGCCGGCATCGAAATTGGACCGGCAAATCTGACGGTTTCGGTGGTGCGCGTGAAGCCCTCGGGCGCGAAGCTGGCGGGGTCGACGGTGATTGAGAACTTTCGCGAGCGGCCCGCGGCAGAGTGGGGACGGCAGTATTCCGAATTCCTGAAGTCGCATGGAGTAGGGCATTTGGCGGCCGCCGTGTTGCTGCCGCGCAACGAAGTGATCGTGCGGACGATGCCGTTTCCGGGGGTGAAAGACGAAGAACTTGCGGCGGCGGTGGGCTACCAACTCGACGCGCTGCACCCGTACGGCGAGGACGATGCCGCTGTTGCATGGAGCCGACTGGACGCGTCCAATGTGCTGCTGGGCGTGGCGCGGCGCCAGACGCTCGATCACTACATTTCTTTGTTTGCCGAGGCCGGCGTGAAAGTGGCGACGTTCACGTTTTCGGCGGCCTGTTTGCGCAGCGCGTTGCGGATGGTCGATGCGCCGCCGGACAGCGTGCTGGCGGGAATCGATACCGCCGAAGGTTTTGAAGTGTACGGCGAAAGCGAGGCCAAGCCGGTGTTCTCGGCGGTCTTTGACATGGCGCCGGAACGCGCGCTTGCATTCGCGGCGGCGGAATTGCGATTGCCCGCCGATACGACTCCAAGCGAACTCGGTGTTAGCTTAAGCCACGCGGCGGCGATGACGAGCGCGTGCCCAAACTTCGCGCTCGATGCGAATCTGCTGCCGGAAGCGCAGCGGCGGTCGACGTCTAAGCTGCGCTATGTGCCGACTGCGGTGCTCGCGACGGCGTTGGCGGGCCTGTGCGCGGCGAGCGTTTTCCATCAGCCTTACGACGAACGCGTCTACCGCGAAGCGCTCCTGCGGGAGATCAAGCAGGTGGAAAAGCTGTCGGGACGCGTGCCGGCGCTGGACAAGAATCTGGCACAAACTCGCGCGCGGGTGGAATTGATCGATGAATTTCGCAAACGCACGGGTTCCGATCTCGATTTGTTACTGGAGCTGACAACAACCCTGGCGCCGCCGGCGTTCGCGAGCTCGGTCGACATCACACGCGAAACGGTCACTATCGCCGGCGAGGCGGAACAGGCGGCGATCTTGCTGCGCCTGTTTGACAATTCGCCACGGCTCGCCGGGAGTGAGTTTACGGTCCCGATCGCGCGACTGGCCGCGACCGAGGCGTTCCGTGTGCGAAGCCAACGCGAGACGCCGCCGGTCGCCGTGGCGCAAGGAGCGCCAGCGAAGCCATGAGCATGTCCGAGCGCGATCAACGGGCATTGAAGCTGCTGGGCGGCGCGTTGGTGCTAGCGGCGACCATCTATTTTTGGCCCGACAGCGGTTCAACGCCCGAAGCAGTGGCGTCTGCAAGCGACACGGCCGTGCTGGACAAGAAGTTACAAAAACATCGCGATTTGCTGATGCAGGTGCCCGATAAACAGGCGCTGTTGAAGCAGGCACAGGCCGATCTCGCCGCGCGCGAAAAGGGGCTCATCACCGCCGACACCGCCGCGCAAGCCCAAGCGCAACTGTTCCAGATCTTGCGGCGGATCGGCCGCGCGCAGAATCCGCCGATTGAGATTCGGGCGAATGAGATCGGCAACGCCCGGCCGCTTGGCGACGCTTATGGCGAGGCTTCGGTAACGGTGTCGTTCGAATGCGCGATTGAACAACTCGTGAATTTGCTGGCCGATCTCGGCGCGCAGCCGGAGGCGTTGGCGACGAATGAAATCCACATCGGCCAAGCCAGCGCGCCGCAGAAGATTATCCCCGTGCGGCTCACGGTCGCCGGGCTTGTTCCGCGCAAGCTGATTCCGGAAAAGAAGGGGACGTCGTTCTAACATGCGCCGGCTTTTGTTTCTCAACATCTTGCTTCTAGGCGGCATCGCGGCAGCCACTTTGAAATGGCTTGAACTCCGCGAAGAGACGGCCAAGCGCGAAGCCCTGGTGAGCGGTTCTGCCCCGAAGTTGCCCGCTGCCAAACCCGTCGCCGCCACGCCGATGCCCGAAAAAACAGTGGCGGCAAACTATTTCGACATCGCCGCGCGTCTTCTCTTTTCGAAGGACCGAAATCCAACGGTCGTAATCGCACCTCCCCCCGCTCCCGTTATGCCCGTTCTTCCCCTCACCTACGGAGTTCTCATGCTTGCCGATCCGCCGATCATCATGATGGCGGGCAAGAAGGGCGAGCCGCAGAAGGGCTTCCGGCCAGGCGATCAAATCGGCGATTTCAAGATCGTCACATTCGATAACCGCACCATCACCTTCGACTGGAAGGGTCAGAAAGTTTTGCGAACAATCAGCGAACTGGCCGATCGCGACGCGGCGACGGCGGCGCTGATGAATCAGCAGAACATTCCGGCGGCCGACACGAAGCCTGTCCAGCAGGTGCAGGCGATCCAAACCGCCCGGCCGGAAGGCCCCGGAACCGATATCGGTGGCGAAATGCGGGCGTGCGTTGCAAACGATTCGACGGCGGCGGGTTCGGTGAAGGACGGCTACAGGAAAGTGGTCAGCGCGACGCCGTTCGGAACCGTTTGCCGTTGGGAAAAGATCAAGTAAGGAATCATCATGAAGTTTTCACTCGTCATCCTTTTTCTTTGTTCGGCGATGCTGGCGCAGTCCAAAGTCGCAACGGCGCCGCCCGCCGGTGTTCCGGCCGGCTCGACGGCGCTCGACGGCCACACGTGGCGCTGGGTCGATAAGTCCGGCAAGGCGTGGCTGTTCCGCTCAACGCCGTTCGGCATGATGAAGACCGAAGAGCCGAAGGAAGCAGTATCCAAACACCCGGACGGTCTCCCGGCCGATGCGTTGCCGCTTGCGGCCGATACCTGGCGCTGGATCGACAAAGACGGAAAGGCGTGGTTGTACAAGTCGACCACCGCGGGCTTGATGAAGACCGAACAGCCGGCCGATTACAAAGTGCCGGAGGGGCCGAAATTCGATGCCGCGTTGTCGCTGATTTCGGTGAAGGAAGAGGGCGAGAGTCTCCGCTTCTCGAAGCCGGGGCCGTTTGGCATCTACTCTTGGATCAAGAAAAAGTCACAGCTCGACAAGGACGAAGCGATGGTTTGGGAACGCCACCAGAACTCCAAGCAGGCCAAGAAGTGAGGACCGCACCCACCGTGAACGTTCGATTCCTGACCGCTCTTCTTGCCGCTGCCTCCGTCCTGCTCGCACAAGCTCCTCCTCCGCGCGTACCGCCAGGCTTCGGTCCGGTAGTGACTGGGCAGCCTACTCAGCAGGCGCAGCCGCCGGCCAGCGCCAATGCGCAACCGGCGCCGTCTGCTACGACGACAACGACGACAACCGCCCCCACCGGCGGCGGCACGGGCGGCATGCAGTTGGAGAACGCCTCGCTGACCGCCGTGATCGATATCCTCGCGCGGCAGTTGAAGATCAACTACATCCTCGATCCGCGCGTCAAAGGCGGCATCGTCCTCAACACTTACGGGGAGACGAAGCAGATCTCTAACCGCGAACTGCTCGAAATGATCCTGCGCATCAATGGTTTCGCCATGGTGCAGGTCGGCGACATCTACCGCATCGTGCCGATGGCCGAAGCCGCCCGGTTGCCGATCAAACCGCAAATCAATCAGCGGGATCTTCCCGACAGCGAGACCATCGTTCTCAATCTGATCTTCTTGAAGTATGCCGCGGTCGATGAGCTGTCGAAGCTGCTCGAACCGTTCATGGGAGAGAACTCGAAGACGTGGGCGTACGGGCCGGCGAATCTGCTATTGATCCTCGACTCGGCGCGGTCCATGAAACGCACGATGGAACTGATTTCGTTGTTCGATCAGGACACGTTCGCCGGCAACCGAGTGAAGCTGATCGAGACGACGCACTCGCGGCCGTCGGAGATGGCCAAGGAGCTGGAGAACATCTTCAAGGGCATTTCGCTGAATGAAAAAACCTCGCCGATCAAATTTCTGCCCGTGGACCGCATCAACACGATCATCGCGGTAGCGTCTAATCCCAGCGCGTTCGAAGAGGTGGACAAGTGGGTCAAGAAGCTCGACATTCCGATGAAAATAACGGCCGGGGCGATTGATAACTACGTCTACCGGGTGAAATTCGGCCAGGCGAATATGTTGGCCGGGTCGATCATGATGCTTTATGGCGGCTACGGCATGATGGGCATGATGGGCGGCATGGGGATGTTCGGGGGAATGGGCGGCATGATGGGCGGCGGCATGATGGGTGGTGGCATGTACGGTGGTGGCATGTACGGTGGCGGCGTGTACGGTGGCGGCATGGGCGGTATGTATGGGGGGGGTATGTATGGTGGGGGCATGGGCGGATTCGCTCCGGGCATGGGCCAGGGCTACGGCATCGGCGGAATGAATACAACCGGACTGGGCGCTGGAGTCCAGATGGGCTTTACTCCCGGCGTGGCGAATCAGCCGCCGGCGGGCGCGACCGATCAAACGGGCCGCTATCTCGGCGCCGCGGCAGGACTTCCGGGGCAGCAGTCGCGAATCCCGCAGATCGTGCCGAACCCGATGGACAATTCGCTGCTCATCCAGGCGACGCCGTCTGAGTACGAAGGCATTTTGAAACTGCTGCGGCAGTTGGATATTCCGCCGCGCCAGGTGCTGATCGAAGCGAAGATCTACGAAGTTTCACTGACGGGCGCGTTCGCCAACGGAGTCGCGGCGTTTCTGCAGAATCGAGACGCCGAAGGCGGTCCTAAAGGAGCGTCTCGCAACCTTACGGCGTCGCTGGCGCAAAGCGCCGTAAACTTGACCACGGGCGCGTTGGTCGGCAAGAGTAAAGAACTATTCTTGTTCCTCAACTCCCAAGAAACAGAGTCGCGATCGCGGGTTATCTCGGCGCCTTCGATCATCGCCACCGATTCGATTGCGGCCAACCTCAACGTCGGGGTCGAGGTGCCCACCTTAACGGCGCAGGCGGTTACCGGCGTCCAATCCGGCGGCAGTTCGCTATTCGCGAATACGATCTCGAACCGGCAGAGCGGTGTGACGCTGTCCATTACGGCCCGCGTCAATCCGAGTGGCATCGTTACGCTCATGATTAACCAGGATATCAGCGCCCCGCAGGCTCCCGCGGCCGGCGGTATTCAATCTCCGTCGTTTTCGAAACGCACCGTGCAGACGCAGGTGACGGTCGAAGACGGCGACATGATCGCCATTGGTGGAATCATCAACGAGTCGAACACGTACTCGACAGCCGGTTTTCCGTTCTTGCACAGGCTTCCCGTAATCGGAGCGGCATTCGGCAGCCGGTCCTACGGTAGAGAACGGACCGAGATGATCGTCTTTATGAGCCCGAGGGTGATCTACGACACCAATGAGATCTCCGAGGCGAGCGAGGAGTTGAAGAATCGCCTCCGCCGCTTACGCAAGTACATCCGCGAGTAGAACAACTTGCGGGCGCGGTTCGGGTTAGAATTCGAGTTGCCCCGAATTCCGCTCCCAATGACCTCCAGACCGCTTCTTCCATTCCTGGCCGCGCTTTGCCTGTCCGCTCAGGTGGTCGATGTCGGCTCGGGGGCACCCGACGCCGTTACCGCCAGCCAGTTTGTCACGGCTTTTTTCCGTAACGGATTTTCCAATGCCGTCTCGACGCCTCCCACCGGCGACGTGCGGCGTTTCGGAACGGGCGGCTACATCCAGGAGTTTCAGGATGCCAACAAAACCTCGGGCGTTCGGCTGGCGCTTGTCAAGCCGGCGACGGCGTCGACGGTAGAGGGCGCGGCAGCCGTCTATCAGGTGTTAGCTCTTAGCTATGCATACTACACCTCGGTCGGAGTCGGCACAGCGGGATTTCCCACCATGGATTCGGCCGCTTGCGCCAACGCCGTTCCGGGGTCCTGCTTCTATCAGATTTACGACAAACGGTACGCGCTGTTTTCGTACGCTTCCGCGTTGGCCAACGGGTCTTCGAATTTCACGGTGAAGGATCCGTTTTATGCGGAATGGCTAAATGGCGGAGCGATTCAGACGTTCGGTGCGGCGACCACGGCGGAAACCGCGGTCACCTCCGTGGCGGGCTCGGTGGGCACCGTGCAGTTGTTCCAGAACGGCGGCGTGATCAATATTACAAGCGGGACGCTGAGCGGCAAATTGGTGAGTGTTCGCACTCCGGTCTGGGAGGTCTATAACAGCAATGGCGGTCCGTCGGGATTTCTGGGCTTTCCGACCGGACCCGAGATCATCGTCGGCAACAATCGGCGGCAGGTTTTTGAGGGTGGTTCGATCGAGTACACGCCGGGCGGATCGGCAGCCCTGCGGCTGCCGGTGGCGACCGTTAACATCACGACGAATGTGACGACACTGCGGCTAAGACTGAATGAAACCGCGACGATCGAGGCGATTCCCCGCGCCGCCAATGGCGACCCGTTGCTGGATCGGACTGTTTCCTTCGTCTCCACCAACGGCCGCGTCGTGTCGATTCAGGCCAATGGCAGGACGGCGACGTTGAAAGCCGTGGGCGGCGGCGTGGCGACGGTCACTGCGGTCAGCGAAGGTAAGATTTCGGCGGCCATCGCGGTCAGCGTCCAAGCGCCCTGTTGCCAGATCGGTGAAGGCGCCCCGAATGCGACGCAGGCGCAGGCGTTTTCCGACGCGGTGACGCGAAACCGGTTGACCCTGCAACTGCCGGGCGCGAACCCGGTACGGCGGGTCGGCAACGGATATACACAAGAGTTCGTGACCACCGGCGGCGCCCGCGTGATGCTGGCGCTGCCGGACCGGTCGGCGCAGGCGTGGGTGATTTCGGGGCCGACCCTTACCCGGTTCGATGAGGCAGGGGGCGCTTCCGGTCTGATCGGATACCCCTCGGGGGATCCTACGGCCGGAGGCAGACAACTCTTTGAAAATGCGGCGCTTGCGGGAACGCCAGTGCAGATCGTCAGCGGGCCCATCCTGACGCGCTGGGCGCTGTTGGGTTACGAAACCGGAGCGGCGGGACCGCCGGCGGGTCCAGCGATCGCATTCGCGAACTTTGCCGCGTCGGCCGGATTGCAGCAGAGTTTCCGGGAAGGCTTGATCGTGAATATCCAGTCCGGAGCCAACGCATCGAAGGCCTTCGTCGTCAGCGGTGCGATCGCGCGCCGGTATGTCGAGCTCGGCGGCGCCGGCGGGCGCATGGGAGCGCCGAATAACGAAGAGTTCACGATCAACGGCCAGCGCCGACAGGACTTCGAAGGCGGATACATGGAGTATCCGGTGGGAGGAGGCGCTCTGAATGTGGTCGAAAACGCGCGCCAGCCATCGGTGACCGCGGCGCCGTCGTCGGCGATCGCGGGATCGCGCATTCGGCTGTCGATCGGCGGATTCCCCGATAATGCGGCGATACGCGTAAGTGTCACCGGCCAGCCCGATTTCAACGTTCGTGTACGCAACGGGTCTTACAGTTGGGACGCTTGGATTCCACCCGACGCCACCACGCGAACGATCACCGTCCGGGCAATTGATACGGCAACCAATGTCGTGGCCGAGACAACCTACTCGGTTCGCGCCGCCATCGACGCGCGGCTGCGGTTGACCAAGACGCGCGGCGATGCGCAGTCTGGCGCGCCCGGCACCCGGTTGCCGA
>Ga0194131_10002541_pt1 | contig 29851 bp, 29 predicted proteins | sample TA2KigO120mmetaG_FD_148631 | JGI IMG/M metagenome (GOLD analysis project Ga0194131, IMG submission 148631) | Freshwater microbial communities from Lake Tanganyika, Tanzania - TA2015053 Kigoma Offshore 120m | ecosystem: Environmental > Aquatic > Freshwater > Lake | place: Tanzania: Lake...
CCTTCTTCGCGCCGTGGCATTCGTAGCAGTGCTCGGCGAGCAGCGGGCGAACGCGCTTCTCGAAAAAGGCAATCCCTTCCGAGGAGTCAGCGGCCAGTCCTGTCGACGAAGTGGCGAGCGCGGCGAGCGCGATGGCGGCGGGCTTGAACCTTGCAATTCGGGAACGCGGCTTCACGGAAAGTCTAGTTCACTGACGCGGTCGCGCTTCGGCCATTCAAAGACACGCCTTTGGCGCGCGCGGCTTCACCAGTGCATCGCGAGGCCGCCGTCCACGCCGCGGCGTGGACGATGTGCTCCGCTGGACCGAGTTGCGGCTCGGCCGCTTGTGACCCGGCTTCGATGGTCTCGCGCTGCGTGACGTCCACAACGCAACCGGGTGCGGGGGCGTTTGTCGAAGAGCCGGGTTCACACGCAACGTCAGCAACGCTCGGCGATAAGTCCCCAAGTGCTGCTTTGCAGCCTTCGCTGATGAAGAGTTCCGCGATGGCGCGTCCGATGCCACTCGCGCCGCCGGTGATGATGACGACGTGGTTGGTGAGTTCGAGTTGCATCGGGAGCGCGGCTCGGCACGCCAACGTCGGGATCACCGATGCATGGTGGCGACGGCATCTCGACAATGGAATGTCGAGCTACGGTTCAACCGAACAGTGACAGGAGCGGCCGCCCTTCCTCGAGCAGGTTGTAGGGCCGGCCTTGGAAGTCGGTGGCCTCGAGGTTGGTGATGCCCATCGAGTGATAGACGGTCTTGGTGATGTCCTCGGGACCGACGGGGTTTTCCGCGGGATACGCCGCGTGCGCGTCGGTGCGGCCGTAGCTCTGTCCGCCGCGGATGCCGCCGCCGGCCATCACGACGCTCATGCAGGCGGTCCAATGGTCGCGCCCCGCGGCGCCCCGGCCACGCGTGCGCGGGTCGCCGACTTGCGGCTTGCGGCCCATCTCGCTGGTGACGAGAAGCAGCGTGGAGTCGAGCAGGCTGCGTTGGTGCAAGTCTTCGATGAGCGCCGAGAAGCCGCGGTCGAATTCGGGCAGCAGGTTTTCCTTGAGGCAACCGAAGTTGTTGCCGTGCGTGTCCCAGCCGCCGCCGCTGAGGCATTTTTTGGCGACGACTTCATCGTCCTCCGCCCAGAACACGGTGATGAACGGCACGCCCGCCTCGACTAGCCGCCGGGCCATCAGCAGGCCCATGCCGTTGATCGTCTTGCCGTAGCGCTCGATGGTCGCGGGTTTTTCGGCCGCGAGGTCGAACGCGCCCGCGGTGGCGGTCGAGGAGAGCAGAGCGAAGGCCTTTTCCTGCTGGCGCACGTAATTCTTCACCATCGCCTCGTGGTCGAGTTCGCGGCGCGCGGTGTTCACGGCGTCGAGCAATGAGCGGCGGTCTTTCATTCGCGCCGCGGTCATGCTGGCGTCGAGCGTGAGTGTGGGTGCGATGAAGCTGAGCGGCTGCTCGCGATTGCCGGTGACGAAGAATGGGTCGAACTCCATCCCGATGCGGCCGGCGAACTGGCCCGGTCGCGTGTAGGGCGCGCGGCTGGGCTTGAAGGGCAGGGTGATGACCTGCGGCAGCTTCTCGTGTGGCGGACGACGCGAGCCGATGACGCAGCCCATGTGCGGCCAGTCGGTGGGATACGGCCGGCGGTCGTTGCCTTGCTGGCGAAACGTGTCGTCGGGCGCGTGGCCGGTGAGGTTGTAGTAGTAGCCCGCGTGATGGTCGCCGGTCGCGCGACCGTAGTCGGTGACGCCGTGGACGAGCGCGAGGTGATGCGCCTGTTTCGCGGTCATCGGCAGGTGCTCGCAGATGCGCAACTCCGGCGCCGACGTGCGGATGGGCATGAACTCACCGCGATATTCGACGGGCGCGTCGGGCTTCATGTCCCACATGTCGATGTGTGACGCGCCACCGCAGAGGAAGAAGAGAATGGTGGACTTGGCCGGATTCTTGCGCGGCACGACCGGAGCCGACCCAAACGCTGAGCGCCCGAAGCTCAACCCCGTCAGTCCCGCCGTCGAAGCGGCAAGGAACGAGCGCCGGCTCAAGCCACGAGGGAACAGCGGTGGTTTCATCGTTTGGGATTCTGACGCCTCGGCGGGGAAAGTCCATCAATTGCAGCGGCGACGGCGGCAGGCCAAATCGAACTTTACTTCGGGAGTTTCGCGGCTATGGTTGGCGCGCAACAACATTTCAGCCTGTATGCGAAAGTCCTTCCTTCTCATCGCGCCTTTGGCCGCAGTCGCCCTCCTCACCGCCGGATGCGCGGGGGCCGAACGCAAACTGGGCCGCGGCTTCATGAACGCCAGCGAGATATTTCGTGGCGGGGAGATGATGCGGTCCATCGAGCAGACCGCCCTGTTTGAAGGGCCGGAAGTCGGCTACACGGTGGGACTGATGCGCGGTTTCAACCGCACGCTCATCCGCACGGCGCTGGGCTTCACCGAGATCATCACCTTCCCGATCCCGATGCCGACGTATGATCCGATTACGATCCCGACCAAGTGGATGCGCGATCCCTACACGCGGTTGCCGGTGGAGCCGTTCGGGGCGACGGCGGCTTACCCCGAGAATTTCCGGCCCGGGCTCATTGCGGACGCGGTGTTCGCGACGGACACCTACATCGGTTTCAGCGGCGGCGAGATTGCGCCGTTCATTCCGGGCAGCCGGTTCCGCGTGTTCGATCACTGATTCCGGCCACTTTCACGGCGCCGGCACAACGTGTCGGCGCCTTTTTGTTTCATGGCTCTCACGAGACTCTCGCACTGCAAGGTCAACCTGCTGCTGAACATTCTCGCGCGGCGGGACGACGGCTTTCATGAGCTCGAAACCGTGATGCAACCGGTGCAGCTGCACGACCAGCTTGAATTCGAGCGCGCGGCCCGGGGCATCCAACTCTCGTGCAATGATCCGTCGCTCCCCACCGATGCAAACAACCTGGTCCACCGTGCAGCACAGGCATTCCTGCGCGCGACGGGCATCCGGGATGGCGTGCGCGTTCACCTCGACAAGCGCATTCCAAAGGCTGCCGGACTCGGCGGCGGGAGCGGCGATGCCGCGACGGCGCTGCTGGGTTTGAATGAGCTGTTCGCGAATCCGCTGGACGGCGTAAAGCTCGCAGAACTCGCCGCAAGCCTCGGATCCGACGTGCCGTTCTTCCTCCAGTCCCGTCCCGCGCTCGGCACGGGACGCGGCGAGCGGGTCGAACCGCTGGAACCGTTCGCCGCATTTCGGGGGGTGTTCATCCTGCTGGTTCATCCCGGATTTGGGATCTCGACGCCGTGGGCTTACAAGCAACTTGCCCGCTTCCCCGAGGCAACCCACGGTCGCGCAGGCCGGGCGCAGCACCTGATTGCCCTGCTGGATTCCGGCGACCTCGCCGCCGCCGGGGCGGCGCTCTTCAACTCGCTCGAGATGCCCGCGCTTCACAAGTTCCCCGTGCTCGCGATGTATCAGGAGTCCTTCAAGGCACACGGTGCCGCCGCCGCGTTGATGAGCGGCAGCGGTTCCACCACGTTCGGGCTCGTGCGAAGCCGGGCTGCGGGTGAGGAATTGCTGTCGAAATTCCGCTCCAGGTTCGGAGCCACATGCTGGGCTGCGCTTGTGCCGCTCGATGGGAGGGAATCCTGACGTGTCGCGCGGCTCGCTTGTTCCGGTGGACCTGCGAGCGGCTTTGGGGGGACTTCAACACCTCATTGACGCGACGGTTGCCCTCCTCGATGTGCTGCGGGATGAGCACGGACTCCATGTTCTGAACGCGGCTTGAGATTCGCGTTCCATGGGCGCTCACCCGTTTGGCCACCAAGCAAACCGCGAGGAGGATCAGCCACCGTCCCTGACGCCTGCGGGAACCGGGCGCCGTTTGGAGCGGTCGCCGGTTGATTCCATCCGCGGCGACGCCAGGCGGGGAATTCACCGCGTGCAATCTTTGAACCGGAAGCAGCCCGCGCGCGCCGAGGATTATTGTCTTGGTGGCAACCGCCCGGCCGCTACCATTTGCGCGTGATTCACGTGGGAACCGGATATGACGTCCATCCGCTGGTGGCGGGCCGCAAGCTCGTGCTCGGCGGCGTTGATATCCCGCACCATTTGGGGCTCGACGGTCATTCGGACGCCGATGCGCTCATGCACGCGGTCTGCGACGCGGTGCTCGGCGCGATCGGCGAGGGAGACATCGGGCAATTCTTCCCGAACACCGACCCCCGATGGAAGGGCGCGGCGAGCCGCATCTTCCTCGAGGAGGCCGCGCGGCAGGTTGCGTTGCGCCACGGCCGGATCGTCAACGTGGACGCTTCCGTCATCGCCCAGCAACCCAAGCTGATGCCCCACATGCAAGGGATGAAGGCCAACATTGCCGCCGCACTCGGCATCGCGCCGGCCAAGGTCGGCGTGAAAGCCACGACGAACGAACGACTCGGCTTCATCGGCCGCGAGGAAGGCATCGCCGCGCTGGCTGTCGCGAGCGTCGATCTGCCGTGATGCCCTCGCCACGCCCGCTCCATTGCTCATCGCCCCCAACGCACCACTGTCATGGCTGTCAAAGGTGAAGTCGGCTGGACCCGCAGGACGCCCGAGGGCGCGAAGCTGAAAGTCATCGCCCGCCGATTCGGCGGCGACTGGCATTTCTATCACCAAGTCCAGCGCTTCGACGACTGGGAGCCCGTGAAGGACGCGCCCATCGAGGATTGGCTGGAGTTGCTCGACGCCGTCGAGCGCCGCATGCACCGCCGCAAGCACAGCCCCCAAGACGTCGCTCACGTCCGGCGCCGCCTGATCGAGAAGTTCCCCGAACACAAGTTCGACTGAGATGCCTGCCCCGCTCATCCTTGTCACCCCATGCCAGCACTCCAAAGGCGTCGAGTTCGCCGACGATTCGCTGAGCCTTTCGAACCGCTACACGCAGGCCATCGGCGACCACGGCGGACTTCCCCTCGTTCTTCCGCTCACCACCACACCCGCGCAGCTTGCCGACTGCGTGGCGCGCGCCGACGGCGTGCTGCTCACCGGCGGCGAGGACATCGAACTCCGGCATTACGCCACCGGACTCGACCCCAAAATCGCGGCAAAGCTCGGTCCGGTCGAGCCCCGGCGCGACGTGCTTGAGCTCGCGCTCGTCAACGAATCGTTCCGGCAACGCAAGCCCCTCCTGTGCATTTGCCGCGGACACCAGTTGCTGAATGTCGCGCTCGGCGGCACCCTCATCGTCGACATCCCGACCCAGGTTCCCGGCGCGCTCAGGCACAAGCAACTCGACCGCAAAATGGAGCCCGTGCACGACATCGCCGTCACGCCCGACTCGCAACTCGGCGCCCTCCTTGGCGAAACCTGCACCGGCGTCAACAGCACGCACCATCAAGCCGTGCACAAGCTTGCGGACGCGCTGCGCGTCACCGCCTCCAGCTCGGATGGAATCATCGAGGCGATGGAACTGAAGGATCCCGCGAAGCTGCCGTTCCTCGTCTCCGTGCAATTCCATCCGGAGCGCCTCTACGACCGCTGGCCGAAGTTTGCGACGTTGTTCCGCGCCTTTGTGAGCGCCTCGGCACGCGGAGGGTGAGAAGCCAGTGTTCAGTCCCGGTGTTCAGTCACGAGGCAACCCTCCCACGTGCCGCGACCAGTCTGAACATTGGACACTATCCGCCGACCTCCCGGAGCCGCCTACCCACGACGGCGTTGCTCGCCACCATCTCGTAGCTGTGCACCCCCGCGACCGGCTTTCGCCAGAATTCCCCGCCCGCGCTCTCGACGATCAAGCCACCCGCCGCGATGTCCCACAGCTTGATGCCGCGCTCCAGATACGCGTCGAACCGTCCGCACGCCACATAGCACAAGCCCAGCGCCGCCGCGCCCATCATCCGGATCTTGCGCACGCGATGGATCACGCGATTGAAGAAGGGCAGGCCGCGGCAGACCGTCGAGGTGCTCTTGGCAAAGCCCATCGAGAGGATGCACTCCCCGAGGTCGCGTCGCTGGCTCACGCGAATCGTCCGGCCGTTCAACCGCGCGAATTCGCCGCGCACGGCCGTGAAAAGCTCGTCCATGAACGGGTCGTAGACGACCCCGACAAGGGTGGCAAACGGGTCATGGGTCTTGCCGTGCGACGCGCGCCGGGGCGACTTGAAACCCGAAACCCGAAAGTCAGAACTCCGAGCTCTTTCCTGCAGCGCGATCGACACGCACGCATGGGGAATGCCGTGGGCGAAGTTCACCGTCCCATCGATCGGGTCCACCACCCATCGCAATGGTGCGGTCACGTCGCCGAGCACCCCCTCCTCTCCAAGCACGGCAATGTCCGGCCAGTCGCGTCGCAGCCGTCGCTCGATCAACCGCTGGCAGCGCACGTCCATCTCGAGCTTGATGTCGTGGCGCGTCGCCGTGTTGATGTGCTTCACGCGCGCGAGGTTCACCCGCATCAGCGCGCCCGCGCCTTTCGCCGCCGCGACCGCGCTCGTCATTGCCCGCTTGAGTTCCGTGGCAGTCATCCGGGCGGCGATGCAACAGGAATCCCCTTCATCCACCAAGCACATTCCGTCCTGCGCGCGGCTTCCTTTCGCGGCGCGGCGAAACGGCGCGCGCCCGGCTGCGACTGCAACCGCGGGCTCGATCCCCACACACCGGCGGAGACTCCCGACTGCTGGCGCAAGGAGTTCCGCGTCGCGGCCAGTGACGATGCCGAACTCGCCCCAACTTCACCCGGCCGTGCTTCCTCCGTGGCCGGCCCCGTGGTGCGCCGGCGCGTGTTTGCTGCCCAATTTCGCCCACACCGCCGGACTCAAGCACCGGCCGCTCACCGACGTGAACTGCGTCGCAGGCGGATTCGTGCTGCGACTGCTCGCGGGAATCTGGGTGCCCGGCGACACACCAACCGTCTGGAACGCGCTCTGCACGTACACGCTCGCGTTGCTCCTGGCCACCGCCCTGCGCCCCGTGCTCCTCGCTTGCACGCTGCCGTTCCTCGACTCGCTCATCAACTCAGCCGCCCCCGAGCCGATCGTCTGCTACGCGGCGATGCGCTGCAAACTCCCCACCATCGTCCGCGGACAGGCCGGGGAACCCGAGAAGATCGTGCTCAAGGACAAGGGAATCCAGGCCGGCCTCATCCTCCGGATGCTCTTCTACCTCGCCACCACGCACGGCGATGTGCGACTCTTCCGCTGACCGATGACCGCGCCCGCCACGCCCGCCAAGCCCGTCGTCGCCGTGTTTGATTTCGACGGCACGATCACCTGGGCCGATTCGTTCATCCCGTTTCTCCGTGAGGCGTGCGGCTTCGGGAAGTTCTGGTCCGGTGTTGTCGTGCTGTCGCCCGTGACGGTCGCGCACCTGTTGGGCCTCGTTTCCAACTCGCGCGCGAAGGAGGTTTTCATCCGGTTCTTTCTTGGTGGCTGGACACACGAGCAACTGGAAGCCGTGGCCGCGAAGTTCGCCACCGGGCCGCGGCTGGCAAACATGGTGAACCCTCTCGCGATGGACCGCCTAGCGTGGCACCTGCGCGAAGGCCACCGCGTCGTGTTGCTCAGCGCTTCGCCTGAGTTCTACCTGCGGCACTGGGCCGCGGGGCAGGGCATCGCCACGACATTGGGAACCCGGCTCGAATTCGCCGCGGGTCAGGCCACGGGCCGGATGTCCGGACTCAACTGCCACGGTCGCGAAAAAGTGAGCCGCCTCGAAGCCGAACTGGGGCCGCTCGACCGGTTTGAGATTCATGCCTACGGCGACAGCCGCGCGGATTTGCACTTGCTCGGCAAGATCCAGCATCCGCACTTTCGCTCCTTCGAAAGCGCCGCGAAGGGTTCCTGCAAACTCCGTGCGATGGTGAAGTTCCTTTGTGCGCTGAGCTGACTCCAGCGCAAGCCAGGCGGTTCGCCTGCGTCAAGCTGAACGCCGATACGCCTCCGCCAGCAGCGTAACCGGGTGGGCCACACGCAGGGGCAGCCGTTCCTTCTCCGCGCCGCTCACGATCTGCAACAGGCAGCCCGGGTTGCCCGTGGCGACGACGGTCGCGCGCGTCGATTTGAGGTGACGCATCTTGCGGTCAAGGAGTTCGCCGGCCATCGCGGGCTGCGTGATGTTGTAAATGCCCGCGCTGCCACAGCACCAGGTGGCCTCGGGCAACTCGACGAGCTTCACCCCCGGGATGGCCTTGAGGACCGCGCGCGGCTGCGCTGAAATCTTCTGCCCGTGGCAGAGGTGGCAGGACTCGTGGTAGGTCACGACGGTGTCAGATTCTGAATCCCGGGATACGGCAGCCGGAACCCGGAACTGGATCTGAACGAGCCACTCGTGAATGTCCTTCACTTTCGCGTCCCACTCGTGTGCGCGCGCCTCGTAAGCGCTGTCGCCCCGGAGCAGCTTCGCGTAATGCTTCAGGTGCGAACCACAGCCGCCGGCGTTGGTGATGATGGCGTCGAACTGCGACGGCGGAAACTGGTCAATGTTGTTTCGCGCGAGGCGCTGCGCGAGTTCCCATTCGCCGTTGTGGGCGTGGAGCGAGCCGCAGCAGTGCTGCTCCGCCGGGGTGAACACCTCGCAGCCGTTTCGCGCCAGCACCTCGGCCGTGTCGCGGTTCACGTCGCTGAAGATCAGGTCCTGCGCGCAGCCCGTGAGCAGGGCCACGCGAAATCTCTTCGCGCCCGTCGCGGGCGTGACTTCGGCGATGAGTTCGGATGAGAATCTGCCCTGAATGGCCGGCGTCATCGCCTCCAGCTCGCGAAGTCGCTTGGGCAGGAGCCGCAGCACGCCGCTGCGCCGCACAAAGGACTGCAGGCCGAGTTGCTGATACAGCCGCATCGCGACGCCGAGAATCTGCAGCCGGTTCAAGTCCATGAACAGCCACCGCAGCGTGAAGCCCCGGATGGCCGAGCGCCGGGGCGAATCGAGCGCGCCGCCCAGCTCGGCCTCGGCGCGCGCGTGCTCGAAGAGTTCAGCGTAGTTCACGCCCGCCGGGCAGGCCGTCATGCACGCGAGGCAGCCGAGGCAGAAATACATTTCGTCCGCGAAGGCCCTTGTGGGTTCGAGCTTCCCGTCCGCGATGGCCCGCATCAGCGCGATGCGGCCGCGGGGCGAGTTCCGCTCGAGTTTCGTCGCGTCGTAAGTCGGGCACGTCGGCAGGCACAACCCGCAGTGCATGCACTGCTGCACGACGGAGTAGTCGAGGTCCTTCAAGTGTGAGTGCGGGGTGTTCATTCCCGTCGGCGCGCGCGACGTGCGCGGACTGTAGGCCGGCCACCAAAGGTGGAAAAGCAAAAGGTCGCCGGGCGGCCCGCCCTGGCTCCTCGTCGGGCGTTCCTCCCCGGCCGATTTGAGCATTGAGCTTTGCGGCTCTTCCCGGACACTTGGGCCGTGGACGTCCTGCAGTCGCTCGATGCCGGGTTGTTTCGCTTCATCAACCTGAAGCTCGCGAATCCATGGTTCGACTGGCTCATGCCCGCGCTGAGCTGGCACTGGCTGTTTCCCCCCGCGGTCGCCGCGCTCGCGCTCGGGATGATCTGGAAAGCCGGTCGCCGCGGACGCCTTTGCGTGCTGTTGATCGTCATCGTTGTCGCGCTCGGCGATGGGCTGGTGGTCAACACGCTCAAGAAAGTCACGGCCCGGCCGCGCCCCTTCATCGCGCACGAGGATGCGCGTGTGATCATCGGCAGGGGCGGCAGTTACAGCATGCCCTCGGGCCACACCGCGAACTGGTTCGCAGCGGCGATGGTCGCGTTCATCTTCTACCGACGCAGTGGCCGCTTCATGTTTCCGGTCGCGGCGATCGTCGGCTTCTCGCGGGTCTACAACGGGGTTCACTACCCGTCAGATGTGCTGGCAGGCGCCATTCTCGGCGCGGGCTATGGTGCGCTTGCCGTGTGGCTGGCGGACGGCGCGTGGCGGAAGATCGGCTCGCGGTGGTTTCCAATCTGGTGGCAGACGATGCCGTCGGTTTTCAACCCCGACGCAGCCGTTCCGCCGCCGGCGGATCCACCGGCGCAACCCACAATGGACGCGCACTGGCTGCGGCTCGGGTTCATACTCATCGCGACCCTGTGTGTGGCCCGCATCGGATACCTTGCCGCCGGTCGCATCGAATTGAGCGAGGACGAAGCCTATCAGTGGCTGTGGTCGAAGCATCTCGATCTCGCCTACTTCAGCAAGCCCCCGGGCATCGCGGTCGCGCAACGATTCGGCTGCGCACTGTGGGGCGACAGTGAGTTCGGCGTGCGCTTTCTCTCACCGTGCATTGCGGCGCTGCTCGGCGTGCTCCTGCTCCGGTTCCTCGCCCGCGAAGTGAGCGCGGTCGCAGGTGTCCTCTTCGTTCTCGCGGTCACCGCGACGCCCCTGCTCGCGGTGGGTTCCACGCTCATGACCATCGACGCGCTCTCGGTTCTGTTTTGGACCGCATCCATGCTTGCCGGCTGGCGCGCAGTCCGCGATGGCGCGACTCGCGCGTGGTGCTGGGCCGGCTTCTGGGCCGGTTGCGGCTTCCTCTGCAAGGCGACCGCGTTGTTTCAACTTGTGAGCTTTGCCCTTGTCCTCGTCGCATCGAAGTCAACCCTCGCAACGCTTCGCAAGCCCGGCCCGTGGCTTGCGGCGGGCCTCGTCGCGCTCTCGTCGGTTCCCGTCCTCGTTTGGAACGCCCGACACGATTGGGCGACAGCGCACCACTTGCAAAGCCGCGCCGGACTCGAGGGCGCGTGGAAGCCCACGTTGAACTTTCTCCAGGATTTTCTTGTCGCCGAGTTCCTATTGCTCAACCCGGTGTTCTTCATCCTCGTGGTTGGGGCATTGGTGGCCTCAATCCGGGCGTTCCTTCTGACGCGTCCCAAGCGTGATGCGTCCGAGGGAGGCGTCTCGCTGCGGTTGTATCTGTTCTGCATGGGGGCTCCGCTGTTCATCGGTTACCTCGTGTGGACCTTGCGCGCGAGGGTCCAGCCCAATTGGATTGCGCCCGCGGTCATTCCGTTGATGGCGCTCGCGCTGATCCATTGGCTCGACCGATGGCGTGTCGGAAACCGCGCTGTGCGCCCCTGGTTCGCCGCGGGGATCGCGTTTGGACTGGTCGCGACAGTCTTGCTCCACGAGACAGGCCTCGCGGCAAAGGTCGCCGGGGTCGCGGTCCCGCCCAAGCTCGACCCACTGGTGCGCGTGCGCGGTTGGCGGGCATTGTCGGTCGCGATTGACGCCGAGCGGATGAAACTGTCCGCCGAGGGCAAGCCCGTGTTTCTGATTGGCAGCCACTACGGGATCACGAGTCTGCTGAACTTTTATGTTCCCGGTGCGCGGCCGTTGGCAGCGCAGGGCGACTTGCAGGCGTTTTATCCCACCAGCGAGCACGCGGAAAACCAGTTTCATTTCTGGACCGGTTACCGCCGGAAGCCGGCCGGCGCCAGTGCCATCTACGTGCTTCCGCTCAAGCGCGATTCCGCGCCGCAGGCGCCACCGGAGCGGATCCTTCGAGAGTTCGGCTCCGTGACGCACCTCGGCATGGTTCACTCCGAGCACAAAGGCGTCATCATTCACACCGCGCAACTTTTCGTCTGCCGCGACCTGAAGCCATGAGTTCGCGCGCGACCTTCTTCGGCGTTTGCGATTACGACCTCTCGGCGACTCTCTCCTCGGGACAGGCGTTCCGCTGGTGCGAACGCGGCGGCGCGTGGGATGGCGTCGTCGCCGCGCGCTTCGTCAAACTCCTCCAGGTCGCCGGGGGCATCCGCGCCGAGACCCCAGCGCCGCAACACGACTGGCGCTGGCTCGCGGACTACCTTCAAGTCGGGGCCGATTATGGCGGCATCATTGCCACGTTCCCGCGCGACCGGCCGATGCAAGCCGCGCTCGAGGCCTGCCGCGGACTGCGATTGCTCCGGCAGGACCCGTGGGAATGCCTCGCCTCCTTCATCTGCTCCTCGACCAAGCAAATCGTGCAAATCCAGGAAATCGTCGGACTGCTCTGCCAGCGGTTTGGCGAACCGGTCGAGTCCGATGGCGAACCGCGCTTTGCATTTCCGTCCGCAGAACAAATCGCGCGCGGGACGGAGACACGGCTCCGCGCGTGCAAGATGGGATTCCGCGCGCCCAACCTGCTCGCGACCGCCCGGCGGGTGGCCTCGGGAGAAACACGTCTGGATCAACTTGGCGCCATGCCATGCGCCGAAGCGCGCTCCGCGTTGATGGAGCTTCCCGGTGTCGGGCCGAAGATCGCGGACTGCGTATTGCTCTTCGCCTACGGGTTTCAGCAGGCGTTTCCTGTGGACGTCTGGGTGCGGCGGGCGCTTTGCCACCTGTATTTCCGTGGCCGCCACGTGTCCGTGGCGCGCCTCACGCGGTTTGCCGCGTCGCACTTCGGCGCGTGGGGCGGCTATGCGCAGCAATACCTGTTTCATCACGCGCGGACGACATCGCGGGCAGCGGCGCAACGCGCACGAAAGCCTTGAAGCGCGGTCGCCCGTCAGAAAAACTGGCCCCGCTGTATGCGCCACATCGAAGTGCTGTTCACGCCCGCCGAGTTCGAGGCGCTCGCACATCGGGACTTGTCGTCCGCGACGTGCGTTGTGTTCGACGTGCTGCGCGCGACCACTTCCATCCTCACCGCAATTCAAAACGGCGCGGACGCGGTCATTCCGGTCTCCGACATCACCGAAGCCGTCGCATGGAGCAAGCGCCGGCCGGACGTGTTGCTCGCCGGGGAACGCGACGGCTTGCGCATCACCGCAGCCCTCTCGGGCGGAACGGACTTTGACTTCGGGAACTCTCCGCGTGAATTCACACCCGGGGCGGTGGCGGGGCGGACCCTCGTGATGACCACCACCAACGGCACGCGGGCGTTGCGGGCGTGCCTCGGAGCGGCTCACATCATCGTGGCGGGATTTGTCAACCTCGGCCCCGTGGCGAACTGGCTTGTGCGCGCCAATCCCGGGCGGTTGTTCATCGTGTGCAGCGGCACGGGCGAGGCGGCGGCGCTGGAGGATTGCCTCGCTGCCGGCGCGCTCGTGGCCGCCATGCCGAAGCCCGGCGCGGCGACGTGCATGAGCGATTCGGCGCACATGGCGCGGGAGCTTTTTTGCGCAGTCCGCGGCGACTTGCCCGGCGCGGTATCGATGGCCCGGAATGCGAGGCGTCTCCTCGGGAATCCGGAACTGCGGGAGGACGTGGCCATTTGCCTCCGCCGCGATGTCGTCGGGGTTGTGGCCGGGCTCGACCCGGAGGGCGCGGTGCGACGGCTTGTTTTGCCTGCGGGCGGGGACGACGAACCAGACGGCGGCGTTGCCTCAACGGCGGCGCTTTGATTTCACACGGGCGCTGCTCCGGTGTTTCGCGGGCTTTGCGGTCGCGCGGCGTTTCGGGAGAGGACGGCGCTTCGCCAGCGGACGCATCGGTGGCTTGCGGGACGTGGGAGGCTTTGATGCCTTCTTCGGCTTGGGCTTGGGCCGGCCGTGACGATACCATTTCCAGATCAGTCGAAAGGCATCCGCGAAGTCACGCGGGCGCTCCGCCATCCAGCGATCGACATCCTCGGCGCGAAAGAACGAGGCAAACTCGACTTCGGCCGGGTTGATTCGGAACGGCCCGTCGTGCAGCAGCGTGTAGACCCACACAAATTCCTGCCCCGTCTCGACGCAGGCGTCCACCTTGAACAGCCGCTGAGGCGCGCGCTTCGGGACAACGCCAATTTCCTCGTGAAGTTCGCGCAGGGCGCACGGATCGTAAGTCTCGCCCGTGCCGAGGTGTCCCGAGGCCGAGGAATCCCACGCGCCCGGAAAGGTGTCCTTGTGGTGCGACCGTTTCTGCAAGTAGAGGTGACCCTTGGCGTTGAAAACCAGCACGTGCACGGCGCGGTGCATCAGCCCAAGCCGGTGCACGTCCGCCCGAAACCGTCGGCCGACGACGTGGTCGTGCTTGTTGACGACGTCAAAAACCTCAGGCCTCATGCGGCGACTTCGTTGGGTGCAGGGCGCGCGCCAGCGCGATGAAGCGCCCGAGCGGGACGGCTTCTGCGCGGGTCCGCAGGTCGATTCCAGCGATGGCGAATGCCGGTTCGAGAGCGGCGGCCGGCCATTCACAAGTGAGGAGCTTGAACATCATCTTGCGTCGCTGCGAGAAGGCGCGCTTCACCACGCGCTCGAACGTCCTGCTCTCGGCTGCGGGCAGGAGAGTTTCGCTTCGCCGGACCAAGGTCAAGCACGCCGAGTCCACGTCGGGCTCGGGAAAGAAACAGGTCCGGGGTATCTGGAACGAACTCCGCGCCTCGAAGCGGAGCTGAAGCAGGAGCGTGAGCACGCCGTATGCCTTGGTGCCGGGCTCCGCGGTGGCACGCTTCACGACTTCGTGCTGGAGCGTCACCGCCATCAGGTCGGGCGGGTGGCTGGCTTTCGCAAGTTCCACGAGGATTGGCGACGCCACGGAGTAGGGGAGGTTGGCCACGAGTTTCCAGCCGGACCAGTCCCGCGACTTGCGCTTGAGGAAATCCAGCGCGTCATCGCGCCTCAATTCGAATCGTCCCGCCGGCGCGGCGCCGCCAGGCGGCTCTGCCGGCTGCGGTTGCCCGCGCGAATTGGGTGGTGGAAAGCGTCCGATGTTTCGGGCAAGGCGTCCGCGCAGGAGTTCGCAAAGCCGCTCATCGATCTCGATCGCAAACACCGCCGCGCGCCGCGCCAGCAGCAGTGCGGTGAGCGGACCCAGTCCCGGCCCGATCTCGAAGACGCGGTCGCCGGCCTGGACGCCTGCGGCGTCAAGGATCCGTTCGAGCTGGTTCGTGTCGTGCAGAAAATTCTGCCCGAGCGATTTCGTGAGCATGAGGCCCCGGCCGGCGAGCAACTGGCGCATGTCTGAGAGTGTCATGACTCGGGCAGGCACGACTGCAGCGCCGCCACTGCGGCCTTGAGCTGAGCCGCCTTGATCGTGAGCGGCGGGGTGAAACTCACCACGTTCGAATGCCCGCCCTCGGGCAGCAGGATGAAACCGCGTCGGAGCATCGACTTCACAATGCCGAGTGCCTCGGCGGTGGCCGGTGTGCCGTCCGGGCGTGTGAGTTCGAGGCCGGCCATCAATCCAATGCCGCGCGCGCGACAGATGACTTTGGATTTCGGATTCTGGACCTTGGACAATGCCGCCCGCAACCAGGCACCGAGCCGCCTGCTCCGCGTGACGAGCTTGAGCCCGCGAATCTCGGCAATGGTCGCCAGCGCCATCGCGCAGCCAACGGGATGGCCGAGGAATGTGCTCGTGTGAATCGCCTCGCCCGTCGACGCCGGCCACGCGGCATCCATCAGGTCGGCCCGTCCCACACATGCCGAGAGCGGAAAGCCGCCGGTCAGCGCCTTGCCGAGGCAGATCATGTCGGGCGCGACGCGTTCGCGCTCGCAGGCGAACCAGTGTCCGGTCCGGCCGAAGCCCGTCAGTATCTCGTCGGCGACGAGCAACGTCCCGTGCGCGTGGCAAAGGCGCCGGAGCATCGCCAGGAACCCCATCGGCGGCACTCGAATCCCGCCGCGACCTTGCACGGGTTCGACAAGCACGGCGCCGACGCTGCGCGTCCGAAGTTCCCGCTCCAGCGACCGTTTCGTTGCCGCGAGTTCCGAGGTCGTCCCGGGGAATGGGACGAAACGTCCGAACATCCCGAGTTGCGATTCGAACGCACCGCGAAAGTGCGGGCGATGCGTCGCGTTGAGCGCGCCGTAGCCGAGGCCATGATACGCCCCCTGAAACGCCACGATTCCGCGCCGGCCTGTCGCGAGCATCGCCGTCTTGAGCGCAGCTTCCACTGCCTCGAAGCCCGAGTTGCAGAAAATGGACTTCCCGCGGTCTGCCGGGACCTTGAACTTTGCCCGCGCCCATCGCCCGAAAGTCATGCGGCTCAGTTCACGGGCCAGTTCCGCCTTGAGCCGGTGCGGATGCACATCGCCCATCGCGTGCAGCAGCGTCTCCATCTGGCGTCGCGCCGCGCCGACGACGCGCGGGTTGGCGTGACCCGCCGAGGCCACGCCGAAGGCGGCCGTGAGATCCAGATACTTCCGGCCTTCGGCGTCCCTCACATGAACGCCCTGCGCGCGTTGCCAGACGATTGGCCACGAGCCATCGTCCTCGATGAAGGTGACGTTTCGCGATTCGTAATCGCGCAGCAGGGTGAGCGTCGTGGCTGTCATGTCATGCGCTTCATGTCGTGGTCGCGCTCATCGTCGGTTCCAACCCCGGGACTGTTCATCCTCCAACCTCGATCTCACACGCCTCTCCGGTCCGGCGGCCAGATGGCCTTGTGAAGTTGCAGTTGAAATCGCACGGGCAGGGCATCGGCAATGATCCTCTCCACTAGCCCCGCCCGCGTGAGCGGCGTTTGTCCGGCCGGAACCGGCCGGAGCGATTTGTCCTGTTGATGCGATGCGAGCGGCGCGACCCATGAGAAGAGCAGGGGACACTTCAGCGCGAGGTGATGCTCCGCCATCTGCCGCTTCGCCCACGCGTAGTCTTCCACGGTGCCGATGACGAACTTGATCTCGTCTGTCGCGCGCAGGAGCGCGAGGTTTTCCCATCGGTTGCGGTCGCACTCGCCGCTGCTCGGGCACTTGAGGTCCATGATGCGGCGCACCCGGTCGTCCACCTGGGAGATGTCGAGCGCGCCGCTTGTTTCAAGAAGCACGGTGAAGCCGTCATCGCAGAGCGCCTTCATCAGCGGAATGGAGTTCGGCTGGAGCAAGGGCTCGCCGCCGGTGAGTTCGACGAGCGGCGTGCGATGACTCCCGACCGATCCGGCGAAGGGCCGGGCGAGTTCGCGGACGCGCGCGAGCACGTCGGCGACCGCGAGCTTTTTCCCCTCCGTGAACGCGTAGGCCGTGTCGCAATACGAGCAGCGCAGGTTGCACGCCGTGAGCCGCACGAAGACGCATGGCAATCCGGCAAACGTGCTCTCGCCTTGCACGCTCGCGTAGATTTCGTTGATGACCAGCATCTCTGACACCGCAGCGAAGGTAGTCGCCCGTGGAGAATCGCGAAAGGCCGAAAGCCCTCGCGAATGCAGCTGCCGATGTTCTGCAAGTTCGCGAGATGCGGCGACCGCGACCGGGCTCAGCGCCCGCAGCAGTGCTTGAACTTCTTCCCGCTGTTGCAAGGGCAAGGGTCGTTGCGGCCGACCTTCGGGCCGGTGCGGATGGGCCGGGCCTTCTCGGCTTCCGCCGCGACTGCGGCCTCGCTGACGACGTCGGAGGCTTTCTGCTGGTCCGCCTGGCCGGTCGGGCCGAACGCGCTGGTTTCCTGATGGCTCGTGACCTGCGGGATGTTGCGGAGGAAATTCTCGAACGCCATGAGCGACGAGGCGCTGCGGAAGATGTTGTGGCAGATCTCGGACTTGATGCTGACCATGAGGTCGTCGAAGACCTTGCTCGCCTCGATCTTGTATTCGATGAGCGGGTCGCGCTGGCCGTAGCCGCGCAAGCCGATGCTGTGGCGGAGGCCGTCCATCGCGTAGAGGTGTTCCTGCCACAACTTGTCCACGGCGCTGAGGATCGTGTAGCGCTCGATGCTTTTGAGTTGTTCGGCGTCCTCAAACCCGATCTTCAACTCGTAGGCGTCGCGAACGGCCTTGGCGATGAAGGTGCAGATCGCAAACTGCCCGGCCGTGAGCCCGTCGTAGAGCGACCCGGTCAGGGGAAGTTCCGAGGCCTTGTCGGCGGTCTCCGTGATTTGCTGCTCGGTCATCGGGATCGGGAACGTGAGCCCGACCCAGTCGGAGAGGCCGCGGATGTTCCACTCATGTGGGTCCACCTCGGCGTTCGTGAACTGGGCGACCTTGTCCAGCACGACCTCCTCCATGATGTCCATGAGCCGGTCGCGCACGTCGTGGCCGAGGATGATCTCGTTGCGGAAGCCGTAGATGACTTCGCGCTGCTTGTTCATCACGTCGTCGTATTCGAGCGTGCGCTTGCGGGCCTGGAAGTTGTGCTGTTCGACGCGCTTTTGGGCAGTCTGGATGGAGCGGTTGAGGAGCGGGTGCTCGAGCTCCTGGCCTTCCTCCTGCCCGAGCCGCTCCATGACCTTGCCAATGCGGTCGGAGCCGAAGAGCCGCATCAGGTCGTCCTCCAGCGAGAGGAAGAAATGCGACGAGCCGGGGTCGCCCTGGCGCGCGCAACGGCCGCGGAGCTGGCGGTCGATGCGGCGCGACTCGTGCCGTTCGGTGGCGAGCACGTGCAAGCCGCCGAGTTCTGCAATGCCGGGACCGAGTTTGATGTCGGTGCCGCGGCCGGCCATGTTCGTGGCGATGGTCACGCTGCCGCGCTGGCCCGCGCGCGAGACGATCTCGGCTTCCTGCTGGTGATACTTCGCGTTGAGGACGGAGTGGATGATGCCGGCCTTTTTCAGCATCTTGGACAGCAACTCGCTGACCTCGACGGAAATGGTGCCGACAAGAATCGGTCGGCCCTCAGAGTGGATGCGCTGGATTTCGCCAGTGACGGCCTCGTATTTCTCGCGCTTGGTCTTGTAGACGGAATCGTTCCGGTCGGTGCGCGCGACGGGGCGGTTTGTCGGGATGACGAGGCAGCCGAGCTTGTAGATGTCGAGGAACTCCTGCGCCTCGGTCTCGGCGGTGCCCGTCATGCCCGCGAGTTTGTGGTAGAGGCGGAAGTAATTCTGGATCGTGATCGTGGCCAGCGTCTGCGTTTCTCGCTCGATCTCGACGCCTTCCTTGGCCTCGACCGCCTGGTGCAGTCCGTCGCTCCAGCGCCGGCCGGTCATGAGGCGGCCGGTGTGCTCGTCCACGATGATGACCTTGTTTTCGAGCACGACGTATTGCACTTCGCGCTCGTAGAGGCAGTAGGCCTTGAGGAGCTGGCTGATGGTGTGGATTTTCTCGGCCTTCACCTCGAAGTCCGCCTGCACCTTGGCCTTCGCCTCCATGCGCTTGCGCGCGTCGGCCTCGGGGCCGTGATCGATCTCGTGGAAGGCCATGATGATGTCCGGCATCACGAAGCCGTCCGGGTCGCTCGGTGAAAGGAATTTCCGCCCTTTCTCGGTCAGGTCCGCCTCGTGGCTCTTCTCCTCGATGGCGAAGAACAGCTCCTCCTTTTGCGCGTAGAGCTCGACCTTCTTCTGGTCGGCGTGGAGTTCGAGCTCATACTTGTTCATGAGCTTGAGGTTCTCGGGGTCTTCGAGCAGCCGCAGGAGCCCGTGAGACTTCGGCTGGCCGGTCTTCACGCGGAAAAGCAGCATTCCCAACTCGCGCTCGAGCGCTTCGGGATTCGCCGGCGGCGGCCCGTCCTCGGGGCGGAGGCGTTTCACGATTTTCGCGGCGTCGTCGAGCACCCTGTCGCACAGCCGGACCTGCGCGCGCACGAGCGATTCGATGGCGGGCTTGAGCTCGTCGTAATTCTTGTTGTCCGCGGCCGCGACCGCGGGCCCGCTGATGATGAGCGGGGTGCGTGCTTCGTCGATGAGGATCGAGTCCACCTCGTCCACGATGGCGAAGTGGTGGCCGCGCTGCACCTGCTCCTCAAGACTTGTGGCCATGCCGTTGTCGCGCAGGTAGTCGAAGCCGAACTCGGCATTCGTGCCGTAGGTGATGTCGCAGTGGTATTGCTCGCGCCGGACACTCGGCGACTGGTCGTGCAGGATGCAGCCGACCGTGAGGCCAAGGAACTTGTAGACGGCCCCCATCCACTCGCTGTCGCGCGCGGCAAGATAGTCGTTCACGGTCACGACATGCACGCCGCGGCCCGACAGGGCGTTGAGGAAGACCGGCAGCGTGGCGACGAGCGTCTTGCCCTCGCCCGTGGCCATTTCGGAGATCGTTCCCCGGTGCAGCGCCATGCCGCCGATGAGCTGCACGTCGAACGGCACCATCTCCCACTTGAGCGGATGGCCGCGCACCGGCACTTCCGTCCCGCACAGCCGCCGGCAGGTGTTCTTCACGACGGCAAACGCTTCGGGCAGGATTTCATCGAGCCGCCGGGCGAGCTCGGCGTCGTCCTTGATTTGCGACAGTTCGGCCTTCCAGGCAGCGGTCTTCTCGCGCAACACGTCTGCCGGGAGCGGCTGCAGCGTGAGCTCGATTTCGTTGATCTGCCGCACGACCGGACGCATCCGCTTGACCTCGCGGTCGTTCTTCGAGCCGATGATTTTTCTGAAGATGAAGCCGAGCATTTCTAAAAAACAGTCGGGGGAAGCTACGGGAACGAGGGGGGGGCGTCAAAGTGTATATTGGAGCGGGGCGCGGCGGGACAGGCTCGCGGAAGCACCGTGTTTTCCGAAGGATATGCTTTGCGCGGCTCAACCTCCCGTGATATCGTCCGCGCAACTTTTGTCAAACATGGCCGACGAAAATCGCCCCAAACCCGACCGCAACGGCGACAACGATGAAGGTCGCGGTGGCGCCCGCCATTGGATCATCTGGTTGCTGATCTTCGGCTCGTTGCCGCTCCTCATCGTGCTGCGCGAGAAGGGACCGATGCGGCCGTCGACCATCACCTACGGCAAGTTCATGGCCCTCGTCGAGGAGGGCCGCCTCGAGCCCGGCGCCAAGATCACCTTCAGCCCGCAGACCTCCGACCTGCGTGAAATCACCGGCAAATACCTCGCCACCGAGCCCGACGGCAAACCCGTGATGGGCGAGGACGGCCAGCAAAAGCGCGTGCCGTTCCGCATCAAGACGTTTCTGCGCGGCGAGACCGTCGAGCGCCTGCTTGACGGCGGCAAGTTCGAAACCGAGGAGCCCAACACGATGCTCATGAGCCTGCTCCTCACGCTGCTCCCTTTCCTGCTCGTCGCGGCATTCATCTACTTCTTCTTCATCCGCCAGATCAAGATGGCCGGCAAAGGCGCGCTCTCCTTCGGCAAGTCCAAGGCGCGCATGCTCAGCAAGGACAAGAACAAGGTCACGTTCAAGGACGTCGCCGGCGTCGAGGAAGCCAAGGACGAAGTCTCCGAACTCGTCGAATTCCTCAAGGATCCCAAGAAATTCCAGAAACTCGGCGGCCGCATCCCCAAGGGCATCCTCATGATCGGCGCGCCCGGCACCGGCAAAACCCTCCTCGCCAAGGCCATCGCCGGCGAGGCCGACGCCAGCTTCTTCAGCATCAGCGGCTCCGACTTCGTCGAGATGTTCGTCGGCGTCGGCGCCAGCCGCGTGCGCGACATGTTCGAACAGGCGCGCAAAAACACCCCCTGCCTCGTGTTCATCGACGAGATCGACGCCGTCGGACGCTCGCGCGGACACGGCCTCGGCGGCGGCAACGACGAGCGCGAACAGACCCTCAACGCCCTCCTCGTCGAGATGGACGGCTTCGACACCACCGAGGGCATCATCATCATCGCCGCGACCAACCGCCCCGACGTCCTCGACCCCGCGCTCCTGCGCCCCGGCCGCTTCGACCGCCAGATCACCGTCAACCTCCCCGACGTGCGCGGCCGCGAAGCCATCCTCAAAGTCCACGCCAAAAACGTGAAACTAGGCCCCGACGCCGACCTCTCCGTCATCGCCCGCGGCACCCCCGGCTACAGCGGCGCCGAACTCGCCAACCTGCTCAACGAAGCCGCCCTCCTCGCCGCCCGCATGAACAAGAAATCCGTGGGCATGGAAGAACTCGAGGAAGCCCGCGACAAAGTCCGCTGGGGCCGCGAACGCCGCACCCTCGCCATGAGCGACGAAGACAAGAAACGCACCGCCTGGCACGAGGCCGGCCACGCCCTCGTCAACGTCCTGCTCAAGCACACGCACCCCCTTCACAAAGTCACCATCATCCCGCGCGGACAATCCCTCGGCACCACCATGTGGCTCCCCAAGGACGACGTGTGGAACCACCAAAAGAAGGAGATGCTCGACAGCATCACCATGGCCATGGCCGGCCGCATCGGCGAGGAGATGTTCTCCGGCGACATCTCCACCGGCGCCGCGGGCGACATCCAGCAAGCCACCAAGATGGCCCGCGCCATGGTCACCCAGTTCGGCATGAGCGAAAAAGTCGGCATGGTCCAATACGGCGACAGCGGCGAGTTCGTCTTCCTCGGCCGCGAAATGGCCCGGCACAAAGACTACTCCGAGCAGATGGCCCAGCAAATCGACGCCGAGGTCAAGCGCATCATCGACACCAGCTACAACGAAGCCCTGCGCCTCATCACCGAGAACCGCGACAAACTCGAACTCATCGCCGGCGCGCTCCTCGAACACGAGACCCTCGACGGCACGCAAGTCGAGCAAATCATCCGCACCGGCCGCTTCGACCCGCCCGAGCCGCCCAAGGACGTCGGCCCCATGATGGGCGCGCCCGCCGGCACACCCCTGCCCGAAGTGCCCAAGCCCGCCCATCCCAAGCTCCCGCCCGACCTCGGCAGCGCCCCCGCCCCGGCTGCGGTCTAAGCCAAGCCGGCACCATCGTCACCCGGTCCTTGAACCTCTTGGCGTCCCGCACCACCACCTGCCGCCGCATGGCGGTAGTCAACCCCGGCACCCCACAATAGTCCAAATTCTTGCTGGACAAAGGGATACCCTGCCAATAGAACCGCACTCAACAATAAAACCGCAGGAATTGCGGTTCACTAAACTGTTAGCCAAATATGAAACATCGCTACTACCTCGTTGCTTGCGCTGCCGTCCTTGGCGGCATCGTTTCTTTCTCCGTCGCACAGGACAATCGGCAGGCAAAAATGGCCGAACTCAAGGCGAAGCTTGCCCCTGCGCTTAGCCTTTCGATTGAAGAGCTTCAGTTGGCGCTCTCAATCAAAGTGCATGAGAGGTTCGATGGAGCTTCCATTATTGCTGACGATGACGAGAGCACGTTCCTGGGAAAGATATCGAACGAAGTGGCGTCCGATTCCATTTTTAATGATGTCGGACGATATGGCAGCGTAGTTTCGTCCACATCGATTTGGAATCAGGTTGGTCGTTTTGGTGGTGAAGTGGCCCGTCACAGCCCATTCAATCGAGTGTCTTCGTCGCCGCCACTCATCGTGAAAGACGGCAAGGTGATAGGGCGATTGACCGTGAATAAGGTGATACGAGGCGCAGTAGATCCAAACTGGCTGAAGACATATTACAAATGACGCCGGCTAACAAAATCACTGGAGCGAACGCGGGCGGGCCACGTCAGTTGCCAATATGGTCGCGCTGGGCCGCCCGCGTCGCTCAGTTCTGGCGTTAGGCCGCACCACACACCATGAGCTACTACATCCTCGAAGGCGACGACACGAAAGGGCCATTCACAATCGGACAGCTACGCTCGATGTGGAACACAGGCAGCATTACGACGAAGACGATGCACTGTCGGGAGGATGATGCCGAGTGGCGGCCATTGAGTTCCATTTTGCATGAGCTTGAGCCACCAGCCAAGCCACCACCTCTGGCGGCACTTCCTCAGCAGCCCAGCATGGTTGTCGTGCGGCCAGCGAAGAGCAGAGGCGTTTATATCATACTTGGTCTTTTCTTTGGACTCATTGGCGTCCACAATTTCTACGCTGGTTATCACGGACGCGGCGCAGCCCAGTTGATTATCACGCTCTTGCTCGGCTGGATCATTATTGGTCTCGTTATTACGTTCATTTGGGTGCTCGTTGACTTGTTGAGCGTCACCCACGACGCAGATGGTGAGAGGATGACATGAGAAAGTTGCAGCCTAACCAGGGCGCTGCAGCGAACGGCCTCTCCGCCGTGCGTTCGAGCGTCGCGGGAATTCGTGAGCGCACCGTGCGCTCCACCGCCGCCGCCGAGGCCGTCGCTGAGCTTGGTCGCCCGCCTTTCGGCCCAAGTGCGTGTGCACCAACGGGCTGCTACAAGTTCGGTGGAGGTTTGCCAGCAGCGCTGTCAGTGAGGCGTGTTGCGGTGGCGTAATTCGCCACCCCTCGCCCACCACTGCCCCAGTAGCCGCTAACCAGTCACGGTTCCCCGCCCTACGCTCATAACCCACAAAGTTATGAAGCCCCGGTTCCGTATGTATCAGCGCGGCTGCAATGGCCGCTTCTACCTCGAAGACAACTCCACCGGCAAGCAGGAGAGCCTCGGCACGTCCGACCGCGCCGAAGCCCTCCGCCTGCTCCACGCGCACAACGAGGCCGCCTATCAACCCGCGTTCAACGCGCACCTGGCCCGCGCCTATCTCGTCGCCGCCGATCCGGAGATCAGCCAGCGCTCGTGGCAGTTCGTCATGGACGAGCTGATGCGCGCCAAGACGGCCAGCGCGCCGCTCACCGCCGCGCGTTACGAGAGCGCGTTCCGCGAGGCGCCCTTCGACGCGCTGCGCCATCTGCCTGTCATCGAGACGCGCGCGGATACGTTCTTGAAAGTGCTTCAGTCCGGCACGATCTCGACGAACGTGTTTCTGCGGCGGCTCCACAGTTTCGCCTTGGGCATGGGCTGGCTGCCGTGGCCGCTGCTCATGCACCGGCAGTGGCCCAAGCTGCGCTTCGAGTCCCGGCGCGCCATCACCGCCGAGGAGGCGCAGCGCATCCTCGCGGCGGAGAAGAACGTCGAGTGGCGCGCGTTCCTGGAGCTGCTCTGGCACGTCGGCGCGGCGCAGGTGGACTTGGCCGCGTTGACCACGGCGAACCTGGACTGGCCCAACCGCACGCTCAGCTATTACCGGAAGAAGACGGGCACGCTGGCGATTCAGCGTTTCGGTGAGGCGGTGGCGGCCTTGCTCAAGCAGCGGCCGAGCGAAGGGCTGTTGTTCCCGCACTTCGCGCAGATCAGTTCCGCCGACCGGGCGACGCGCTTTGCTCGGCGGTGTCAGCGGCTGGGCATCGTGGGCGTGTCGTTGCACAGCTACCGCTACGCGTGGGCAGAGCGGGCGCGCGAGGCGGGCTATCCCGAGCGGTTCGCGCAGGAGGCTCTCGGCCACACCTCCGCCGCCGTGCATCGCGCCTATGCCAAGGGCGCGCGGGTGAACATCCCGAGCCTCGACGAATACGCGCTGCGTCCCGCCGAGCCGCCCCCGGTCGCGGCGTGACCGCCCCGCCAAAATTTTTCGCCTTACACCTAACGAGCAGGCAATGCCTCCCAGACCGAGCTTTGCACTGGCCGCTCGCGAAGAACCAAGCATCCATTGAGGATATCTCCTCCCTCAAAAATTGATGTTGACTTTGTCACGTTTTGTAACATGTTGTAACACATGACACCGACCAAACTACTACAGCAAGCGAAAAGCGAACCCAAAGAGCGCGACCTAGCATCATATGCCGAAGCCATTTGGGAACTAAGGAGGAAAGACAAGAGTTACCGCCAAATCGCCCAATTCCTCAATGAGCGGGGTATTCCAACGGACCATATGGCAGTCTATCGCTTTATCGCCACTGACAATCCAATCCTAGGTTATGACGACGGTCGCCTTTTGGTCGGCGACGTGGAATATGAGGCGCGAAAGGGGCGACCGATGCATCTGTTTAATGCCGGTCTGTATGTGAGCATCAAGAAGCGGATGCGGATTCTACCAATCCCAAGGGAACTGGGCGCGGCCTCCATGTGGTGCGAAGCTCAGTTCGAACTTAGCGCGGTGCCAAACAATTGCTGGCTGGAACAGTTGTGCAAGCAACTGCGCATTCATTGGAATCCTGAAACGCCGTTCCATCTGCAAGGACGGCATGAACTCGAGCTTAAGTTTGAAGGCACAACCATGGCGATGGTTTGCCGCACGTGGAATTTGGAGGAATCGGTGAGCGACGTCGAAGCGGCTGTAAGGCAGGCCACCGAGTTCTTCATCAAAAACAAGGAATGGATGGCGCAGACAACTATCTTGCGGAATCGACAAAGACGCGAAGCCTTAGCTATCCTGCTCATCCCGGAAGGCACCTCTTTGGACGAGGAGTATGAGAGCTCCAAAGAATGGAGTGAGAGAGAAGCTGAGAGATTAACCAAGAAATTCCTTTCGGTTCCACAGTCGTGAACCGCTCACAGAAGCCTTTGTTATCTTCTGGCGTTCGGAGGTAACAAGTATGCATGCGAACGCACCAACCAAAAGCATATTATGAGTGCGAATAGTAACAGCGATGATCGAGGCGGCAGTTCTCCGGACCGGTCCCCTAACGATGACAGGAGTGACGTCATGAATCCTAACAACGATGCTTACTGGTCGGACCAGGATAATCGCGCATTGCAGGCAGGAGATGATGACTGAAAGTTACGAAGCTTAAGCCACGCTCGCTTGTTGTAATGCAAGTGGGTGTGTCGCTTCTGCCTCTCTTGCACCCGTAGTTGCATCGCCCCCGGTCGCGGCGTGACCGCCCGAAACAATTTCCCCTGACAGCTTTGCTCGTCAGGCGAGTTTCATTCTTTGGTGGGGCTGCCCGCCCCACGCCCCGGCCAAAGGTCGAGACCTCTGGACTCCACGGCTACGTCGCGGGCAACGGTGTCTCCTCCTCCGGCGTGTCCTTCCTGCGCGCGTTGCGCTGGTGCCAGTGCTGGTAGATGGCGACGGTGGCGCGATGCAGCCACTTCTGGTCTTGTGCCAGTTCGAGCACTTCCCGCGTGGCGAAGAACTTGATGCCGTTCTGCGGGGGATTGCCCAAGGGCTTGAGCAGCTTGCCGGCGACCAGCACCGGCACGTCGTGTGGCTGGCAGGCGATGAGCCACGCCACCTGTTCTGCGTTCACCCGGGCGGGCAGCACGCGCAGCGTCAGGAAGCGGTGTTGGTCGTCGCGCATGTCACTCCAGCTTGAAGGTGGCGTTGCGCGGGTGGCGCTGGTCCACCAGCTTCACGTCCCACCACGCCCCTTCCTTGGTCACATACTTGGCGCAGTAGTCGGCCACGTCGTTCCGGCTGTAGACCGGCTCGATGCGGTTGCGCCCATACCGGTGAAACCACTCGCGCCAGATGTCCCGCCGGCACCGGTTCTGGCAGTCCACCCACAGCGCATGCACATGGAAGCCGTCCCGGCCGGGGTTCTGTTCCAAGGCGTAGAAGTAGGAGACACCCCGCAACTCAGTCCGCATGAACTTCTCGTAGCACCGTTGCGCCGACCAGACGGACGCCTCCCAGGTGAACGTCAGATGCGAGATGACCTGCCACGGGGCCAGCGAATGCACCCAGTCGCCCATCTCGACGTTCAGCTGCGCGGCCTTCAACCGCTGTTCCCGGTCCATGTTCCTCGCGCCATTCATCGTGGTTTCACCGTTTCAAGACACACCTCTCGGACAAGGATGGTTGGAGCGGCGGCGCGCGCTGCGCGCGCCTCCGCCGCTCCAACCGTCCACGGGGCCGTCCTGGGTGGCCACGTTCATTCCACCGCCTGCACGCTGGTCGCCCGGATGATGACGCCGTTCTTGGCGTCAAACTGGTTTGGCTCCATGAGGTCAAACTCGACCACCAGGCGCTGCCCCTCCGTGAAGGGGCAGGCGCATTCCTTGGCGGCGTGTTCGAGGCTCTGGACGCTGCGGGGGCACCACGTTTGCACCGTGGGTGCCTTGCCGTCGGCGCACTGCACCTCGTAGAGGTTCACCACGCCGACGGTGCGTTTGGCTTTGTTCTGGATTTCCTTGTGGCGGTGCGCCACGAACTTGACCAGGACCACCCGACGGCCGGCCAAGAACTGTTCCATTGCGGTTTGCTGGTTCATGTTTGCTCCTGTGGCTTGCTCACGCGGCCGGGGACGCCGCGCCCGCCGCCGTTGCACCTGGCAACGATTGGTCCCTGACTCGCTCCGGCCCCGCTGGACTCGCGGGCGGAGGCGCGGCGGACCATCTCGCGATGTCCCGGGCCGCCGCTGGTTGTGAAGTTTGCTTTCACGCCCACCAGCTTGCCGCGCCGCAGGCTCGCCGCGTTAAGCAGCAGTGGGCGAACGGTGGCCGCGTTCTGATGAATGGTGTCGGGTTGCGCGAATTGCCTTCCCGTTCCGCGAGTGAATCGGCGTTGCCGCGGTTCCGTCTGCCAGACCAAGCCCGAGTTGTGTTGCGCGTTTTGCACGCCACCACTTAGCCCCACAGCGGCGGGACCGCTCAAGTCGCGGGTGCCGGTGCGGAATGTTTTTTACATACGAGGTATGCCATGCCCAAGCCGCCCAAAATCATCCATCCCGTCCGGCAAGTTCGGAAGTGCCTCGGCCATACGCAGGCCAGCTTCGCCAAGCTCGTCGGTTGCTCCGCCATCGCCATCCAGCGCATTGAGAACGGTTCGCTGAAGTTGAGCCCCAAGCTTGCGCACGCCATCGCCGAGGCAACGAAGGCAGACCCAAAGATCCTGCTCAAAGGCCCGGGCACGACCGCGCTGGACGCGATGGGGCAGTGCTACTCCAAGGAGTCGTTCCAGCACCTCGATGGGGTCGTTCCCATGACGGACAAGGAGTTGCAGCATTACCTCAATTCGCTTATCGGCTTCTTGGAACTGCTGCTCATTGCCTCCCATCGGGCGGGCAAGGTTAAGACCCACGCCGTGAACGCCGCCGTGCAGAACGCTTTTCAAAAAATCGCCGACGATTTCAACCTGCTCCCCGGCATCGAAGGCTTCCTCAAGGAACAGGGGAGCGTGCGTCACCGGAGGTATCGCGTGGGAGACCTGCGGAAATTCCCCGACTACGCGCGCCTCATCGGCTTTCAGGACCAGCGCCGCTACCGGCCTGACAAGGTGATCGAGTTCATCATCCCGCACGGGTGGATGGACCACTACTACTTGGACGAGTCTGCGGTGCTTCCCCCAGGCGCGGATCTGAAGCTGCGGCCAAACACGAGTTACTTTCTGGACACCAGGCGCCATATCCCCGAGGTCGTCAAGGAGGCGATCGCCAAGGCGCTCTACTGGAAGATCGAGTCCTTTACACCGGTGCCGTAGCACTACCTCACGGTGGGCTTTTGGCGTTGCCTCCGCATCGTGGTCTCGTAGGATTTCCCTATTCATCGACTGTGAGGGCACGAGGAATTCTATGACCCCTGAACAAAAGGCCCGCCAGCAGATCGACGCGCAGCTTCTCGCGTCAGGCTGGGTCGTTCAGGATTACAAGCAGTTCAATCCCTCCGCCGGTCGTGGCCTTGCCCTCCGTGAAGCTCCGCTCAAATCCGGCACCTGCGACTACCTACTGCTCGTGGACCGCAAAGCCCTGGGCGTCATCGAGGCCAAGAAGGAAGGCACACTCCTGGCCGGCGTGGCCGAGCAATCCGGACACTACGCCGAGAATCTGCCCGACTTCATCCAGTCCATCGCACCGGGCACGCTGCCGTTCCTCTACGAATCCACCGGCATCGAAACTTTCTTCCGCGACGAACGCGATCCCGAACCCCGCTCGCGCCGCGTCTTTTCGTTCCATCGCCCGGAAACCCTCGCCGCGTGGGTCGCCGAACCGGCCACGCTCCGGGCTCGCCTTGCGGCCATGCCTGCGGCCCACCCGTTGTCAGCCCAACATTTGCGCGCATGCCAGGTGGAGGGCATCACGAACTTGGAGGAATCCTTCGCCGCCGCCCATCCCCGCGCGCTGGTGCAGATGGCCACCGGCGCGGGCAAGACCTACACCGCCTGCGCGTTCACCTACCGGCTCATCAAGCACGCCGGGGCGAAGCGCGTCCTTTTCCTCGTGGACCGCGCCAACCTCGGGCGGCAGGCCAAGGGCGAATTCGACCAGTTCGTCGCGCCGGACACCGGCCGCAAGTTCACCGAGGTTTACAACGTCCAGCACCTCACCTCCAGCAACCTCGATTCCGTCGCCCGCGTCACCATCTGCACCATCCAACGCCTCTATTCCATCCTGCGCGGCGAGGAACTGGACGAAGACCTCGACGAAAAGTCCGGCTACGAGATCGCCACCGCGGACGACCGCCCGAAAGATGTCGCCTACAACCCCGCCGTCCCCATCGAAGCCTTCGACTTCATCGTCACCGACGAATGTCACCGCTCCATCTACGGACTCTGGCGGCAGGTGCTCGAATACTTCGACGCCTTCCTCATCGGCCTCACCGCCACGCCCAGCAAGCAGACCATCGGGTTCTTCAACCAGAAC
>Ga0194131_10002544_pt1 | contig 29836 bp, 26 predicted proteins | sample TA2KigO120mmetaG_FD_148631 | JGI IMG/M metagenome (GOLD analysis project Ga0194131, IMG submission 148631) | Freshwater microbial communities from Lake Tanganyika, Tanzania - TA2015053 Kigoma Offshore 120m | ecosystem: Environmental > Aquatic > Freshwater > Lake | place: Tanzania: Lake...
GCCTCGGACCGGAGGGCGACGCAGGCGTACTTGAACAGTACGTCGAGGAGCCCGGAGGGAGAAGCTCGCGAAGATTCGGTGCTATCGGCCGCCGCAGTAGGGATCTGGTGAGAAATGCAGGCTAGCTGCTAGCCGCGTGCCGCGATCGAGCCGGCTTCGTCTCGTTCGCCCGCTCTCGTCCGTCGCCCCGGAGCAGAGTCCTCGCCGTCGATTTCGACCTCGTAGCGCGTCTGCAGGTGCGAGAGGCCGCGCGACAGGTTCTCCTTGGCGCGCTCGCGCATCACCGCCCGCGTCAACGTCGGTCGAAGCTGCTCGAGCGGCGGAACGCCCGCCTCCTGCACGTCCTCGACGCGCACGAGGTGAACCCCGTACGGCGAAGCGATCGGCTCCGACCAGACGCCGCGGTCGAGCGCGAAGACCTGCTCCGCGAAAGGCTTGCCGAAGCGCGCCTGAAGCCGGAGCTCGGAGTACGAGCGAAGCTCCGTGCCGATCGGGAACGGGTCGGACAGCTCGCCCGCCTGGTCGGCCGTCCACGAGCCGGAGCGGAGCTTCGCGAGAACGTCCCGTGCGTCGGAGAGCGTGTGGTCGCCGCGCACGTCCGTCGCGAGAAAGACCTGCGTCACGCTGCGCCTCGCCGGCATCTCGAGCTCAGCGCGACCCCGGTCGAGCTGCTCCTGCAGATCCGCATCGTCGACCCGCGTGCCGCCGGGGCCGCGCTGCAGGAGGAGACGCATCTTCTCTCCGAGGAGACGCCGGATCACGACGTCGTCGTCGAGCCCGAGCTCGTTCGCCTCGCGGACGAGCTCGCTCTCGGGACGTCCGGGACGGTCGCTCACCCAGCGCATCTTCTCGACGAGGCGGCGCTGCACGCTGCCGTCCTCGAGGTCGAGGGAGAGAAAGCGCGCCTCGCGGTAGAGCATCTCGTCGAGGACGGCTTGATCGAGAAGAGCGCGTCGCTGGGCCGCGTTCGGTGGGAAGCCCCAGCGCTCGCGGAAGCCCTGCTCGAGAAGCTCGACGTCCGTACGCGAGAGGACGATCCGGGAATCGCGCCCCGGCGGCGGAGCCGCGGTCTCGGCCTTCTGCCAGACTTCGCTGCTGGCGAACAGAACGACGCCGAGCACCAGGAAATGGAGAAGCGGGCTCTTCGCGAAGCGAGCGAGCCGGCTCACGAATCCTCCTCCGCGTCCGACGACGGCTCGTACCAGATCGGCGACGTCCAGGCGCGCTGCTGCACCGTGGACGGGACCTCGCCCGAGCAGCACTGCTGGTACTCGTAGGCCGTGTAGCTGACCGGCGGCTCGCAGACGCCGCCGCCGCACTCCGCGTTCGCGTTGCAGCCGCGGCCGTTGAACGCCGAATCGGTCGAGCCGCAGACGCCCATCTTCTTCCCGCAGTCGACGCCGCGCGCGTTGCAGTAGTACTGGTTCCAGCGGCAGCTCGGCTGCTCGAGGACGCGAGCGTAGTAGAACGCGTTCTCGTCCGGATCGAAGTCGGGATCCTGCCAGACGGTGCAGAGGCTCGCATGCCCGACGCCGTTCGGCTCGCAGGTATCGAGGTTGACCGGAGGACCGGTGACCTCGGGCAAGCGGACGCTGCCGCCGCGGATCGCCGTCTTCTGCGGTCCGCCGGCGACGTCGTACACCTTCTCGTGCGTGTCGCCGCTCGCGTCGACCCAGCCCTTCACGATCTGGATCTTGTCGAGCTTCGTGCCGGGATGGTTCGGCCAGCCGGGATCCATCATCGCGTTCACCGCGAAGCGCGGCGCGCCGCCGTCCTCCGAGAGCGTTCCGCCCATCGGCACGCCGTTCTCGTAGCCTTGCGCGGCGAAGTTCCCCTGCGTGCACATCCGCGGCGGCAAATCGGTGCCTCCGAAGAAGCGCACGACCGGGCGCGTGCCGCTCGTCGCGTACGTCTCACGGCGCTTCAGCGCCTCGAAGATCGAGTCGCGCGAGTTCTCCTCCGCCCACGCGGCGGTCATGCCGCCACCGTTCGTCTCGAGACCGAGGAAGAACTTCTCGTTCAGAGCCTGGTACGAGACCGCGAAGCTCTGGAGTCCGTGCGCACCGTGCCGCGCATAGTCGATCTCCTCGCTCTGCCCCGGCGTTCCGTTGTGGGTGTCGAGCGCGCCCGCGAACCCGAGCTTGAACGGGTTGATGCCGTTCTCGGCCTCGTACGCGATTCCGTTCTTGAGCGTGTTCCGGACGTAGCCGTTGGGCGGCAGGTTGTCGGTGTTCCGGTTCTCGGACGCGATCCACGCGCCGTTCAGCTCGCTGAAGTTCATGCTCTCGAAGGAGCACTCCTCGTCGGTCGCGCCCCAGGCGCCCGGCATCGAAGCCTGGAAGCGGCACTCGGAGCTGCCTTTGACCTGCGTGATCTCGACGAGCGGCTCCATCTCGTTCCGGACCTGTGCCTCGTCGAGGCTCTCCGGCAACAAGAACATCGCGCCGCGGCTCATGTTCGGGTTGTGCGGGATCGAGAGCGCTTCGCAGCGCGGATTGTCCGCCGGATGGTCGTTGCAGGCCGCGCGGAGGTCCGTGAGCATCTGCTCCGGCGAGCCGATCGGATAGGGCTCCGGTCGATCGCAACTCTCGCCCGAACCGCAGCCGACGGGAGCCTCGATGTTGCTGATCGGCAGCGGGAGGACGTCGTCGTTCCGGAAGATGATGTTCCGGTGCATGTTGCTCGAGCCGCCGGCACCCGGGAAGTCCGTGGTGCAGAGCGCGTCGCCGCCCGCGGGGCAGTCGACGGAGACCTCGCCCGTGTCGAGCTGGTCCCAGCACGGCAGGTCGGTGGCGTTCTCGCAGCGTCCCGTCTGCATCATCGCGGTGTACTCGTAGGCGATGAAGGACGTGAACGTGCACGCGGACGAGCGGTCGTACGCTTCCTCCGCGTCGTCCTGGATCCGCTGCCAGACGTGCTCCGCCTGCTCGAGACAGCGAATCCCGAGATCGTCGTTCGGATCGACCTTGCAATAGTCGACGCGGCTCGGGTTCTCGCTCGTGTTCTCCGGAGTCGAGACGAAGAAGCCGGCGGCACCCGCGTTGAGGCGGGTCAGCTCGTCGCGTGCGAGCGTGCAGAGCGGGCTGCTGTATCCCTTCGGGACGCACATCGCGTTCGTCGAGCCGCACTCCTGTCCCTCGGGACAGTCGTCGTCCGAGGTGCAGTCCTTCACCGGAGGGAACATGCAGATGTTCGACTCGCCGAGCTGCTCGGAGTGATCCGTGATCGCCGCCCAGTCGAGCGCGCGACCCTCGGGAAGCTGCGCCAGCCGCGACGCCGTGAACTCGCAGCGCTGCGGCGGGAGACAGTACGGGTACTCCGCAACGAGCGGCGACGTCTGGGGGGGCGGCGGCTCGCGATCGTACTGCTCGAGAGTGTTCGCCCACGGCGGCAGTCCGACGACGTTCCCTTTCGCGTAGCGGTAGGCGTCGGCCGTCGTGTTCCGCGTGTCCATCGTGGCGGCGTCGAAGGAGTACGCCGTGTGGATGTGCGTCTCTCCGAAAAAGGGCTGCCGAAGCTCGTCGAAGTGGTCGCAGGGGGCCCGGTCCTCGGTGCGCTCGAACGGCTCCGCCGCGGCGAAGCGCGGCAAGAGCGCCGAGCCCACGACCAGCATCGCCGCAAAAGTCGAGATCCTAGGGACGCGTCTACTTCCCCGGCCCATGGCGGAACCCTCCCGGCGGGTCTATCGGCGCCCGGGCGCAGAATCTTTACCGATCCCTATCGCTCGCGACCGAGGAGCGCGGCGATGCGCGCTCGCACGAGCGACTCCCTCGGCGCGGGCCGCCCCTCGGCGCCAGCGAGGAGCCGCTGCTGGATCGGAGGCAGCGCCTCCGGCTGCCACGAGACCTCCTCGGCAAAGGGATCGGACAGGTCGAGCCACCGCCGTCCCGTGAGGTCCCGGACGCTCTGCCAGTCGGCGCTCACGCAGCCGCGTCGTCCCGCGAGCTCACCAATCGCCGCGCCGCGCACCTTCGCTCGACCCGCCGGGGGCGGCGTCGTCATCGCCCCCTCGACGTCCCCGACGCCGTCGACGTGATGGCCGAGGAGGCGGGCGCGGTCGAGCGCCGTGAAGATGCCGCGCTCACCGAGCTGCCCGAACCGCATGTCGATCTCGAACAGCTCGCGCGCGGTTGCGACGAATCGCTTCACCTCCTCCTTGGGGAAGTCCCTCCTCGGGCTCGCGCTCGGGCTCGAAGCGGGTGTCGAGGTGCCGCGCGCCGGACGATCGGGAACGAGGTCCTCGGACGCGCGCGCCCTCGGCTGCAGGGACAGCCCGAGGCGCGCGGCCGCCGCGCTCCATGCGGGGAGCTCGTCCCACGCGAAGCCGCGACGCTCGCAATGGCGGCGGAAGAGAACCAGCTTGATCGCCCAGTCGAGCTCGGTCGCGACGCCCTCCGCTCCCTCCTCGAGACGCGCCAGCGTCGCGCGCCAGCGCGCGCACACCGGTCCCGCCCACGCGGGAAGCCAGCTCTCGCCGAGACGTCGCTCGACTTCCTCGAGATAGTGACGCTGGATGTCGACGGCACGAGCCCGCTTGTGCCCGGCGATGCTCGCGCAGAGCGCCGAGCGGCGCTCCGAGCTGCACGCTGCGGCTCAGGTCGACGCCCGCCTCGGCGAGGCAGACGACGAGGGCCGTCGTCCCGACGCGAAGCCACGTCGATGCCTGGGAGCAGAGCGCCTCGCCGCACAGGACGTGCAGGCGCCGGTAGCCGCCTTCGCAGAGCGGCTCCTCCTTCGTGTGGAAGTTCCCGCGCGTGTGCATCGACTCGTTCGAAACGACCCGGACGAGGTGCGGCACCCGGGGAGACAGGAGGAACTGGAGGCCGGAGGGGAATCAAAGAGCACGTCCACCGTGCTGCCTCAAGTCAGAATGGCCTCTCAAGAGATGCCGAGGGATGACGTGTGCATCCCAGTGGGGCCGTCCCGGTCGCGGGGAAGGCGCCGTAACCCCTGGATCGGACGGCAGAATCGAAGGAGATTTCCGATGATTCCGAGCCGCTACCTCATGCTGTGTCGCCTGAAGGAGCTGATGACCGAACGCCGGGTCCTGGTCTCCGATCTCGAAGAGGACCTCGGCCTCACGAAGCAGACAATCGCAAATTTGAGGAACAACTCCTGGAAGTTGCTCTACAAGAAAAGATCGAAGCGCTCTGCGAGTACCTGCAGGTGCCCTTCGATCAGCTCTTCGTCATGCACGTGTGCGACCTCTGGTTCCCTTGCTTCACTCCTCCGGGCCGGATCGTGACGATCCACGTGGGAACACGCGTTTACCCCGCGACGAAGCACCGGGCGAACGGCGAGACTTCCGCCTACGAGCAGGAGGTCGTGTACGAGCTCGACCATCGAGCCGCCTGCCAGATCAGCGAGCATCTCTATCGCAAGGGCAATGCCCGCGTCCTCATCGAGGGACACTCGCCGGAAGGATCCGCTGCGGGCGATCGCACCCTCGACGCGATGGTGAAGGAGATCTTCGCCAAGGAAGTGCAGATCTTCGTCGGCTCCCCGATCGCTTCGGCGCTCTCGGAGAAGCTCGTTGCGCGCCTGTTCGCGCGCAAGCCGTTCACGCCGTCGGAGCGCGACGGCTTCCCGTACTGCTTCAACTACCCGTCGGCGACGACCTCGTCGTTCGGCTCGCACGAGCCCCGGAGGGAGCTCGGGATCTACTCGACGAAGACCGGCCGCCTCGTCGCGCGTCGAGACCGCATCCCCAGGTGCGGCCAGGCCGAAGGCCAGGTTCTCGAGGATTGCGGATTGATCGTGGTCGCGCGGCTCCGCGTGGCACCGCGCAATCGGCAGTTCGCGCAGGACAGCCGTATCCTGATCGGCTTTCTCGGCAACGGCGGACTCGGGACATACGGCGCCGCGATCGCGGCTTTCCATCCCCACCACGCGGCGCAGCTCTTTCCGAAGGAGATCGGCACCGTCCGGGCTGCCGTCGTGCGCGTTCCCTACGAGCGGTCCCTCGGCTCACCGCGCATCCTCGCACCGGAGCTCGTCGAGATCACCGATTTTCACGACGGCGAGCTCCGCGAGATCCCGGTGACCCCACCGCCGACCGATGCGCCGAGCGGCGACGAAGCGCCACCGACCAACGGCACACCTCCGAGCAACGATGTCCCGACCGCACGTCGCCGGGCGAAGCGGAAGGCCGCCGCTCATGCCACCTCCGGAGGACTTCGCGACGCGCTCGGGAGCGGCCTCGCGATCCAGAGCGGCGCGCGCGCTCGCAAGCGCAAGCGGAGGACGTGAGGCTCGCGAGCGAGGACGGCTCAACCACCGCGGACACGGCGGAGATCCCACACCTCCACCGTGTCCGCGGCGACGTCGGGCGGTCCCCACGCGGTGCGAAGCTCGCTCGAGAGGCTCGCAGCGGCGCCGCGGAGAAGGCTCACGTCGAGCGCCGAGCCGACGCGCGGCGGGCTCGTGTCCGCTTCTTCCCCGGGTAGGTCGTCGTGCACGACGACCCATTCCGCCCCGCTCGCCAGAAACGCCTCCGGAGTCGGCGGAAGCAGCGTCTTTGGGCGGAACCGTCGGAAGTCGACCGCACTCGCATGGCTGGGACACGAGAGCCGAACCGGCCTCCCATGCACGCCCTGGTACACGTAGTACGCGCGCGTGTAGTCCCAGCGCGCGTCGCAAGGAGCCTCGATGATCGCGGCGGTCCCGCTCTCGTGTGCGAGATCGAGGTAGAAGCCGGGAATGGCGTCCGCAGCCCGGGTCGCCTTCGGCTTCGTGAAGTCGACGAAATCGTTGTGGTGGACGAAGGAGCTTCGCGCGTACACGGGATCGACGAAGGGCCCCGTCGCGACGAGAGCGACGACCGCCGCCGCGACGAGGCCGCGCGTGACCCAGCGCACCGGGGTCGATACGGCGACGCTCTCCGGAGCGAGCGCCATCGCCACTCCCGCGAGCGTGAAGGGAAGCGTCAGGAGGAGATAGCGGCTCAGGATGATCGGCTCGCCGAATCGCTGCGGCGAGAGGAGGACGAGCCCGATCGCGTTCACGACGAGAACGGTGAGCACGTAGCTTCCCCAGACGGCGTCCCGCTGCAGCAGCCGGATCCAGCCGAGCACGGCGGCGGCCGCGAGCATCGCCGCGATCGGAAGCGCGCGTGTGCCGAGCTGCAGCCGAAGGACGTCGGGAAGCGCGGTCGGGTCGATCGCGCCTCGTCCTCGCTTCAGCGAGACGAGCTCGATCAAGCTCGGCGCGCTCGGCAGGAGCCACACGAGGATCAGGACGAGCGTGAGCAGGCCCAGGACGATCGCCCGCGCGAGCGGCGGCAACCGCGAGCGAAGCGGCGTCAGGTAGGCACCCGCGAGGAAGACGAAGGGTGCCAGCACGAACGGCGCGCTCACGAGGTGCGTGTACATCGCGAGGCTCGCGCAGACCGCGTAGGCGACCGCACTCGACCGGGCCCCGCTCTCGAGCCATGCATGAAACGCGATCACCGCGAGGAAGCTCAACAGCACCACGGGCATGTAGGGCCGCGCGATCCGGCTGTAGAGCGTGAGCGCCGGCGAGACCGCGACGAGCCACGCGAGCAGCACGGCCGCCGGTGCGCCGATCCGCTTCCGCAGGAGCCACGGCGCGAGGACGAGGAGGAGGAGCCCGGCGATCAGGACCGGCGCACGAAGCACCGTCTCGTCGATCGGCCCGAGCGACGAAGCCGCGCGATAGAAGCCGGCGAGCGGCAAGCCGTGATCGCGCTCCGCATACGTCGTCAGGATCTCTCCGAGCGGCATCGCCGAGACCGCTCGCACGGCGTGAAGCTCGTCGCCGAGGAGGACCTGCTCTCCGAGACGATGGAAGCGAAGGAGCGATCCGACGACGACCGGCGGCAGAAGACAGAGCAGAAACCGGAACCGGGTCACGCGACCCGCAGTCTGCCGCCGCGCCGATCGGATGTCGAGGTGCGCTACGTGCGCCACGTGACGGGGCGCCGTCACCAAACGCCGCACATGCGACGGCGTCGTCCTGCAGACGGGACCTCAGACGGGACCTCAGACGGGACGGAGGATCAGCGCGCGCGAAGCTGCGACGATTCCCTCGAACCGTCCGCCCTCGCCCACCCCGTCGCTCGCCACGTCGACCACGAGCGCGGACGGAAGCTCGATCGAGGCGGACGCTTCAGCGGTGTTGACGAGGATGACCCGCGCGTCCTCCGCTGCGACCCTTCGGTACGCGAGGAGACCTCGGGGGCTCGAAAGGAGCTCCAGCGCACCATCCCTCAGCGCGCGCGAAGCACGTCGCGCGTGCAGGATCCGGCGGTAGAGGTGCAGCATCGAGCCCGGATCCGCGATCGAAGCCTCGACGCTCCGCTCCGCGGCGTCGGGAGGAAACGGCAGCCAGGGATCGGACGGCCAGCCGTGTCCCGCTTCGCGTATCCACGGCAGCGGCGCCCGGCAGCCGTCGCGTCCGCCCGGATCGACCACGCGCTCCGCCGGAATCACCGCGTTCTCGAGGCCGAGCTCCTCGCCCATGTAGAGAAAAGGCGTGCCTCGGAGCGTGAGCAGCAGCACCGCCGCCGCACGAGCGCGCGCTTCGCCTCCGTAGCGCGTGCGATGGCGCGGCTGGTCGTGGTTCGAGAGTACCCACGTCGGCCATGCCTCGATCGGATCGAGCAGCGCGCTCGCCTCCTCGATGCACGCGCGCCACTTCTCGGCGCTCCAGGGCGCGAACATCGGCGGGAAGTTGAACGAGAGATGCAGCTCGTCGCCGTCTCCGTAGTAGGGACGGATCTGCTCCGTCGTGAGAAGGAACACCTCGCCGACCATCATGCGGTCACCGGAGTAGGAATCGAGCACGCGACGGATCCGGCGCAGGTGCCCGTGCGTGCGCGGATCGTCGTTCAGGACGCAGTGCGGGAGCGCGGCGTACTTCTCCTCGGCGTCCGCCAGGGCAGGGTCCTTGCCGATGTTGTGCACCACGTCGACGCGGAACCCGTCGACGCCGCGGTCGAGCCAGAAGCGCACGACGGCGAGCATCGCCTCCTGCACCTCGGGATTCTCCCAGTTGAGGTCGGGCTGCTCCGGAAGAAACGAGTGCAGCCACCACTGGCCCGTGTGCTCGTCGAACGTCCACGCAGGCCCGCCGCTGGTGAAGGCCGACACCCAGTTGTTCGGCGGCTTCCCGTCCGGTCGCGGGTCGCGCCAGACGTACCAATCGCGCTTCGGGCTCGAGCGCGAGGAGCGCGCCTCGACGAACCACGCATGATCGCTCGACGTGTGCCCGGGAACCCAGTCGACGACGACGCGCAGATCTCGTGCGTGCGCGGCGGCGACGAGCGCGTCGAAGTCGGCGAGCGTGCCGAAGACCGGATCGACGTCGCAGTAGTCGGAGACGTCGTAGCCGAAGTCGCGCATCGGCGAGCGGTAGAACGGCGACAGCCACAGGGCGTCGACGCCGAGCCACGAGAGATGGTCGAGTCGGTCGCAAAGCCCCTTCAGATCGCCGACCCCGTCCCCGTTCCCGTCCGCGAACGACCGCGGATAAATCTGATAGATGACGGCGCGCCGCCACCACGGTGCTTCCCCTGCGTGCGGCGCCACGGAGCGGGAGTCTGCCGCCCGAAGGCCCGGAAGTCGAGGTCGGGACTGCACAATTTCCGGGGATGATTTTGTGTTGTCCGAACCGGACCGCCGGCCTATAGCGTCCGCAGCGGTACGTTCTACACCTGGGAGCGCCCTCTCGGCCGCCCCTGCCCTCGCGCACACGGAGACCGAACGATGACCAAGCGAAACAGCTCCCTCCTCCACCCTCGCCTTCTCGCCCTGGCGCTCCTCGCGGCTTGCCTCTTCGCGAGCCCGAGCTGGGCCGCGCACTGCGACGGCCTCGGCGGCGACACCGACGGCGACGACGTCTGCGACCCCGTCGACAACTGCCTGCTCGACGCGAATCCCGGGCAGGACGCACCGACGGCGTCACGTGCAACGGCGCCGAGACCTGCAACCTCGGAACGAACCAGTGTCAGCCGGGCACGCCGCCGAACTGCGATCTCGGCGGCAGCGAGGCGGACTGCAACGTCGCGGAGTGCGTGCAGGGCGTCGGCTGCCAGGTGACGCCGGTCGAGGACGGAACCACCTGCGACGACGGCATCGCCTGCTCGGTCGCGGACTCCTGCCAGGCCGGCGACTGCATCGCGGCGGGTGGCGGTGACGCGGACGGCGACCTGATCTGCGCCGCCGACGACAACTGCCCCGCGGTCGCGAACGCGGGCCAGCAGGACCTCGACCAGGACGGCATCGGCGACGCATGCGACGAGACGGTCGGCGACATGGACGTCGACAAGATCGCGCTCCGCTCGGCGTCCGGCGGGCCGAACGGCCGCGTCGTGATGAAGGGCGCGCTCGTCATCGGACCGGGCGACGTCATCGACGCGACCGGGACGGTCACCGTCCGCGTCACGGACAACAACGGCTTCGTCTACCAGGCGTTCTTCTCCGCGCCGCAGTGCAGCGAGAAGAAGGGCAAGGTGATCTGCCGGAGCTCGGACAAGTCGCGCCGCATCCAGTTCAAGCCGAACAAGGGCAGCGGCGTGCCAGGCGGCTACAAGGTCAAGTACCAGGACAAGAAGATGAACGTGTCCCGGCTCTTCGTCGGGCCGCTCACCTTCCAGGTGCAGCACAGCGACGGGGTGGTGCGGGTCGGAACGGCGGCGGACTGCTCGCCAAACTCGCTCTTCATCCAGTGCGAGGGATGAGAACGAAAGGAACGGAGGGCTCGTGCACGCAGCACGGGCCCTCCGCCCGCCCGCCCGCTCGCTCAAAATCTGTAGCTGAGCTCCGCGCCGAAGAGCGCCGGCGGCGAGTAGAACCGCGATAGCGTCCCGGTCACGTTTGCGAGCGAGATCGTCGCGTCGAAGTACTCCTCGTCGAGCATGTTCTTCGCCCAGAGGGCGACCTGCGCGTGATCGTCCCAGAAGTCGTACGAGAGGCGCGCGTGCAGCAGGTTGTATCCCGACTGCGTCGCCTGCGGCAGCTCGACGAAGTCCCAGTGGACCTCGCTCTGGTAGTACCACTCGAGCCGCGGCGTCAGCCAACCCTGCAGCCAAGCGGGCCCCTGGAGCTCGACGGGGAAGGAGTACTGCACCGCGAGGTGCGTCATCCACTTCGGCACGCCGTTGAACGTCTGCCCCTCGCGATTCACGAGCGCGTTGTCGATGGCGCTCGGACCGAAGAACTCGTCGTACCGAGCGTCCGTCAGTCCGGCGGAGCCGCGCACCTCGAGGCCGTCGATCGGTAGGGCAAACGCCTCGAGCTCGAAACCCTTCGTCGTCGCCTTCGCAGCGTTCAGCGTGATGCGCTCGAAGTTCGCCGGGTCCGTGTTGCCCGGATCGAGGACGCGGATCGTCGTGACCTGGATGTCGTCGTAGTTCCCGTAGAAGAACGAAGCGTTGAAAGTGAGCCGCTCCTCGAAGGCGATCGTCTTCACGCCGACCTCGAAGGAGTCGAGCGTCTCCGGTGAGAACGGATCGAGCCGCTCGGCGGGCGCTCCCGTCGCGAGGTTGAAGCCGCCGCCTTTGAAGCCCTGCGAGTAGGTGAAGTACGCCATCAGGTGATCGAGGACACCCGTGTCGTCGAGGAGGTCGTCCGGAAGCCGCGCCGCGAGGCTCGCCATCGGCGTCCACGCATCGAAGAGCCCGGAATTGGCCGTCGAGATCGTCGGCATGTCCGGCTCGCCGAGCTGCACGGTCGTCGCCTCGGCGCCCTTCTTCTCCTTCGTGTAGCGCAGGCCCGCCGTCAGGCTCAGCCAGTCGAGGAGGTCGATCGAGCCCTGGCCGTAGAGCGCCCACGCCCAGTTCTTGAACTGCTGCCGCTGCTGCGTGACCTGGCCGAGGATGTCGGGGACGACGGTCAGGACCGACGTCGCGTCCTGGCTCTCCCAGAGACCGAAGAGGCCCGAGACGAACTGGATCCGGTTTTCCCACGCGTTCGAGTTCACCTGCAGCTCGCCCTGCTCGACGTTCAGGATGTAGGGCTCGCCCTGCTCTGGACCGCTGCCGTTCGCGGCGAACGTGGCGACGTCGAACTGCGTGCCGTCGAGGTCGATGCGATTGCCGATGTCGTTCAGCCGCCACGCGCCGATCGCCTTGACGGTCAGGTCCTCGAACCAGCCGACGTCGCCGACGTCCCACGTGCCCACGGCCCACGTGCCCGGAGTTTCGGAGGACTGCAGGCCCGGCGCGTCCGCCTGGAAGACGAACGGCTGCGACTGCCGACAAGCATCGTAGAAGCCGGGGATCAGCCCTCCGAGACCGGCCTCGACGACGACGCGGCACTGTGGACCCGGGCCGTGGCCGTAGCTCTTTCCCCACGTGCCGCTCAGGTCGATGGTGATGTCGTCCGTCGGCAGGAAGCGGAGCGTGCCGAGGAACGAGAGGCTGTCCGGGTCGTTGTACTCGAGGTCGTCGAGGAACGTGTTCTTCGTGTAGCCGCCGCTGTTCCGCGAGCCGAACGCGAACCGCGAGAGGATCTTGTCGGTGATCGGGACGTTCAACGTCGCGCGCGTCTCGACGGAGCCGAAGTTCCCCGGCCGCACGAGCACGAACGCTTCGAGCTCGTCGTGCGGCTTGACGCTCGTCACGTTCAGAGCTCCGCCGACGGTGTTCTTCCCGAAGAGCGTCCCCTGCGGGCCGCGCAGCACCTCGATCTGCGCGATGTCGATGATGTCGAAGATCTGGAACGCGGTCCGCGAGAGAAAGATGCCGTCGAGGTAGATGCCGACGCCCGGATCGAAGATGCCGTCGATCGCCGATGTACCGACGCCGCGGATCTTGATCTCCGAGTCGACGCCGGTGAACGACGTCGTGAACACGAGGTTCGGCACGAGCTGCTGCACCTCGTCGATGCTCGTGACACCCGCCTCGCGGAGCTGCGACTCGCCGATCGCGGTGACGGAAACCGGGGTGTCCTCGAGGAGCTCGGCGCGCTTTCTCGCCTGGACGACGATCTTCTCGACCTTCGCCGCCGTGCGCGGAGTGACGCCGGGAACGGCTTCGTCCTCCTCCGCACGCTCGGCCTGCGCTTCGCCCGCGTCGACCTCCTCCGCGATGCCGCCCTCGGACGGCTCGGTCTCGATCGAATCGAGATATTCCGCCGGCTGGGCGAACGCGACACTTCCGGCGACGAGCCTGCCGACCGCCGCGAGGAAGAAGAGCGCCGCCACGTGCGGCCGGATCCGGAACTTCGAGAGCCAGGTCGACATGGCGGGTCCCCTTTTCGGTCGAGGGTTGTAGGGTTTCGTTCAGCGCACGTTCCGGAAGCAGGCGCGGACCTCCTGCACGAACAGCTCGGGCTGCTCGAACGCAGCGAAGTGGCCGCCCTTCTCGAGCTCGTTGAAGTAGATGAGGTTCGGGAACCGCTTCTCCGCCCAGCGGCGCGAGGTGCGGAAGATCTCCTTCGGGAAGATGCTGCACCCGGTCGGCGCCGGAACCGGATCGAGGCTCGGCGTGCGGAAGCTCTCCCAGTAGAGACGCGCGGAAGAAGCGCCCGCTCCGGGCAGCCAGTAGAGCATGATGTTGTCGAGCATCTCGTCGCGCGAGAGCGCGTTCTCGGGATGGCCGTTGCAGTCCGTCCATGCCCAGAACTTCTCGAGGATCCACGCCGCCTGTCCGGCCGGCGAATCGGCGAGCCCGTAGCCGAGCGTCTGCGGGCGTGTGCTCTGCTGCTTGGAATAGCCCGAGTCCCACTCCTGGTAGTGCATGAAGCCGGCGATCGCGGCCTGCTCCTTGTCGGTGAGCGAGCTCATCGTCTCCGGATCGGGCGGCGCGATCGGCATGTTCGTGTGGATCGCGGCGCAGTGCTTCGTGTCCTGGATGCCGATCATCGTCGTGACCATCGACCCCCAGTCGCCGCCTTGCGCGACGTAGCGGTCGTAGCCGAGCCGGACCATGAGCTGGCTCCACAGATCGGCGATCTTCTGCACGTTGAAGCCGGGCTTCGCCGGCTTGTCGGAGAATCCGTAGCCAGGAAGCGTCGGGCAGACGACGTGGAACGCGTCCGCAGCGTCGCCACCATGCGAAGCCGGATCGGCGAGCGGACGGATCACCTTCAGGAACTCGACGACCGAGCCCGGCCAGCCGTGCGTGATCACGAGCGGCAGCGCATCGGCGCGCGGCGAGCGGACGTGGATGAAGTGGATGCCGAGGCCGTCGATCTCGGTGCGGAACTGCGGAAACTCGTTCAGCCGCGCTTCGCGCTTCCGCCAGTCGTACTCCTTCTCCCAGTAGCGGCAGACCTCCTGCGTGTACGCGAGAGGGATTCCTTGCGACCAGTCGTCGACCACCTCCGCGTTCGGCCAGCGCGTCGCCGCGAGGCGGCGGCGCAGGTCTTCGAGCTGTGCGTCGGGGATCGCGATTCGAAACGGGGTGACGTCCGTTGCCATGCGCCCCTCTAATCAGGGTCCGCCTTGGCCATCAATGGCCGGAACGTCGATCGGGTCAGCGACCGGGCTACCGCCCCCTCGGCACCGTGTTACGGTGACCAGGATGTCGCAGCAGGATCGTAGCCCCGATCGCGCCGGCCCCGGTGTCAGCGCCATGAGCCTGTACGTGCCGCCGCTCCGCGTGGACCTCGAGCAGTGGTGCCAGTGGACGGAGAGCTCCTGGGACAAGGTCCAGGCGGTGGTCGGGCGGAGCTTCCGCGTGCCCGCGCCGAGCGAGAACGTCTACACGATGGCCGCGACGGCGGTCATGCGTCTCCTCCGCCAGAACGACGTCGACCCGAGCCGCATCGGCTTCCTCGGGCTCGGCACCGAGTCGAGCACCGACAACGCGGCCGGCGCGGTGATCGTGCGCGGCATGGTCGATCGCGCGCTCGAGCGTCTCGGGCAGCCGCGGCTCAGCCGCCACCTCGAGGTGCCGGAGTTCAAGCACGCGTGCCTCGGCGGCGTGTACGCGCTGAAGAACGCGATCCGCTACCTCCGCACGGACGGCAAGGGACGCCAGGCGATCGTCGTCTGCGCCGACATCGCCGAGTACGAGCGCGGCAGCAGCGGCGAGCAGACGCAGGGCGCCGGCGCGGTCGCGTTCCTCCTCGAGGAATCGCCGCGGCTCTACACGGTCGACCTCGATCACTCCGGGAGCGCTTCGGACTATCGCGGCCCGGACTTCCGGAAACCGTTCGCGCGCCATTTCGACGATCGCTACCTGCCGTCGCGGCAGCGCGTCGCGGACTTCCCGGTGTTCAGCGGGCCGTACTCGACGTTCTCCTACCTCGACGGCACGGTGCACGCGGTCGAGGAGATGCTCCGCCGTCTCGACGTCTCGGCGGGCCGCTACTACGCCGACGTCCGCGCGCTGTTCTTCCACCGGCCGTACCAGCAGATGCCGGTGCAGGCGATGTCGTTCCTCTACGTCCGGGGCCTCGCGCGCGGCGATCACCACCACGACGAGCTGCGTGCGCTCTGCGCGGAGGCAGAAGTCGAGTACGAGGCCGTGCTACGCGAGACCGTTTCGTCGCCGGACCTCTTCGGGGAGCTCCTGCAGAAGGGACCGACGAATCCCTACGCGGCGACGAGCGCCGCGGCGGGAGTGCTGCGCCGCAAGCCCGCGTTCCGCGATCTCCTCGAGCAGAAGATGAGCCTCGGCGACGACGTCGTGCGCGACCTCGGCAACCTCTACTCGGCGGCGCTGCCCGCGTGGATCGCGGCCGGCTTCGAGGACGCGCTCGCGCGCGACATCGAGCTCGCCGGAAGCCCGATGGTCGCGGTCGGGTATGGCAGCGGCGATGCGGCGGAAGCGATGCCGCTCGCGGCGTGCGCCGGCTGGCGCGAAGCAGCGAGCCGCATCGGAGCGCGCCGCGCGCTCTCGGGCGCGATCGATCTTTCGCGCGAGCAGTACGAGGCGCTGCACGACGGCGGGCGTGCGGAGGGGCTCGCCGATCCGCTCCCCGGCACGTTCGCGATCACGCGTGTCGGCGACCGCTACGAGCCCGCGTTCCAGGACCTCGCCGTCGAGTACTACGAGTTCGTTCCGGGCCCCTGAGTCCGGCGCGAGCTCACGACTCTACTCGACGACGCAGGCGTCGCCGACGCGGACCGTGCCCGCTTCGAGCACGCGGCAGTTGATGCCGCGGAGGTGCCGGTCGCGGTGGTCCTTCCAGTTCACCCAGCGGAGCGCGTCCTGACCGAAGCGCGCCGAGAACTTGCGGCAGCCCGTGTGCGGGAGCGGCGTGATCTCGAGCAGCGCGCTGCCGACGCGGAGACGCGAGCCCACCGGCAAGGCCTCCGTCCCGAGGTCGAGATCGACGACGAGGTTGTCGCCCGGTAGGTCGAGCGGCCCGCCGTCGGCGACCAGCTCGGCGGCGCGCGCGTTCATCAGCGACACCTGCCCTTGCGGATCCGGAGCGCTGCCGAGCTGCCAGCGGTCGCCGACGATCCCGTGCTCCGGATCGATCTCGGCCGTAGCCGGCGTCTCGTGCACACCGTCGCCCTTCCGGAGGACGATCAGGCGCAGCGTTCCGCTGCCGCGCGGCGCAGGAGGGGAAGCGCACCACAGCGACTCGAGCTCGTCGAAGCTCCGCATGACGGACGGAGAGTGTCGAAGGTGCCGAAGGAAGGCAACTCGCCCCGTTCTCACGAACGTCGACGAACGAACCCCAGCTTGCTGCAGACCCGCTGCCCGAGGGGGAGAAGGCCGAGATGCCGCATCGCCTCCTCCCTTCCTCCGGCGTCGCGGTCTGCCCGTCCTCGTCCTACCGTCCGGAATCGGAGATTCGTCTGTTGAGGGCAACGACCAACTGCGTCAGCTCCGCCTTCGAGTCGAGGCTCACGAGCCTCGCCAGCACGAGATGCGAACCGTTCCCGAGAACGGCCACGAGCTCGTGCTCTTGGCGCGGCAGAATTCCGGTGCTCTCGCGCGTATGGATTTCGAACCGCTCGAGGTCCCGCATCGGGATTCGACGGAGTGAGCGAAGCCGCCTCCAAGAGAGCCCGTCCGCGTCGAGCTCGAAGCGACTCGCCGTCCCTCGAAGGAGCCAGAAGGCTGACAAGCAGACGTAGAGAATCGTCGCAGTCGTCACGATCGACGCGGGGAGGGGCGAGCTCTATCGAGCCGCCTTTCCGTCCGGCAAGATCCACATGAGGAGCGGCACGGCGACGATCGCGGCGAGCAGGTAAAAGAAGACTCCGTCGAGGAGGGGCGTCCTTCGTCGCCAGGCGCGGAGCGCGCCCGGAGACTCCTCCCAGTACAGATCGGAGCCCGCGATCCTGTTCGGGCGCAAAATCCGACCGGCTTGTCCTTCGGTTCCCGCCACCACGGGCGTCCCCTGCGAGACGAGCTCTCCTTCGCCACAGGAGGTGGTCGACGTCAAGCCCCGCCGAGCCCGCCTTGCCGCTGCACCGAACGATTGGTTGCGAGCCTCATGATGTCGTCCGCCCCAAATACGGTCGCTCCGGCTGAGCGCAGCCGCCTCAGCCATAGGACGTTCAACTGCCGAAAAACGGCGGCGTCGTCGATGGCGAGCAGGCGGTGGTTGGCGAGCCCGGTGCGGTGCGTGTAGCGGCCGAGGTAGCGGAAGACCTGTCCCGGGCCGGCAAAAGGGCGTTTGGCGTAGACGACCCAGTCGAGGCGGTAGAGGCGACGTTTGAGCCGAGCGAAGGCGCGCGGGTCCTGGAGTTCGGCGAGGGAGCTGGAGAGGTCGAGGTGCCCGCGGGCGTACTCGCGCGCGAGGGCGGCGAGGAATTTCCCGCGGAAGAGGCGGCCGAGGACGCGGACGGGGAAGAGGTGGTTTGGCCGGGCGCGGATCCAGCGATCCGCGCTTGGCGTGCCCGCAGGCGCTTGCGCGCGCAGACCGCCGCCGGTCACGATCGCGTGGAGATGGGGATGGAAAGGTGAGCGGCCCGGCCGCGCCTCAGGGCGGGCACGCCGCCGGGGCCGGCTGCTTCTTCCCGCGGAACGTCTTGCCATCGCTCCCGTCGGCGCCCTTGTAGTCGTCGAGCCGGGCACAGTGCCGGAGCGTACCCGTCGTCAGGACGGCGTCGACGTTGCCTTGGTCGACGCCGGGTGCGAGCAGGTAGGCGAGCGGGCTCGGCCCGCGGTTGTCGCAATTGGCAGAGAGCACCTTGAATCCCTTGATCTCGACCTTCCGGCACGGCCCGTCGTCCTGCTCCTTGTCCTCGTAGGAGTACGTCCGCCCCGGCGTTCCCGCCGACCCTCCGACCTTCCAGTTCTGGCACGGCAGCGGGATCGCGCCCGTATCCGCGCCCGACGTGCTGCTCGCGAACCGAAGAGTGGCTCGGACGGTTCCGGAGGGATCGCCATTGCAGCGCGGATCCTCGGGAGTCGTCTCCATCCCGGACTCTGCGTCGCCGCTCGAGCTCCACTTGATCGAGGTGAGAAGGCCGCCCGCCTGGTTCCGGATTACCAGCGACGTTCCGGGCAGGCGGCAGTCGCGTCCCGGCGCGGGAGGGCTCGCCTCGACTTCGAAGGCGGCGAGCGTCTGACCGAGGTGGTCGATGGCGTACGCGTGAGCGCCGTCGGGGCTGATCGCGAGGTCGCTGACGCGATCGAGCGGTGGCAGGTCGCCATCCTCGGCGACCTGGATCTCGAGGAAGGAGACTGCGCCCGTCGTGCCGTCACGGTCGAACGCCGCGACTCCGTGATCGCCCGACCCGGACCCGGACCGCCGACCGACGTGGGCGAGGAAGCGCCCGTCCGGGAGGAAGTGGAGCGACAGCGGGTCCCCCGAGAATTTCCAGTCTTGACACTTGTCGACGAGCTGACGGTCTCGGAGTGTGGGCTCTCCTGTGAGCGCATCGAGCTCGTAGGTGTCGAGGGCGACCGGCGAGACACTGGAGGCGGTGTAGAGATGGCCGCCATCCGGGCTCGGCTCGATCGCCTCGAAATCCGCATCGAGCGAAGGAGGTATGATGTCCTTGTCGATCCGCGTGAGTTGACCGTTAGACGCGCTTCTCTGGAACGTGCTGATGGTGTTGAACTCAATGACGTAGACGTAGTGGGGAAACGCGCCATCCGGGCTCACGCGCGCCCCGCGCGCGACGAAGTTGCTCTGATCGATCGTCTGCACGAGCGTCAGCGCCCCCGTGGGCACGTTTCTCGAGAACACGAGAAGAGGCCCTGATGCGGGAGCGTACACGTACTCGCCGTCGAGGCTGAAGACGAGGCCGAGGATGTCGTCCACGACCTCCAGCTCCTCGACGAACGTGAGCGCGCCGGTGCCCGTGTCTCGCGAGAACCCGAGCAGGGCGCCGCCGAAGGTGCTCACGTAGTAGTGCAAGCCGTCGGGGCTCATCGCGTGACGGGCGAACGACCCGTTGACGTCCGGCGTGTCGACGCCCTCGGTGACGACGTCGACGAATGCGACGGCCCCGGTGCCCGAGTCCCGCGAGAAGATCCCGATCGTGGAATCCGGGCTGCCCGCATTGATCGTGTAGACGTGGTTTCCGTCGGGGCTCACGAGCACACGCTGCGGGTTCTCCAGGCCCTCCGTGCCACCGACGCCCTCGCTCAAGGAGTTGATCGGGCTCAGAGTCGCGCTTGCTTCGAGCGAGCTCAGGACCAGGGCCACCAGGATCGTGAACACGCGTACGAGGATCATCGCTTGCCCTAAGAATTTGCTGCAGTTCTGAATGAACGAGATAGGTCGCATCGCCCCGTTCGGTCAAGTAGCTAAGGAGGTTCCTTATCTCGAGCTCGCCTGCGTCGGGTCCAACTCGAGGTCGCGCGCGGCCCCCTCGTCCAGCCCCGCGGTCGAAGGTGCCGGAGGAAGGCAACTCGCCCCGTTCTCACGAACGTCGACGAACGAAACCGAGAGTCCCTCGGAGCCGCTCACCCAACGAGAGGAGGCCGAGCCGCCGCATCGCCCTGGCCGGCGTCGAGAAGCGAAATCGTCTCACCAGCGGATGCGAAGCGACGAAGTCGAGATTGGCGAGGACCACCTCACGCGCGTCGTTGCAAGAATCGTCGGCGCGCACCATGAAGCCCAGGTACGGCCGCGGCGAGCCTTCGATCACGCGTTCGACGACCGCCCGGAAGATCGCCGGCTCGATCGTCAAGTTCAGGGTTCGCCACGGCGCAGAGGAATCGCTCCGGTCGCTTCCCGTCCCCGCGGTGAGCGGGATCTCCCACAGACCGCCCCTGCGGCGTGGATCGGGCCGCCGGAAATCCTCGCGTGAGGGCCGATACGGCGCGCGCGGAATCCCGACCCAGCCGGGCAACGAGCCGGTGGCCGCCTCTCCGGGAACGAGCGACGGGCGCGGCTGTGACTCCGGCTCCCCGGTGAGGTCGTATCGCACGCCGAACGCTTCGATCCGCGCGAGCGCCGCGTCGCTGCACCAGCCGTCGCCGAAGCGGAACGAAGTGCAGCGACGCCCGAGGCTCCGAGCGAAAGCGTCGAAGGAGACGTCGAGGCAATGCGCCACCCAGTCCGGATCTCCGTGATCGACGATCCAGGCACCGATCGGCTCGTCCCAGCGATGCATGTGCGCGTGCAGGCCGATCTCGTCGCCACTTCGCGCGAGCGTTGCGATCGCCGCCGCATGCTCGCGCGCGAACCAGGCCGCGTCGCCGTAGCAACCCTCGACCTGCGGATCCATGCGCAGGAACCAGCAGAAGTGCACCGGCGAGCGCGTTGCGCTCCGAAGACGCGAGCGCGCGCTCTCGAAGAACGCGACGCTCGCCTCGAAGCCGCGCCACGGCGGCGGGTTCTCGCGGTCGATGCAGCGCGGATCCGGCTCGACATCGATGCAGACGAGCACCGGGATCGCGCGCGCAGGAACGAGCTTCACCGCACCTCGGCCCTCAGTGCGCGCATCGGAACCCTCGGATGCTGTCGTTCAGGCCGAAGGACGGGTTGCCGATGCTCTCCATCGCGAAGACGCCGGCCCACTCGTGATAGCTGAAGTCGCCACCGCGGACGAGGACTCCGAAGCCGCCGTCGGGGTTGAGAGGCCCCGTGCAGTTCCTGTCGGCGGTTTCGGGAAACATCGGCGGAATGCAGGGGAGCTCGACCGCGGCACCCAGTCGGCTACCCATTCCGACGTGTTGCCGACGAGGTCGAAGGCGCCGACGGCGGACACGCACTTCGAGCGCGAGCCGGTGTTCACGCTCGTTCCCGCGACCGAGACGTTGCAGCGCAGGAGGCCGTCGTCGGGCTTGTCGGGAGTGCCGAGAGCCGCCATCAGGCGCGCGGCCGGAGCACCAGCACGTCGAAGACGTGCCGCGTCCGAAACCCGAGAGCCTCGTACAGGCGGATCGCGCCGACGTTGTCCGCGACCGCGTGCAGGAACGGCGTCTCGCCGCGGCCGACGATCGAGGCGACGAGGGATCGGACGAGCTCCGTCCCGAGGCCCCGGCCGCGGTGCGACTCCTCCGTGCAGACCGCGCTGATCTCCGTCCAGCCGGGAAGTCGCATGCGCTCGCCCGCCATGGCGACGAGGCTGCCGTTCTCGCGAATTCCGAGATAGGACCCGAGCTCGATCGTCCGCTCCACGAACGGACCGGGGCGGGTTCGCTTCGCGAGATCGAGCATCTCCGGAACGTCCGCGTCTCCCAGACGCTTCGCGAGCACGCTCGATGCGCCGGCGACGGTTTCGCCGATCATCTGCAAGGTCGGGATCCGGAAGAGCTCCTCCCAGTCCTCCGGCGGGCTCGTTTCGCGACGGAAGAGGACGGCGAGCGGGTTCGGTCCGAGAACCGCCGCGAGCTCCGGCCAGTCCTCGGCGACGGCCTCGTCGGGCAAAGCGGAGAACAACGCCACGTCGGGCCGGTAGCGCACGGCGCGCTCGCCGCCCTCGGCGAACGGGCGATGCGGGCCGCGCAGCGCATGCCAGACGGGGTTGTCGAGGACGTGCACTGTCCCTATTCTCCGAAGCGATCCGAGAAGGGTGCGCGATGGTCTGGGAGCTCGACGAGCAGAAAATTGCGGAGCACACCGCACGCATCGACGAGGAAGGCTACACCGTCCTCGAGGGCGGCATCGAGCCGGAGCTCGTCGCCGCACTCCGCGACGCGATCCGGCGGCTCGAGAGCGAGCTCGACGTCCAGCCGCGCGGCACCGCCGCCGAGGGACACTCGACGCGCCGTATCTACAACCTCCTTGCGAAGGATCCCGTGTTTCAGGCGATGCCGCTCCACCGGAACGTCCTGCCGCTGATCGAGCGCCAGCTCGACCGCGGCTGCCTTCTCTCCGGGATGACGGCGATCGACATCGGTCCGGGCGAGGACGCGCAGCCGCTCCACGGCGACGACCTCGTGATGGCGAAGCATCTCGCGCGTCCTCATGCGCCGATGATGGTGACGTGCATGTGGGCGCTCACCGACTTCACCGAGGCGAACGGCGGCACGCGCTTCGTGCCCGGCTCGCACCGCTTCCGCTCGGGCCCGCCCGCGAACGGCGAGGCTCCCGACGTGGAGGTGAAGGCGCTCGAGATGCCGGCGGGCAGCGTCATGGTGTTCCACGGGAGCCTCTGGCACGGCGGTGGGCCGAACACCAGCTCGGAGTGGCGGCTCGGCGTCAACGTCCAATTCTGCCCGGGCTTCGTGCGCCAGCAGCAGAATCCGTATCTCGGGATCCCGCGCGAAGTCGCGGCGACGTTCCCGGACCGCCTCCTCTCGCTGCTCGGCTACAAGCTGTACCGCGGCATCATGGGCCACGTCGACGGCAAGAGCCCCGGCGAGGTCGCCTTCGGCGAACGCTTCGCGGAGACCGCGTACCGAGACGCCGAGGAGCGCCGCGCGCGCCGCTGATCTTCACCCGTTCCGTTTCCGCTCGACGTCGCAGCAAGAGGGATCTCCATGTCCAGACGTCCTGGCGAGCGGGAATCGCGGCGGGCAGCGCGACCTCGACGTCGGCGACCTTCCCGTAGCCCGGCTGCGAGCACCTGGCCTTCCCCGCGTGCCGTCGTACGCTAGCGGAGCCGCGGCAGCACCTTCTCCGCGATGTAGCGAAGACGCCGGCTCCCCGATTCCACGGGCTCGCCGGGGAACTGCGCCCAGAAGTGGATGTCGCGGATCATCGGATACCCCGCGATGAGCCGGCCCAGCTCGGCAACGGCCGTGTCCGCATCCCAGAGCTCGTAGAGCCCGTGCTCGATCGCGCTCGGCGCGTCCTCGAAGAGCGGCGTCTCGCCGGGCGGACCGAACGCGCCCCACTTGATGTACTCGTTGATCTGGTAGAGCACGTGCGCGCCGACGCGCGCGGCCTCCGCTTCGGGATCCTCCGCGATGATGGCCCAGCACCCGAGAACGACCTTGCCGTCTCGGGGCGCCTTGCCGAGCTTGCGCAGCGCCTCGACGTAGAAATCGAGACCGATCCCGCCCGTGCAGAGAAAACCGTCCGCGATCCGGGCGGCGCGCTCGACGGGACGCTGCATCATCCCGCCGAGGAGGATGTCCGGCCGATGCACGGGCGCCGGCGTGACGCGCACGCCGCGGACCGTGAAGCGCTTGCCGGTGAAATCGACCGGCTCTCCCGACCAGGCGCGGCGGATGATCTCGACGCCCTCCTCCACCAGCGAGGGACGCTGCGAAAGCCGCCTCTGGAATTGCTCGAACTCGACCTGCCGGTAGCCGCTGCCGAGCCCGAGGTCGAAGCGCCCGCCCGTGCAGAGCGACAGCGTGGCGCCGTCCTCGGCCAGGCGGACCGGGTCGTGCAGCGGCAGCAGCATCAGGTTCGTGCCGATGCGCAAGCGCTGCGTGCGTGCACCGATCGCGGCGGCCAGCACGAGCGGCGAAGGCGTGTAGTCGTCGTCGCAGAAGTGGTGCTCGGTGAGCCAAACGGAGTCGAACCCGGCGGCCTCCGCTTCGGTGATCTGCTGGAGGCGCTCGGCGTAGAACGACTCGGGATCCTGCCGCCAAGGTGTCGGGTTGCGGAAGTCGTACCAGAGCCCGTAGCGCACCGTCGCCGCCATACGCGTCAAACCTTCCTCAGGACCTTCACGAGGTTCGTCTCGTAGTCCCGGAACAGGGCGTCGAGGTTCAGCGCTTCGGGCTGGACCAGCCACTGGTACACCGTCCCGAAGATGAACGCACAGTACTGCACCGCGAACTGCTTCGCGTTCACGCGGGGGTCGATCTCGCCCGCCTGGATGCCGCGCTCGATCCAGCGCCGCGCATCCTCGCGATAGATGCGGTGGTGGTCGGCGAGGCGCGTCCGGATCTCGGAGTCGTGGCCGAGCGACTCGTACCAGAGGATGTACATGCCGCGCATGTAGTCGGACTCGAGTCCGAGGAAGTCCCGCAGCGCCCGGGCCGCAGCCCGGACCGCGGAGATGCCGGTCTTCACACCGACGTAGCCGTTCAGGTGCTCCTTCCAGCGCGCGTCGAAGCGCGTGAAGAGCTCGAGCAGGAGCCCATCCTTGGAGCCGAAGCGATTGTGCGCGAGCCCCCGGCTGTAGCCCGCCCCCTCGCCGATGTCCTTCAGCGTGGTCTTCTGCGTGCCGCGGTCGATGATCAGCCGGATCGCCGCATCGAACATCCGCTGATCGGAGAGCGCGCTCCGCTCCGCCTGGGTGCGACGGCGGCGCGTGGCGACGGACGCACGCGGCTTCCCCACCGATCTGAACTTGCTTGATCGCGTCTAGTAAGTGTACGTTCAGCCCCTGTCGAGTCAAGCCGCGGCGCGCCGGAAGGGCGAGGAGAGCAGCCATGAAGGTCGGGCTTCTGATGGTGTTTCAGAACTTCCAGGACCGGATCACCGACACGGAGGCGTACCGGCGCGACATCCACCTCGCCGGCCTCGCCGAGCCGCTCGGCTTCGACACCCTGAGCGCCGTCGAGCACCATTTCTGGAACTACGCGATGTCTCCCGACAACACCGAGTTCCTCGCCTACATGGCGGCGCGGACCGAGCGCATCCGGCTCCTGACCGGAGCGATCATCCTTCCCTGGCATAGCCACCCGGTGCGTGCGGTCGAGCGCATGATCCTCCTCGACCACCTGAGCCGCGGACGCGCCCTGATCGGGATCGGACGCGGTCTCGCGCGGCGCGAGTACGAGGCCTTCGGCATCGACATGAACGAGGCGCGCGACCGCTTCGACGAAGCCGCCGAGATGATCCTTCGCGGCCTCGAAACCGGCGTTGTCGAGGGCAACGGTCCCTACTACCCGCAGAAGCCCATTCAGGTGCGGCCGGGCAACTACGACGGCGCGGCACCGTGGCGTGAGCGCTTCTACGCGGTCGGGATGTCGTCCGACTCCGTGCCCGTCGTCGCGCGCCTCGGCGCGAAGATGATGAGCTTCGCGCAGAAGCCGTGGAAGGAGATGACCGGCCACTTCGCGCGCTATCGCGAGCTCTTCGCCGAACACCATCCGGACCGCGCGATCCCCGCGCCGGTGTGCGTCGACTTCCTGTGCTGCGACGAGAGCGCCGACCGCGCGGAAGCCCTGTCTCGCGAGCACATGGCCAACTACTACGTCACGGTGCTCGAGCACTACGAGATGACGAGCACGCACTTCTCGCAGATGAAGGGCTACGGCGATTACGCGACCGGCGCCGCCGCGCTGCGCGAGGCCGGGATGGAGAGTGCCGCCAACGCCTTCGTCGACATCAATACCTGGGGCACCCCGGTTCAGATCCTGGAAGGGCTCGAGCAGCGGCAGCGGGACATCGGCGATTTCGACCTCACGGTGCAGGTCAGCTACGGCGGCATGACGCACGAGAACGCGGAGAAGAGCATGCGTCTCTTCGCCGAGAAGGTGCTTCCCGAGGTCCAGTCCTGGCGGCGCGCCGCCTGAGCGGCGACATCGCCTTCGTGAAGCGAAGCGGAGCGGTCTCCTTGCAACGGAGGTTTCGCAGTTGATCTCGCGTGAAGAAGCCCTTGACGTGTACCAGCAGCTCCGCACCATCCGCTCGTTCGAGGAGAAGCTCGAGGCCCTCGTGATGGCCGGGCGGCTGCCCGGCTTCCTGCACCTGTACGTCGGCCAGGAAGCGGTCGCCGTGGGCGTGTGTGCCCACCTGCGCGAGCGCGACGCGGTGAGCTCCACGCACCGCGGCCACGGGCACTGCATCGCCAAGGGCGTCGATCTGACCGGCATGATGGCCGAGCTCTTCGGGCGTCGCACCGGGATCTGCAAGGGCAAGGGCGGCTCGATGCACATCGCCGACGTCGATCGCGGCATGCTCGGCGCGAACGGGATCGTCGGCGCCGGCTTGCCGCTCGCGGTGGGTGCGGCGCTCACCGCCTCGGTGAAGAAGACCGGCGGGGTCGCGGTCGCGTTCTTCGGGGACGGCGCGACCAACCAGGGACAGTTCCACGAATCGCTGAACCTCGCCGCGGCGTGGAAGCTGCCGGCGATATTCGTGCTCGAGAACAACGGCTACGGCGAGGCGACGCCCACCGAATTCGCAACGCCGCTCACCGACCTCGCAGAGCGAGCGGTCGCCTACCGCATGCACAGCCTCGTCGCGGACGGCATGGACTTCTTCGACGTGTTCGAAAAAGCCGGCGAAGCGATCGGTCGAGCCCGCGACGGCAAGGGACCCACGCTCCTCGAGTGCAAGACCTACCGCTTCCTCGGGCACTTCGTCGGCGATCCGCTCGGATACCGCACGGAAGCGGAGCTCGCGGACTGGAAGACGAACCGTGACCCCCTCGAGGTCTTCGTCGCGAAGGCGACGGAGATGGGGCTGGTGAGCGCCCCGGCGCTCGCTCGAATCGATGCCGAAGTCGATGCAAAAATCGACGCCGCCATCGCGGCCGCCGCCGAGGCTCCGTTCCCGTCGCCGGAAGACGTCCTGACCGACGTCTACCCGGCGGAGTAGAGCGATGCCGCGCGAGCTCTCCTTCACGGGCGCCATCAACGAGGCGCTCCACATCGCGATGCGGTCCGACGCGGACGTCATCGTCCTCGGCGAGGACGTCGCGGGTGGCGGCGGCCGTAAAGATCAAGGAATCGAAGACGCGTGGGGCGGACCGTTCGGCGCGACGCGCGGGCTGATCGGAGCGTTCGGGCCCGAGCGCGTCCGCGACACACCGATCAGCGAGATGGGATTTCTCGGAGCGGCGGTCGGCGCCGCGGCGACGGGTCTCCGCCCGGTCGCGGAGCTGATGTTCATCGATTTCCTCGGCGTCGCGCTCGACCCACTGCTGAACCAAGCCGCGAAGATGCGCTACATGTTCGGCGGCAAGGTCCGGGTGCCGCTGACGGTGCGGACGAACGTCGGGGCGGGAAACTGCACCGCGAGCCAGCACTCCCAGGCGCTCTACGGCTTCACGGCCGCGATCCCGGGCCTGAAGACGGTGATCCCGTCGACGCCCGCCGACGCGAAGGGCCTGCTTCTCGCGTCGATCCGCGACGACGCCCCGGTCGTCTTCTGTGAGACGAAGTCGCTCATGAACCTGAAGGGCGACGTTCCCGAGGGCGACTACGAGATTCCCCTCGGCCTGGCGGCGGTCGTGCGCGAGGGCGGCGACGTCACGCTGGTCGGACTGGGGAGGACGGTGCACACCTCGCTCGAGGCGGCGGCGAAGCTCGCGGCCGAAGGGATCGAAGCCGAGGTCGTCGACCTGCGCTCCCTCTACCCGCTCGACGAGGCGACGGTGCTCGAAAGCCTCCGCCGGACGGGTCGCGTCGTCGTGGTCGACGAGGCGACGCCCCATTGCGGCATCGCCAGCGAGATCGCCTCCCTCTGCGTCGACCGGGGCTTCGACTTCCTCGACGCACCGGTGAAGAAGGTCACGGCGCCCCATACGCCGGTTCCGTTCAGCCCGGTCCTGGAAGAGGCCTACCTGCCTACGGCGGACGGGGTAGTGGAGGCGGTTCTCGAGCAGCTCGGCTGGAACCGCTGATGCCGTCGGCCATCGCCATGCCGAAGCTCGGCATCACGATGGAAGAAGGGACCATCGTCGAGTGGACGACCGCGGTCGGCTCCCGAATCGAGAAGGGAGAGGTCGCCCTCGTCATCGAGTCGGAGAAGGCCGAGGTCGAGGTCGAAGCCCCCGCCACGGGCTTCGTGCGGCACTACTACGCCGAGCCGGGCGACACCGTGCCCTGTGGAACGTTGCTCGCGGCGATCACCGCGAGCCTCGAGGAGGCTTTCGACCCGGCGGACTTCGCGGCGGCGCAGGCGATACCGGCAGAGCACGCTTCGGCCGAGCCGCCGCGCACCGCCGCCACCGTCAATCCAAAGGCAGCGCCGCTCGTGCGGCCCGACCTCGCCGCACCGGAGCTTCGCCGGAGAAGAGGCACCGTCGCCACGCCGGCGGCGCGCGTGCGCGCCCGCGCCCTCGAGATCGAGATCGCGCGCGTCCCGGGAACCGGGCCGCACGGCCGGATCACGCGACGGGACGTCGAGGACTGGTTCGCGCGCCGAAGCCGTCTCGTCCCGGTCGGCGACGGCATCGCCCTCGACGTCCCGCGCCAGGGTGCCGGCGACCCGGTCCTCCTCCTCCCCGGTCTCGGCACCGACGTCTCGGTCTTCGCGGCGCAGGTGCCGGCGCTCGCGGATCGTTTCCTCGTCCTCGGCGTGAATCCGCGCGGCATCGCCGGCTCCGATGCACCCGATCTGGAGCGCTACTCCGTCGCCGCGGCGGCCGCCGACGCTGCGCGCATCACCGAGCGGCCGGCGCACGTGATCGGCGCGAGCCTCGGTGCTGCAGTTGCGATCGAGCTCGCGCTCTCGACTCCCGAGCGCGTGCGTTCGCTCACCTTGGTGACGCCCTTCGTCGTCGCGGACGCGCGGCTCGACGTCGTGACGGACGCCTGGGCTCTTCTGGCCGGGGCCGTGTCGTCCGACATCCTCGCGCGCGCTCTCCTCCCCTGGCTCTTCTCGCCCGGCTTTCTCGCCGACCCACGTCGCCGGGACCGCACTCTCCGGGGCCTCGGGCAGACGCTCGCCCGGGCTCCCGCCGCCACGCTCCGGCGCTCCGTCGCGGGGCTGCACGACTGGTCCGGGAGCCGCGCGCTCGAGCTCGGAGCGATCGCCGTGCCGACGCTCGTCGTCGCTGCCGGCGCCGACCTCCTCACGCCCGACGCACCCGCCATAGCCGCCGCGATTCCGGGGGCGACCTGCCTCGTCGTTCCCGACTCGGGACATGCCGTGACCATCGAGTCTCCCGAAGCGGTCAACCGGGCGATCCTCGCCCATCTTGCGGCCATCGAGTAGCCGCCGGAGGAACCCCGCATGCAGGAAAGCGCTCTCGCCATCGCCGATCGTACCGCACTGCTCGACTTGATCTCGGCCTACAGCCACACCTGGGACGGAAGGGACGAAGAGGGCTGGGTCGACCTCTTCCTGGAAGACGCCGTCCTGCAGGCCTCCTTCCGCGGGAAGCTCGCCTGGACGTACGGCTCCAACGCCGAGCGCTCGCAGTTCATCGCGAGCTTCTACGAAGGCGCGGCCCAGGCCGGGATCCTGCAATCGCGCCACTTCCAGACGAACACGCTCTTTTCGCCGGAGGGCGACGGCAGCGTCCACGCCGACACGATGTTCGCCGTGATCTTCCAGCACGAGGGCGAGCCCACACCGCGCTTCAGCAACACCGGGATCTACCGCGACCGCTTCGTAAAGACAAAAACCGGCTGGAAGTTCGCACGGCGCGACATCCTCGTCGACCAGGATCCGCCGCCCGGGCAGTGAGCCCCTCGTCCGACCAGCCGGCGCGCTCACCCTCGTGCGCGCCGGCGTCCCTCACCGCGCAGACCGGCCCAGAGGAGGTCGGTCAGCTGCTCCGCCAGCTCGGCTCGGCTGCGATCGGCATCGCGCAGCCACCAGAGTGCCACGAAGTGCAGCATGCCGATGATCCCGTAGGCCCAGGGGAGGGCCGCCGCGCCCCCGCTCGCGCCCGCGCCCCCGCTCCCGCTCCTGCTCCTCCGGCGCAAGTCGGCGAGCAGCTCCGCCAGGCCCGCGGCGGACTGATCGGCGGAGGTGAGCACGCC